>SXGT01268330.1_pt1 | contig 13611 bp, 19 predicted proteins | sample 3176221 | NCBI WGS metagenome assembly SXGT01 (sample SAMN11356862, study PRJNA531348) | freshwater metagenome | isolation source: freshwater sample F1-120 | place: China: Fuxian Lake, Yuxi | collected 2017-12-25 | reverse complement strand
TGTAGAACCAATTGAAGAAATAATTGAAGAAGAACCAAATTTAGAATCTACGAGCGAATCCAGTGTAGAATCTCAATTAATTCCAATATGTGGAACTGGAACTCAAGATGTAAATGGAATTTGTCAAGTGATTAGAACTGAAAAGAAAGGTGGTGGTTGTCTAATTGCAACAGCCACCTATGGAACAGAACTTGCACCACAAGTTCAACTACTTAGAGAAATTAGAGATAATTCATTATTGCAAACAGAATCAGGTTCTGCATTTATGGATACATTTAATGAGATTTACTATTCATTTAGCCCTACAATTGCAGACTGGGAAAGAGAGTCACCAGTCTTTAAAGAAGCAGTAAAAATTGCGATAACTCCATTGATTAGTTCACTATCTTTGATGGAAAATGCAAATTCAGAGTCTGAAGTTTTAGGAATTGGAATTTCATTAATTGCATTGAATCTTGGAATGTATGTTGGAATTCCAGCTGTTGTAATTATTGGAATTAGAGCAAAATTTTAAGGACACATTATTTTTTTATATTAATTTTTCAATATTTTATTATATTACAATTTTAATTTTTAATTGTTCATTGATATCTTCAATTACTTTTTCTAGAATGTCTGCATTTGATGTAAAAAATCCTCTGTAATCACTATCTCCAAGATCTTCAGCTACTAATCCAAATGGTCCTTTTTCACCTTTTGTAATCACAATCCACATTGGAGAAATATTTGTTCCATCACAACTAATTATTTCTGCAGATGCAGGAGGACGTTGATGTAAAAATTGATTATTGAAATTACCAATTATCCATGCTTTTGAAATTTTATCAAGAATTTCAGTGTATCTTTCTTCTACATACTTGTATCTTGCTTCAGTTTCAAAAGTTGCCAATAATGTAGTGTCATGCTCGACTGCATAATTTTCTATTAAAATGCTTAATCTGTAAAGTTCTTTTTTACCTGTTTGAAAATTTACATAATTTGCATTTCTATATTCATCAAGTGTCCATAATAAATTATGATTTGTAAGATCAGTATTTTTTATTTCTTTAAATGTTGGAAATTTATTCCATATGTCATCAATAAAACTCATAAAATGTTGTGTCATGCGTTGACTATTTTTTATCAGTATATAATTCAGTAATAATTTATTTAAATAGTGCCAATTATTTTTTTTATTTTTGAGATTTAAAAATTATTTTTGTTTTTTCTGCTTCAATTTTATGAATTAACATTGGTTTTGGATATTCTAAATTTTTTGGAAATTCTTTCCATAAATTATGAATTATTTTTGATTCAGTTTTTTCTAATTCTGGAACCCATTTTTTAATATAATCACAATTCAAATCAAATTTTTCTTGTTGTCTCCATGGGTTAAAAATTCGAAAATATGGTACTGAATCACATCCTGTAGATGCAGCCCACTGCCAATTACCTGAATTGACTGCAGGATCATAATCGATTAGTTTTTGCCCAAAATATTTTTCTCCTAATCTCCAATCAATATGTAGATCCTTTGTTAGAAATGATGCTACGATCATTCTTACTCTATTATGCATGAATCCTGTTTTATTTAATTGCCTCATTCCTGCATCCACAATCGGAAATCCGGTTTTTCCTTCACACCATATTTTAAAAGATTCTGTAGCTTTTGACCATGGAATTTTTTGGAATTTTTGTATAAATGATGTTTTTTGAGTATGTGGGAAATGAAATAATATGTAGCTAAAAAATTCTCTCCAGTATATTTCTCCCATTATTGTATGATCTGAGCTTAAAACTTGTTTAATTTGGTCGTGAACTTCTCTAATTGAAATTGTTCCAAATTTATTATGTGCTGAAAGCATTGTTGTTTGATTTAATCCTGGGAAATCTCTTGTTTTGTCATAATTTTTGAATTTGTCTAAGTTTTTTAAAATCTTCAAGCCTTCTTTACGCCCTCCTATGATCTCATGATTTTTTACTTTGTTTTTTTTAATTTTATCATCTGAAATAATCTCTTTTGAATAATTTTTATTATTATTTTTAAATATTTTTCTAATTGGTATCTGTTTTGCTTTATTATAAAAAAATGAATAAATGGTATATGGCGAACCTACATTTGTTTTTATTTCATTTGGATTATGAAGTAAAAAATCTAATGTACTGTGAAATTCTATTTTATTTTTTTTACAATTCTGGTATATTTGTTCGTCTCGTTTTCGTGAATAACTAGTAAAATCTGTATTTAGAAACACTGCATTTATGTTAAATTTTTTAATTATTCTATCTGTTATTTTTTCTGGGGGTCCTTCTAATATTTGCAATTTACTTCCTTTTTTAATTAATTCTGTATCTAATTCTGATAATGATTCGTTAAGAAAATTCCATCTAAATTCTGAATCTTTAAAATTTCTTATCAAATTTTCATCATAGATAAAACAAGGAATTACTTCTTCAGAATTTTGTAAAGACTGTATTAATCCTACATTATCTTCTAATCTTAAATCTCTACGAAAAATGAATAGTGATTTTTTAAACATTGGTTATTTTTATTTTTGATATTATTGGATATCGAATTTAGCTCCTAGTGTATTACCCATTACATTTAGAGCATATCTGCATACATTAGAATTAAGTGTAAAAAATCCTCTAAATTTTCCATCTTTGTATTCTTCAGCTATTAGACCAAATGGTCCATAGGGTCCTCTGGTAAATACTGACCAAACATTTGCCAAGTTTGTATTGCTACAACTTAGAAATTCTGAATTTGGCAGTATGGCATCAGTTGGTATTACCTCGTCGTCGAAATCTGCAATTATCCATACTTTAGGCATATCTTTTACCATTTCTTGATATCTCTCTTTTACATATGAGAATTTTGCAATTTTTTCAAATGTTGCTAGTAATGGCTGTTTATTTTCTTGAGCATATTTTTCAATTATTTTACTTAGATGATACAGTGGTTTTCTCTCTGCATCAAAATTATGGTAACCTGCTTCAATGAATTGTTCTAATTTCCATATTGGTAGAATTTCATTATCTAAACTATGCCACTCAGCTAATTGTGGAAATTCTTCCCATACTTGATGTACAAAATCCTCATATGGGTTTTTCATAATAATTTTAATAATAAAATCAGATATAAATTAATTTTATTGATAATTCTAGTGCCAATTATTTCTCTCTCTAAACAATTGTTTTTATTCTAGAAATATTTAATTTGTGATATGTCCCGATATGAGAAACTTCTTCATATGTTGATGGATTATGATCAATCAATTTTATTCACAGCTATTAGTGACACCACTGGAAATATTTTATGGAATACAATTCGTGATGAGTCAAAAATTCAAGTACCTTTACCTGAAATTAAAAAAACTCTAGCTCGTGAATCTTCTGACTGGATACAACGCTGTAAAATTGAAGATTCTGATGATCTTGGTCGAGCCATGTATCATATCGCATCTTTTTCAAAAATTAAACAAGTCACTGTTCCATTAGATGCATTTCATTTACTAATGATATATGTTGATAATACTCCTCTCCAAAAGACAAAAACAAAAAGTTATGGTCGCTATGTCGAAATGGGTAAAATAATGTCCATTGTTGATTTTGTTAATACTTTTGAAGAATAATTATTTTACAAATAATTTGGCACTAGAATTTTAAATTTCGAATATTATATTAAGTAAAATTTCGCTAAACAGTTAATGGACAAATATGAACAACTTTTGAATATGATAATGGATTTTAATGAATCTGTTAGGTTTGCTGCTGTATCTGATGCAAGTGGTCAGTTACTTTGGAATAGTCAAAGAAATGGGGTCTCAAATATTGTTCCTATAGAAAAAACTAAAGATACTATGTCTAGTTCTAGAAAAGAATGGGACACATATGCTTCTGCTTCCAAATACATTGGAGATGGCATGTACTCAATCACATCTTATGCAAAAATTAAAAGAATTACTATCCCACTTTATGACGGTAACATGCTTTTCATTAGTGTTGATAACAAACCTATGAAAAATGCAAAAAATACAAGTTACGGTCATCTTGTAGAAATGGGAGAAATTCTTTCAATTGTTGAATTTGTTGAATCTAAAAACTTTTGATTTTCATAAAGTCAAGTGAATTAATTTTTTTCTGATGTGAAATTGATGGATAATTTTATCGCTAAATGTAGAAAATGTTCCTCAAAAGTTATTATTCCTGATCAAGGACCTTGTACTGATTTAGAATTTCTGGATTATCTAATCTCATATGGAAAACAATGTAAATGTGGAAAAAATGATTGGGAATTATTATCCCAATAAAATCATAAATTATTTTTTTTGTCTTTGCCGTGGATTTAATTCATAAAATCTTTGAATATTATCAATCCATTCTTTAGTCTCTGGCAATCGTGAACGTGCATGTGGTTTTTTTCCATTCTTTGATAGAATCTCGCTATGATCTTTATAGAATCCATCTATTTCATTAACTAATACATCTAGAAACTCTGATGCTTCTGTTGCTTCAACTCCTTTAGGTTCCCTGTGTTCCATAATTGATTTAGCTAATGTATCCACTTTAGATATTTTTAATTTATATTCACTTAATACCCTATATTCAAAAGAAATCATTTCATTTATTCATCATTTAATCCGTGTATGTATATTTTGGTAATAGGAAACATCGTTTTTAAACTCAAAAATACTTCTCAATAACTCATACTTGTGTTTTTCAGTCATGTGATATTAAATAAAAAATTAGAATCTAATTCATAATTTTATTTCTAAACTATTGAATTTAAGCCAAGTTAAAAATATCATTTTTTATATTCTATCCGTACATGGATTTATCAATTGTTTCATCTGATAAGTTATTTTTTGAAGAGAAATTACTAAAATTTGAACGTAATATTTTTTGAACATGTCCTGAAACTCTAGCTACATTGTCCCAAACATTATGAAATGAAACTCTGTCTAGATTCTGTTCATCAATATGTGAATATATTGCTAAACCTGCAATTATTTCTCCATCCTTAATCCATTGATGTCCGATATTACAAATTGTACAAATTTCACTAATCTCCATTACTGTTTTTGAAAATGATGGATTTTTACTACTAAATAATTTTGAATCTTCTGGAGGAAATCTCATATTGACATTAACATGCACTCTGTCTTCTCTATTGGTATTCTTACTTACTATTACGTTTGTTCCTACATGAAACTGCCAATCGATTAAATCACTTTTCTCTTTAATTTTTTCAGTTTGATCTTCATATTTTACATTGGTTATTTTGATAAATTCTTCAATTAATTTTTTCATTTCTAGTGATGATTTTGTCATAATTTGATTTTATTTAGTTAGTTATATTTTTGATTAAAGAAAAAAAAAGAATTAATGACTGTGTCCACAGCCACACGAGTCGTGACCCTCGTCACCTTGTGATACTTTTCCTGCACATCTAGAACATTTGTCTGACCCCATAGGGGAAAAGAAACTAATTCCACATGATACACATTTCATATTTGCCATGATCCTACTAAAAAATTGCGATATTTATTAAATACTATTTAATTTTAAAAAAACACGTGTATTATTTTATGAATTCTGGTTATTCACTTTTTTGAAAAACACGATACTCTCCAATGATTGAGTTACATTGATGACATGTATATTGTCCTCTTTCTATCAAAGTCAAACCATTGGCGACTACTTCGTTTGGTTTTTCTTCAATTTGTATTTGAGTTGGACCATTAAATTCTGAATTACATTGTTTACAAAAATGTTTAATCATTTTAGTGGTGTCTAGTTTTTCAAGTGATGCCAAAAAATGTTTATCCATATTTGGAACTAATTTTGATTTTTTTACTTGTTCCTCAGTTAGATTAGCATTAATCCAACCTCCTGAACCCGCTAATTGTGTTTCTGTCAATTTGATAATATTTTTTATCTGCCATTAATAAGTTAAAATGAAATTAATAGTGTCATTGAAATTAAATTTATGATGGTGATTTCTTCTGATTTATCATTACTTGATAATACCTCTGGTCGTGAATTTGAATTATTTATTATTGATTTGTTTGAAAAATTAGGTTATTCTTCAACTGTAACTAATCGTTCAAAAGATAATGGTTTTTCTATACTACTCAAACAGGGTGAATACATAATTGCAGTTCAAGCTAAACGTTCGGAATCTGAATTATCTTTTACATCTGTGCAAAGAGCTCTAGATTCATTAAAAAAATATAATGCCCAATTTGCTATAGTTGTAACAAATAATAAATTCCTATCTTCAGCAAAACAATTAGCAAAAATTAAGAGTGTTTCGTTAATTGATCGAAAAAAATTATTACGTTTAATTGAGTTATCTAATTTATCTGTAAATCATAAAAAAGATTTAATTTTTTTCTGTGAAAAAATTCGCAAAGATGTGATTAAACATGAAATGGATAAACAAACTTTGCAGTTTCTTGGGTTAGACTTTCCTAAAATTGATCATAGTCTATTAACTAAGGATGCATATGGACGACCTTATCCTCTCAATAATAAAAAAGAGAAATTAATTGATATTTTTAAAGAAATTCGGGGAGATGAGGAGATGCCTGTTCAAAAAGACATTTTATTGAATTTTATGGAAAAATTTCCCTTGATGTATGGTACTCGAAATGAATCTGAAATATTTTTGACTGATATGGTAAAAGAATTAATGATTTTTAAATTAAGAGATGACCATTATAATTTAGTTTAATTCTATACGTCTTTATGCTTTGTATTGATATTTTCACATTCTTGTAATGATTTTCATACTTGATCATTTTGTTTAATTAGATATTGCGATGTATCACTTATCTAATTATTTTTTAAATTATTTTTATTTTTACCTTTAATGATATTGATTTACGATTGTTGTCATGATACTTACCACAAAAGTTAATCAACTTAATTTATTCCAGATATGTTAGCATGAGTTTAGGAGGTAATTTGATATTTTTTGGATCAGTTATTTTAATTATTGATGTTTTATTATTTTCAGGGTTTTTCCCATCTAAGTCATTAAATGATCCTACTTTACATGAGCCATGGATTCTTCTTCCTATTATTGGAACCTTATCCTTTGTTGGATTACTTACTTTATTTTTAACAATTTTTGGTTCAATAATTCTTGTTAGTGGTATTATTATAATTAAAAGAAAAAAATAATTTTTTTTTTAGAATTTATTACTAATATTTTGAAATAGAATGTACTCTTATTTTACTACTAATCTAGTCATTAATTATGTGTAACATTTCACTTTCTTGTGAACAAAGATTCTTATTTTAAATTTTTAGGGAAATCTTATGGCAATAATTAAAAACAAATCTCCTGTTTTATTTTTCTACAATAATTCTAAAAAATGGTTAATGAATATTTCAAAAAAAGAATCACTTCATACCCACATTGGTGTTCTAAAACATGCAGACGCTATAGGTAAAGAATATGGTTCTAGATTAATGACAAACAAAGACAAGTACGTCTACTTACTTGAACCAACAATGTATGATTACATAATGAAAATACAACATGGCACTCAAATTGTTTATCCAAAGGATCTTGGTTACATTGCTGCACGTGCAGGAATTCAGGATGGTCAAAAAATACTTGAAATAGGAACTGGAAGTGGTTCGATGACTTCCTTTGTTGCAAGTATTGTGAAACCTCGTGGACATGTTTACACTTTTGATGTTGATGAAAATTTTATGAAAATTGCAGAAAAAAATATTCATAGAGTTGGTGTTTCTAAATACGTCACTCAGCATAATTTGGATTTAAAAACTTCTAAAGAAATTCCTTTTACTGACATGGATGTTGCATTAATTGATCTTGGTGATCCTTGGATTGTAATTCCTAAAGTAAGACAGATGCTAAAGGGAAGTGGTTCAATTTTTGCAATATGTCCGACTATGAATCAATTAGAAAAATTAACCATGGCATTAGTTGAAAATGAATTTACTGACATTGAATCAACTGAACACATTATACGAAATATAGAGGCTAGAGAAGGAAAAACACGACATTCATTTCAGGGTATTGGACATACTACTTACCTATGTTTTGCAAGAAAAGCCTTTTTTGAAAAAACTACGGTAAAAACAATAACTACTGTAAAAGCAACAACTGCCGCAAAAACCCGTAAAAAAAGCACAAAAAATTAGTTTAATTCAAATTTTATCTTGAAAACAATTTTTATTCATCTAATATCTAAAATGCTGTATATTGGAACCTCAAATTCTTTCCCCTTCTATAGTTCAAAATTTTATACCTGCAAGAAAATCCACATCACGAAAAGGTGATAATGGAATTGTACTTGTAATTGGCGGAAGTTACATTTACCATGGTGCTCCTGTGTTCTCTTCACTTGCTGCACTTAGATGCGGTACTGATCTAGTTTATACGTGTGTTCCAAAAATTAATGTAACTCCAACTCGTTCACTTTCTCCAAATCTTATTGTAATTCCTCTCGTAGATCAAAAATTAACTCTTGGTGCTGTAAAGAAACTTGTTGGAGCATTACCTCGTAATTTACATTCTGCAACAATTGGAATGGGTCTTGCAATTCAAGAAAAAAATTCTTTACTTCATCTCGTTAAATCTTTGTTGGATAGAGATGTTAGGTTATCTTTAGATGCCAGTGCATTGATTCCTGAAGTTTTACCTCTTTTGGCTAACAAAAATGTTGTAGTTACCCCTCACGCTGGAGAATTTAAGAGGTTATTTGGTGACGTTCCTCCTGATTCTAAAAATGAACGAATACAATTAGTAGAAAAACATGCTCTTGATAATTCAATAACAATTTTGTTAAAGGGCTCAATTGATATCATTTCAAATGGCAATACCACATATCTTTGTGAAAAAAATACTCCTGCCATGACTGTTGGTGGCACTGGTGACGTATTATCTGGATTAGTTGCTGGTATACTATCTAAAAATAGAAATAGTTTGGAATCTGCAGCAGCAGCCAGTTTTATTTGTGGTCTAGCTGGAAAAGAAGTTCAAGAAAAATTAGGATTGCATATTACTTCTATGGATTTGATTGATGCAATTCCAAATGTAATGAAACAATTTGATAAAATAATGTAATTGAAATGAATGCATTAAAACATGTAGATAATCATATGGATGTTCTGATAACTGATCTTCAAAAATTAATTCAACAACCAAGTGTATCTGCAAAAAATGAAGGTATTGAAGAATGTGCAAAATTAGTTAAATCTTTATTGGAATCTTCTGGTCTTAAATCTGAAATTTTAAGATTAAAAAAAGGTGTAGCTCCAATAGTATTTGCTGAAATTAAATCAAAATCCAATCCACACAAGACGTTAATGTTTTACAATCATTACGATGTTCAACCTGCAGAACCATTTGATTTATGGAATGATCCTCCGTTTAGTGGAATTAGAAAAGGAAATAAGATTTTTGGAAGGGGTTCAACTGATGATAAAGGTGAATTAATTACTCGAATTAAGGCAGTTGAGGCTTGTTTAGCAACAACTGGAGATGTTCCTTGTAACATAAAATTTCTAATTGAGGGAGAGGAGGAAATTGGCAGTACTCACATTGAAGAGTATTTGAAAAAATACAAAAAGAAATTTTCTAATGATGGTGTAATTTGGGAATTTGGTTATGTTGATGCAAAAAATAGACCCATCATTGGTCTTGGAATGAAAGGACTGCTCTATGTTGAATTGTCTGTTAAGGAATCACTTAGAGATGCCCATTCAAGCTTGGCGGTGTTAATTAAAAATCCTGCGTGGAGATTGATTGAAGCTGTAAATACATTAAGAAATTCTGATGGTAAAATTCTCATTAAAGACTGGTACAAGGAGGTATCCCCACTATCTAAAAATGATTTAGAAATAATCCAAAAAGAACCTTTTGATGAAAATGTATTCAAGAAAGAATTTGGAATAAAGTCATTTGTTGGTAACAAGAGAGGATTGAATGCAAAAAAAGCTTTAGTCGGCGAAGCTACATGTAATATTGCAGGTTTTGTTTCAGGATACACCGGAGATGGTGCAAAAACTGTTCTTCCAGGAAGTGCATTAGTAAAAATTGATTTTAGATTAATTCCTAACATGGATCCTAAAAAACAAGTTATTAGATTAAAAAATCACTTAAAATCTAAGGGATTCTCTGAGGTAAAAATTAAAATTTATCATGGAGAGGCTGCAGCTAGAACTAATTCGTCCAATCCTTTTGTATCACAAGTAAAAAGTGCAGCTGACCATATTTTTGGAAATTCAATTTTGAATGTATCAAATGCTGGAACTGGTCCTATGTACTCTTTTGTTGATATTTTGAAATCTCCTTGTGTCTCCATAGGAAGTACATACATGTTTTCAAGAATTCATTCTCCAAATGAGTTTGCAAGAATTGATTTGTTAAAAAAAACTACTAAGTGTATTTGTTTGATTATGGAAAATTTTGGAAAAAATTAATGAATGAATCTGGGAATCTTTTTAATTACTTGTGATAATGAAATTCTTCCTGGTCCTGCAACAATAATTACTAGTGCTACTGCAAGTAATATTAAATCCAATTCAATTCCTTTATCCCCTGTAATACTTTGAGCCCCTTTTACATGAAATATTGCCCCTACCATAATTATTGAAATCACTGATGCAGAAATTCTACTTAAAACCCCTATGATTAATAGAGTTCCTGAAATCACTTCTGCCAATGCAATGATTATGGCTAATTCACCTGGTATTCCCATTGATGATATCCAGCCAACAAATCCGTCATTGCCAAATTTATCATATCCGTGAATAATGAAAATTACGCCCATTCCTAATCTTAATCCAAGAAATACTATGTCGTTCAATATTTTTTCTTTAATTTCACTAGTAGTCAATATACTCTATTTATTTTTTAAACTACTAAAAATTTATCCTATGTTCTATTGATGTACTACATAATTTTACAATATGGTAGATCCATTATTTTTAAATTTTAGCCATGAATTAGATCTAAATTGTAGAAAGCCCTTTATTATGTGACAAAATTAATTGAAATATGTCAATGTATATGCCTGGAGCAACTGCTGTTGGAATTACTTTTGATGGTGGTGTAGTTTTTGCTAGTGAAAAGAGAATTGCATTTGGTAATTTTCTTGTTAGCAAAACAACTAAGAAAACTTTCTCAATCACCGACAAAGTTGGTGCAACTTGTGCTGGTCTTGTCGCTGATATGCAAATTTTAACTTTACAAATTTCAGCTCTTGCTAAAATTCGAAAAATGGATCTAAAGCGAGATGTTCCTCCTAACACTGTTGCTAAAATGATGTCAAATATGATGTATGAAAGAAGATACTTCCCATTACTTACACAAGTAATTGTAGGTGGTGTAGTTGACAAGCCAATTATGTACACTCTTGATCCTTTAGGCTCTGTACTTCCTGATGAATATGCTGCAGTTGGTACTGGTGCTGAGATGGCATTAGGTGTTTTAGATCCTCAATTCAAACCAAACATGACTAAGGATGAATCTATTAAATTAGCAATACACGCAGTTCGTGCAGCAGCACTTAGAGATTCTGCAAGTGGTGATGGAATAGATATACTTGTAATTACTAAAGATGGCACAGAAGAATTTACTGAAAGTATAAAATAATTTTTTAACTAATTGTAAATCGTTTTGCCTGTTTCCCAGAACTTATCTGAAATATAATGCATGTTTTGTATGACTTCTCCTTTTTCCATAGTTTCTAATTCCTTACTTGAAACAATAGATTTCCCAACTGCTAAAAATTTATGATGTGTTTCTTCAATAATACAAACAACTTTTTCTTTTTCAAATTCTGAAAATTTTTTAATTCCTGGTCTCATTAAATTTGCACCTTTACACATGAATTTCACTGCGCCCATATCTACTTCAACACTAGGAAATTTTTTTAAAATCTCTGTTTCAGATAAGAATGGTAGATAATCATCATTTATTTTTAATATTTTTAATCCATCTCCTGTAATTATTTGAGCATCATTCAAAATTTGATGTACTTTAACATTTTTCATTTTAGGAAATTCTATCCCCCATTCTTCTGATATTTTTTTTAATAAGGCTGTTGTTTCACTTTTTGAAATTAAATTTGATTTCAATTTTTTGCAATCTCTTGTCTAATATCTAAAAGATCCCTTAGGATAGAACTAGCAGTTTCAGTTCCACCTGCACCTTTTCCAATTATTGTTTGAGTTCCAGAATGTTCAGATGTAAATGCAATTGAATTTAACGTTCCGTTTACTCCTAGTGGATTCTCCTTTGATATTTCTATTGGACTTACCACTAGTTCCTTATCACATGAAGCAATTAATTTTAAAACTGAATTATTTTTTTCAGCTCTTTTAATGTCATCAATTGTAACTTTTCTTATTCCAGTACATTTTATGTCTGGCATTGTAACTTTCATTCCCATTATCCAATTTGCAAGAATAACTAATTTTGCAGCAGCATCTAATCCATCTAAATCTAATGCTTCATCAGCTTCTACATACCCTTTATTTTTTGCATCCTTTAGTGCATCATTAAATGATAAACCCAATGCCATATTTGATAAAATATAATTTGTTGTACCGTTTAGTATTCCTGCAAAAGATGTGATTTTTTCTCCATTTAGACTATTTTTTGCATAATCTAAGATTGGAGTTCCACCCCCTACTGTGCCGCTAAATTTAAACATCACTTGATTATATGTTGCTAATTCCACTAATGATGGAAATGCCAATGCTAATGGACCTTTATTGACAGAAATTACATGCATCCCTTTTTTCATTGCAGTTGTTATGTGTGTCATTCCTGGTTCTGCATCTTTGTAATTACTTGGTGTAGTTTCAATTAAAACATCAGCTTCTATATTTTTTAATATCTCAATACCCGTCATTGTGTTATTCTTGTCTGAATAATTTTTTACCGTTCCATATTTTTCCTTAATTTGTATTAGATTATCTAATTTTAATCCTGATTGATCCACTGCACTACCTTTACTATCAAACACAGCTAGCAATCTTGGCTTTAATCCGTATTTTGCATATAGCTCCTCTTCTCTTGATATAAATAATTTAACTAAACTTTGGGCAACCACTCCAAAACCACATAGTATGATTCTCATGATGTTTTGCCCTTTTTTATTATCTGCATTTGTTTCACTCTATTTCTTGTTCTTAATTGTGTTTAATTAAATATCTTTAGTGTACTTTTCGTCGTTAAACTCTTTATAACGTGAATAATCCACGCACAAAATAATATGAGTTTAGAATTAAAAAGAAGATTTAGTATGCTCAGCTATTCTCTTCAAAGTTGGATTACGTTCCACTTGATAGTAAAGTTGCATCAATTGGTCAAAACGGACTACAACAAATAAAATATGATGGAGAAGTAATCTGGGGTGGTGCTGATAAAGCAGCCGCTGATAAAGCATTAGAAGACAAGAAAGCAGCAGACAAGAAAGCAGCAGACAAGAAAGCAGCAGATGCATTAAAAGCCCAAAAATAAGTTCGAAAATCTAAATTCTTTTTTTTATTTTTTTTACAATTTTCCTACATGTCTTTTTCATGTTTTAAGGAAATTGAATTGATACAATATCTTTGATTTGTAGGCTTTGGTCCGTC
>SXGT01219758.1_pt1 | contig 13613 bp, 9 predicted proteins | sample 3176221 | NCBI WGS metagenome assembly SXGT01 (sample SAMN11356862, study PRJNA531348) | freshwater metagenome | isolation source: freshwater sample F1-120 | place: China: Fuxian Lake, Yuxi | collected 2017-12-25 | reverse complement strand
GGCCGCCACCGTCGCGGTCATGCCCGAGGCCGAGGAGGTCGACATCAAGATCGAGGACAAGGATCTGCGCGTCGACGTGTTCCGCGCCGGCGGCCACGGCGGCCAGTCGGTCAACACCACCGACTCGGCGGTCCGCCTCACCCACATCCCGACCAACCTGGTCGTGATCTGCCAGGACGAGAAGTCGCAGCACAAGAACAAGGCCAAGGCCCTCAAGGTGCTCCGCTCGCGCCTTTACGATCACGAGCTCGCCCAGCGCCAGGCCGCCGAGCGCGACGCCCGCCGTTCGATGGTCGGCTCCGGCGATCGCTCCGAGAAGATCCGCACCTACAACTTCCCCCAGGATCGCGTCACCGATCACCGCATCGGCCTCACCCGTCACAACCTGCCCTCCGTCATGGACGGCGACATCGGCGACATCATCGACGCGCTGCGCGCCCACGATCAGGCCGATCGGCTCGAGGCCGGCTTCTGAGGCCGTCGACGTTCGCCGTCGCCGCCGTGATGGTCGCGCAGGGTTGCGATCGCTCGCCTGATCCGCTGCGTTCCTGCGCCGATCACCTCGGCGGCGTCTGGCAGACCGCCGACGGCGCCGCCCGCTGGCACATCGTCGACGGCGGCGAGCGCCTCGACGCCTACCCGCTGGTGCGCGAGCTCCCCGAGGCGCCGCCCGGCACCCAGCCCGCCCCCTCCACCCTCGAGCTCCGCCGCACTGGCACCGAGGTCGCCGGCAGCGCTGTGCGTCGGTGGCATCGCGGCGCCGACATCTGCGTCCTGCGTGCGCCGGCTCGCATTCGCGGCTGTCAGGCCGACCGACTCACGCTCACGCTCGGTGATACCGGCGCGCCTGCTTCCTGGTCCCCCTGCGCCCCCCCCGACCGGCCCATGCGCACACAATTAGTGCAACGAATCTGGCCTTGAAGACCACGTGGCAACAGATGGCACGCCCCGATCTCGGTTGACGCAGCGGGTAGGCTGAATCACTATCCGAGAACTGTGTTGGGAGAGCTCGTCGGGAGCTATCGGATCACCGGCAAGATTGCCGAAGGCGGCATGGGCGTGGTCTATCGCGCCCAGCACGAGCTGATCGGCAAGGCCGCGGCGGTGAAGGTGCTCCTGCCGGAGCTGTCGTCCAACCACGACATCGTGAATCGCTTCTTCACCGAGGCGCGCGCCGCCACCGCGGTGCGCCACCCCGGCATCGTCGAGGTCTTCGACTTCGGCTACATGCCCAGCGGCATGGCGTACATCGTGATGGAGCTGCTCGACGGCGAGCCGCTGTCGCGGCGCCTCGCCACCCGCGGTCGCATCGAGGAGCGCGAGGCGCTCATCCTCATCCGCGGTGTCGCCAGCGCGCTCGCCGCCGCCCACGCCAAGGGTATCGTCCACCGCGATCTCAAGCCCGACAACATCTTCCTCGTCCCCGATCCCGACATGCCGGGCGGCGAACGACCCAAGGTGCTCGACTTCGGCATCGCCAAGGTCAGCGAGGCGCAGCGGGGTCAAGGCCACAAGACCCGCACCGGCGCGGTCATGGGCACGCCCACGTACATGAGCCCGGAGCAGTGTCGCGGCGCCGGCGAGGTCGATCACCGCTCGGACATCTACGCCATCGGCTGCATCCTCTACGAGATGGTGTGCGGCCGGCCGCCGTTCAACGCCGAGGGCATCGGCGAGCTGATCGCGTCGCACATGCTCTATCCGCCCGAGCCGCCGACGCGCCACAACCCGCAGCTCGGCGCCGCGACCGAGGGCCTCATCCTCAACCTCCTGGCCAAGAAACCCGAGGAGCGCATCCAGTCGGCGCAGGAGCTGGCCCGGCTGCTCGGCCAGGGCTCGATGCCGCCGTCGTCGCTCGCGCACATCACCGCGCCGACCCAGGCGATGAGCCCACTGCTCACGCCGATCCCGACGCCGCAGCCGACCAATCGCCCGATGTCGTACACGGCGCCGGGCGCGCCCGGCGTGCCGACCACCCTCAGCGGCGCGGCCGCGGAGTCGAGCGCGGGGCCTGGCACCATGCCGCCACCCGCGGGCAAGTCCAGAGCCGGCCTGTTCGCGGTCATCGGCATGGCGGTGATCGGTGGCGGGATCGCAGCGGCAGTGACGCTGGGTGGCGGTGGTGGCGGTGGTGGCGGTGGTGGTGGCACGGCTGCTGGCAGCGGCGCGGAGCCGGGGACGGCGTCGGGCTCGGTCACGGGCTCGGGTTCGAGTTCGAGTTCGGGTTCGGGTTCGGACTCGGGTTCGGCAACGGCGTCGGGTTCCGGTTCCTCGTCCGATCCGGCCGCGGGATCGGGTTCCGGATCTGGTTCAGGCTCGGTCGCCCTCGAGAACACGCCCGACGCGGGTGTCGAAGCCGTGGCCGCGACGCCAGACGCCGGCCCCGACTCCGTCGCCGCGACCAGCAATGACGATAAGAGTCGAACGTCCGGCCGGCGCACCAAGCCCGGCGACAAGGGACGAACAGACCGCAAGCCGGGTGACAAGCCGGGAGACACCACTGATGCAACGCAAGGCTCTGGAAGCGGTTCGGACAAGCGCGTCGATCGAGGGGACTAACGCGCGCCGCGTCGCGGCCGCGCTCGCGTTCGGCGTCGCCACGCTGATCGCGCTCGGTGACGTGCGCGCGCAGAACTCCGACGCCGAGGCGTTGTTCACCGACGCCGAAGCTCTCGAGGCCGCCGGCAAGCTGCCCGAGGCCTGCGATGCCTTCGAGGCCTCGAACCGGATCGAGCCGCGCGCCGGCACGCTGATCCGCCTCGGCCAGTGCCGCGAGAACCAAGGCCGCCTGGTGTCGGCGTGGTCGGCGTACAAGGACGCGCTCACCCGCGTGAAGGATCCCGCCAAGCGCCAGCTCGCCGAGCAGCGCGTGGCCTCGCTCTCGCCGCGCCTCTCGTACCTGACCGTGCTGGTCGCCGACGAGAGCCGGGTCGACGGCCTCATGATCAAGCGCAACGGCAAGGAGCTCGACGCGGCGCTGTGGAACCGGGCCGCGCCCGTCGACGGCGGCGTCTACACCATCACCGGTCACGCCCCCGGCCACGAGGAGTGGAGCACCACGGTCGAGGTCGCCGCCGAGAGTGACAAGGCGTCGATCGAGGTGCCTCGCTTCAAGGAGCTGCGCAAGCTGGTCGAGACCCCGCCACCGCCGCCCGGCGGCGGCGGCGGCACCGGCGGCGGCGGCGAGATCGATCAACCACCGACCAGCATGTTCACACCCAGGCGCAAGATCGCGCTCGGCCTCGCCGGCGTCGGCGTGCTGGGGCTGGCCGGCGGCCTGGTCTTCGGGACCCAGGCCAAGGGCCTCGAGAACGAGGCCTTCGACCTGTGCCCTGACCCCGGTGTGCCGTGCGCCGACGCGCCGGCCGCGCAACAGAAGATCGACGACGGTCACAGCAAGGCCGTACTCGCCAACGTCGCCTTCGGCGTGGCCGGCGCGGCCGCGATCGGCGCCGCGGTCCTGTGGTTCACCGGCGCGCCCAAGGCGGAGCCAGCCCGTGTCGGGGTCCACCCGACGGTCCGCCCGGGCTACTCGGGCATCGACGTCCTCGTGAGGTTTTGATGTTCACCCACCACCGCTCGCTGTCCTTGCTGCCCGTTGCCACGCTCGCGGTGCTCACCGCATGCGTGGTCGATCCGGTCACCTTCGACCAGACCGACGCCATGGTCGACGATGGCGCCGTGCCGATCGATACGGTCCCCGACACGACCGCCCCGGAGACGTCGATCACGTCGTCGCCGGCGGTGCTGGCCAACAGCCTGGTGGCGTCGTTCACCTTCACCGCGAACGAAGCGGCGACGTTCACGTGCCAGGTCGACGGTGAGGCGCCGGCCGCGTGTACGTCGCCCTACACGCGGTCGATCAGCGCGGGCGCGCACACGTTCCAGGTGACGGCCACGGACACGGCGGGCAACGTCGATCCGACGCCGGCCATGCACGCCTGGACGATCGACGTGGTCCCGCCGGTGACCAGCTTCACGGTCGCGCCACCTGCCATCGACAACTCCACGAACGTGAGCTTCGAGTTCACGGCGAGCGAGACCGCGACGTTCGAGTGCGCCCTCGACGGCACGACCTTCGCCGCCTGCACCTCGCCGTCGCCGGTGACGGGCCTCACCGACGGCGCTCACACCTACCGCGTCCGCGCCACCGACGCCGCCGGCAACGTCGAGCCGTCGCCCGTGACCCACACCTGGACGATCGACTCGTCGACCCCCGACACCGTGATCGACACCGGCCCGAGCGGCGTCTCGAACCTGCAGAACCCGAGCTTCACGTTCTCGTCGCCCGACGCCGGCGGCGGCGCGACCTTCGAGTGCTCCCTCGACGGCGCGGCCTTCACCACGTGCACCTCGCCGCGGTCGTACACCGGCCTCAACGAGGGCAGCCACAACTTCCGGGTCCGCGTCCGCGACGCCTCGAACAACCTCGACCCGACCCCGGCCACGCGCACCTGGACCATCGACCTGACCGGACCCGAAACCACCATCGCCAGCGGCCCGTCGGGCGCCGTGTCCTCGACCTCCGCCTCGTTCACCTTCACCTCGAACGAGACCGGCGCCACGTTCGAGTGCAGCCTCGACGGCGCGACCTACGCGGCCTGTCCGGCCAGCCACACGATCAGCGGCCTGGCCCAGGGCAGCCGGACGTTGCAGGTCCGCGCGGTCGACCTCGGCGGCAACCGCGACAGCAGTCCGGCATCGCGGACCTGGACCGTCGACACCGTGGCTCCGGTCATCACCATCTCGGCGCCCGCCGCCGCCGCGGTCACCCCCGCCGGTGTCTCGGTCACGTTCTCGGTCAACGAGTCGGCCGTCACCACCTGTCGCCTCGACGGCGCGGCGGCGCAGGCCTGCTCCTCCGGGGTCAGCTACACGCTCGCGACCGGAAGCCACAACGTCGAGGTGATCGCCGTCGATCCGGCGACCAACGTCGGCATGCTGACCCGGACCTGGACGGTCGACGCCACCAACCCGGACACGACCATCGCCACCGGCCCGTCCGGCGCGGTCGCCAGCACCAGCGCCAGCTTCACGTTCACGTCCGACGACGGCGCCGCGACGTTCGAGTGCGGCCTCGATGGCGGGGGCTACGCCGCCTGCCCGGCCAGCCACAACCTGAGCACCCTGGCGCAAGGGAGTCATACGCTGCTGGTCCGCGCGGTCGACGCCGTCGGCAACCGCGATACCTCGCCTGCCTCCCGGACCTGGACCGTCGACACGGTGGCGCCCAATACGACCATCGCGACCGCACCGCTCGCGCTGACCAATAGCACGTCGGCCATGTTCGACTTCACCAGCGAGGTCGGCGCCACCTTCGAATGCAACCTCGATGGCACCGGCTTCGCGGCCTGCACCGATCCGGTGACCTTCACCGTCGCCAACGGCGCCCACACCCTTCAGGTCCGGGCCATCGATCCCGCCGGCAACGTGGATGGCTCGCCGGCGTCGCACAGCTGGACGGTCGACACCGTTCCGCCCGACACGACCATCGTCTCGGGGCCGCCGGCCAACACCGCGACCGCCGCCGCCAACTTCGACTTCTCGAGCGAGGCCGGCGCCACCTTCCAGTGCAACCGCGACGGGCTCGGCTACATGGCGTGCAGCGATCCGTACTCGGTCAGCGTGAGCGAGGGCGGCCACACGATGCAGGTGCGCGCGGTCGACGCGGCCGGCAACGCTGATCCCACGCCGGCGTCGCACAGCTGGACCCTGGACACGATCAACCCGGACACGACCATCGCGACCGGGCCCAGCGGGACCGTCAACTCGACGACCGCCAACTTCACGTTCACGAGCAACGAGGGCTCGGCCACGTTCGAGTGCAACCTCGACAGCGGCGGCTACGCCGCCTGCCCGGCGACGCACGGGCTGACAGGTCTGGCGCAGGGTTCGCACACCTTGCTCGTCCGGGCGCTCGACGCCGCCGGCAACCGTGACCAGAGCCCGGCCAGCCGGACCTGGTCGGTGGACAGCGTCACGCCGGTGGTGATCATCACGACCCCGACCACGAGCCCCACCGGTCCGCGCGTCACGGTCACCTTCACCGTCAGCGAGACCGGGACGACGACCATGTGTCGATTCGACAGCGGCTCGCTGTTCGCGTGCGCGTCGGGCAGCGCCTACAACCTGCCTGCTGGCGCTCACACCCTCCTGGTCCAGGCGACCGACGCCGCCGGCAACGTCGGCTCGGCGAACCGGTCGTGGAGCGTGAACTGCACCGACGCGCCGATCGACTCGACCACCTACTTGTTCATGAAGCTCGAGGAGCCTGACGGTACGCAGAGCCTGGTCAACGACGTCAACGCGTCCCTGCCGGGCTACAAGGGCAACGTCGCTACCCCTGACTCGGCGGACCCGATCTCGATCAACCCCGGCCGCTTCGGCCGCGCGCTGAACCTGCCCGCGCTGGCCACCGCACCGTCCCCGCAGTTCCGCTGGACCCGCACGGCCACCGTCCCGCTGTCGGGGTGGACGGTCGAGACCTGGGTCCGGCCGGCGGTCAACCCGCCGCAGAGCGGCTGGGTCGTCATGAACGACGTGTTCGCCGACAGGGTCTTGCTGTCCTGGAACCACCTCACCAACCAGTTCGGTATCTACATGTACGACTGGGAAGGCGACATGGGCTTCCAGCGGTACCTGCCGGCCACGCCCGGCCTGTGGCACCACGTGGTCATGACCTGGGATGGCACCACGGCGACGCTGTACGTCGACGGGGTGTCGTCCTCGGTCACCACGACCACAGGCACGTGGAACATGCCGATGTCGGCCTTCCGCTTCGGCGCCCAGGGCAGCACGTACCTCGACTTCGTGGGTGACATGGACAGCGTCCAGCTCTCGTCCCGCGGATGGACCGCGAGCGAGGTGCTGGACCGCTATTGCCCGGCGCAGTGATCGGTCTGGCCGGCGCGTCGCCGGATTACTGAGCCGGCGGGGACGGAGCCGGCGGCGCCGGCTTCGGCACGTTGACGTCGCCGAGGTCGACGGTCTGGCCGCTCACGGCGGTGAAGCGCTTGCCCGGCCCGGTTGGCCCGCCGCCACCAAGCACGAGCAGCTGGTACTCGCCGGCCTCGACCTCGAGCTCGAAGCGGCCGTCGGGGCCGCTCTGTGGCGGTGCCCCTTCGTACGAGAAGCTGCCGTGCTCGCCGTCGGGACGGGCCGGCATGGCCAGCACCGCCCGCTCGGCAACCGGCTGGCCGGCGGCGTCGATCAGCCGGCCGCGCACCTTGGTGGCGCTGGCCAGCGCGATCGCGACCTGTGCGGTCTTGCCTGCCTCGGCAGTGACGGTGGCGTTGCCGACGCCGGCCTTGCTCTTCACCCGCACGGTGTACGTGCCGGGATCGATGCGCTCGATGCGGAAGCGGCCGCCGGCGTCGCGCACCGTCTGCGCTCGCCGGGCCACTCCCTCGAGCTCGAAGGAGAACTCGGTGGCCGGCTTGCCGCCGGCCGTGACCACGCCCTCGATGCTGGCCAGCCCGGCCATGGTGATGGTCGCCTCGCCGCCGGTGCGGATGTTCTCCACCTTGCCGCGCAGGGCGCCACGCTCGGCCTCGGCCACCAGATCGTAGGCGCCGCGGCGCAGGCCGCTGATCTCGAAGCGGCCCTGCTCGTCGGTGAGCACCGGCACCGCGCCGCCCACGCCCGAGCCGTCGTCGACGATCATGACCGTGGTCGAGACCTCGCTGACGTCCTCGTCGCCGCCGGGCCGGTCGGGCACGAGCTCATCGTGGCGCAGGGACGCGGTCACCCACGCCAGCGCGCGCGCCGTGCCGTCAGGGTTCTTGACCACGCCGCGGATCACGCCGTCGTCGAGCTCCACCGCCAGCCGGATGCCGGTCTGCTGCTTGTGCTCGGCCAGGATGACCACCACCGGCGCTCGATCGCTGCCTCGCCGGCCGCTGGCGCCGCCCGCCCACAAGAGGCGCCCGCCGCGCTCGTCGACGACGGTGAGCTCGTAGCGGCCGGCAACCAGGCCGCGCATGACGAAGTTGCCGCCCTTGTCGACCGCGGCCCGATCGGCGCTCTGATCGACACCGTTGATCACGAACGACGAGCGCTTGCCGGCCTCGGTCTTCTTGACGTGGACCACGGCGCCGGGCACCGGCCTGGCGTGCTGGTCGAAGACCGTGCCGGCGATGCTGCCGAGCTCCTCCAGCTCGATCACCACCTCGGCCGCGCCCTTCTCGGGGACGACGACCTCGACCTTGCCGCGGCGCCCGTCGGCGGCCTTGGCCACCAGCCGCTGCTTGCCGCTCTCGACCGGCGTCAGATCGAAGCGGCCGTCCTCGCCGCTGTGGGTCGCCGCCATGCTGGTCGCGCCGCCGGCCCCCCACAACATCATCGTCCCCGTCGAGAGATCGTGGTCGATCCGGACCTCGGCCACGCCCGGCGGCTCGACGCGCCCGATGATGTGCGGCGCCGACGCGACCTTGACCTCGACGCCGGTCACCGGCTTGTCGGCGAGGGTGACTGGCACCATCGCGCCGGCCTGGTGGTGCGCGCTGGTCGCGGCGAGCTGCCACGTCCCCGGCTCCAGGCCGACAAAGCGGAAGACGCCGTCGCCGTCGCTCTGGCTCGACGTCATCTGCTGCTTGCCGATCGCCATCACCATGGCCTCGGGCACGGGCGCGCCCTGCTCGTCGACGACGCGGCCGGCGATGTAGGGCGCGGCGCCCACGAACACCTCGATGCCGGCGGCCTGCTCGGCCACGCCCAGCGGCACCAGCACCGGCTCGCGCGACATCCGGCCATCGCGCGGCACCTCGGCCCCGACCCGCAGCGTGCCCGGCATCAGGCCCGGCGCCCGGAACGCGCCGGTGGCGTCGGACTCGACCGTGACCATGGTGCGGCCCTCGGCCCAGCCGGCGCCGCCGCGATCGCGCTCGACGGTGACCTCGGCACCGGCGACCGGCTGCCCGGTGACCTCGTCCTTGACCACGCCCTCGATCACACCGCCCGGCACCAGCCTGAAGTCGTGGATCACCTCGACGTCGCGCAGCTCGATGGCCGCCGCGGCCCCGACGTACTCGGCGTGGCTGGCGCGCACCCGATACGTCCCGGCGGCCAGGGTCAATGCGTAGCGGCCGCCGTCGTCGGTGAGCGCGGCGGCGCCATCGGGCGCGTCACCGAAGAAGCCCTGACGCACGGATGCGGTCACCGTCGCCCCGGCGATGGGCCCGCTCGACGCGTCGCTCACGGTGCCGCGCAGCGTGACGCCGCCGGCCGCGAGCACCAGCTCGACGCGCGCGGTCTCGCCGGCGCGCAGGATCACCTCGGGCTCGAGATCGGGTACGAAGCCCACCGCCGCCGCCGAGACCGTGCACCTGCCCGGCGCCAGATCCTCGACCACGAAGCGACCGTCGGCGCCGGCCACGATGGTGGTCGGCTCGCCGCCGGCGCGATCGACGTGGATCACCGCCGCCACCGCCGCGTCGCCGGGCCCACGCACGCGACCCTCGAGCCGGGCCCGGCGGGCGGCGTCGCGACCGCTCGCACCGGTGCCCGCCGTGCCACCACCGCTGCCGGTGTGCAGGGCGGCGCTGCCGCCGCCACCGCCCGACGGGCCGGGCTGGCTGCGCCCGCGCCACCACCATGCGCCCGCTGCCAGGAGCGCCACCAGCACCAGCACCACCCCGAGACGCCTGCTCGCGTTCTTGCTCACGGCCAGCGAACAGACCACGCCGGCCGCGCGATTCCCAGTGGCGCTACTTCACCAGTGAGCCGAGCAGGCGATCCATCGTGCGCTCATCGCCGCTCTCGTAGCCCTCGTGCAGCTCGCGCACGATGCCCTTGGGATCGATCACGTAGCTCGACGGCTGCTTGGGCGGCGAGTACACGTCGGCGGCGGGCGTCGACTCCTCGGGTGCGTAGACCCGGATCATCTTCTTGATCTTGAGCCCGTCCATGAACTTCTTGCCCTTGGCCTTGTCGTTGTCGAGGTTGACCGCGATGAACGTCACCTTGCCCGACCACTTCACCGCCAGCTTGTCCCACGCCGGCAGCTCCTTCTTGCACGGCTTGCACCACGACCCGCCGAAGGTCATCACCACCCACTTGCCGCGATGAGCCTTGAGCTTGAAGGCCTTGCCCGCTCCGTCCTTGGCGCCATCGAGCTCGGGCGCGCGCTGGCCGGACTTGACCTCGGCGGATGACGTGCCGGCAGCAGCGACAACACAGATCAGGGCGAGGGCAGCGGCACGGAGGGTCATCGGTACCTCGTTGGACGGCAGGTCGGAGCCGGAATTCAGCCGCGCGATCAGCGACGGACGGCGAGCTCTTCCTCGATCGCGGCGGCGAAGTACGCGGGATCCGAGGGCCCCGGGTACTTGCGACCGTTGAGGAACAAGGCGGGCGTCCCGTCGACCCCGATGGCTTCGCCGTCGGCCATGTCGGCCTTGACCCGGGCCTCGGCGGCCGCGAAGTCGGCGTCCCAGCGCGCCATGTCGAGGCCGAGCGCCTGGGCGTAGCCGCGCAGGTCGCTCTTCTTCTGGGCTCCGAACTTGTCGAAGATGACGTCGTGCATCGCGTGGAACTTGCCCTGGGCGTGGGCCGCCATCGCGGCCTGGGCCGCGCCGAAGGAGTCGGCGTGTTTCGGCAGCGGGTACATCTTGTAATAGACCTTCAGCCGCGACGTGTTCTCCTTGGCGACCAGGTCCAGCGTGGGCTTGAGCTGCATGCACGCCGGGCAGCCGTAGTCGAAGAACTCGACCAGGGTCACCGGCGCCGCCGCGTCGCCGACCATCGGCGCCTGCGAGACGTCGATGGTCTGCACCGCCGTGTTCTTGATGTAGCGCTCGGTGTAGAGATCGGTGACCACGTCCTTGCCCTGCTCGTCGACGAGCAACTCGGCGACCAGGCGCGCGGCGAACGGCGCGCGCTTGCACGACTGATCGCTGGTCACGCTGGTGCGCAGGCTGTGGGCCTTGCCGCACGGCGACGGCAGTGACGCCACCAGCCGATAGAACATGTCCTGCTTCGAGGCCTCGAGCTTGCTGACGTCGACGCCGGGCAGCGGCGTCTTGTCGACCGGGCCCGCCTTGGCAGCGTCGGCCGCCGCCAGGACGTCCTTGGGATCGGTCTTCGCGGTCGAGTCCTTCTTGCAGGAAGCGCCGGTGAGCAGACCGATCGAGAGCACGGCGACCGGCAGGACAAATAGGCGGATTTCCACGCAAGGGTTGTAGCGAGCGACGTTCCGCCGCGCAAAGGGGACGGTGTCAACTTTGTCAACTTTGCGAGCCACGCCGCCGATCTTGACGTTGCGCGTCATCGAGGGTACAACGTAAATGAATGACGGTTCATTCACCCGAGGCGCGCGCGGGCCGGCCCACCGGCGATGATCGCGCCGCCAAGCGGGACCGGATCCTCGACGCCGCCGAGCGGGTGTTCGCCCAGCGCGGGTTCTTCACCGCCAAGGTGTCCGACATCGCCAAGGAAGCCGGCGTCGCCGACGGGACGATCTACCTCTACTTCAAGAGCAAGGACGACCTGCTCATCTCGCTGTTCGAGTCGCGCATGGAGCGCGTCAACGGCCTGCTCGCCGCCGCCGTCGCCGGCGCCACCACGCCGCGCGCCAAGCTGATGGCGTTCGTGACCGCGTACGTCGGCATGATCGCCGAGCAGCCGACCGCCGCCGAGGTCCTCACCATCGAGCTGCGGCAGTCGACCAAGTTCATGCGCGAGTACTCGGCCCAGCGCTTCGGCGAGCTGCTGCGGCTCCTGGCCGGCGTGATCGCCGAGGGCCAGGCCGCGGGCGTCTGGTCCGACACGGTGCCAGCGCCCCACGCCGCCCGCATGATCTGGGGAATGCTCGACGAGCTGGCTCTGGCCTGGCTGCTCGGGCGCGACGGCGGCGGACGCCGCGGCAGAAAACCGCCACCGTCTGCGGATGACGGCGGCCGGAAGTTCGATATCGTGCGCGCCGCCGACTGGGTCGGCGCTCTCGTCACTCAAGGTCTCGAACGAAGGAGCAACGTGTGAAGATCCTGGTTCCGATCAAGCGAGTCCCCGACCCGGAGCTCAAGGTGAAGCTCAAGGACGGCGCCATCGACCTGTCCGGCGCCAGCTGGGTGGTCAACACCTTCGACGAGTACGCCGTCGAGACGGCGCTGCGCCTGCGCGAGAACGGCGCGACCAACGAGAGCCACGGCGAAGTGGTGGTGGTGACCATCGGCCCCGAGGACGCCGCGCAGCAGCTGCGCAGCGCGCTGGCCATGGGCGCCGATCGCGCCATCCGTGTCGACGGCGAGGACAAGGCGCTCGACGCCCGCGTCGTCGCCGCCGCGCTGGCCAAGATCATCGAGGACGAGAAGCCCGACCTCGTGGTCATGGGCAAGCAGGCCGTCGACGGCGACGCCAACCAGGTCGGCCAGATGCTGGCCGGCAAGCTGGGCTGGCCGCAGGCGACGTTCGCCGCCACCGTCGAGCTGGCCGCCGACAAGGGCTCGCTCACCGTCGGCCGCGAGGTCGACAGCGGCGTCGAGTACAAGGTCGTGAACCTGCCCGCCGTGCTCACCGTCGACCTGCGCATCGTTGCGCCGACGTCGGTGAAGAACAACATCACGCCCGCCAGCCACAGCTACGGCACCGGCGAGGGCGGCCCGCGCTACGCGTCGCTCAAGGGCATCATGGCGGCCAAGAAGAAGCCGATGGACCAGAAGAAGCTGAGCGACGTCGCCGGCGACGTCTCGGCGGTCACCAAGGAGCTGGGCATCATCCTGCCGCCGCCGCGCGCGGCCGGGCAGAAGGTCGCCGACATCCCCACCCTCGTCCAGAAGCTGGTCGAGGAAGCCAAGGCCCTCTGAGGAGACCGCACCATGGGAAACATCCTCGCATTCTGTGAAATCGGCGACGGCGCGCTCAAGGCGTCGGCGCTCTCCAACCTCAGCTTCGCCCGGGCCGCGGCCGCCGCGCACGGCGGCGACGTCATCGCGCTGCTCGTCGGCGTCGGCTCTGCCGCCGCGGGCGCGAGCGCCGCGAAGTACGCCAAGAAGGTGATCACCGTCGAGCACGCCGAGCTCGGGCACTACCTGGCCGAGACCTACGCGCCCATCGTGGCGCGCCTGGCCGGCGAACACGGCGCCGCGGTGGTGTGCGCCACCGCCACGTCGGTCGGCAAGGATCTCCTGCCGCGCGTGGCCGCGCTGCTCGACGCCGGCATGGCGTCGGACATCTCGAAGCTCGACGGCCCCAACGCGTTCACCCGCCCGATCCTGGCCGGCAACGCCAACGCGCAGCTCGAGATCTCGACCCCGGTGATCTGCGTGACCGTGCGCCAGTCCGAGTTCCCGCAGGCCGAGGAGCTCGGCGCCGCCGGCGAGGTCGTGGCCGCCGATGCGGGCACGATCGACGCCCTGGGTGCCCGGATCGATCGCATCGAGTCGCAGAAGAGCGACCGCCCCGAGCTGACCAGCGCCAAGGTCGTGGTCGCCGGCGGCCGCGGCATGCAGAACGGCGACAACTTCAAGGTGCTCGAGGGTCTCGCCGACCTCCTGGGCGCCGCCATGGGCGCCTCGCGCGCCGCCACCGACGCCGGCATGGTGCCCGCCGACTGGCAGGTCGGACAGACCGGCAAGATCGTCGCCCCCGCCCTGTACTTCGCGGTGGCCATCTCGGGC
>SXGT01397656.1_pt1 | contig 13614 bp, 8 predicted proteins | sample 3176221 | NCBI WGS metagenome assembly SXGT01 (sample SAMN11356862, study PRJNA531348) | freshwater metagenome | isolation source: freshwater sample F1-120 | place: China: Fuxian Lake, Yuxi | collected 2017-12-25 | reverse complement strand
GTTCTTTTTAGGTCGCTTGCCCATCCCCTCCTGATCTCCTTGGGCTGGGCACAGCGACAGTCCAGGCACTTGGCTCGGATGGCCTTCAGAGGGGGTCAGTATCGTGCTCATACATGCCTCTCCTTGCAAAAAACCCCTGGGCTAGCTCACGATTTTCGTGAGAAACCCAAGGGGCTATAGTAAGGGTCACGGGAGGGCCACACGGCCCCCCGGTTATGTACTCAACTGGCTAGGAGCCTGCCGGAAGCCTCGCGCTCGCTTCGGGCTCGCGCTCGGCTTATTCCCCTTCGTTCATTGGTCTACTGGAATCAGCCATCCCCGCCGCCCCGGTGGTCTTCCTAGCGGGCGGCCCACAAGAGGCCGCCGCCACCGCCAAACATATATGTCGAGGCGGTTGGCGGATACGTCATGGAGCCATTGCTATGGGGCGACGGTACTGTTCCCTTAGCTGCCATTTCCTATAAGTTAGTGAGGCGACCATATTTCTGTCCCGTACCTGCGCCCAGGCTCGTTCATAAGTCCGTTCTGCGCCCCCCTGGGCGATAACGTGAGCTTTCAACTCGGATGTCATGGCTGTCCAGTCATGCGCCTGCGCGAGGTACTCCACGATGAGCCTCACTGCTTCGCCTGTCTCGCCTGGAGTCGCACTGGCTATGCCGAGGTATCCCTCAAACTGCATCGCAAGAGGGCTCTCGTGTCCCTGATCATGGAGGCTTACTTGGAAGATCGGGGGTTCTTCCGCATTGCGTGATTTCTCACACTTGACCTCCAACGTATTCCTCGCCCTGCTGGTAATGGAGAAAACCGTATCGGCTCCTCCCAGGATATCCGTGGACCCACTAGCCCGATACCGGGTGTCATTGCCGCCATGCGGGGAAGGCTTCCGCATGTGATGGGAGACGATCACCGTCTTGCCAGCCTGACGCAAGGGCTGCAGGTTCTGCCAAAACTTCCCCACGTCTTCCGCACTCAACTCTGAACCGATCAAGACTCGCCGCATCGTCTCGATAATGATGACCTCAGGGCTGAACGCATTCTCCTCCAGGACAGACAGCAGCCTCTCCGCCCCATGTTCATCCAGCTTGATGCCTCTCTGTGACAAGGCCTGGAAGGGCAGTCCCATATCCTCTAAATTGGCCCCCAGTCCAAGCCGTTTGATGCGTCGCCTCAGAAGCCGTGCGCTCATTTCCTCATCCACGTACAGCACCCCCGTGGCCTGCGGCACAGATAGCTCCTCAAGCCACTTCTTCCCGGCGGCGATATGCAGGGCCAGATGAAGCAGGAGCCAGGATTTGTAGGATCCGGGCTCTCCATACACGATCACTCGGTCACCATGAGCGAACAGGTCCTGCACCAGCCAGTCTATTGGCTGCAGGTCTTCCTGCATGATGGCCCCGTACGTGATCAACGGCAGTGTCGTCGCGGGACTAAGCAGCATGGGAGACCTCCTTCTTTCCGAAATTGAAATCCAAACGCATGATGTACACCCAGTTCCAACGATCCGTACGATCTCTCCTCAAGACGGCCACACCTATCCCGATGTGGGTGAGGTCCCAGATACAAAGGGCATAGAGATAGAGAGTGTGACTGCTCGCCCTATGAACACCTACGATGCGCATAGATCCTCCTTACGGTTAGTGAAATGGTTGTACTGCCCTACACAACAAAGAAACCCTTCAATGAAAAAGGGCCGCTCTCCGATAAGGAGAGTGGCCCTTCATTACGTACTACTGCTCTATGTGTGTACGGGTACTGTAAGGAGAGGATGGATGCTACTAGTAGAGAGGCCCCTACTACCTAGTAGGTATAGGGACTATATACTATATTATATAGAGAGTTAGACAGAGCTATGGAGAGAGATATGGGTAGTACTGTATATAAGCGCTCTACTAGAGAGAAAGCACTCTCTCACTGAAGAGCGGGGGCGTGCCCAAAACGTTTCCCCCGATGATTTCCGTCAGACGAGAGATAGCACCGCTTGCCGGGAAGTCAAGGACCTTGCCCGCCTTGCCGACGTTCGAAACGCTCCCTGAAACATAACAACCGATTTTTCCGCCGTTCGTTTCCTCCACGTTTTGCCGTTTGTTTTGTCTGACCTGCCCCTATAAACCATGACCCGCCCCGCGAATGTAGGCCACTCGAGAGCTGAGGAATTTTGTCAGCAGCCCTTGAACGAGCGGGCCTGGCAGTCGTGGGCCAGCCGCTGGGCTTCGGCGCGCTGCCCAAGCGTCAACCGAGAGGCCACTCGATCACGCGCGTCTGCGCTGTGCTGTTGCAGTGCACCCGTCGAGTCTGCCTCCGCAAGGTTGAGCCACATATACGCCTTCGTAAAATCCTTCGGCCCGCCCTGGCCCTTGGCATACAACAGCGCGAGGTTGACCTGCGCCTCGGCATTCCCCTGGGCCGCGGCTTTTTCGAACCAGGCGCGCGCCGTCACATAGTCCGGCTGCACCACAGCGGGCATCGCACTACGCATCACATAATTATATCCCCCCCAAAATGTATACCCTGTATCCCCGAACAGGCATCCACCACGTAGTATTTCAAAGCCGTGGGCTTCCATCGCACGCAAGTCGGGCGAGTCCCGCCAAATGAGGCCGTAGACCATGTACCTGCGAAGGCCGTGCTGGAGGTCAATGCGGGCCGCCTGCATCCCTGCTTCAACCGTATCGGGGACGGCACTCGCCCCTCGCAGGGCCGCGGCATTGTACACGGAGAGGCGATACACCGCGAAGCTGCTCCAGCGGTCGGAACTGAGTGCCGTGCTTGAGGCGTCGGTGCTCGCGGAGATGGTCAGGGCGCTGACCACCCCCACGACCAACCAGCTGATCTTCTTCCGACGGGGAAAGTGGACCCACGGTGCGCCTGTATACCCTGTGTACGGCTGCCGCCGGCCACGTTCATACGCATTGACGAGCATGATGGCAGCGCCGACAGGGAACGCAAAGAGAGCCGAGAAGACCAGCGTGAGCACGATGAGCTGCTCCATACGGCATCACCCTTTCACTTCGTCAGGCCCACCCACCCTGCCCCGGGAGCGACACTGGACTGCCGGATCGTCCGCGACGCCCGCCCCCAATTGTTATCGGCCCGGGCGGGTGAAGTCGGTCTGGCCCCAGGGCTGACCAGGCGGTGCGAGCGGCATCGGCTGTAGGCCTGGATCGGTCCGGGGCTGTATCGGTCGGCCATATTGATCGGCACTGCGGCCCAGCCCATAGGCATTGATATTCGGCTGAAGCGTCGGGTCAGGCTGGCTCAGGCTGGACGAGCCCTGGGGGGCCCAGGAAAAGGGCCGGCCCGTCGCGTCCGAGTTCACGCCAGGGCCGTAGGCATTCTGCTGGAACGGCTGCAGGAGCGGGGGCTGCTCGCCTGGCATGGGGTAGAGCTGAGCCTGGGCGGGCAGGGCTAGGAGCACGAAGAGTAGACTCGACGGGATGCGGAGGCTGAACGTGACCATACAGAACCTCCCGGTTAGAGGTGCACGGTACGTACCGTCAGGCTAGCACAGACTGGTCGCGTTGTCACGTCACGAAGGCCCCACGGCACCTGACCCCGAACGAGTTTGTTGCGCAACGTCAGGTTGAACAGACTGCCGAAGAAGCCGTCGGCTCTAGTTAAGAACCGTCTCAGAACGGGGCCAACGTCAGCTCTCAGCTTTCTGCTTCTTGAATTGCTTCACTAAACGGGAAGGGCAGGTCAGACACCGCCTTCCCCTCTCTTGACTTTACACATCATCAGCCGAAACAGCCACGGTGAACGGTACACCCAATGTCTCGAAGTGACGTTGACCGCAACGGACCTTGTCTGCCTCGCTGGTACGAAGTTTTAGAAAGTCTTTGGTGCCCTTGGTTTCCTTAACGAGGTAGATCGTTTGGTCGTCGTGTTTAACAATAGCCCAGTCAGGATTGTACATGCCAACTGGGGTCTCAACCTTAAACCAGCCTGGCAGCTTCACGAAGAGCTTAATGTCCTCACGCTCGTCCAACCGCTTGGCAAATTCTCGCTCCACCTCCGAATCATAGACCACATACTCGTAGACCGACTTCTTAACCTGCAGCGCGGTCAGGTAGTTAATGACTTCCTCGTTCTTGAAGAGCAGCATCTCCCACTCGGCTTCCGACCCTGAACCGTCAATTCGCTCGTACTTGATGCCATCCACCAGTAGGCGGTGTAGCTCATACTTGAGGATCGCAGCGACGGCATCCATGAACCTTTGCGGGTTATTGAAGAACTCGCCCAGCCGCCCTGACTCCTTGAGAATACGCACCAGGGTGGACCGTGTAAGCTCAGTCTCGTTCTGTAGGTAGGCCAGTAGATCAGGAATGGTACGACTCCCATGCTCAACCTGTTCTTCCGCCACGCTCATGGCAGTGGTGGTGACTCCGCCTTTTTCGATTCCGAGCTTTCCAGCACCCACACGTATTCGTGGCTTCTCGATCTTCTCCATCCGTTTCACGGCATCCACTGCTTTCTGAACAAGCTTGTCGGTCTCAAACTCGACCCGGTAGGTAGTCTTCGGCTTGATCCGATCCCACAGAGCGATGAATTCTAGACTTAACGTTACCTCTTTCTTAAGTCGGTTCGGCCCATCGTCCCGCTCACGCCGGATATGCCGCTCGATCTGGTAAGCCGATAGCAGGTCGATGACGGCCGGCGCCAGCTCTCGTTGCGCTTCGGGCAGTTCCAGCTTGAAGTCTTTCCGCTTGGGGTCAAACGCCGGCTGGATGCGTCCTTCAGTATCCCGCATCTCCTGCTCGACGAGCGAAGCACGGATTGTCTCGGCGGTCTCGCGCCCAATGGGTTGTTCTGTGCCATCTACTACCCGGATTATCTTGGCCAGTGCAGTCAGTGGTACCTTGCCAAAAGTGACGCCGCACTCCTCCTCATACTCGGTCTGCAACGCCTTGGCGAAGTCCTCGTAGCTCTCGTTCGCCATCACGTAGAGCTTGTTCACAGAGTCATCGAACACCCGCTGGCCGTTCTGATCAACCGGCAGGCGTAAGCCGCGGCCGATCTCTTGTCGCTTTTTGACGGCACTCTTGGTCTCATTGAGCGTACAGATCTGAAAGACGTTGGGGTTGTCCCAACCCTCGCGCAGGGCCGAATGGCTAAAGATGAAACGCAGCGGCTCATCCAGGGAAAGGAGACGTTCTTTCTCCTTCATGATCAGGTTGTACACTTCGTCGTCGGCCTGCGTGTCTCCACGTGTATCCTTGAGCACGCCCTTCTTGTCTTGGGCAAAGTAGCCGTTGTGCAGCTTGTCCATCGGCTGCGTAAGCCAAGTCAGTTCCTGGTAGCGCATGTCCTTCGCCAGAGCAGCTAGCTCTATCTCGATTGCCTCGGCAAACTTCCCCTTCACAGGCTGGCCGTTCCCATCGTAATCGCGGTAGTTGGCCACACGGTCGATAAAGAATAGGCTCAGCACCTTGATGCCGCGCTCCCGCAGTTGTAGCTCCTTTTCCAGGTGTCGCTTGATTGTGTGCTTGATCTGGGCACGCCACACATCCTCGCGTATGCTGCCCATTTCCTCGCCTAACCGCAGGGTACGGCCGTTGTTGAAGCGGATAAACTCACTTCCCGGCTCGGCATTGATCTCGGACACCGAGTAGCCCTGGGCGTAGTTAGCCCGTTCATTCGAGAGCGTGAAGAGGTCCGCACCTTGCGTAACGGTGACCGTCTTCTCCTTGGGTCCGTCCGGACCTTGCACATGAATGCGCAACTTGGCCTTGATGCCCTTTTTGTAGTCAATCTTTTCGACGCACACAAAGGCGTCGTTAGCCGGGCCCTCGGCAGCGGCGCTTGCGACCACGATCTGCTTGACCAGCTTCAGCTCGAAGGCGCGGACAGGATCGAGCCGGTAGACGAGGTTGTAGGGATTGCGGTGGGTGGCAGAGTAGCGCAGGGTACAGAGTGGGTTGAGTGCCTTGATCGCCTCTTGCGCCTTATCGGTCGAGTCCACGCTCTGCGGCTCGTCGATGATCACAATGGGTCGTGCCGCCTGCACGAACTCGATGGGCTGGCGCCCGGAGAGCTTGTCGCTTTCCTTATAGATGACGTTGCTTTTCTGCTCGGCCTCGGTGCCGGTGAAGTTCTTGCGGAAGGCGTCTATGTTGATGACCAGGATCTGCAGCGTATTGCTGGTGGCGAACTGGCGTAACCGGTTGACCTTCTTCGCGTCATAGACGAAGTGCTCGAAGGGTAGGTTGTTGTAGAGCGCGCGGAAGTGCTCGGCCGTGATTTCGATGTTCTTGAGTACGCCCTCGCGGATAGCCACGCTGGGCACCACGATGATGAACTTCTGGAAGCCGTAACGCCGCGACAGCTCGAAGATGTTGCGCAGGTAGACGTAGGTCTTGCCCGTGCCAGTCTCCATCTCCACCGAGAAGTGCGGGCAGTGGCGCACCTGGTTGGCTGGGCCGTCGAACAGTTCCCATGCCTCTAGCGCTGCCGTGGGGTCGGCCACCTCAATGTCGTTGCGAGCCTGGATGGCGCGGGTGTTTCTCAGCAGTTTGTCTTCCGCCACCAGCAACTGATTGCCGGCACCCAGTTCAGCTTGCTGTTGGCCAGCAAACAGGCCCGTGCCAGTTCCCATACTGATGACAGCGTACTCTGGCGTGCCTTGTGGCTGGCCATCGAATAGCTCGGTGACGGCAGCCACAGCGTTAAGCTGGAACTGCTGATTGGCGTCAAATTGAAGTCTCATGGATTCGTATCAGTTGCTGTGTAAGCCTGATCAGGCCGGTTTGGCGATTCCGGATACCGGAGTTTTAATAGGCCCTCCGTAACCATCGGGGTCAGATACCGGTTACGAAGATTGGGCGGTGTTCGATTCAACTGAGTGGCAAGTTCTTCTGCGGTCAGAAAACGCCCCTTGCACAGGAGACCGATAACCTTTTGCATTTCATCAGAGGGAACCTTGCCCCGCTGTGCAACTGACTCGGCCAGTTCGCGCAGTTCCTCTTCCTTGAGAGGCAACAGCGATAGTTGCTTCGCCAAATGAGAGGAGTCCCCAGGCAAATGAGAGGAGTCCCCGGGCAAATGAGAGGAGTCCCCGGGCAAATGAGAGGAGTCTTGAGGAGGAGTAGGCATGACAATCCGATACGTCGTCCAACGCCGCCGATTATCGGATACTAAATACCCTTGTTCGCACAGTCGTGATAACATCCGGGTAATTTCGACTGGATGATCCACAAGCAATTCCTGGAGCCGTGCATTCGAGACCGATCCTTCAATGTCTGCGGTAGCGAGCGCTTGCACCTCAGCAGGTGTCAGTGCATTCATGCGCGAACCAAAGCAGTCCCGCAGATGAGCTAAGGTTGCCTCAGGAATGAGACTGACCATAGGGAGCGTGAGCACGACTCGTTCAGGCTGCGGCTGCGTACTGATTAATGGCGCCCGCCAATGTCGACTGCGCCAACCAGACCGGATTTTGTCCACTCCTGAGCCAGCCTGCTCCCCGCCACCGATCATGAGAAACATCTTCTGCAAGGATTTGTTGCGACATTCGCTGACACCACCACGACGGAACTGTTCCAGAGAAACCAACAAAGTACCGGGATTTCCAAAAATGAATCGATCCGGATAACGCTCGACCACCACACCACCTGGCGCCATGTAATCGGCATGAATCAGCGCGTTCACAAAGGCTTCTCGTAAGGCCTCATGCGCGGGCGTGTCGTCGCGGCGCATCCCGCCCTCTAGTTGAAATGGCACAGGCAAACCAGCAGATAGTTTAGGCCATACCCGCAGGTAGAACTGGAACAGATTGGCCTCCCATGTGCCATCAGGATATACACGATCACTCCAGCGTGTGGTAGGATCGAGTTTTTCCCGATAATCAACGAAGTACGACGGCGCGGCCTCAGAGTCTCGAATCGCCTGGTCCTTGCCGAACATCAACAACCCAGCAAGCGTCAGCCCTTCTGTGCCCGCGGCACGATCTCGCCGCCAACCACCTAGCCGCTCCAGCAGCTCCTTGTCGTCTAGTGACAACCACGCATGCTCACCCTTGGCTGCGCGGAAGCGCTGACGAAATTGCGTCAGACTGGCCGAGTGAAGATCGGCAAGCGTAAAACCAGCCAGAATCCGGTGATCAACGGGGATCGGGCCTGCATCCGCCAACATGCGGCGCACTTCGTCGTCAGCGCACCGATAATCGCCTTCGTGATGGCGGCGATAGGTAGTGCCGAATGGGGCCGGACCGACATACACGGGACGGTCTCCACGCGCGGCGCGCGGCACGTGGATAGCCAGGAGATTCGCCTGTTCTATCGTAACGGGCTGAACATCATCATTGGTGAGTAGGTTACGGCTCACCTTGCCGCGATTGTTCAGGCCGTCCCAGAGAATTTTCTGATACTCGCCAAGTTGCGCCGCTGTGAGGCCGTCCAACTGCACACCATGATCGTCCTCACGCGCGCCCAAGATCACGATGCCGCCATCGGTATTGGCGAAGGCGCTATAAGTCTCCCAAAAACTGCCAGGGAACCCGCCTCGCGCAGACTTAAATTCCCAGTCGGTCGTTTCCCCGGCGTGAACCGCTTCAAGAATGCGATCGAGTAGTTCGGCGCTCATGATGATTACACCGTCTTGAAGCTGGTGATGCCCTTGGTTTTGAAGATCTGCACGGCGTTGGCTTTGAGCTGGTCGTTTCCGGCGAATCCTTCGTCGAGACACACCACGCGCTCGGGCTTCTTCTCTGCCATAGCGCGTATAAGTTCCAGTGTCAGTACGCGTTCCAGACAGATGAGGAGCGCACCATTTGCCACGCTGTGAATGGTCTTGCCGGCTAACTGGAATGCCTTAACCGGGGTGGCGAGGGGAAAGCCACTTTTGAGCAGGATTTCATAGAGTAAGTCACCAGCCTCTCGGCCCTCCCGGATGTGATCCACGTGGAGATCGAGCTGCTTCTCCAGTGCGGGTGTGTCGTGCGGTACGTGGGCGTTCCAGGGTTTGAAGTTAGACTCGGCGAGCTTGAACACGCGGAAACCGCAGTCCTGACTAGACTTGCCTTTGAGGTCAAGCTGATCCGCGTCCTTCTTGGTGAGTTTCCTAATGACGTTGCGAGCCCGCTCTTTGGCGATATCCGTAATAGTTTTAAGGGAATATTCTGGTACTGGAAGCGGCTCGGGAAGCTGCACTAGAATAAACTTCCTGTTACCTCCGTCATCTGAATTCTGCGCCATCACCGAGTGTGCCGTTGAACCACTACCTGCAAAAAAGTCCACGATTAAATCCTGGCTATCGGGAGTTGTGGCGACCTGCAGCATTTGCCTTATGAGACGTGTTGGCTTCACTGTATCAAAAACGTTATCTGTGCTTGTGAATTTGACGAATTCGAGCAACTCTTTCTTGGCCTCCTGGGTATGACCAACCTCCTGATATGTCCAGAGAGTTTGCGGCACGATTCCTTGCTTGACCTCGGATAAGAAGCGCTTGAGACGAGGCATGTTGTTGCGATCCCTCCCCCCCCCCCACCATATTCGATGATCACGATCCAACTCTTGGAAGTTTTCATATGAGATGCGCCAGTATGTGCCCATAGGGTTGTGATAGGTCTTGCCGCCTGGCGCTGTTACAACATACGATCCTTCGCCATAGTAGTTTCTTGCACAAAGGTCTCCAGACGTCCACGGACCACGAGGATCATTGTCTGGATTGTCATATCGTGCGGTAGCCTCTTCGCTACGAGGGAGAAGCCTTGGTCGCCACGTCTCCGCACTTCGCGCGTACAGAACCACATAATCATGATCCTCCGAAAAGTGCCGAGCAGAGTTCTTCGGCGAAAACACCTTTTGCCAGATTACCGTGGCAATAAAGTTCTCTTCACCGAATATCTCATTGCAGAGCTTACGAAGATTGTCCACTTCACCATCGTCAATGCTAATGAAAATGGTCCCGTCTTGCCTCAGTAGGTTTTTCGCCAAATACAACCTTGGGTACATCATGTTCAGCCACTTGGAGTGAAAGCGGCCGTCGGTCTCGGCGTTCGTGCTGAACTTCTTCCCCTCGGCATCCACTTGCCCGGTGTATTCCAGATAGGTTTGCAAGGATTCGCTGTAGTTGTCTGGGTAAATGAAGTCGTTGCCTGTGTTATAGGGCGGGTCGATGTAGATCATCTTGACCCTGCCCAAGTAGGACTTCTGCAACAGCTTCAGCACTTCAAGGTTATCGCCCTCGATGATGAGGTTTTCCGTGGTCTCGAAGTTTACGCTCTCTTCCGTACACGGACGTAGGGTGCCGAGGCTAGACATCTGGATGGTCCTAAAGCAATCGGCCTTGCCAGGCCAGTTCATGCCGTAGCGTTCCTTGCCCACGTCCACCGTTTCGCCAAGCGCAAGTTTCAGGCGTTCGATGTCAAGCTTGCCGCCCTCGGTGCGGATTTCCGGAAAGAGGCGCAGCAATTCCTGCCGCTTGTCATCGGTAATGTCGTGGGAGTGAAGATCGAGTTTCTCAGGCTCCACGGTATCCTCTCTTGCAGGCTGCTTACAGATCCCTACGCCAGTTGCCAGTGTACCGTAAACAGCGTGGTCTGTTCGGTCTTTTGCTCTAATCGTCGACTGATCTCGTCAAGTAGGTCGTCCTTTTGCCTTTCGATTTCCCGCGATGCCTCATCGAATGTCTTCCAGGCTTCAGTACGCTTCGTTTCCAGTTGGCGTAACTCCCGCTGACGTTCAAGTTTCTCCGGTAAGTTGGGGGACAGACGCGCCGTCTTTTTGGTTTCCTTGATTCGATCATCAAGTTCGTCGAGTTCGGCCTTCAACGAGACGCAACGATCTTCAGCCCAGTGGTCAAGTTTATCCATCTCGGTCTCAAACCACATTCCGTTCTTTGCCGCCATGGATTCCAACACCTCGTGCACTTGCCGAGAGATTGTGTCATGCAGTGTCGTTTGCACGTTTCCAGGCGAACTGACCCCTCCTTTCTTCTCGCCGGGCAGGTCAAAGAGCCGGCGGCACTGGGCATTATCCAGAACCTCGCCATTATCGGTCACACCTGCAAGAATTAAATGGTCCTCTGTCTCTAGGGCACTCACCGTGACATGCGCACACGTGAACCAGCCGCTCTTACCCGCAAGCGGCTCAAGGATCATGATGTTCTTACCGCTCTGCCGGTAGTGAAAAGTCACGTCACCCGACTCCACAGCCAGTGTTTTAGCTTGCGCCAGCAGACGTTGCGCTAAGGGGTGGCCGACACGGTAGGTATTCGCGTCCTCTACGCTTTTCCCCATGCGATAGGGGCCGGGGTAGATCGTCTCTCCGGGGAAGGGGTTCCGCTCCAACAGGAAGCTGTGCTCCTTTTCATTAAAGCGAGCATAGGGTGTGAGTAGATGCTGCGTGAGCCTCCAAAGCCGCTCCTCAAAGCGGTCTAAATAGTCACGGCTCTGGATACGGACCTTTTCCACCACGTCGTGATCAAAATTATTGAGCAGTTTTTCTCGTGCATCCTGTTGTCCCTCCGCAATCTCAGTTTCCAACTCCCGCTGAAGTGCGTCAAACTCGAATTGAATCTGCTCCGGCGTTCGGCACTTCTGGTAGATGGTCGCAATGTGTTTCTCGAAGTCCACGCCCGATTCCACTGCACCCAACACTTCGTCGCTTGCTCCAAACACTCCGCTAAAAAGACGAAACTTCTCGTCGAGGAGTTGATAGACTCTGAGGTCTGCGGCATTACTCTTGTTGAGGAAATTTACGACTACCACATCGAATTTCTGGCCATAGCGATGGCATCGACCGATGCGCTGCTCGATCCGTTGAGGATTCCAGGGTAGATCGTAGTTCACCACCAGATTGCAGAACTGGAGGTTAATGCCTTCTGCGGCGGCTTCGGTCGCAATCATGATGGCTGCCTCATCGCGGAAATAGTCGACCAGTGCCGCTCGCATGTTTGCGCTGGGGGAGCCACTGATACGGTCGGTGCTCGCATGTCGATCCAACCAGTGGCGATAGATCTCTTTCGATTTGGGATCGTTATTCGCACCATTAAACAGCAATATCTTGCCTGCAAACTCGGTTTGCTCCAGCACCCGGAGGAGATATTCCTGCGTGCGCCTGGATTCCGTAAAAATGAGCGCCTTCTGTTGAATCTTGGTGTCCACCTGACTCTTCTGAGCTTCGGCCGCTGCGGCAAACCCGCGGCGTAGCGCCGTCAAGAGCACTGCACCCTTCGAGTTCCTAATGATGGATTTGGCCAGCGCGTGAAATTCCCGCAGCTTGGCCATCTCTTGCCGAAGTTCAGCCAACTGTTCCAGCGTCAGTCGTACGCGCTCGGCTGGCCTAGTGGCGTCCGCCTCTTTATCCCACTCATCAGCCAGTTCTTCCAGTTCTTCAAAATTTTCAGACAGCTCATCGGACAATGCATCCACCGCCTCACTCGCAGTGACAGCCAGCTCCAGTTTGCTTGCAAGCCCGTCTAATGTGCTGGCAATGGCATACGTGGAGGAAGCCAGGAGCTTTCGCAGGATGAGTGTCATCAGTTGTCGCTGACTGGCTGGCAAGGCATACAGCGTGGGCTGCCGGAGGTACTCGGAGACCAGCTCGTATAGCTGCTGCTCTTCCGGTGTTGGCACGAATTCCTGCACGAGGGCATGGCGGTTAGTGTATTTCACATATTGCAGTACCTGCTTGCGCAGCGTGCGTTTACAGAGCGGCCTGAGCCGTTCTTTTAGCTCTGCGAAATCGGTATCGTTTCCTAGACGAGCAAACCGAGATCGGAAGCTCTTAAAGTCCCCGAAGGCAAAGTCGTCAATGATACTCACCAAGCCGTAGAGTTCCAGAAGCGAATTCTGCAACGGCGTTGCGGTAAGCAACAATTTGCAGAAAGGAGCAACAGCCTGCTTGATGGCATTGGCAATCTTGCTGGAAGACTTATAAACATTGCGCAATCGGTGGGCTTCGTCAATAACGACCAAGTCCCAGTTGGTCTGGCGCACGTAGGGTTCTTTTGATCGGGCGAATTGGTATGAACAGAGAATCACGGCGTCTTTCTGAAATGGATTGAGATTGCCGGCACGAATGGCTTCGGTAAAGCTTCGGTTCTCCAAAATGATTGAGGGAAGGTAAAATTTGTCAGAGAGTTCCTGGCCCCACTGCTTACGCAAGTTTGCCGGCACGATTACGAGCAGTCGGCGTTTGTGCTCCGCCCATTTTTGTGACAGCAGCAACCCAGCTTCAATCGTCTTTCCAAGACCGACTTCATCTGCAAGGATTGCCCCGCGTGAGAAGGGACTACGGAAAGCGAATAAAGCTGCCTCAACCTGATGCGGGTTGAGGTCTACTTGTGCATCCGCGAGGGCGGCGGCGAGCTTCTCGACACTATCCGATGCGCAGCGTCGGGTGAGTTCATAGGCGAAGTACTGGGCATGGTAGTCGGTGAGATTCATTAGAACGTGGGAACACCGCGTTCGAATCCTTCGGAACCCGCGAGCAGGGAAAGTCTAGCGAATTCCCCTAACAAAAGCTATGCGGAATGCGAGGCCGGCTGGGGGCAGGAGTCAAGGACCCGCAGGGCCAGCAGACCAAATGTTAGCGGGTCCCACTCCTCATCACACCTCGATCTCAAACTACTGGGGTTGTAGTCTGAGTCTATCTGTACAATCGTTATCGTATAGCTTAC
>SXGT01335089.1_pt1 | contig 13614 bp, 7 predicted proteins | sample 3176221 | NCBI WGS metagenome assembly SXGT01 (sample SAMN11356862, study PRJNA531348) | freshwater metagenome | isolation source: freshwater sample F1-120 | place: China: Fuxian Lake, Yuxi | collected 2017-12-25 | reverse complement strand
CGCGGGCGAGAAGCTGGCATTCAAGCAGGAAGACCTCAAGATCAACGGCTGGGCCATGGAATGCCGCATTAATGCCGAGGATCCCTTCCGCGGCTTCCTGCCGTCTACCGGGCGCCTGGTGAAGTACGTGCCGCCGCCGGCCGAGAATGGCGTGCGCGTCGACACAGGAGTGTATGAGGGCGGCGAGATTTCGATGTTTTACGACTCGATGATCGCCAAGCTTATCGTTCACGCGGCGTCGCGCGACCAGGCCATCGCCCGCATGCGTGATGCCTTGAACGAATTCGTGATCCGCGGCGTGGCCAGCAACATTTCCTTTCAGGCCGCGCTGATGCAGCATCCGCGCTTCACCTCGGGCAACTTCAACACCGGTCTGATCGCCGACCAGTACCCCAAGGGTTTCAATGCCGCCGACGTGCCGCACGACGATCCCTTGATGCTGGTGGCCACGGCGGCCGCGATTCATCGCCAGTACCTGGCACGCAATGCCACCATCACCGGCCAGATGCCGGGCCACGAATACAAGCCCGTCAGTGATTACGTGGTCCTGTTCAACGGCGAACGGCATTCGGCAAGCATTTCGGCGGCCGACGGCGGATGGGATGTGGAATTGACCGGCGGAACCTACGCCATCCGCTCGCACTGGCAGTTTGGCGACATCCTCTATCGTGGCACGCTCAACGGCCAGCAGATCTGTATGCAGGTCGAGCGTCGCGGCTCGGTGTATCGCCTGTTCCACTGGGGAGTGCAGGCCGACGTGCAGGTGATGAGCGCACGCGCCGCCGACCTGCTGGCGCTGATGCCGGTGAAAGCCGCACCGGACACCAGCAAGTTCCTGCTGTCGCCGATGCCGGGCCTGTTGACCCAGGTGGCGGTCAGAGTCGGTCAGGAGGTCAAGGCCGGCGAAGTGCTGGCCAAGATCGAGGCGATGAAAATGGAGAACGTGCTCAAGGCCGAGCGCGATTGCGTGGTGGACAAACTGCTGGCCAATCCGGGCGAAAGCCTGGCGGTGGATCAGGCCATCATCGCCTTCAAGTAAGTCCGAGTGCCCCTACGCAGCAAGGCGGTCGAGCAAACAACGCTCTCCTCGCCGCTGCGGATGACGCTACGGCGATCCTGCGGGATCGCCGTAGTTTTTTACAGCGCGACGTCGACGCGGACGCCGATCAGCTTGGCGTTGGGCAAGGCCGCCCCACCCGGATGCCGGATGTACTGGTAATTCGGCTGCACCGCGAGCCAGGGCGTCATGGCGATGCGCCAGGAGATTTCCAGTGCGTCCTCGCTGGCCTTGGTATCCGCCGGTACAGTTTGCACATCGCGCCACTTGCGCGACATGCCGGCGCGGGTCCAGGCAAAGCCGAGGATGTCGTCCGGACGTGAGGCAAGCGGCCCCTTGGCGTGCAGGCCGAGGTTCAGGCTGTTCTTGACCGCCGTCGAGTCGCCGTCGCCCCAGGTGTAGCGGGCAAAGGCGGACAGAAAGCGCTCGTTGCTGCCACCTAGTCTCGCCAATGTGCGTTCGCCCAGCACATAGCCGCCGCGCTGGTAGCGCAGCTCATTGTTCAACTGGTCAGCAACCTTTGCGCTGTAGCCCCAAAGGCCGATGGCAGCCTTGGCGTGGCCCTTGAACTTCTCGTTGTCCGCCTCGGGCAGCCAGCCGAGCTCGCCGATCGAGAAGCTGCCGTCACCCTTGGCGAAGCGAATCGCCGCGACCTTGGGACGTGCCGGGTCGTTGGGAATGCCGTCGAGTACCGCAGCCATGGCATACACGGTCTTGGTGATATTCCATTTTGCGCGCAGGCCGAAGGCCGAGTTGTTGAAGATCGAGGGGCCACGCGTCAGGGCCAGGTCGGCCGGTGTTCCGTACTGCGGTCCGATGAACACGCCGGCCGAATCCACGGTGAAGAATTCCGAATCGATCGGGTAAAGGCCGGCCAGTATTGCCAGACGGTCGTCGAACAGGCTCTGCTGCAGCCAGGCCTGAAAGACTCGCGTAGTGGTCGGCGCACCGACCTCGACGTTGGTTACGCCCATCTGCGAACCGACGTGCCGCGCGTTCGGCCCCCAGCCGCCGTCGCTCAGGATGTTGATCATTGCACTGCCGCCGCTCCAGCCGACAGCCTTTTCGAGGTCCATCTTCAACTTGAAATCGAGGTGTGTGATGTGGCGGCTGCCGTTGCTGATGCCGCCGCGATTGCGCAAGGCGTCGATCCGCGCCAGGCCTTCGAAGCCGAAGCCCTTTTTCAGAGCGCCGACGCGGGCACCGCCCCAGTCACCGGTCAGCGTGTCCTCGGCAAAGTTCGGTAGTGCATCCTCAGCCGCCAGAAGCGGGCCGGCGAGCAACAGGCAGGACAAGGTGGCGATCAGTTTGTGGGACATGGGGCGCTCTCCGGGCACGGGATGGAACTCTTGTTAACGGCGTCTTGACGGCAATTCTTGAACGGCGGATTGTAACCATTGCGTAGCGGGGCGTTTGAGGGCAATCAGCTAGAATTTGGCCACTCCTTTTCGGAACGTGCCGTGTCACGCATTGCCGTACTGATCCTGTTGTTGAGTTGCCTGTTCGGCCACGTCGGGAACAGTGGAGCGGCGGTACGCCTGATGCAGGACACCCGCTCGGTGCCACTGGCGCCGCATGTCACCGTGCTTGAAGACCCGGGCGGAACCATGACGCTGGCGGATGCCCAGCGCCGCGCGGGGGAATTTCGGCCCTCCGCGGTGCGTGACGACGCGGCGATCAATTTTGGCTATTCATCCGCGGCCTGGTGGCTGCGCATCGACTTTGCGGCGGATCAGAATGCGCCGCGCGACTGGCTGCTCGACGTGGCCTTTCCGACGCTGGACAGCGTTGAATACTTCGGCCCTGGCGGAGAGCGGATGGCGACCGGAGATCGCCTGCGATTCGCGGTACGGCCCATGCTCCATCGCAACTTTGTTTTTCCCGTGCATCTCGACGAGTCCGGCACGGGAACCGTATGGCTTCGCATAGTGTCGGAGGGAACGCTGACCATACCCCTGAAGCTCTGGCGCCATGAGGCCTTCTGGCAGGATTCGCTGGCCAGCTATTCCTTGCTGGCGCTTTACTTCGGCATGCTCCTGGCGTTGGCGCTTTACAACCTCCTGCTCTGGCTTTCGCTACGCGATCCGAACTACTTGACCTATGTGGTCTTCGCCATTTGCATGGCCATCGGCCAGCTTTCCCTCAATGGCCTCGGCAACCAGTTTCTCTGGCCGGACTGGCCGGCATGGGGCAACCTGGCTTTCTCGACCGGTTTTGCCGCCACCGGATTTTTTGGTGCCTTGTTCACCCGCGGTTTTCTCGAAACGCGGCGCAACCTGCCGCGCCTTGACGGCGCGATCATTGGCCTCGCCGCCCTGTTTGCCTTGTGTGCCGTGGCACCGTTGGTGGCACCCTACCGGCTGGCGGCGATCCTCACCTCATTGACGGGCATGACGTTTTCGGTGGTGGCCGTGCTCGCCGGCTTGCGTTGCTGGCGCGCGGGCCAGGCGGGGGCACGCATCTTCATCCTGGCGTGGGCCGCGCTTCTGGCGGGCGTCGTGATAGTGGGGCTGCGCAACCTGAACCTGCTGCCGACAACCTTCATCAGCTTCTATGCGATACAGATCGGATCGGCGGTGGAGATGATTCTGCTGTCGTTTGCACTTGCCGAGCGCATCAATGATCTTCAGCGCGAAAAGGACGCGGCGCAGGGCGAAGCGCTGGTGACCAAGCAGGAACTGGTGGCCACCTTGCAACGCTCCGAGATTGATCTTGAGCGCCGCGTCTTGGCCCGCACCGGCGAGCTCGAAACGCTCAATGCCCGCCTGCGCGAGAACGAGCGCCAGTTGCAGGCGCTCGCCCACACCGATCCGCTGACAGGCCTTGCCAACCGGCTGTTGCTGGATGCCCGGCTGGAACAGTCGATGCAGCATGCGCGTCGCAGCCACGGTCAGATCGCCCTGCTGATGGTCGACCTGGACCATTTCAAGGCGATCAACGATAGCCGTGGACATGCCATCGGCGACGAGGTGCTGCGCGCCACCGCCGATCGCTTGCGCGCCGCGGTGCGCGAGGTCGATACCGTGGCACGGGTCGGAGGCGACGAATTCGTCGTGGTATTGACCGCACTTGGCGGCGCCGCCGATGTAGAGCGTCTGGCGGAGAAACTGGTCGCCGGCATGCGCGAGCCGATGCGCGTGCTGGGCATGCCTATCGAATGCAGCGCCAGCGTCGGCGTGGCCTTGTTCAGCGGCGGGGAGCTGACGCCGGCGGACCTGATGCGTCGCGCCGACAGCGCCATGTATGCGGCCAAGGAGGCCGGGCGCGGCTGCTACCGGATGTACTCGGCCTGAACCCTGTCAGGCAAGGCGGGCGAAGGCGTCGATGACTTCCGGCGGTGCCTGCACCAGCTCGATCAGCACCCCTTCGCCGCCGATCGGAAACTGCTCGTTGGCCTTGGGGTGAAGGAAAGTGATGTCGAAGCCGGCGGCGCCTTTGCGTATGCCACCCGGGGCGAAGCGAACGCCCTGTGAGGTAAGCCATTCGACGGCTACCGGCAGGTTGTCTACCCAGAGCCCGACATGGTTCAACGGCGGCTCGTTTACCGCGGGTTTTTTCGCCGGATCGAGCGGCTGCATCAGATCGACTTCCACCTTGAAGGGGCCGCTGCCCATGGCCGTGATGTCCTCGTCAACGTTCTCGCGCTCGCTGACGTAGTTGCCCGTGACCGACAGACCGAACATATCCACCCAGAGTTTCTTCAGGCGCTCCTTGGATGAGCCCCCGATGGCGATCTGCTGGATGCCGAGTACCTTGAAGGGGCGTGATTGATTCGTCATTTTCGTGATTCCGTGCGTACGCCTGCTATTGCTTTCCGGGGATGCACTGGCGGATGCAGCTGAGCAGGTCGTCTTCGTCGTAGGGTTTGCCGAGGTAGTGATTGACGCCGATATCCATCGCCAGCTGGCGGTGCTTGTCCGCCGTGCGCGAGGTGATCATGATCAGCGGAATGTGCTTGAGACGCTTGTCGCCGCGGATGTTGCGCGCCAGGTCGAAGCCGTCCATGCGCGGCATTTCGATGTCGAGCAGCATTACGTCGGGCATCACGTCGGCCAGTTGTTCCAGGGCATCGACGCCGTCCTTGGCAGTCAACACGTGATAACCGTGGCGCGCGAGCAGGCGCCCGCTGATCTTGCGAACCGTGAGCGAGTCGTCCACCACCATAACCGCAGCGGCGGCGGCGGTTGCAGCGCTTGGTGCGCGGACGGTGGTGCTGGTCAGCGCCGTCGGCGTCGGGATGATGGCTTCGGTTGCCGCGCTTTGCACGGTAGCGACAACCAGAGGCGTTCCCGCACGTTCCGCGGAGCGTGCCGCCAGCGCCACGGGGTTGAGAATCAGCGCGATTTCGCCATTGGCCAGCACGGTCGCGCCGGCCAGGCCGGGAATGCGCGCGAGCTGCGGGCCGACAGCCTTGACCACGACTTCCTGGTTGCCCGACAGGCTATCAACCTCCAGTGCAACGCGCTCGGTCCCGCCACGGATCAGCAGGATCCAGTGGCGACGTTCCTGCGGGGGTGAGGCATGGGCATCGCCCAGAAGTACTCCCAGGTAATGATACGGATAGTGGTTGCCCAGCCACTCGGTGCCGCCCTTGCCGCGGATGTCGGCGGCAGCGGCGGGGCGGTGCTCCGTGGCCTGTTCGATCATCGACGAGGGCACGGCATAGTGGCGGCTGCCGACGGTGACCAGCACCACCTGGGTGACCGCCAGGGTAAGCGGCAGGTAAACGCGGAAGGTGGCTCCCTGGCCGCTGACCGAGGCAATTTCGATGCGCCCGCCCAGACTTGCGGTTTCGTTGCGCACCACATCCATGCCCACGCCGCGTCCGGCCAGTGTCGTGACTTCGTCGGCGGTCGAGAATCCCGATTGCAGGACCATCTGCATCAGGGTGTGATCATCGGGCGTCGCGTCGTAGGCCAGCAGTCCGCGGTCGATCGCACGATCGCGAATCTTCTGCAGGTTGAGGCCGGCGCCATCGTCGGAAATCGCAACCACGATTTCGTTGCCCTCCTGGGCCAGCGAGAGCGTGATCTGCCCGATCAGATCCTTGCCTGCCGCCGCGCGCCCGGCGGTGCTTTCCAAACCGTGGGCGACGCTGTTGCGCAGCATGTGTTCCAGCGGACCGCCCATTTTGTCGAGCACCGAGCGATCGAGTTCGGTCTGGCCATGGCGGATGTCGAGGTTGGCGCGTTTGCCGGTGTCCTTGGCGGCCTGGCGCACTACACGATGCAGGCGTTCGGCGATGCTCTCGAAGGGGACCATGCGCACGCCCATCAGGCGCTGCGAAAGCTCGCGCGACAGACGTGCCTGGGCGGCTACGGCGGCATTGGCGTGATCGAGCGTGCGCATCAGGTTCTGCTGCACGGTAGCGACGTCGTTCACGCTTTCCGCCATCATGCGCGTGACTTCCTGGAAGCGGGTGAAACGGTCGAATTCGAGCGGATCGAATTCCATCGAGCGCTCGGTGGCCAAGGCCTGCTGCGACTGCATTTGCGATTCGGCCTGGATTTCCACTTCCCGCAGTTGCTTGCGCAGGCGGATGACGTTTTCCGTGAGGTCCAGCATGGAGGACTTCAAGGCCAGGAGCTCGCCTTCGATGCGGCCGCGAGCGATGGCGACTTCGCCGGCCTCGTTCACCAACTGGTCGACCAGGTCGGCGCGGACCCGTAGATGCACCTGCGCCGCAGGCACGAACGGGGCAGGGCCGGCTCCCGCCTTTGCCGGGGCGGGGGCGGTCGCCTCTTCGCCGGGCTGCGCGGTTTCGGCAGCCGGTTCGACAGCAATCGAGGCCAGTTGCTCCTGGGCTTTGGGCTGTTCGGGTTCGGACGGCGCCGAGCCAGGGTTGCGTAGGCGCTCGATGAGCATTTCCGCGCGGTCGTACGAGGTTTCCAGGCCGTCGATGGTGGCGGGTTGCACCGACTTCATGCGCACGGCCTGGTCGATACGGTCTTCCATGGAATGCAGCAGTTCGCCGCAACCCATGGCGCCGGCCATGCGCGCGCTGCCCTTGAGTGTATGCAGGGCGCGTTGCAGGCTGCGTGCGATATCGCCGTTGGTCGGTTCGGTGCGCCACTGGCGCAAGGTTTCGCCGATCTCGCGCATCAGCTCGACGCTCTCGTCGAGGAAGAGGGGCAGGATCTGCTGGTCGATCTCGTCTTCCATCCGCGCCGCGCGACGGTCGGCGGCGCTGATTGTGACTTCCGGCAAGGCCGGTTGCTCCGGGGTTTCACCGGCTGCCGTCATCGGTTCGACTATCGGCAGCGCGGTCTCTGGGGGTGTCTCGATGATCGCCGCGGGAAGTTCGTCGATAGCCTCGACGGAAACGTCGACCACGGGCTCTATCGCCGGGTTCATGCACCTGATTTCGTCGGTGAGCTCGACTTCCTCGCCGGGCATGCGCCGTTGCGCCACCGCGCCAAGCATGCCTTCGAGGGCGCCAGCGCAGCGGGCGAAGACATAGCGCTGCGCTTCGGTCGGTGTCGCGCCGATCAGGGCGAGGCGACCCAGGGCATCTTCAAGCGCGCGGGCCAGGGTAGACAGCGGCAGGATCCCGGTCGCGGCAGAGATGCTTGCCGTGGTATGTGCGGCACGGATCACCTCGTTGCTCGGCACGGCTTCCAGGCCGAGGTTGGCCTGCAGGGTGGCGATGTGCTCGCGTGTTTCGTCGAGATACAGGTTGTACAGCGTTGGCGCAATTTCGACGTCGCCGACGCGGATGGGGGGTGGGGAGGGGAAGGCGACAACCTCCGCCGAGGGCGGCTCGCTGATCTCGGCGATGGTTTCCGTGACTTCCGCGGGGGCTTCCGGTATGGCGTCGAGCGGCGGAAGCCCGGGTGCGGAAGTTTCTTCCTGTGCCGGAATTTCCAGGGCGGGCGGCTCAATAGCCGGTAATTCGGGTTCAGTCGGTTCCAGAGCGACGACGTCGGGTTCGAACATTTCCGGCGGTACGACGTCGGACACGGTAAGGTCGGGAACGACGACCTCGGGTACGGCTGTTTCGGCTGCGGCAACCTCGGGTTCAGCTGCAGGAACTTCCGGCGTGACGGGCTCGGGCGCGCCGGGTTCTGCAGCCACCTCGGGAGTCGGCGCCGGCGCTACGGCGACTGGGGCCTCCTCTTCGGCGCCGCTCAGGACAGCACACTGCTTGGCCAGCACCGCGTAATCGTAGTGGCGGCTGCCGCCGCCTTCCAACTGCACTACCCAAGCACCGAAGATCCTGGCGGCGAGGTCGAGCATTTCCAGCAGTGCCGGGCTTGCCGGCTTGGTGTCATGCAGCCAGGCATTGAGTACCTGTTCGACATCCCAGCCGGCTTCACCCAGCTCGCCGAGACCGACCATGCGGCCGCTGCCTTTGAGCGTATGGTAGCTGCGGCGAATGGTAACCAGTGCTTCGTGATCCGAGGGTGCGGCATGCAGCGTAGGCAGGTTCTGGTTGATGGTGCCCAGCACCTCGTTGGCTTCTTCGAGGAAGATGCCCAGGAGTTCGGCATCGAGATCTTCCTCGCTGGCGTCGACCAGCCGCTCTGCTTCGGCGGAGGGTGCGGGGGCCTCGATCGGAGCCGGAGCGGGTGGCGCTTCGGGTTCCGCCGGGGCTTCGAAGCCTTCGACTTCGAAATTCGGTAGCGCGCTGTCGGCAAGGGGTTCGGCTGCGGGTTCCGGGATCGGTGTGAATTCCGCAGGCGCTTCCGTCGGGAGAATGGGCGCCACTTCGGCGGCAGGTGCAACCGCAAGCGGCGTTTCGACTTCGGGAGCCTGCGGCGGCGGGATTCCGACGACGGCCACTGCAACAACGGGTTCCGGCGCCTCGCGTACCACTTTGGCGACCACGGGAGGCGGCGCTAGTATCGCGTCGATGTCGGCGGCACCGCCGTGCAGTTGGGTGACGAAGAAGCCCAGGGCCGACAGCTTTTTCGCGACGTCTTCGAATTCGCCTGCCTGGACGGCAAAACCTGGCTGCGCAAAGCGTTCGATGGCATTGGCACATTCGGCCAGCACAGTGTTGGCGCGATCCTGACCGAGAACCAGCAGTGCGCCCTGAATCTGGCGGATCGGCTTTTGCAGGGTGGCCAGGGCAGCCTGCTTGCTGCTGTCGCGGAAGAAGGCGTCGAGCGCGGTTTCAATGGTGCCGAGATTGGTCTTGATCTCGCGTGCCACCGATTCCAGCAACAGCCTTTCCTGGGCGCGCCGCGACATGGCATCGAGGTGGGGCAGTTCGAGCATGCCCAGCTCCTCGCCGCGTTCGATGGCGGCAAGACGTTCGACCACGGCATCGGTCGAGTGGGCGAAATCGGCGTCCAGCGACTGGAAGTTCTCCAGTGCCGATTCGGCCAGCAGCAGGGCTGTGGCCAATTCCAGGGCCATGGCTTCGTTGTGCCGCGAAGGATCGCGGCGCAGGTGATCGGCGATGTCGAGGATGGCGGCCGTCAGGCGCTGGTAGTCGATCTGGCCGGTTGCCTTGCCTTCGTCGGCGATTTTTGCCGCGCGTTCGTGGAATGGCGGCAAGGCTGCGGCAGTTCCGGCGCAGAGGCGGTTCCAGTCATCCTTGGCCCCGGCCAGCAAGTCGCGCAGGCGGCGGATGTGGGGTAGCAGTCTTTCGGTTTCGGACGGCGTGGCGGTGGGGACCATGCCGTCGAGGCGATAGGCTCCGCGCACCCCCGCCAAAGCCGCGCCGCCCGTGGTAGCGCAGGCGGCAAGGTAGAGCGCTTCACGCAGGGCCTGGTCAGTGGGGTCGGCCTGGCCTTCGGACAGCTTCTTGATCTGGGCGCCCAGGCGCATGGCGAAGCGCTTGGCGTCATTGATCTCCGGCAGTCCGCCCGCCGCCATGGCGTCGAGCACCCCCAGCGATATCCACCAGTAGGCGCGTGCCGATGGCGTGGAACGCGTCATCTCGATCATGGTGGTCGAGACCTTCATTTCGGTCGCGCCCTTGATGTCGCCCTTCAGCCACTTCAACAGGCCGCGTTCGAAGCCCAGCCGCGCGGCCTTGATGCGCGCGGTCATGGCATCCGGGGCAAGTACCGGCAGGTCCTTCTCGCGCTTGGGGGGGCGCTGCGTGAGATCAGGGAAGAACAGCGATGATGGCCCGGGCGCTGGTTGTCCGCGCGCCACCGCCATGGCCGAGTAGGGGCCGAGCAGTTTCAGCGGCTGGTCCGGATGTCCGGCCATCAAGTCGTCGAGATAGCCGCGCAAGGCGTTGAACCCGCCGTGGGCAGCGGCGATGGCGGCAGGCATGTCCTTGGCCGAGCCATCGGCGATCGAGGCGAGAAGCTGTTCTATCGCATCGGCGAATTCGGTAATGCCTTCAAGGCCGACGATGGCCAGTGCGCCATGCGCTTGATGCATGGCGGCGCGCGCCTTGACCAGGCCGTCCCCGGACGAGTCCGCGGCGAAGGCGGTGAGGCTTTCTCCGGCCCGCCCCAGGGCAAGGTCGATTTCCCCCTTGACCCAGGACAGTGGGCCGATATCGAGTTCCACGCTCATGACGGCTTTTGGTTGTTGTCTATCCGGTCGTTCAAACCTTGAAGCCCGATACCGAGCCCTTCAGCTCGGCCGCGAGTTCCGTGAGCTCGCCAATCGATACAGCGGTTTGTTGCGTGCTTGTGGTCGTCTGGCCGGTAATACGCAAAATGTCCTGCATTGAGGCCGCCACCTTGGTGGCGATGTCGGCCTGTGACTGCGTGTCGGTGGAGATCTTCTGAATCAGGCGCGCCAGATCCTGCGAAACGCTGGAGATTTCGTTCAGCGCCTGGCCGGCGGCGTCAGACAGCTTGGCACCTTCCACCACCCCCTGCGTCGAGTGTTCCATGGCGGCCACGGCATCGTGCGTGTCGGTCTGAATTGTTTTCACAATCGCGGCGATCTGCTTCGTCGCCTCGCCGGAGCGTTCGGCCAGTCGCTGCACTTCTTCGGCAACCACCGAGAAGCCGCGGCCGGCTTCGCCCGCTGACGCCGCTTGAATGGCGGCGTTCAAGGCCAGCACGTTGGTTTGCTCGGTAATGTCCGAAATCAGTTCCACGATTTCACCGATCTCCTGGGAGGATTCGCCAAGGCGCTTGATCCGCTTTGAGGTTTCCTGGATCTGGGTGCGGATGTCGTTCATGCCGGTGATGGAGTTCGACACTGCCGACGACCCCTTGCGCGCCGCATCAAGCGACGCGTTTGCCACGCGGGCGGATTCGAGAGCGGATGCGGAGACGGCTTCCATCGACTTTGCCATTTCCAGAACCGAGGCGTTGGCGCTCATGATTTCCTCGGATTGCACTTTGGTCGCGGCCAGCAGTTCGTTCGAGGTGTTCTGGGCGGCGTTGGAAGCGCTGGTCACGCGTTCGGCGGCGTCGTTGATGCCGCGTACCAGCACCGCGAGCTCCTCAATCGTGTAATTGACCGAGTCGGCAATGGCGCCCGTGATGTCTTCCGACACCGTGGCGCGCACCGTGAGGTCACCGTCGGCCAGGTCGCCCATTTCGTTCATCAGTCGAAGAATGGCACCCTGTGTGGCGTCTTTTTCCGCTTCGGCGACGCGCCGCTGCTGCTCGGCTTCACCGCTGCGTCGCACGCCTTCGTCGTTGAAGGCCTTGACCATCAGTACCAGCATCAGCAGGGCGATGGAGCCGAATATGGCGGCGGAGAAGGAAGAGAAGTCCTGCTCGGCGATTTCCTTTTCATAGGCATTGACCAGGGCATCCGCGTGGCCCGCCATGGTGCGGAAGCCGTTTTGCAAGCCGGAGCCGGTTTTGCGCGCCTGCACCAGCGGCTTGAGGTCGCCGGTCAGCGCCGGAACCGCCGTCATCATGGCTTTCAGGCCCAGTCCGAGCGGCGTGTCTGGTGCTGCCAGTTCCTGTGCCGCCGGAATGTCCTTGGCCAGTTGCGCGGCGATCGTTTCGTCGAACCCGGGAGCCCAGGCCAACTGATGGGCGGCATGCAGGATGCGTTCGGTCAGTAGTGGCAGCCTGCCTCCAGCCGCTTCCGCGGCTTCGGTCATCGCATGGCCGCGGATCGCGGCTTCGACAGCGAGGCGGTTGATCGTGGTGAGGCGGTTTTCATTCGCCAGCACCAGGTTGATGGCATCGTTCTGCTTGACCCAGGCTTCGCGCAGGGCATCCAGTGCCGGACGCGCTTCAGGACTGGTGGCGGCGACCTTGATGCCCTTGACCTCGCCACCTTCGAGCAGGCTTTCCAGCAGTTTGCCGAAGGAATCGCGAGCGTCGCGTAGCTCGGAGAAGCCATCCTTTTGACCTTCCATGGCAGCCAGGGCGGCCTTCGGGATCTGGTGCGTCAGCGGCGCGATATGGCTCGCGACCGAAAGGAAGGTGGTGCCGCGCGCCGTGGCCTGAACCTGCATGAAAATTGCCGCGATGGAGATCAGCAGGCTGATCAGGAAAACGCTACCGAGGATACGGAATTGCGTTTCGATGCCGAGATGGCCGATGACCGGAAGCTTGCCCTTGCCGCGACGATCGATCGTCGGCGCAGGTCCGCCACTCGCGGCCGGACCCCTGGGTTTGCGGCGATCGAAGCTGGGTAGCTTGAAGGGAAGCTTGAAGGCCATGATCTTTCCTCTCCGGTGCGCTCAGAGCGCAATATCTAGGTAGCGTGGGTCGGACAACAGCGCGGGAATCCGCAGCTGGGTCCAGATGACGTCCTGGGCATCCTTGAAACGGCCACCCAGCCAGGGCGCCGTCTCTCCGAGGCCGGTGCGGATATCACCGGTGGCGCGCATTTCGAGCTGTGGGCGCAGGCCCAGCGCGCGGCGCACCAGCAGCGCACTGTTGACTCCTTGCCGGGCACCGATCAGCAGGAGCCTTGACTGGGAGTTGATCGGAGTCGGCGCGCCGCCGCGCCAGGCGGCAAAATCGACAACGCTGTAAAGCACGCCGCGAATGTTGGCGATGCCGGCGAACCACGGTTTGGTCAGCGGCGCCGGAGTAAGCTCCGGTAGCGGCGTTACTTCACCGGAATCGGCAAGATCAATCAGCCAGCGGCTTCCGCCCGGCAGCTCATCGGCGCCGGACTCGATGCCGAGCAGGGCATTGCCACCCTCGCCACGCCGGGCAGAAACCAGTCGCTCGGACAGGTTCTGCTGGAACTCGCGCAGGCTGATGCGTTTCGCCATAGTTCTGGGTTAACCGAGCGCCGCGATCTTGGCCAGCAGGGCCGGGCCATCGACCGGCTTGGTGACATAGTCCTGCGCACCCTGACGCATGCCCCAGAGTTTGTCGGTTTCCTGATTCTTGGTGGTGCACATGATGACCGGAATGTCCTTGGTCGCCTCGTCCTTGGACAGCGCACGGGTGGCCTGGAAGCCGTTGGTGCCCGGCATCACGACATCCATCAGGATCAGGTCGGGCTTGATCTGCTTGGCACGGACTATGCCGTCGTCGCCGCTTTCGGCCGTCGTCACCTGATACCCGGCACCACTGAGGAGTTCGGTCAGTATGTGGCGTTCGGTGGGAGAGTCGTCGACGATCAGTATGTTCTTGATGGGCATGATGATTACCTCGCAAACTGGGAAACGGTCAACCGCCGCCGGCGTGGTCGGCGACGGTTTTGAGCAGGCT
>SXGT01917208.1_pt1 | contig 13615 bp, 10 predicted proteins | sample 3176221 | NCBI WGS metagenome assembly SXGT01 (sample SAMN11356862, study PRJNA531348) | freshwater metagenome | isolation source: freshwater sample F1-120 | place: China: Fuxian Lake, Yuxi | collected 2017-12-25 | reverse complement strand
GGTTGGCCAGGTTGGCCAGGTTGGGCAGAGCGCTCCGCGCAGAACGTGTCGATGAACTCGCGGACCGTGGAGAAGCGATCCTCGGGGAGCTTCTCCAGCGCCTTCATGATGGCCGCGCGCATCGAGGCGGGGATCTCCCCGCCGTGGGGCGCCGTCTCGATCGCTCGAGGGGCCGTGCGCATGTGCTGGGTGGCCCACTCCCAGGCCGTCTCGGCCTTGAAGGGCAGCTCGCCGGTGAGCATCTCGTAGGCCATGATGCCCAGCGCGTAGATGTCGCTCCGGGCGTCGACCGAGCGCCCCGTGAACTGCTCCGGGCTCATGTAAGGCGGAGTCCCGAGGACCATGCCCTGCTGGGTGAGCTTGGCCTCGTTGGGATCGGCCTCCGAGCTGCGCTTGGCGATGCCGAAGTCGAGCAGCTTGACGAAATCTTCCTGCCCGGCACGCCTGGTCAGGACCACGTTGTCGGGCTTGAGATCGCGGTGAACGATGCCGTGCTGGTGCGCCTCCTCGAGGGCGCCGCACATCTGGACGAGGACCTTCCTGGCGCGCTCGGGGCCGAACCTCCGAGCCCTGGTGAGCGCGTCCGCGAGGCTCTCGCCCTGGACATACTCCATGACGATATAGAGCTGACCGTCCGGAGCCGTGCCGAAATCGAAGAACTGGATCGTGTTGGGGTGCTCGAGCTGCGAGACCGTGCCGCACTCACGCTGGAAACGCACCCGGATCTTCTCGTCCTCCGAGAGGTGGCGGTGAAGGGTCTTCAGCGCCACCTTCCGGGCGGTCGAGCCCATTTGCTGCTCGGCGAGGTACACGCACCCCATGCCCCCTTCACCGAGGAGCTTGAGGATCTTGTAGCGGCCGGCGAAGAGCTGGCCAATCATCGGATCGGCGCCGTCGAGCCTGGGCAACGCGACGCCGCAGTGGATGCAGAACGGCTGGGCCTCGGTCCGCGGCATTTTGCAGGTGGGGCAGAGCATCGCGTATTGTCTTCCCGAGGTGAGCCGGAGGCCTCTTCGTCTGAAATCCAGGAGATTGGACGGAGAGACGCGCGCTTTCGATCTCGTCGAGGCCGTGCTTTACATAGCTTCAGCCAGGACGAGACTCATTGACCGCAAAACTTCTTGATCTGATCGGGTTTGCCCCCCGCCTTGGCGTTCTTGCACATCGGACTCTCGCTCAGCGAGGGGGGCTTGACTCCGGGAGTGGGGATTCCAGGGACAGAAGGCTTGGTCGAGGGCTTGGTCGAAGGCTTGGTTCCTCCTCCGCCACCGCCGAGGTTGGCCTGGGCCTGGCCGCCCAGGGGAGGGGTGCTGCCGAGAGGAGGAGCTTCGCCCAGGCTCGGGGGGCCAGGATCCCCGCTGTGCACCTCGGCCACGGAGGACGCGACCGGGGGCGTGGTGGTGGGAGGCACGACGGCCACGGTCTTGGTGCTTCCCTTCTGCGTGGCGAACACGATGGCCACGATGCTGAGGACAGCGACCACCCCGGCGACGCCCAGGATGAGGCCCACGTTGCCCTTCTTCGTGACCTCGCGGGGCGGCGCAACGGGCACGGCCGACACGATGGGAGACATCGCGGGGCCCATGCCTGGAGGAGGCCCCATCGGGGGACCTCCCATGACCGGCGGCGGGCCATACGCCCCTCCTCCGGGGACCATCGCTCCCATCGGAGCCATCAGGGGCTGGCCCATCTCCGTCTTCATCGCTCCGGGGCGAGAGTTGGGCGGCGCTACAGCGCCCTGGGTGCCGGTGACGACCGTGGGGCCGCCCCCCGAGAAGGCCTCGAGGAAATCCTTCATGCTGGAGAAGCGATCCTCGGGGCGCTTCTCCAGGGAGCGCTTGACGGCCACCCGCATCTTCTCCGGGAGGAGGGCGCCGTTGGGCTGAGCCTCGATCGGCTTGGGCTGAGCGGTCATGTGCTGGGTGGCCCACTCCCAGGCCGTGTTGGCCTCGAAGGGCAGGTGGCCGGTGAGCATCTCGTAGGCCATGACGCCCAGCGCGTAGATGTCGCTCCGGGCGTCGATCGGCTGGCCGGTGAACTGCTCCGGGCTCATGTAAGGCGGAGTCCCGAGGACCATGCCCTGCTGGGTGAGCTTGGCCTCGTTGGGATCGGCGTCCGAGCTGCGCTTGGCGATGCCGAAGTCGAGCACCTCGACCCAGTCCTTCTGGCCCGCGCGATCGCAGAGGACCACGTTGTCGGGCTTGAGGTCCCGGTGGACGATCCCCGCGTCGTGGGCCTCCTGGAGCGAGCCGCAGACCTGGGCGAGGATCTTCTCCACGCGGACGGGATCCATGGGGCCGTCTTTTTCGATCACGTCGGCGACGCTCCGCCCCTGGACGAGCTCCATCACGATGTAAAGGTGGCCGTCCTCGGTCGTGCCGTAGTCGAACACCTGGATGGTGTTGGGGTGGTTGAGCTGGGCCACGGTCCCGCACTCTCGGGCGAACCGGGCCTTGATCTGGGGATCCTGCGACAGATGCTTGTGAAGCGTCTTGACCGCGACCTTGCGGGCGACGTTGCCCATCTGCTGCTCGGCCACGTAGACACAGCCCATGCCGCCTTCACCCAGGACCTCGATGATTTTGTACCGACCCGCGACGGTGGTGCCCAGGAGGTGCGCCGCATCTGACGTTTCCATCGCCCGAAGCCTCGCACACTTCGAGCCCCGCCTCTAGACGGGCGCACCCCATTTAAGGTCAGGGGCGGGGGCCGAGGAGGCCCGCGAGCGCCTCGTTCTCCCTGGTCTTCGCCTCGAGATCCCCGAGCGGCGTAAAGGACATGTCCGCCTCCAGGCGGTAGGAGCCCGTGAAGCCCTCGGGCGCGCCGGTGCGCCACTCGTCGGGCCCGAAGAGCGAAACCCAGGCGCCTCGGCCCTCCCCGTAGAAGTGATAGATGCCCCCGGGCTTCTTCTCGAAGTTGCACTTGGCGCGGTGAAGCTCGGCGTCGCGGCGGGCCTTCTCGAGCAGGGCGCGCGCCTTGTCCTGGAGGGCGCGGATCTGCTCGGCCAGGACGAGCAGCTTGCCGCCCGTCATGGTCGCGATGGTCTCGTCGGCCCTCTGGATCTCCCGGGCGATGTCGACCAGGGCAAAGGAGGGCGCCAGGCGGCTCAGCGGGTAGGGGGCCGCCGACGAAGGGCCCTGGTAACGGCCAGGCACCGGGGCTCGCTCTCGCTCGTCATCGGACATGCCCGGGGAGTGTGCCATTTCTCGGCGCCGCGGGCGACGCTACGAGCCACCCCGCCCTGCGTCCGTCGGCGGGGAGGACGCGGCGGGAGGCCAGGGCAGCGGCCACCGAGTGTCGGTCGCCCGGTCCAGGAGCTCCAGCTGCGTGCCCCGCCGGATCGCGGGGAAGAGCACCCCGATGCGGGTCGTGAGCTTCCTGGACATGGGCACCCCGGCCTCGGGCTCGTCCGCGCCGAGCATGGGGAAATCGAAGCGCACCCGCTCGATGAGCGTCGATCCTTCGTAGAGCTCGAGCGCGAAGCGGCCCATCACCCTGGGCGTCTCGCGGGGCGTGGAGAAGTCCGTCGGGCTCATGCTCACGAGGTACACGTCGCCCCGCACCCAGCGGAGATCCACCAGCCACTGGGCGCGCTCCCTCGTGGGCGGTGGATCCGGAGGCCCCCGGGAGGCGCTCGCCTCCGCGCCCCCGTCGGCCCCCGGAGCGCCCGAGGCCTCGCCCGTCACGGCCAGCGCCAAGAAGAGCACCGCGGGCACGAGAGCGGCTGTGACCGCGCGGATCACGGATCGTCCGGAACGGTGTCCCATGCGGTGCCGATCTCCCACGCCGCGGCCCCTCCGCCAAGCGCGAACCACACATCGACCAGGGCCAGCGGCACCGGGGCCGCGAGATCCAGTGCCCCCCCTCGGGCCGACGGGACGGAAATGCGCGCGCAATGCAGGTAGATCCGGGGCAGACCGAGGACCCGCCCGTCCTCGAGGACGAGGCGGGACGGGCCCCCATAGCTGCGGTCGCCGAGGAGGGGAGCGCCGGCGTGGGCCGAGTGGACCCGGAGCTGGTGAGTGCGTCCGGTCACCGGTGAGAGCGCGAGCAGCGCCGCGGCGGCGACGCGCTCGACGGTGACCCAGCGCGACTCGGCGGGCTTGCCCCGAGGATCGACGCGGCGGAGGCGAGGATCGTGGGCAGGCCCCAGGGGCGCCTTGGAGCCCCCTCGCTCGGGCTCGGGGGCGGAGGCCGAGAGCGCCACGTAGCGGCGGCGGTAGAGGCCCATCGAACGAGCGAGCGCCAGGCGATCCCGGGCCTCCTTGTCGAGCGCGAAGATGACCAGCCCGCTCACGCCTCGATCCAGCCTGGACGTTGGGTGGAGGCGCTCGGCGGGTAGCCCCAGGGCCCCCGCGGTCAGGGCGAGCAGGGTGTGGGCCGAGCCCTGACCGTCGGGGATCGTCGGCGTGCCGGCGGGCTTGTCGACGACCACCAGGCCGTCGCCTTTATGTAGTATACATATATTGTCCGGAACGGGGCGCGGCGCTGCGATCGAGATCTCGACGCCGGCCGCGATCTCGACCTGGGCGCTCCTGGCCCTGATCCGGCCGACGAAAACGCGACCTTCGGCCACGGCGGACAGGGCACAGCCCAGCGACGCGAGCACCTCGCCCAGGGTCGTGGCGGCGGGAGCGACGAAGCGGCGCATGTTCAGCGGAGGAGCTCGACAGTGCCTCGATCGCCGTCGACCCTGAGCATGTCGCCGGTCTTCAGAGCGAGCGTTGCCCGGTCCACGTTGACGACGCTCGGGACGCCGAACTCGCGGGCCACGACCGCCGCGTGGGAGAGGGGACCGCCGAGCTCGGTGACCACGCCGACCGCGAGGAGAAAGAGCGGGGTCCAGCCCACGTCCGTGGTGTGCACGACCAGGACCTCACCCGGCTCGAGGTCGTTCATCTGCTGAGGGCTCGTGAGGACGCGAGCTCTGCCCTCGACGACGCCGGAGCTGGCTGCGACGCCGTGGAACACGTCCCCTCCCGTCGGGGGGAGGAGCACGGGAGGAGGAGCGCCGATGAAGGTGGCCGGGGGATCGGGCCGGGACAGATCGCGGGCGAGCTCGGCCCGGCGCGCCCTCACCAAAGGGCCCAGATCGCGGCGCGAGGTCCGGAGCGCGTGGACCACCTCGTCGACCGTGAGGAAGAACACCGAGTGGATCTGGGCCAGCGGCGATCGAACCTTCTGGAGCGCATGGAAGTCGTCGGCGAGATCCGGGGCGAGGCGGAGGAGCCGGCGATCGGCGTCGAGCGCCACCTCGCGCACCATCCCTAGGACCCGGGTCACCCACGCCCGCATGCGCTCGCGTAGGCGCGCCGCCTTCTGCGCGCGCGCGACCAGGTGCCTGACGAGGGTCTGCTCGGCCATGCCCAGCCGGGGGAGGAGCTTCTGCATGTCCGCGGCGGCCTCCGCGCGGGATCGCGCCAGGGCGACCTCGACCTCGCGGACCTCGCCGCGGAGCGCGACGCGGATCATCGTGAGCACCGTGCGAGGATCCTCTCGCCAGCGGGGGGTGGACAGCTCCGCCTCGCGCACCGCCCGATCGCCGTAGAGTTCGAGGAAGCTGGCGAGGGCTCGCTTGGTGGGGCCGTCGGGGACGGCGTCGAGGCTCGTCGTGGACTCGCGGAGCAGGACGTCGCGGGCGGCCAGATCGCGGCGAGCGATGTCGGCGACGCGCAGGATCCCTATCGCGGGCCTGGCGCTCTCGAGATCGCGTATTCCTCGCACCAGGCCCTGGGCCAGGCGCTCTGCGCCTATCGGGGCGACCCTCGAGAGGAGTGCCCGCAGCAGGATATGCGTGCCCAGCGAGGTCGACGCGCAGGTGAGCATCATGGTCCCGGTGCGCTCGAGGAGCGCCTGCACGTCGCGGATGCGGGTGCTCAGGCCCTCGTCGGGCAAGATCGCGAGATCGAGGGCGCCGTGGGCGCGGCGGGCCTTCTCCGCGTGCTCCTCGAAGGCCGCGACGTCGGCGTCGAGGCGCACTTGCTCCATCAGGAGGCGCCCGGCGGTCATGGGGAGACGCGCGTAGAAGCCTCGCCGGGAGATGTCGCTCACCTCTCGCTCGAGCTCCGCCGTGGAGGAGCCGCCTCCGAGCTGCATGAGGGTCCGGGGATCGAGCCCCGGCACCTGGGCCGCGATCCTCATGAACTGGGACAGGTTCAGGTAGATTCGGCCGTGGACATTGCCCACCAGGCGAGCGTGCTTGGGGACCGCGCAGCCCAGCGCGCCAAAGGCCCTGCGAAAGCCCGCCTCGCTAAAATCGCCGGCGACCGACCAGGTGAAGGGCGTGGCCACCCCGGGAAGGGCCTCGCCCACGTTCACGTTGCTCCAGACCGTGCGAGCGTCGCCACCCTCGGGGAACCCGCGCCCCGTCACAGGGCGCGCCTGGACGACGACGACGCGATCGCCCTGGCATGCGAACTCCACGTCCCAGGCCACGTCCTCGATCGATTCCAGTCTGTCGGCGATCTCGAGGAGCGAGCGCACGTGGATGCCGGAGAGGGCCGGCGCGTCGGGCGTGTCCACGTCGATCTCCTGGACCCCCGAGGAGCCCACGACCAGAGCGCGAGACTTCCGGGCGATGGTCGACTCGAGGACCGTGCCGTCCTTGGCGACACGAAGCATGTCGGGGGCGGTCACGCCGTCGACCACCGGGGCGCCAAGGCCCAGCCCCGCGTTCACGATGCGCTCGCCCCTGGGAGCGCCAGGGGCGGGGAGGCGCGTGAACATGACGCCCGCAGCGTCGGCTTCGACCATGGCCTGCACCACGACGGCCATGCCCACGTCCCGTACCCCGTGGGCGGCCAGGTAGGCGAGAGCCCGGCCCGACGCGATGCTGGCCCAGACCTGGCGGACGGCCTGACGTAGCGCCTCGGCCCCGCGCACCCCCAGCTTCGTCTCCGCGAGGCCCGCCATCGAGACCAGGTTTCCATCCTCGCAGGTGGCGCTCGAGCGCACCGCAAAGCCCCAACTGTTCTCTCCCTCCCTGCGCTGCCAGAGCTGCGCCAGCTCGTCCTCGAGGCCGTCGGGGAGCCTGGCGTGGAGGATCTCGTGCCTCGCCTCCGCGGCGCGCGCATGGACCGTCTTGCCGCTGGCGGCGCGGAGGAGCGAGCGAGGCTCGCAGGAAGGGGGAAGCTCCCGAACGGCCGCGGCGAAGGCGCTCTCCCGGATGACCCACGTCTCCGGCAGGTCGAAGCCGTGGTGAGCGAGCCACACGAGACGAGAAGCTTTTCCCCCCAGGGCCCTCACGTCGGAGGCGCCGTACTCGAGGGCCTGAAGAGGCACGAGCCATCCCCTGTGCGACGCTCGAGCTTCGGTCTTCACCATCGGCGCGGAATGCTACGCGAAGGGAGCCGGCGTGGCCATCGTGGCCTCGCTCCCGGCCCCCCTCACGCGTGGGCGAGGAGCCGATCGTGCCAGAGGAGCATCTCGATCGCCCCCGGACCCCGGTTGAAGGGGTAGTCGTGGGGGCCCGGCACCTCGAGGAACTCGTGATCGAGGCCAGCGGCGCGCATGGCCTGGGACGTCGCGGTCACGACGCGGCGAAAATAGTCGTTCGTGCTGGTGAGCAGGCGAAGCTTGAGCGACGGCCTCCTGGCGCGGGCGGCGCGGAGGGCCTCGACCAGGTCGGGGATCTGAGGGTCGTCAATGGCGGCCTGGAGCGTGCCCACGGCCGCGAACTGCTCGGGGTAGGCGAGGCCCACCCGCAACGCGACCGCTCCGCCAAGGGACACCCCGTCGATGCCCGTGGCGGCGGGCTGGGTAAGCACCGGCAGCTCACGGCGGGCCCTGGGCAGGAGGACGCCGGTCACCCACTCCCCGTAGTCGCGGAGCGCGAGCGGATCCTTGATGTCGATGTCGGGCAGGTAAGGGCAGAGCACCACCAGCCCTCGGAAGGGCGCCGCCGAGAGCGCGGCGTTGTGCCTGGCGAGCCTCGCGGGGCTGACGAAGCCTTCGAAGTCCGCGGTGGTGAGCGGAGGCGCCGAGACCCGCTTCACTGCGCGCGTGAGTGCGTAGTCCTGGGGCCAGCCCAGGGCGCCCCGCTCGGGCCCCTTGCGAGCCTCGCCCCGACCATGGAGGGCTACCAGCACGGGAAAACGATCCGTGGGAGCTCCGGCAGGGACGATCACGGCGGCGCGGGTGGCGCCTCCCGCGCCTCCCGCGCCTCCCTCGAAGGCCCACTCGATCACCCGGAGTGCCCCAGGGAGGACGCGGACGTCGCCGCCTGCATCGACCGGATCGCTCAGGGCGGCGTAGGCGCTCTTGGTCTCGACCGGGGAAGGCTTTTCCCTGGAGCACCCCGCGACCGCGAGGCCCAGCAGGAACGAGCGACGATCCAGGTTCATGCTCCCATCCCTCTGCTCATTCTTCCTCTGGCACCTCGGCGGTGCGCCCGGTCGCCCGACGGACCAGGTCCCCGAGCGCAGGATCCGTGGCGAGCTGCTCCCGGAGGGCCTTGCGTATGGTCTCGAGCTGGGACGCCGGGAGCCCTTTGAGCGCCGAGGTCGCGTGGTCCACCCTGGCGTCGATGTAGCCTCGCATGTCGATCTCCCCCGCCCTCAGGCGCTCGAGCGGCGACCTGACTTCCACGGCGGAGGGGGCCTCCGCCGCGCTGGCCTTCTCGGCGTGTACCTCCGCGAAGGACCTCCCGACGGGGCGCGCTCCCTGAGCCCCCCCTGCTCCCGAGATCTCCGGGAGGCCGCCTTTACCGATCTTGTCGATGCCCATGGCCTGCCTCGTGGAGCGTACCAGCGATCCGCCGCCAGGGACCACGCTCCGGCGCTTCATCGGCACGGACACGGAGCGGGTTGCTCACTTTCTTCGAGATCGCCTCAGGGACGGCTCCACACCACCCGCCCGCTGCGGAGCCTACGGTCCGCCGGCGACGGCCCATCCTCGCCCCACGAGAGGACACCGCCGTCCAGGAGCAGCGCGATGTCGGACGAGGGCGGCGTGCTGGCTTCACCCAGAGGGAAGGCGGCAAGGCTTCCCCACGCGCCAGAGAACGCGTCGAGCGCCACCCTGTCGGCGTGCACGCGGGCGATGGCGCCTCGGAGCCCCGTGGGCGTGGCCTCCAGGGAGAGCGCCGTGGGGATACCCACGCCCGCCATGGGAAGCGCGACGGGCACACCGAACGGCCTACCTCGACCGTCGACTCGTGCGATCATCGCCCGGTAGGCGGAGCTCTGGCGCGACTGCGCCCCCTCGGGGGCCTGCTCGATCCAGGCGACCGTCACCCCGTCGGCCAGGAGCACCATCTCGGGCGAGCGCGAGTGCGCGACGCTCGGGAGGAGTCGCACCTCGTCCGTGGCGCGCTTCGCGTCGTGGGCGCGGAGCGTCGTGACATAGATGTCCGCGAAGCCCTCCCTGGGGGCCTCGCGCGAGTCCGCCCAGGCGAGGAAGACCGTGTCCTTCTGGGCGAGCAGGCGCACCCCGCTCGCGTCCCCCTGAGCGTTGGTGATGCGCTCCTCTCTCACGACGCGCTGGAGATCGGGGCTGATCTTGGTCGCGTAGACCTCGCCGTTTCCGTGGCGTCCGTCGACCCAGGCCACCATCCACGCATTGCCGAGCCAGGCGAGCGCGACGTCGCTCGCGTCGCCCCTGGCGCTGGTGAGCTGGACATCGTTGGTGCGGCGGCCGCGGGCGTCCAGCCGGGTGACGTGCACCTCGGGATCGCCGTTCTCCCTGGCAACCCACGCGATGGCTGCTCCATCCTCGGGCCTTCCAGCGGCGGCGATGGCTATGCCCCCCACCGAGAGGGCGCGGGTCGTGAGCAAGGTGGGATCCTTGCCCTTTGTGGCGGCGGTCCCGTCGTCCTGAGGGAGCGGCGAGCCCCTCTCGTCGAGCAGGCGCACGTGCAGGTTCGCGCCGCGCGTCCCGCGCCCGGGGGTGTCCACGTCGCTCGAGAGGGTCGCCAGGAGGGTCCTGTCCCCGAGATGTGCAGCCGCCAGGTGGGCCACGGCCTCGCCCACGACGACGGTGGTCGTGTCGGCGAGGCGAGAGGCCTCTCGGCTCTCGGGCGCCTGAGGCGCTCCGTGGGCTTCGGAGGCGATGCGTGGTGAGACCAGGGCGGCGCGGATACGCGAAGGCGTCTCGGGCGAGGCCGAGAGCATGAGGCACTGGTTGCTCTCCGAGCAGCCGAGGCCCCAGGCGTGCGCGGCTCCTTCGATCCCGAAGCGGAGCGCGTCCACCTGGAGAGGGGCGAGGCTGGCGTCCATCCGGACCAGCGTCGGGATGAAGGCCTCGTTCTCGCACCCCTCCGGCAGGCGAGTGCTCTCCAGGCTGCAGGGCCGGAGCTGGGCGAGGACCGCAAAGCCGGTGGGCGTGGAGGTGAGCTCCAGGTTGGTCCTTGCGGGGAGCTCCAGGCGGAGGGGCTTTCGGCCCTTGGTGTCGCCCAGGCGAGAGAGATAGATCCGCCGCTGATTTCGGACCTCGGGCACCGGCCTCTCCCAGGCGACGACCGTACCGGCCGGCCCCGACACGAGGCCCACCAGCGAGGCCCCGTCGCGCCCTTCCTCGAGGCGGCGCGCCGGAAGTGCGCCCCTCACGTCGTCCAGCGTGACCGTGAGGATCTCGGGCTCGGTGCCGGCGCTCTCGGTCCAGGCTACGGTGGTGCGGCTCTGCTCCCGGCTTAGCTCGATCGAGCCGGTCACCGCCGCGACGGCGACCACGGGCAGCGCCCGCTCGACCCGCCCCTCCGCGTCGAGAGTGAGCAGCGAGATCGCCGGAGGGGGCTTTTCTCCGGCCTTGGGCGCGCCGCATGCCGCCACGACAGCCAGCTGGGCGCCTGCCTCCGTGGGCACGACCTGCCACCCCACCACCCCTCGCACCACGCGCACCGGGACGCCACGAAGCTTGCCTTCGGGGTCCAGGGAGGCCGCGAGGACCACAGCATCCCCTTCTGTCGTCTGCTCGGCCCAGAGGATCAGCGCCCCCTTGGGCGTCGTGACCAGCTCCGTCCAGACGATGTCGTTCGCGCTGCGGGTGACCTCGGTCGCGCTCCCTCGCAGGCTCCCGTCCTCGGTGACCCCGAGCGCCCACAACCCCTTCCCTCGCTCCGTGAGCGCGGTGAACGCCAGGGCATACCCGGAGCCTGGCCCGCCCGTGGCGGCGATCGTCAGATCCGTGGAGTCGAACGGCGTGGGCAGCAGGGCCCGGCTGCCCGACTTGAGCTCCCCCGAAGGGGTGAGAGGGACCACCGAAAGGCGCCGCACCCCGTCATCGTCGAACGCGAGGTAACCCGCCATCGCCGAGCCCTCACGGCGGGCCAGGTAGGGCCCCACCGCCCGGTCGCCGACCGCGGCCAGGACCGCGCCCCGGACCGACGAAGGAACGGAGGGTTTGGGGGCTGGTCTGGGGGCCTCGGATTGCGTCATCCCCACGGCCGGCATCCTCCCTTTTCCGTGGCACCCGGCCATGGCGACGAGGACGACGCCCAGCCCTCCCACGAGCGCAAGGACCTTGCTCCTGGAGGAGAGGGGGACCGACGACGAGGGCTTTGCCATGGGGTCCTGCGCTCCGCCGTGCACATAGCACGGGGCTCGACCAGAGCGCTCAGACGCCTGCTGCGATTCCCGCTCGAACCTCACACCACGCGAAGGAGCCTGGAAAGGTTGCGCTTCTCCCACTGCCGGGCACGCTCGAAGGTCCGGAACTCGCGCTCTCGCTCCCTGAACTCCGGTGGGTGCAGGTTGCGGCGCCCGGGTATCCGGGTGGCGGGCATCACGTGGTGGAGCATCTCGTGGTAGAGCACGAAGGCCACGAAGTAGCGGGGCACCCACGCCCGATCGAGCACGGGGTGGATACGCACCAGGCGGTCGAGATCGCTGTAGCTCCCGAGCTTGATGCTCTGGCGCGCCCCCTTCGCGCGGCTCCGCGTGCCCCAGGTGACGAGGGCATTGCAGCCGCCACCGAAGTACCTGTCGTTCACCTCGCGAAAGAGCGCAAAGAGATCGTGGTGCTTTCCGGCGGTGACGAGGGGGATGCTCCTGGCGCGGCGCCGGGCGAGCCTGGCGTTGTTGGCCTCGATGTAGTGCCCCACGTGGAGGCTGGCCTGGCGGTCTCCCCGGGTGACGTAACGCACCAGGGCGTCGAGCACCATGGGGGGGGCATCCAGGAACATGTGGTGGATACGCGCCGTGAGCACGCCGGCCTGCGTCGAATGAGAGATGATGCAGTGGCGGTTGTCCGTGATGGACAGGTTCACCGGCCCAAGGAACGCGCACTTGAGCCTGCGCTCCAGTGACTGACGCGCGCCCTCGTGGATAAAGAGCTGAGGCGAGCTGGACGGGAAGACAAGGGCGAGCTGGGCGCTCACTCGCTCGGGGATGCGAATGGCGGCAGCGCCGATCGGCCCGACGACGGCGTGACCGGCCCGGGCGAGTCTCGGACCTGCGATCAACTTTGCCGTCGCCGCCGAGCGAACGCCCATTCCAGGGGGGTAGGAGAGCGCTTGGGCCTTGTCAAGGAACGGGCTTTTAAGCATTAATTTCAGTATCTTATATCCGTAGGCTACGCCCCCCACCCGGTCCCATTTCGGGGATTTTCTGGAAAGCGTCGTTCCCTTCCGAAGGAGCTTGACCTGGACGGTTCCGCAGGTCAGCCCCGCTGCCAGGTGAGCGTTTCAGGCTCGAGCACGAAGCGAAGCGACGGAATATAGTTTGGCCCGCCCTGCTCCAAGAGAAGGTCGACCGACACGACCATGGCCTTCTGGATGCCTTGCGGGGGAGTGCGACCGACGAGGCGCGCGACGAGGCGCGACAGATCGGGCTCGTGGCCCGTGAAGAGCGTGGCTGATCCGTGCTCGGGCCCTTCGCGGAGGACCGAAGTGACGAGATCCAGGAGCCTGCCCCCCGGCGCGAGGTGCCCCGAGATCTCGAGCGTCCCCCCCTGGCTGCTCACCTCGGCCACGATGTCCGCCGTCTGCCGCGCCCGCAACAGGGGGCTCGAGAGGAGACGACTCGGACGCTCGCCGTTCGCGACGAGCGCCACCGCGACATCCCTCACCCTGTCGCGCCCCGAGGGCGTGAGAGCTCGCTCCGCATCCCTCCCGCTCGCCGACCAGTCCTCCGCTGGACCGTGGCGCATGATGTAGAGGCGGTGGGAGCGAACCGGGTCTCCCACGTCCTTCAGTTGGCGGGCTTTGCGGAGGGCTTCTTGCCCTCGGGCTCCGCCGAGGGTCCGCTCTTCAGGGCGCCCTTGGCGGGGGGGGACGAGGGCTCGCCTGCCTGGCCCGTGGCGTGGATGTTGTGTTTGGCGAGAATGAGCCTCTCGAGCTTCTCCATGAGCTCGGGGTGCTGATCGAGGTAGCTCTTTGCGTTCTCGCGACCCTGGCCGATGCGCTCTCCCTGGTAGGAGAACCAGGCGCCGCTCTTCTCGATGATCCCCAGCTCCGAGGCCAGATCGATGAGGTCGCCCGACCGGCTGATGCCCTGGCCATAGAGGATGTCGAACTCCACCTCGCGGAAGGGCGGAGCCATCTTGTTCTTCACCACCTTCACCCGGGTCCGGTTGCCAACGACGACCGGATCCTTCTTGTCGGAGGCCGCGGCCTCCTTGATGGAGCCGATGCGGCGCACGTCCAGCCGGAGCGAGGCATAGAACTTGAGCGCGTTTCCGC
>SXGT01535492.1_pt1 | contig 13616 bp, 11 predicted proteins | sample 3176221 | NCBI WGS metagenome assembly SXGT01 (sample SAMN11356862, study PRJNA531348) | freshwater metagenome | isolation source: freshwater sample F1-120 | place: China: Fuxian Lake, Yuxi | collected 2017-12-25 | reverse complement strand
TTTGCTCCTGTGACTTGGTGAGCACCGCGCTGCACGACAACCTTGGACCATGAACCGACACCCTTGTCGATCCTATCCCTTCTCCTCGCCACCGCCCTGCTCCCGCCAGAATCGTGCCAGTTAGAACTCGATAGCCCTGGGGGGGGTTCGGGGCCGTCTTGACTCCGGCGCGCAGGTCGGTATGCTTGTAAGACGGGCTCTGGCCACCAACTCCAGACCCATCAAGAGTTTTTGCTGTTCATGACGCGCCTGTTGGACATTCTCCGTGGCGCTTCGTTGTTGTGACTGAGGTCGTCTCCTCCAAGGTCGAGGGGGAGGACAGGGTCACTTAAGGAGGCTGATTTTGGACGCATTGGACGTTCTGTTTAAGGCGCAGGATGAGGGAGGGATTGAGCGAAGAGAGGCGTTGGAGCATCTGATTCGCAAGTGCCGTGAGCTGGGCTGCCAGCCGCTGGTGAGCGATTCGAAGGAAGGAGGCTTCAAGATCCGCTACGGGTCCATCCGCTACGCGGTGCTGGATGTGAACACGAAGGGTCGCGTGTACTTGCACATCAAGTCCCACCCGAACAAGGATCTGCCCGACGATCTGTCGGAGAAGGCCAATGAGTTCATCGTCTCGCTGGACGGCGTGGACATCAAGAATGGCCCGATCAACTGCTACGGCCAGGTCGAGCAGCCGATCGAGGAGATCCCGCAGGAGAGCCTGGACAGCTTCCTGGAGTTCGCCGTGGACTCCATCCAGACGACCTACTATCGCCGAGGCTGAGCTGATCTCGGCGCCGGGAGCCTGAGCCGATGCTGGACTTCGAATCCGAGCTTCGAACGCTGCTTCAGGCCCCTTATTCCTACATCCACCTGGTCACCCACGATGAAGCCCGAGCCGTCTCACTGGTGACCCGCGTCGCGCGCCACACCAGCCGCGTGGTCTGTGAGTGGAGCGCGACGCGAGGGATGGAGCTGTCCGACCGCCGCGTCCCGCCGGGGAACTTCAACGTCGTCCTGGACGCGATAGAGTCCGAGACGAGGCCGGTGATCTTCATCCTCAAGGATCCGCACCCCTTCCTGGATGACGCGCTCGTGGTGCGCCGCCTGCGGGAGATGGAGGGGCTGGTGGCGGCCTTCGGCAAGACGGTGGTGATGATCTCGCCGGTGGCGCTGGAGCTGCCGGAGCTGGTCACGGACATCACCCAGATTCATGTGCCGCTGCCGGATCGCGAGGCGCTCGATGAGATCTGCCGGGTGGTCTTCCCGCCGGATCGGTGGCCGCACGTCAACCGGGACAGCCTCGTGGCCAGCGCCCTGGGGTTGACGAGCCGACAGTCGCTTCGGGCCTTCCACCGTGCGCGCATCGAGTGCCAGAGCGCCTTCCGGCTCGGCTCGTCGACCTTCGATCTGGAGGGGGCGATCCTGGACGAGAAGCGGCGGGTGATTCGAAACACGGACGTGGTGGAGTTCGTCGAGCCGGACTTTGACATGGCCGACGTCGGGGGCCTGGAGGAGCTCAAGGTCTGGCTGGGCAGCCGCAAGGACGCCTTCAGCCCCAAGGCGCGGGAGTTCGGCCTGCCCGTGCCCAAGGGTTTGCTGCTGCTGGGCGTGCAGGGCTGCGGCAAGAGCCTGATGGCCAAGGTCGTGGCGCGCTACTGGGGTCTGCCGCTGCTGCGGCTGGACGTGGCGGCGCTCTTTGGCGGGGCGGTGGCGCCCGATGCTGCGCTCAAGCAGGCGATCAGGACCTCGGAGACGCTCAGCCCGACGGTCCTGTGGGTGGACGAGCTGGAGAAGATCTTCAGCACGGACTCTGGCAGCAGCGACAACAGGTTGCTGGGGAGCCTGTTGACGTGGTTGCAGGAGAAGAAGCAGCCGGTCTTCTTCGTCGCGACGGCCAACCGGGTCGACAACCTGCCGCCGGAGCTGCTGCGCAAGGGTCGCTTTGACGAGATCTTCTTCGTCGATCTGCCCGATCGGCGCTCTCGGGAGAACATCCTGGAGATCCACCTGCGGCGGATGGCGCGGATGCCGGAGATCTTCGACTGCGGCGAGATCGCGGAGCTGACGCCCCATTTTTCGGGGGCGGAGCTGGAGCAGGTGATCGTCTCGGGGCTCTATCTGGCCTTTGGTCAGAAGGTGGAGCTCACCCAGGAGCACCTGCAGCAGGCGGCGCGAGAGACGGTGCCCTTGTTTCGGACCCGGGAGGACGACATCAAGGCGCTGCGCGGGTGGGCGCGGGAGCGGGCGAGGTTCGCGGCGCGGGACGCGACGCTCTACGAGCTTTTTGGCTCGGATCGGCCTCAGCCGCGGCGTTGAGCCTGGCGGGTTGCGTCCGCAACCTGTTGATATTTCATGTAAATATAAGAGGTGGTGCGGCGTGCGGGGTCAGGAGTAGAAGCGCATCTCCTCCTTGGGGTCGCGGCTCATGAGGGTGGAGATGGCCTGCTTGACGGGCTTGTCTTCGTAGAGGACGCGGTAGACCTCGTCGCAGATGGGCATCTCGACGTCGAGCTGACGGGAGAGGTCAAAGACGGACTGGCTGGTCTTGATGCCTTCGGCGACCATGGTCATGTCGGAGAGGATGTCGGAGAGGGTCATGCCCTGTCCGAGCTTGAGGCCGACGGTGCGGTTTCTGGACAGGCCGCCGGTGCAGGTCAGGACGAGATCGCCCATCCCTGCGAGCCCGGCGAGGGTGAGGGGGTTGGCGCCCTTTCGGGTGGCGAGGCGCGTGATCTCGTTGAGGCCGCGGGTGATGATGGCGGCCGTGGCGTTGTGTCCGAAGCCCAGGCCGGTGACGACGCCCGAGGCGATGGCGATGACGTTCTTGAGGGCGCCGCCGCACTCGACGCCGACGACGTCGTGGGAGGTGTAGGCGCGGAAGGTGTCGGTCAGGAAGGTGCGCTGGACCTTGGTGGCGAGGCGCTGGCTGTAGGAGGCGATGACGACGAGGGTGGGGGTGTTGATGGCGACCTCGTGGGCGAAGGAGGGCCCGGAGAGGTAGGCGAGGTAGGGGTGGCAGCGCAAGGGCAGGACGTCCTCGAGGATCTCGCTGACGATCATGAGGGAGTCGTTCTCGATGCCCTTGGAGGCGCTGACGATGGGGACGCCCACGGGGATGTGATCGCGCGCCTGTTCCATGACGTGACGCAGGACGTGGCTGGGCGAGGCCGAGAGGATCATCTGCTTGCCGACGACGGTCTCCACGATGGAGTTCGAGGCGCGCAGGTTGTTCGAGAGGGTGAAGCCTTCGAGGTAGAGGGGGTTGGTGTGCTGTCGGTTGATGGCATCGACGAGCTGGTTGTTGCGGGCCCAGATCGTGACCTTGAAGCCCTTGTGAGCCAGGAGGTTGGCCAGGGCCGTGCCCCATGAGCCAGCGCCGATGACGCCGATGTCCAGGATGGTGTCGTGGTCGCGGTCGTGCTCGGGGCCAGGGATCATGGTTCGATCTCCTCAGGGCAGGACGAAGGGGTAGTTGATGGTCATGGAGGCCCCGTTGAAGGGAGGGAACTGCATGCTGCGGACGACGGCGGCGACGCATCCGGCTTCGACGGTGCCGGCCTTCTCGCCGGCGACCTGGGCGCCGCCGACGGCGCCCGTGGGGAGGATGGTGAAGCGGACGATGACGGTGCCGGACTTGTCCGGGCCGCCGCAGCCGTTGATGTTGGCCTTGTGGCGGCCGACGACGCTCTTGACGACGGCGCGCGAGAGGGTGTCGGGGAGATCGGGGTTGCCCTCGGCGGCCTCGGGCTTCTTGTTCCCAAGGCCGTCGAGGATGGTGTCCATCCGGTCCTTCTTCTCGCCGTCGAGGGGGTTGGCCGGGGGCAGCTTCTTGTCGCCCTCGTCGGGGTTGTTCTTGCCGTCTTCGTTATTGGGGTCTTTGGCCTCGACCTGGCCGTCTGGGTCGAGGGCCTTGTCGCCCTCGCCGGGGTTGTTGTCCTTGTCGCCGGCCTGGGGGTCGTTCTTGGCGATGGCCTTGTCGCCCTCGCCGGTCTTCTTGTCCAGGTCGCCCTGTTCGGCCGCTGCGTCCTTCTCGCCGTCCTTCTCAGCGTTGTCGGCGGCGCCGACGCCGTCGGTGGGCAGGCCTCCGTCCGGGGTGCCCTCGGGGGCCTTGTCGGCCACGCCTTCAGCGCCGTCGGGCGTGGGATCGGGCACTTTTTCGTTGGCGGGGAGATCGTCCTCGACAGGGGCGACGAGGTTTTCGGCCGAGGGCGGCGCCTCCCGCTCGACAATGCGGGGCGAGTCGTCGCGGGTCAGGAGGATGACGACGAGGACGCCGAGCGCGAGGACGAGAGCGCCGACGGCGGCGCCCAGGGCGATCTTGATGCCGTTGTTGGACTGGCGCGTGCCCATGGGGATCATGCCGGGCATGATCGGGGCGGCCTCAGCCGTGAAGTTGGCCTCGGTGGGGCCTGCGGGGGCGTTGTTTCCGCGCAGCGAGGCGAGCGAGTTGATGTCGATGAAGCCGCTGGAGTCGTCGACCGCGTGCCCGGTGGTGGTTGGCCCCTGGCGCCCCTCGGGCGAGCTGAAGAGGCTGCCGGTGTGCTCGATGTTGATGTAGCCGCTCGCGTCGTCCTCGTCGTGAGTGGCGGAGATGACGGGGCGGGCGGCCTTGGGCCTGGCCTTGGAGGCGGCCTTGCCCAGATCGGTGAGGGTGAAGAGGACGGAGTCCTCGTGTCTGGCCTGGACACTTCTGGCGCCGGGTTGCAAGGCGTCAGGACCCTTCTTGTTGCCGTTTGACATCGAACTCCTCACGCGGCTTGTTGATCTGCGCCAGAGTGGTGGATCGTCGTGGTATGCACTGTGCTCTGGAACCGCTGCGCCGGCCTGCTTCATCCCAGGACGAGGGCGAGGGGTTCTCCTTCTGGATTTCGCCGCAGACCACTATAGCTCATCCGGGGTTGAAAATGCACCACTTCAACGCTGACGCTGACGAGCAGGCGGGAACCGAGGGGGTCCTGGGCTCCGGTCGCGTCGAGGTTCTTCGGATATACTGCGAGATGATCTCGCCCGAGCGCCTGCGTGGTCCGGATCTGAGGGCCTTCTTCAAGGAGTTTCGATCGTCGCTGGTGGTGGGCGGTCGTCGCTGGGGGGGGCGGGTCGAGCTCGTGCTCAAGGTGGAGCTGCCTGGGGCCGAGGGCGTCGGGCTCGACGCGGGGTTGCTGGCGCTGCTCAGAGAGCGCGAGGCGCTGTGCGTGGATCGGATCTGGTTGTGGGGGCAGCTGGCGGATCGCTCCCGGATCTACCTCAACACGGGGTCATGGCCGCTGGTCTTCGCGGGTTGGGAGCGGCTGGTCGATGGCCTCGACGCGGCGGGCTTGTCGCCCGAGGGGCTCTTCTTTGATCTGGAGCCGGACTTTGATCTGCTCGAGGGCCTCTTCCGGGGTGACTTGAGGGCGCTGTGGTCGATGTTCAGGCGCTATGGCCGGGGCGATCATCGAGGCCGTGTCGATCAGGTCGCCGAGGCGCTGGGTCGGCTGCGGGCGCGGGTGGGTGTGGAGGTCCCGGTGCTGGCGGCGTGCTTCCCGACGGGTTGGCTTGGGCCGCTCGGGCCTCTGGTGGCGCGGGTCAGCGGCGCGCCGCTGGTGGGGACGTCGGGGGTCATGATCTGGGACGAGGTCACGGCGATGAACTACACGAGCTTCCTGTTGCCGTGGATGGGCGGCGCCAACGCGGTCGCGCTGTGGATCGCGGCGAGGGCCGGCGGCGTCGTGGCCAGGGCGCATGTGAGGCAGGCGAGTCGTCAGGGGGCGCGCGGGAGCGTGATCTGCGGCGTGTGCGGTGTGGGTGTGCTGGGCGACGAGCCCTGCTACCCGAGCCCGGAGTCGATGGCGTCGGTGCTCAGGGAGGTGGCGCAGGCCGGCCCGAGGGCTCTGGAGATCTTCAACCTGATGGGGTTGATACAGGCCGGCGCAGAGGTCGGGGAGGTCAGGGTGGATGAGGATCGCTGGAGGCGGTGGGCCTGGGCGGTGAGCGGCGCGTTGAGCGCGCAGGGGTGAGGCGCGCCAGCGTCAGTTGCTGGTGGGGGCGTCGGCGGGCTTGGCGGGGGTGATCTTGACGGGGGTGACCTTCTTGGGGGCCGCGAGCCCGTCGGTGGGGCTGTTGACGTCGATCTTGTTGATCTGAATGGGCTTCTTGATGTCGATGGGCAGCCCGCCGGGCGAGACGTTGATGCCGCCGGGGGCCGAGGAGGGGGCGGAGGCGGGGATGACGATCTTCTCCAGGACCTCGACCTTGCCGGTCTCGCGCAGGGTCTTGAGGAAGTTCTCGCGGGCCTCGCGGAACTTGCGGGCCTCAAGGCGCTTGACGATGTCCTCCTTGACCTCCTCGAACTTCTTCTCGCCTTCCTCCTCGCGCTCGTAGACCTTGAGGACGTGGAGTCCGAACTTGGTGGTCAGGGGCTTGGAGACCTGTCCGGGCTTCATGGTGAAGGCGGCGTCCTCGAACTCCTTGACCATGCGGCCGCGGGTGAACCAGCCGAGGTCGCCGCCGCGAGGGGCCGAGGGGCCTTCGCTCTTGGCCGTGGCGAGGGCTTCGAAGTCGGTGCCGGGCTTGATGGCCTCGGCGTAGATGGCGTCGATCTTCTTCTTGGCCTCGGCCTGCTTGGCCTGATCGGCATCTTTTTCGAGCTGGACGAGGATGTGGGCGGCCTTGACGCGCTCCTTGGTGGTGAAGCGCTTCTTGTTCTCCTCGTAGTAGGCGGTGCACTCCTCGTCGGTGATGGCCAGCGCCTTGTCCTTGTTGAGGTAGATCTGGAGGGCGAGCCGCTTCTTGATGTCGAGCTTGAGCTCGTCGACGGTCTTGCCGGTCTTGGTGAGGAACTCCTCGAAGCGCTCGGCGCCGCCCGGGGTGCGGTTCTTGTAGTCCTCAAGCTCCTTGTCGATGTCGGCGGCGGGCACCTCGATCTTCTCGGCGTCGAGCTTCTGCTGGATGAGCTCGTCCTCGACGAGGCGGTCGATGATGCGCTGGCGGAACTTGGCCAGCTGGGCCTCGGGGATGTTGCCGCCGAACATGGCGAAGCGCTTCTTGAGGCTCTCGATCTCGGTGTTGTAGCTGTCGCGCGAGATCTCCTTGCCGTTGACGCGGGCGATGGGGCCGGTGTTGACGACCTCCTTCTCGACGGGGGCCTCGGCCTTGGTGGGGTCCTGGCCGGCGTCCGCGGCGGGCTTGTTGTCCGTCCCAGGCGCGACGGGCTCGGCCTTCTTCGCGTCGTCCTTGCAAGCAGCCAGACCGCCGCTGAGGAAGAGCGTGCAAAGCGCCATTCTCATCCAGTTCTTGTTCATTGGAATCCGTCTCCTGTCCATTGGCGACCCGCCCGCGCTAAAATCGGGAGGGCTCATTCTCGTCTGACCGCGCTCCACCACCTGGAATGTGTCGAGCGGGCAGCCTTTAGTATTCGACCCCTTGTCTCAAGTCAATGACGATGCCTTGACTTGATCGGGGGGCTGCGGCCAACCTTGTCCCCGGCGCCCGCGCTCGCGGGCGCGGCATGAACCCCATGGAGCCCGACGAGCGCGATGTCCCATCACCACCACCTCCTCCTCGCCCTGGCGCTGGTCGGCGTCTCTCTGCACGGCCTCGCCGGCTGCGCCGGCCCCCAGGACCCTCCGGTCGATCCGCCCTCAGGGGCGCCAGGGTCTGAACCTGCTTCCTCGCCCGACTCTTCCCCGACGTCCGCGCCGGCCGGGGCCAATGGCGTCCAGCGGGAGCTGCTCGACGGCGTCGAGGCGAGCCTGGAGGGGCGCGCTCGCATGAGCGCCGTGGACATGCAGGTCGACGTGCGCTTCCTGGCCGACGACGCCCGCCAGGGGCGCGGCCTGGGCACGAAGGGGCTTGAGGAGGCCGGCGAGTACATCGCGCGGCGCTTCTCGGACGCCGGCCTTGAGCCCGCCGGTGACGCAGGGACCTTCTTTCAGAGCTTCGAGGTCAACGTCGGCGCGGCGCTGGAGGGGGACAAGGCGCAGGCGCTGTCCATCGCCAGCCGCGATCTGAAGCTGAACCAGGCGTGGCGGCCCTTCGCCTTCAGCGAGAGCGGCGAGGTGGAGGCCGAGGTGGTCTTCGTCGGCTACGGGATTTCGGCGCCGGAGCTGGGCTACGACGACTACGAGGGCGTCGACGTGGCGGGGAAGATCGTCCTGGCGCTGCGACACGAGCCGGGGCGGCGCGACGCGGCGTCGAAGTTCGAAGGCGCGGAGCCGAGCCGCTTCTCGGACCTGCGCTACAAGGCGCACATGGCGCGCCAGAAGGGCGCCGCGGCGCTGATCGTGATCAACGATCCGGCCAGCCACGTCACCAAGGCCGAGAGCGACCCCGACGATCTCCATCAATTCCACGGGGGCTCGGCCCAGGCGGGCCTGCTGGTCGCGCACGTGACCTGGCAGGGCGGCGGGGCGCTGCTCAAGGATGTCGCGGGCCTGGATCTCGTGGCCCTTCAGGCCGAGATCGACGCGAAGGCCTCGCCGGCCAGCAAGCCGACGGGGCGAAGCGCCCGCATCGCGGTGTCGATCGTGCGCGAGATCGCGCGGGTCCGCAATGTGGTCGGCGTCCTGACCCCTTCGTCGCAGGCCGAGGAGAAGTTGAGCCGCCACGGGGCCCTGGTCGTCGGCGCGCACTACGATCACCTGGGTCACGGAGGGGCCGGGAGCTTGAGGCCGGGGACGGAGGCGATCCACAACGGGGCGGACGACAACGCCTCGGGCGCGTCGGTGGTGATGGAGCTGGCCGAGGCGATGGCGACGCGGCGCGAGACGCTCAAGCGCCGGATCTACTTCGTGGCCTTCACCGCCGAGGAGGTCGGGCTCAAGGGCTCCGAGTATTTCGTGGCGCACCCGCCGGTGGAGGTCGGCCAGATCGGGGCGATGATCAACTTCGACATGGTCGGCCGCCTGAGAGAGGGATCGCTGACGGTCGGCGGCGTGGGGACGGCGCGGGAGTTCGAGGCGCTGCTGGGCGCCGCCGGGGTCGAGGGCCTGAAGCTCAACCTCCAGCGCGACGGCTTCGGGCCGAGCGATCACTCCTCCTTCTACGCCGCCAAGATCCCGGTGCTCTTCATGTTCACCGGCGCCCATTCGGAGTACCACACGCCGGACGACGATCTGGAGACGGTCAACTTCGAGGGGATGGAGCAGATCAGCATCCTGGCCTTTCGGCTCCTGAACCACCTGAGCCACGCCGACGAGCGCCCCTTCTACACGCGCGCCGGGGTCCAGGTCGCCGGTGACAAGGGCGGGTCGGGCGGGCGCGGTTACGGCAAGGCGTGGCTGGGGACGGTGCCGAGCTTTGACGACACCGGCGGCAAGGGGGTCAAGCTGCAGGGCGTCGGGGCGGGCTCGCCGGCGGAGGCCGCGGGCCTTCAAGGCAAGGATCTGCTGGTGGGCCTCGGCGGCGTGGTGATCAAGGATCTGTACGACTTCACCTACGCGCTTCGGGATCACAAGCCCGGCGACAAGGTCTTGATCGTGGTGATGCGCGGCGAGGAGCGGGTGGAGGTCGAGGTGACGCTGGGTGAGCGCAAGGCGGAGGGGCCGTAGCGGTCGCGCCGGTGGTGCAGGGGGGAGCGGTGCGTCGTCTGATTGGGCTGGGCTTGTTGTGCGGGCTGTCGGCGGGGTGCACTCGAGGCTGCGGCGATCCGCCGGTCGTCGAGCGGGCGGCGCCGTCGGAGCCGTGGATCGTGGCGGCGGCCGACGCGGGCGAGCCGGACGTGTCGATGCCCGATGGGCTGACGCTGCGAGACCCGGACCCGACGCCCGAGGACGATCCGAGCCTGCCGGCGGTGGAGCCGGACGAGCGCTCGGTCGGCGCCTACATCTTCAATCAATACAAGGTCATACCTCCGAAGGTTCAGCTCGAGGCGGTGGTGCTGGACTTTGATCGGGAGGACGAGGTGCTGGCGCGGGTGGTCTTCGATCCTGGCTCCGCGCGCCCCTACCAGTGGCTCTTGCTGCTGGACAAGCGCGGCGAGCGGCACCGCGTCCTTGCAGAGTGGGCCTCCCTGGGGGTCGACGCCGATGTGAGGGTCTTCTCGCACGGGCGCGGGGAGCGCGCGCTGCTGGTGATCGAGTCGCACGGCGGCGGCGCGTCGCGCTTCGAGATGTGGACGCTGGAGGCCAGCGGGCGCCTTGAGGCGCGCGGGAAGGTGGTCGGCGCGGAAGGAGAGGTGCGTGTGGACATGAGCCGCGGGCTGCCGGCTGTACAGTCCGGCGCGCGGAGATTTCAGGTGATGTACACGCCGAGATCCTTCGTGCTCAAGGAGGTGACGCGTTGAGTTGTCACCACTGACGCGTCAAGGAGGTGACGCGCGGAGTTGTCACCCTGACGCGTCAAGGAGGTGACGCGCTGAGTCGTCCCTCTGACGCAGCTTGTCATATCGGGTGTGTCAAGTTGGCGCGAGTGGCCACTTCAGTTGTCGATGAGGTGGGAGAGTTGTGCGAGGGTGGCGTCGAGGGCGAGGGGATCTTCGTTCTTCGGGTCGAGGATCGCGCAGAGGAAGAAGACGTCGCCGTGGCTCAGGAAGGGTCGGACGGTGATGCGGAGGCCGCGCGTCAGGGGGGCCTGGTTGCGGATGATGGCGCCGAGCCGGGCGCGCTGGTTGGCGTCGCCGGCGCTCATCAAGGGGGCCAGGGCGGCCAGAAGCTCCTCGGTCTCGCCGGCCTCGTCGCTTGAGGTGCCCAGCGCCAGCCCGCGCTCATCGGCCAGGATCAGGGCCTCGATGTCAAAGTTCTGCGAGGCCTGGTAGAGCTTTTCGTCGATGGCCTTCTTCCAGGTGCGGGACTCAAGGCAGTCATCTTCGGGGTACATCACGGAGCTCCAGTCGTTCGATCTCGGTCATCCCGAGTGTTTGCAGGACCACCACTCGCGCTGGAGCCTTAGCAATGGTCGTGCCACTTGTTGGGATGTCGGGCGTGCGATTCAGAGCAGGTCGTCGCGTCCGGAGGCCTTGAGTGCGTCGACGACGGCGCGGACGTCCTGAGCGCGGTCGCGGTGCAGGACGAGGGTGGCGTCTGGGGTGTGGACGACGATGAGGTCCCTGAGCCCGACGAGGGCGAGCAGGTGGTTGGGGTCCTCGTTGAAGGCGGCGGTGTCGTGGAGGTCGACGGCGACGACCTCGCCGCGCAGCACCGTGCCTTTGCTGTCGGTGCCGAGCAGGTCGGGCAGGGCGGCCCAGTGGCCGACGTCGCTCCAGCCGGCCTCGACGGGGACGACCTTGACGTCCGGGGCGCCTTCCATGACGCCGTAGTCGATGCTGACGGGATCGATGGTGGGGAAGAGGCGCGCGAGTGCGTCAGCGCCGCCGTCGTCGTCGCCGAAGGCGTCGGCGATCTGGGTCAGCTTGCGGTCGAGGTCGGGGAGCTGCCGCTGGATTTCGGCGATCATGGTGCTGGCGCGGAAGAAGAAGAGCCCGGCGTTCCAGAGGTGGTCGCCGTCGGCGAGGTAGCGCTCGGCGGTGGGGCGGTCGGGTTTTTCGACGAAGCGCAGGACCGGGTGCGCGGGGGCGTTGGGGGATGGGGCGTGGCGGATGTAGCCGTAGCCGGTCTCAGGGCGATCGGGCTTGATGCCGAGGGTGACGATGGCGCCGGGGTGCGCGGCGGCGTCGAGGGCGTCGGCGATGGCGCGGCGGAAGGCCTCGGGGCGCTCGACGTGGTGGTCGGCGGGGAAGACGCCGATGAGGGGGTCGGCGTCGGCGCCCGCGCGGTGGCGGACGATCTGGGCGGCGAGGCCGACGCAGGGGGCGGTGTTTCGGCCGACGGGCTCGGCGATGACGTTCTCGGGCGGGATCTGAGGCAGGATCTGTCGGACGGCGTCGACGAGGTGTGCGCCGGTGATGATCAGGGTGCGCTCGGGGGAGGTCAGCGGGGCGATGCGGTCGACGGTCTGGGCCAGGAGGGTCTGTGGTCCGAAGAGGGAGAGGAGCTGCTTGGGTCGCTCGTGCCGGCTCATGGGCCAGAAGCGCGTGCCGGCGCCGCCGGCCATGATGATCGCGTACATGCGGGGTCCTCCAGAGGTCATCGCGGCCAGGTCAGGATGATGGCGGCGGCGCCGACGACAAAGCAATACCAGGCGAAGTAATGGAAGCGGGCCTGCTGGAGCACCTTGATGAGCAGCAGGAGGCTGAAGGCGCCGACGACGAAGGCGACGAAGGCGCCGAAGCCGAAGCGGAGCAGGCGATCGGCCTGGGCGGCGCTCAGGAGGTCCGGGTCGAACTTGAGGACGAGGGCGCCGAGGATGGCCGGGATGGAGAGGAGGAAGGAGAAGCGGGCGGCGTTCTCCCGCTCGACGCCGAGCAGCAGGCAGGCCGTGATCGTCAGCCCGGCGCGGCTGAGGCCAGGCATGACGGCGATGCCCTGGGCAACGCCGACGGCCAGGGCGCCGAGCAAGCCCAGGCCCCACACGCTCCAGGGGCCGGCGGGCGATGTCGCGCCGGCCTGGGCCTGCTGTCGGGCGTCCGCGCGTCGGCTCGCCAGCAGGATGACGCCGTTGACAAGCAGGGCGGCGCCGACGATGGCCGGCGTGACCAGCGGGCCGTCGAGGATCTCGTCCAGAGACAGGCCGATGAGGCCGGTGGGGACGGTGGCCGTGAGGATCAGCAGGGCCAGGCGAGTGCCCTGGAGGGCCAGGGCGTCGGCCAGGGTGCCGGCGCGCAAGAGGATCTGGAGGCTCTTGAGCAGGTCCCGGGCGATGGTGAGGAGCGTTTCTCGGTAGACGAGGACGACGGCCAGCAAGGTCCCGACGTGCAGGACGATGTCAAAGAGCAGGTCGGGCGTCTCGATCCCGAGCAGGGCGGCGCCGATCTTGAGGTGACCGGAGGAGCTGACGGGCAGGAACTCGGTGATTCCCTGAAGGATGCCGAGCAGGAGGGTTTCGAGGTCCATGTGGGGGTGCTCTTCCTCTTGTGGTGGCAGGCCCGCGGCGAGAGTGGCGCAAGGCTCGTTCTGGCGCAAGGCTGACCGCACGCGCAGAGTTTGACAAGGGCGGCGCACATTTACTAAAGAGATGGCGGGGCGCGCCCTGCGTCCTCCCCCTTTGCCCCCCTGGCCCGATCTGGAAGGAGCCGCCGTGAAGAGGGTCCTTGAGCCTGTCGATCAAGGTCGCGCCGCTCACGAGGTCGCGACGATCTCGGAGACCGTCCGGGCCTATGTGGAGCTGACCAAGCCGGGCATCCTGCGGCTGCTGTTGATCACGATGGCCTGCGCGATGCTGGTGGCCGCGCGCGGGCTGCCGAATCTGTGGACGATGGTGTGGGCGATGGTGGGCATGACGCTCGTGTCGGCCAGCGCCAACGCCATGAACATGGTCTACGACGAGGACATCGACGGGGTCATGCACCGGACCATGCACCGGCCCATCCCGTCTGGGCGGGTGGACGCGCGCGGCGCGCTGATCTTCGCGGCCGTGATCGGGATCGTCGGGGTCGTCGTGCTCCACGTTCTGGTCAACCCCGTCGCGTCGATCGCGGCCCTCAGCGGACACCTCTTCTACGTCTTCATCTACACGATGTGGCTCAAGCGCTCGACGCCGCAGACCATCGTCATCGGGGGCGCGGCAGGGGCCGTGCCGCCGCTGGTGGGGTGGGCCGCGGTCCAAGGCGATCTGAGCCTCGCGGCGTGGATCATGTTCGCGATCATCTTCTTCTGGAC
>SXGT01590110.1_pt1 | contig 13617 bp, 10 predicted proteins | sample 3176221 | NCBI WGS metagenome assembly SXGT01 (sample SAMN11356862, study PRJNA531348) | freshwater metagenome | isolation source: freshwater sample F1-120 | place: China: Fuxian Lake, Yuxi | collected 2017-12-25 | reverse complement strand
GTAGATATAGCTTTCGATAACGGAACCAAACACGAGTTGAGTCGCTGAGGCGCCGAAGAGTGCGGCAATCAAAAGTGCATAGAGGCGATGTCCGATCGAGTGTTTTACAAAATACCAGACGAGAAAAACACACAAGGCAGCGGTCAGCGCATTGAGGGTGAAAGCCGCGAAGAGAGTATCCCCTTTGAAGAGGAAGGCAAGAATCCCGACCAACGGACGGACGATGATGAGGATAAATGGATGGGCAGGACGCCAATAGTAATCACGATAATCTTCTGTTGCAAAACGCCAGCGATACAGGCGGCTATCAGCATCGAAGAATATATCGTCTTCATTATAGGAAGGGCGATTGAAGATGGATGCAAAAACAAGATAAGCGCCAAAGAAGAGAAAGGCGATCAGCAAACCTTCAAGATTCTCATCAATGAAAGTATAAAAGCGGGTTTCATTCCACTTTCTGTGTCTGGCAACATACAATACGATCATTGCGATAAAAAAAGCCGGTATCAGGGCGTTGAAAAAAGAAATTCGAACACTGGCATCCAGATTGAAGGCACTTACATCGAATAGATTTTCGAATGTTTTTGCCATGTTATATAGAGCAGGGATAAAGACCATCATTCCAGCAAAAAGTAGTGCTGCAATGAATGCACTGACACGGTTTATCTGAAATTCCTTAATCGCTCTGCCAAGTAGATAATACAGAAAAAGGTTGACCAAACTATGAACAATCATGGTCATTAAAGAGACTTGGAAACCTGTGTTATAGAAGTTCTCAAAATAAGCGACTGCAAAGTAAGAAAGAGGAATCCCCAATAGCCATGCCAAAGGGAGGCGTTTATCGAATGACTGCATGTTGATGTCCTTGATCAGCGCAGATGAAGATATGCTGAAAGCAGCATAAAGAGGATCAAACGTGCATTGTTGATCATTTGAAAACCAATGAACGCTAAAAGAGGGATCTGGAACCAACGCTTGCTGGAAAGTTCGCGCCAAGCCAGTGCCAGAAAAAGGGTGATGGCATAGGTCCAGTTCGTAGAATACAGGAATACATCACGTCCGTAACGCATGTGAAGCACAAAAGAAAATAAGACAATAAAAATAAAGGCAAAGGGAAACCGGTTATCTTGCTTGAACAGATTCTTGAGGAAAAGCGCGCCACCTATCGCCACAAGCAAAAGCCACACGGCAACCAGATTCTTACCAAGTGTCGTTTCATAACGAGATATTTCCAGCAGATCCTGCTTTTGCGCAGCACGGAACAACCAAACTTTCAGGAATGGAATATCTTCCTTGATCAGAAGCGGGTCTGGCGCAACAAAACTATGCATCACCATCACACGGCTCAAATAATTGGCGCGTAACACGGTTGGCTCAAAAACATTCTTCTCTTCAAACTGCAAAGTAGACACTTCCCAGAGATACGGATGCGCATCTGGATAGATAAAGTTGTTGAGCAGATTTAACGGAATAATAAATACGCCAACGATCAAACCGTATTTAATTAATTGCGGAATATTACGCTTAACAAAGAAATGGGCAATGACCGTTTGGGCGATATTGGAGATTGTGATTCCAAATGATGTCAACCCGGCAATGACAAGCAGGTACATGGGCTGGTCTTTCAACAGCAAGACCATGAAGATCAACGCTGCAGCTCCGAGGAAGATATAGTTCTCGATCAGGGAGCCAAACGCAAGTTGAGATGTTGAAGCGCCGAACAGACCAGCTATCAGTGAAGCAAAAAGTGAGTTCGAGGTGTACTCCCGCACAAAGTACCAGACGAGAAAGACACATAACGCACCGGTCAATGCAGTGACGATAAACGCACCATAGAGCATATCGCCTTTGATGAACAGGGAAGCGATCCATACTAATGGGCGGACGATGATCAACACATAGGGATGAACCGTACGGTCATAGTAGTCTTTATAAAACTCTGTACCAAAACGATAACGGTACAGAGCGCTGTCTGTGTCGAAGTAAATATCGTCGAAGTCAAAGACAGGTTGATTGAAGATGGTTGCGAGCAGGAAATATATTGAAAAGAACAAAAGAGCAATGACGATCCCGCCCAGGTTTGTATCTACAAACTTAAAAAAGCGGGTCTGCTTGAAGTTATATCGCTGTGCGGTTGACAGCAATGTCATCGAGGCTGGAATAGCCGCCAACGTGCCGATAACAAAGAAGAGCAACGTAGTCGAAGGCAAAACATAAGCAAGTACATCAAATTCATTGGGGAAGCGGCTTGCCATAACCACAAGCCCAATAAAAAAGCTGATCACCATAACCGCTAATGCAGCAGAAAGAGCGGCATCCACTCGCTGTTGCTGGAATTTTGATCTCAGCCTACCCAACAACAAGTAAAAGAATAAAGCGCTTAACGATTGGATGACCAAGGAAACAAATAAAATCTCCACCCCGGTTTTGTAATAAGTATCCAAAAAACCCGTTGCAACATAGGCGGGCAAAACGCCCAATGCCCAGGCAAGTAGAAGTCGTTTATTCAAAGTCTGCATCAAATTCGTTCCATTTGAGAATAGAGCGTTTTGGAGTTTACCACATGCCCGAAAGGGACAAAGGTTATCAAATCACATCAGGGATGGTATATTTTTATCCGCATGGACACGCTCAACACCTTCTTCAACCGTTGGAAAACCCCGATCCTCTTCAGTATTATTCTTCTCATTGGCATCTTTGCCCGCACTTGGGAATATGCAGACCTGCCGCCCGGCTTGAACGTGGACGAAGCCTCCATTGGCGTGGAACCCTACTATCTGTACAAATATGGCATGGACCGGTATGGCATGACCTACCCAGTCCATCTCATTTCCTGGGGCAGCGGACAAAACGCATTCTATGCCTACTTATTAATTCCATTCGTGGCATTGAAGGGCATCAACGCCTTTTCTGTCCGTTTGCCGATGATGCTGGCAGGTATCCTTGCCATGCCATTGATGTTCATTGCTGGCAAAAAACTACTGGGTGAAAAATTTGCATTCCTCGCAATGTTCTTTTTAGCGGTTTCGCCCTGGCACATTGTCAACTCGCGATGGGCGGTTGAGTCGAACATCATGCCCTTCCTTTTTCTGGCAGGGTTTACTGCGCTCACACTTGCAAATTCAAAGAACTGGTGGTTCGTCGTTTCATCCGTTTTCTTTGCGCTATGTCTTTATGCCTACGGTACAGCATATTTTGGGGTGCCGGTTTTTCTTCTGCTCACTATTCCACTGCTTTTGAAGCTAAAGCGCATCTCTTTTCAGCAGATCATCATCGGCGCAGTTATCTTCCTTCTACTCACCTTTCCGATCATTCTCTTCCTTGCGGTCAATACATTCAAATTAGACACCATGCATCTTGGTGCGATCACTATACCGCGCCTGCCCGTCGAAGCCCGTTATGAAACCATGGCAGCTGTCTTTGGGTCAAGTCCATTCGCGGCAATCACTGAGAATACCCGCATCATGTTTGATGTTTTGTGGAACCAGTCCGATGCCTTTCCGTGGAACTTTGTCGAGCCGTTCGGATATTTCTATAAATTTACCTTTCCACTGGTACTGGTGGGATTTCTTCTCACCCTGCCTTTCAAGTTCATCAAAGAGAACCGCAGTGAACGATGGCTGATCGCTGCATGGATGATCGCCGCCCTTGCTGTTGGACTTGTTCACCCCGTCAACCTGACACGTTTCAATCTGGTTTTCACGCCCATTTTGCTCTGCGTTGCGCTTCTTTTCCTGGACCTTGAACCACGTCTGCCCAGAATCATTTCTGCCGCTGTAAGCGTGTTCTTTATCGCATTCCTCTTTTTCAATCGTGCTTATCATGGCGAAGAATACCGTAAGGTGACCAGTGCCGTATTCAACGAAGGGGTAATCCCTGCCATTGAATATGCTATTGAGAAAAGTGCGCCAGATTCTCTGATCTGTTTTACGAACGAGCATTATTCACTCTATATCTATGTGCTTTTGACCCAAAAATTCCACCCTTCAGAATATGTGGATGATCTGGAATGGATCGACCCTGAAGACCCCGCCGACCCTGCGCGGACATTAATTGCGCTCAAGCAATTCCGCTTCACGCCAGAAGCATGTCTAAGCGATCCCCAGGCGACGTATATCCTCACTCTCAAAGAGATCCCGCCAAACGCAAGCATCGAATATAAAGAAAAGAAGTTCGTTAAATTCGTGGTTCATTCGCCGAAGTAAAAAGAGACAGTCATCTTTGGATGACTGTCTCTTTTATTCTATTTTCTATTACTTTATACTTGCTCTGCTAACACTTCCAGGATCGTCTGCAGCAAGATGCCATTATTCCAGATCAATAGAGAAACGAACAACAATAAAACCACTTGGAACCATTTCTTATCGTGGAACCTCTGCCAAGCCAAACCCAAAAAGAGGATCAGCGCATAGGTCCAGTTTGGGGTATAGAGAAATAATTCCTTGCCATAACGCAAGTGGAGCACCATATTAAGCATCATGCATCCTATTAACGCGAGTGATAGCCGCCACTGAGGATTCTTTTTGAGATTCAGCAGAAACAACACCCCAGCAAGGATCAACAACCCCAGCCAAATCCATACTGTGACAGTTTGACTCAACAAATCGTACCGGCTGATCTCATCGATCTCTGGCTTGAAAAATCGGAATTGAATGAATGGAATATCCTTTTCATAAAAGACCGGTGTAGGCGCAATCACATTATGGAAGAAGAAAGCGCGTGCCAGGGCTTGAACGCGCAACGAATTCAACGGGAATAGATTCTGTTGCTCCGCCTGCAGCGTGGATGGCACAAAGAAGAACGGATGGGCATCCGGGTAAAGCAGGTTATTGAGCAGGGTGAACAAAACGAGAAAGACCAAAACAGAAACCACAAAGCGAATCATCTGCTTAATGTTCGGCTTCAGTGTGAACAAGGCGATCACATTCTGCGCGAAATTTGTGTGTGTGATACCAATGGTCACCAAACTGGCCGCGATAAGGGGAGGTAAAGGTTTATCTTTCAGGAGTAGAACGAAGAACAGCAACAAGCTGGCAGCGAGGAAAATGTACGATTCGAGTAACGAGCCAAAGATCAAATGCGAAGCGGTCAACCCCAACATGGCAGCGATGAGCGAAGCATAGACTGAATTCCCAGTCGCGGACTTGACGAATATCCATGCAAGATAGACACATATCGCACCACCCAATGCCACGAATACATATGCACCCCAGAGCTTGTTCCCTTTCAGGAAGAACGCGATCAAATCCACGGGCGGTTTGAAAAGCAGGATCATGAACGGGTGAACCGAACGCCAGTAGAAATCGCGCCAGGTGTCGGTGGTGAGGCGGATGCGGTAATTCATCCCATCAGCATCGAAGAAGATATCATCCACATCAAAGCGTGGATCGTTGATGACCGAAGCGAAGACCAAGTACAGAATGAAAAAGGCAAGTGCCAGTGAAAAGCCAGCCAGATTGGCGCTTATATAGGTATATATTTTTGTATGTTTGACGCGATTGTAAAAACCGCTGAACTTCAATTTAAGATGCAGCCAAGCCTGCCAAGGCAAAGCAAGCAGACTGACAAACAAAAATGCGCTACTGGTCTTGTCGTTCAAAATAAAATAACTGACCGGAAAAAGCGAAACGATGCGGCTGGTCTGGAACAACCAGATGATGAAACCGATCAACATCACGAACAACGCGCCATGCACGATCGCATCGAACCAACGTTCATCTGCCACACGCCGAATCCTGCCCATCAAGAAATAACCACCTATGCCAAAGACCGCTTGCGAAAGCACGGTCAATAAAATGACTTCAATGGTGGTGGAATAGAAATTATCCAAAAAACCGATGAGCAGGGAACTGGCGAAGAAAGCGAATAACCATGCACCAAACACGCGGCGACGCCCATTGGCTTCGATCAGGCTTTGAATGGATGGGGCAGATGGAATTGTAAGAAAAAGGAAAACAATGAAGAGAAGCAGTAAAGGAAGTAACGAGTAGCGAGTAACAACCAAGGTTAGGAAAGATGAAAGAAGCGCCCACAGAAAGATAAAGATACGGGCAGGAGCATAGATCCCATCAAGAGACCGCTCAAAGAACGGCAATAAATACAAAACACAAATACTTACGGCTATCGCAGGAACCAATACCAAAAACAATTGATCGATGAAGGCTCGTGAATCAAGCTCAAAAAACATCTGCGCCAGCGCAAATGAAATCACGGTGCCAACGATAGCGCTAATTACAACGCGAACAAACTGCATCCACTTTTGATTTTTCATTGTTTTTCTATACTCGCCAACCCAGGCAGTCCGCCCGCCGAAACCGAAGCCCGCACAGCGCGGACAATTGCCATTGCAAACGCTTCTGCAGCAAAGACACCCACCGTCGAAAGATCAGCGCGTTTGCCGCCGGTTGCAAGCGCAAAGATGGTATCGCCATCATATTGAGTATGCACAGGTCGAATGGCACGCGCCATTCCATCGTGCGCCATCTGCGCCACACGCATCATTTCGGCTTTTGTAAAGTTCGCATTGACCGCAACAACACCGATCACCGTATTTCTATGGATCATCGGCACACGCGATGCCAATCGCATCCATTCCAATGTCTTTTTCTTGGTGCGAATACCCGCCACAAACTCGCCTGTATGCGGATCATACACATCCCCAACGGGATTCACCGCCGCGATCGCACCTACCACAATTCCCCTACCTAATTGGATGCTTGCGCTTCCGACTCCCGACTTCATGGCTTCTTTGTGCCCAAGCATTTTGCCCACGCTCGCGCCTGTTCCTGCACCAATCACACCTTCAGCCGTTTCCTTCGATGAAGCGTTCACACACGCCTGATACCCCATCTTCGCATCTGGGCGGATTTTGGAATCGCCGAGGTCAAGGTCATACAAAATGGCAGAGGGAACAATGGGAACCTGCGCCTCGCGAGTCTGGAACCCTACTTGATTCTCTTCGAGGTAACGCATCACGCCCGAAGCCGCATCCAGCCCAAAAGCAGAGCCCCCCGCCAGCATCACAGCATGGACTTTTTGCACCATGTTGCCAGGTTGAAGCAGATCCGTTTCACGAGTGCCCGGCGCACCGCCACGCACATCCACACCAGCGACTGCCCCTTTGCGACATAGGATGACAGTACACCCAGTCAGCGCTTTTGCATTTTGGGCATGCCCTACTTCAATGCCTGGAACGTCGGTAATGTAGTTGCGTAGTTTTGACATGGCAGAAAATTAAAAGGTGGCGGTCACATTTTATGACTGCCACCTAATTCATTACTTTCCTAATGCGTTCAAAAGCTGCTTGAATTCAGACCAATCTTCGTTATCCATCCAAATATCCACGTTATCGAAAGAGACGGCATACATGCCATCTTCATTGGGTTTGGCTGCCAGCAATTCAGGAACGGACGCTAGAAGCTCATCCCACTCTTCCATAAAGAAGTTGACCGTGGCGCGTCCCAACTGAAGATAATAGGTGGTTTCGCCATCGGGTTCATTTGCACGCCACGCCATGAAGTTCTCGGTCTCGGCGATCGTTTCGGTATTGGGGTCTTGAGAGTTGCTCATAAGGTCTCCTAGGTTTGTGATTTGAGAAAAGGCTCAGGTGAAATAAAAACTATTTTTTGGCACCCAGTTTATTGTCACGAAAGAAGCGGCGGATCGCCACCATGATTCGCGAACCGGGAGGCGGAGGCGGCTGGGTCACTTCCTTTTCGGGGAAGGGGTCCAGATCCAATAATTTTCGCATGATGTAGTTCCACAGAAGGGCAGCAGTGGCGAGAATGGGCGCAGCCACAACAACACCGAGGATGCCAAACAGATTGGCAGCAATGATCGCAGCCACCAATACAGCCGCAGGGTGCACCTTCAAGGCGTTCGACATGATGCGAGGGTTGATGATGTTATCAAAGACCTGATCGATCACAAGCGCAACGACAAGAACGATGATCGTATAAGTCAGGTCTGGCAAGTGAAAGAGAGAATATTGTTGGAAGTATGCAACGATCACAAGCAATGCCCAATTGACCGCCGGACCAACATACGGAACAAAACGCGCAAGCCCTGCCAGAAAGGAAAGCCCAATCGCATAGCTGACGCCAAGTGTAGTGAGCACGATCGAATATACGATCACCGCTAAAAAGAAGATGATGATCTGCCCGCGCAGGAAGGCGTTCCAAATACGACCCAGTTCACGGCTGAGACGCGCAAAGTCCTGGTTATAGCCAGGAACATCGACACTGATGATCTGGTCGCGTAGACCGCGGCTTTCAATGAGCGTAAAGTACGAAACAAGCAGCACGAATAATGTCCAACCGAGGAAGTTCGCGGCTCCTCCTGCTACCGTTCCAAGCAATGTGCCTGTACGGCTCAATAAGGGTTGAACCATGCTTAATACTTGCTGGCTCAGGTCATTCAAATCCAAATGGCTGAAATCAAGTTTAAAAGGACCAAATTGGTAGACCTTGCCGGAAATATCCTCGATCAACTGCGGCAGGGTTCGAAGCGCATCTTGCACGATGATGACAAGACTTTGGATCTGCTGAACCAGCCCTACTCCGCCCAAGGTAAGCATCCCCAGCAGCAAAATGACGATGATCAAAAATATCACACCAACCGAGGCATTCCATGAAAAATGCACCTTGCGTTGTAAAAAGTCTGCAACGGGATGGAACAGATAAGAAAGCAGGAATGCCATCACCAAAGGTGTGATGATGAACTGGAATTTGACCAAAAGCGCGCCGACGATCACAACGATCGTCAAGGCAACGACTAATTTGGTATTGGTGCCCCAGCCTGGAGAGGATGTTTTGGGTGTCTGTTCCATAATAAGATTCTCAATATGCGGTTTGCTGATTTGATTCTATCAAAGATGAGTGATTTTACAACAGAAGACCTGTTGCAAATAAAAACCCCGCGGCAATGCCGCGGGGTCGATATACCACAGGGGAACTAACAACCTGAGATGAATGGGAACAGGACGCACCAGCGATAGGTGGCGTCGACCCACCAGAAGAAACCAACGCACATACAAATGAAAAGGAATACGCCAACACCAATAAAGATCGGCATCATGTTGGTCTTCTTTGCCGCAGGCTGGGGAGCAGAAGCATAGGAAGCGGCAGGAGGAGGCGTAGCTGGTGCGGAAGAATACACAGGTGGAGGAGGTGCTGCCTGCTGAACCGCACGGCGCGGAACCGCCACGGTCGCTCCTGCATCGGAGGCGATCGCATCGTACATCAGGACGATCTGCTCGCCCAACGAAACCACATCGCCCGCCTTAAGCACGATCGGACCGGCAAGGCGTTGTCCATTCACGAAGGTGCCGTTGGTGGAGCCAAGGTCTTCCAAGACATACTTTCCACCTTGGAACATGAGACGTGCATGCTTGCGCGAGATCTCTGCATCGTTGATCGCAACCGCATTGGTCGAATCGCGGCCGATGGTCAGTTGGTCTCCTTCAAGAGGGAACGTAACACCCGGCGTGGGTCCCGATCTCATAACAAATTGAAATTGTGCCATCTTCTTCCTCCAAAAAATTTCTTACTAGCTCGAACCAAGTTTACAATCTCCAAGCTAAAAAGTCAAACCATTACCACTTAGCCCGTTTGGGGGATGTTTTCATTAGCGTGGAGCGGTCTTACTGGTGCGCGGAAGATAGATCATGAACACAGTTCCTACGCCCATTTTGCTTTTAACTTCAATACGACCGCCATGTCCCTGCACGATCTGCTTACAAATGGAAAGCCCCAGCCCGGTGCCAGAGGCGCGGGTTTCATGCTCACGAACACGATAGAATTTTTGGAAGAGGTGCGGAAGCGCCTCATCTGGGATGCCGATGCCTGTATCCTGGATCACGACCATCACTTCATTATCGAGCACTTCAGCACGAAGAAGAACACTGCCATTGGGACGGTTGTACTTGATGGAATTGCTCAATAAGTTCAAGAAAACTTGTTTGATCTTATCGCGGTCGGCATCGACAAGGGGTAATCCCTCAGGTGATTCAACGCGCAGGTGGATATTATCCTCCACGGCTTTGGTTGCCATGATGTCTTTGCATTCGTACATCAGGTCTGCCAGGCTGAAAACGGTCTTGCGATATTGCACACGTCCCGATTCGAGTCGAGCCAGGTCCAGAAAAGATGAAGCCAGCGCGTTCAATCTCATGGTTTCGCTATGGATGTTCTGGATGATCTGGTCACGCTGTTCTTGCGACATTTCCGGGCGAAGCAAAAGATACGTCGCTGTACTGAGAGAGGAAAGAGGAGTGCGAAGTTCATGCACGAATTCAGAGATCAGGTCCGATTGTTGGAAGAGGCGGGTGTTCTCGATCGCCACGGCTGCTTGTGCACCTAACACCAACAACAAGGATTCGTCGATCTCAGTGAATTTCCCTTTATGCTTGTTTAACGCCTCTAAAACGCCGACGATCTTGTTCTTTGTAATGAGCGGAATACCAAGTAAAGATTGAGTGGAAAGACCCGTAACCGCTTCTACATTAGAGTAGAAACGTTCATCTTCATGCGCATTGATGATGCGGACCGGTTTACGGTTCGTCACGATCCAACCGGCGATGCTGCCATCGAGCGGGACCGTGATGCCACGCCGGGTGGATTCATCCATATTGGTAGAGACCTGAAAATACAACTGGCGCGAAGCGTCATCATAAAGCAGGATCGAAGCAGCTTCTGCCCCACTGATCTCTGCGGCAGCATGGACGATGCGCGAGAGCAGAATGTCCAGGTCCAGAGTGGAGGCGAGGTCGCGAGAAATATCGATAAGGCGGCGGTAGCTATCTAATCGTTCCGTTTTAATTTCAGCCATTGAGAACTCTCTCTGTGATCGCAGGCAGAATGGTCGCTACATCGTCAAGGATGGAAACATCTGCGCGAACATTTAAGTAAGTGGGGTTGTTATTGATAATGATCAAGTGTGCTCCGCGATCCAATGCTTGCATGGGAAGCCCTGCCACAGGCAGAACTTCAAGAGACGAACCAGCAACAAGCATCAGGTCGCATTTACGAGCCTCTTTTTGTGCCATGAACCATGCCGTTTGAGGCAATTGCTCGCCAAAGAGGATCACATCGGGTTTAAGCACCTGTCCACATTTGGGACAGTGCGGAATTTCACCCTTTTCGACGAACGCAGCGATATAAGGTTCTGCCTCTACTTTATGATAACACTGAGTGCAAGTCAGTGTTTGCATGGTTCCATGCATTTCAATCACTGCTTTGGAACCTGATTTCTGGTGAAGTATATCGATGTTCTGAGTGATGATGGATTTAATAAATCCGCATCGTTCCAACTCAGCCAAGGCAATATGCGCAGAATTCGGTTTGGCATCGAACATCTGACGAGCCAACGGTCGGAACCATTCAAAGAACAAATGAGGCTTGGTACGGAAGGTGCTAAGCGAAGCCACCTCGAGCGGTTCATCTTTGGACCATAAACCTGTTCCAGATGACCTGAAATCAGGGATCCCCGACGGCGTCGATATCCCTGCCCCAGTCAGAATAACAGCATGTTTGGACTGACGGATGAGATCCGCCGCAAATTCGATGTTTGTCTGAGTCTGGGGGGATAAGGTGGTCATCGACCCTTTTCACGTTCCAGGATGCTGTCTGCAAATTTGAAGAATTGCTGCGAAACCATATTTTCCGGCTGGGCAACAACCGCAGGAGTACGCAACCGAGATGCTTGCATGAATAGGTCTGGCATGGGGGTTAGTGTCGTTGAAATGGGATACCCCAAGCGCTCTTGAACTTGAGCCCAAGGCATTTGCGCATCAGTACGTAACCGATTGTTCAAAACGACCGAGATCGTTTTGGGGTCCACTTTCAGAGCAACAACCTCGTTCAGCAACATCTTGGTCTGCTGAATGGAATTGGGCATACCTTCCAGAACTACGATGCGATCGGAACATAAAGGAAGGGTCCGTTGCACAAAGGAAGGTAGACCAGACCCAAGATCCAAAATGACATAGTTTGCAAGAGTTGACAGACGAAGCACCAAGGCTTCGAAATTTTCAATACGGGTGACCAAATCCACATCGCGTGGGTTATCTGAAGAAGCAAGGATCCTCATCCCGGTTGGGTGAGTCACCAAGGCAGATTGCACCTTCTCCCGAGTAATTTCTATAGCAGTCCCTTTGAGGATATCAGACAGAGCCGTTTGGGGTTGAAGCCCCAATTCCATTGCCAACGTTCCCTGACCTGGCGTGAACTCTGCAAGGATCACATCCGACTTGCTTCGGGTCAACAGTCCTGCAGCCAGGTTCGTAGAAACCGTCGAAACACCCAACCCGCCGCGAACAGAGAGAACACCGATCACATGCCCGTGTTTTTCCCTGTACATTGTATCCATCAGTTCCGGAGATTTGGGAACAGCACGCGCTAAAAGGGCTTTTACATGAGACTGAAGTTCAGTGGGGTGTGTTGGCTTGGTAAGATAATCATCAGCACCAACTTCGAAGCCGGCAACCTTGTCATCGAGTTGGGTCTTTGCCGTGAACATCAGGATGGGAATGGATGCTGTGGCAGGATTTTTACGCAATCGGCGAGTAACTTCATAGCCGTCCATATCCGGCATCATAACGTCCAACAGAATCAAATTCGGACGTTCTTCAAATGCCTTCGTAAGTCCTTGCGAGCCGTTTGAAGCCGCAATGACTTGATACCCCTGCCGTTGAAGCATTAAACCAACCAGCCGCAGGGTATCCACATCATCATCAACAATTAATATTCTTTCAGCCATGGTAACCTCATCGAACAGGTGTCTGCGCATCCGCAACGACCCCTGAGTCCGACTCTTCTCCTGTTAATTCAATTATAACGGACAAGTCCCTAACTTTCGCATCAGGGGCATGCTATAATGAACGTAGCAACGGGACGCCTGTGCAGTCGTTCAAACGGGGATGACAGGCTTCGACGGGAGAGGCTGGTTCCGGAATGCGAGCCGAGCGTGCACCGACCTCGTAAAATCAGTGCAAACAATCAAGTGCCAACAACCGCACTTACGCTGCTATGCCCCTCGCCGCCTAAGGCGAAAGCATAACAGTCAGCATCCTTTGATGATGCTGCGTCCGCCGTCCCCGCTCTCCACCCGGTGACGGACCGGGCGAAACAATGGTGAAGTGCCGCGTGTGATTCTGCTAAACACGCCTAAGACAAGCAGATGGTCACAGGCTTACCAGCCCGCCGGGGTGTCTGTGGTGACGATTAACGGCAGGCTACGCTCGTAGAGTTCCGAGGGTCGAATCTTTCGGACCCGGGTTCAATTCCCGGCATCTCCACCTGTTTCATTGCCCAGTTCATAACTGGGCAATGGCTTTATATGGACGCTTTTATGAAAAACGCCATCGCCGACATAAAGCCAGCAAGTCTAATCAGTTTTATTATTGTTTTACCGTTCATCATTCTCGAAATGGTCAACGGGCAAGACCTCGACCTTGGTTTCCCGACTGCTTTATTCTTTATGCTATGGCTCCTGCCTGTAATATTTATCGTCACACTGTTGCCGATCATTTGTACTATTCAAAACCGAGAACCTTTACTGGCACATCCCATCTTGCTCTTTCTTCGAGTCGCTTTCCTGGTATTCATCGCCGTGATGTGG
>SXGT01673243.1_pt1 | contig 13618 bp, 12 predicted proteins | sample 3176221 | NCBI WGS metagenome assembly SXGT01 (sample SAMN11356862, study PRJNA531348) | freshwater metagenome | isolation source: freshwater sample F1-120 | place: China: Fuxian Lake, Yuxi | collected 2017-12-25 | reverse complement strand
GTGAGGCCGCATTTATTCGCGGGGAAGGAGTTTCAATGCTCGCCCGTCCCGAAGGACGGGCGCTACGTCCGCTCTATGGGCTTGAGCATTTGCACCAGGCGTTTCAATCCTCGCCCGTCCCGAAGGACGGGCGCGACGGAAGTCGGGATTTATTTGGGAAAAAGGCGGATCGGTTTCAATCCTCGCCCGTCCCGAAGGACGGGCGCTACAATTCCCCTTTCTTTTCAATGGTTTAAGCTATTTGTTTCAATCCTCGCCCGTCCCGAAGGACGGGCGCTACCAAATCATTGGGCTTTTCGCATAAAAAAAATCTTGTTTCAATCCTCGCCCGTCCCGAAGGACGGGCGCTACGCCATTACCACACCAAGGCCTAAAAACAACTGTTTGGGCCTAGGTTTTCGCGAATCTGTCAAATATCCACTCCAATAAATTAGTAGCAACATGGTTCTGTTCGTCCAAGTCATTGAAAAATAACCATGGCATAACCAGCGCGATTCTCACGAGATTGTTATACCGCTCCTGGTTCGCGCATCACAGGATAAGTGGCTCCTCAAAATCTACCCTCCCGTCCAATCCATACACCTGCACATGTTTTTCCCTCGGCTCCGTTAACCTATAGACCCTGAGACTGTCTTCCGACTTTTTAATAATGCCTAATAAGCGCCTGATCACCTCGTCAAATTGTGCCTCGTCCACCGAACATTCAAAAACGGACTTCTGTACACGTTGTCCAAAATCCTGACAGGCTTGCGCGACCTTGCGAAGCCTTCGCCGCCCCTCAGCGGTCTGCGTCGAAACGTCGTAACTGATCAGCACGGTCACAGCACTCCCTATCGGTATAAAAATGGCGGATAGTGTTCAAGGTCGCCGCGTAGTACGCGTGCTAGCAATCTCGCCTGTACATGTGGCACCAATCCCAACGGCATCTTTTGATCGAGCACCGAGTGCGTAATCTCCTCCTGCTTCCGTTTCTGATAGGCGACAATCACTTCTTTGCGTGCCGCATCCTCCATTTGAACGGCCCCACCCGAGCGCTGTATGAAATCCTTCTTGTTGACCTGATGTCGATTAATTAGTGTGAGAACGAGCCGATCGGCCAAGACACTGCGCAACTCCTCCATGAGATCTAACGCCAATGCAGCTCGGCCAGGGCGCAATGCGTGGAGAAATCCCATTTGCGGATCAAGCCCGACTCCCTCTACAGCCGCCACGCAATCGTTCATCACCAGCGCATAGACGAAGGATAGCAAGGCATTGATGGGGTCGGTTGGTGGGCGCCGATTACGGCCATCAAGCTTGAAGGTCTCGCGATCCTCACGAATCATGCGGTCGAATGTGGAAAAATAGGCGCGGGCCGATTCGCCTTCGATGCCACGCAGGATATCTAATTTTTCGCACTGGGGAAGCCTTATGACGGCGTTGCCGAGCGCGTCGGCTGTTCCCCTCAAGGCGTCCGCATCCGCTGGATTGTCAGTCTCCCGTGCGCCGCGCAGCACAATCTGGCGAGAGTTCTGAATTTTTCCACCAACAATATTGCGTGCAATGGACGACGTCCGTACTGGGTCATTCATCGCTTCATGTTGGGCGCATCGGAGAAGGACATTGCCACTGATCGGGCCTTCCACGCGCGCCATGAACCGCCCGTTTCGATTGAGCAGAACGACGAATCGTCCGTTTTCGGCACAACGCTGCATGGCAGACGGACTCAGCATGACATCGCCGAAACACACCACGCCACCAATATGATGGATCGGCACCTGGAGTTTAGTCTCCTTCTCGATCTCGACCTTGAGAGTCTCATGATCCACATGCAGATAAGCGCCCTCTGTAGTGATGTAGAGAGTATTGAGCAGTTGATGCATTCTCTATTTCCTAGAGAACTGGCGCGACGAACAAATCTCTCACGAGTCTTTTAGCCCGATTCTGGTCACCGATGACGGATGGCAGACACGACTCGTTGAGCGAGCAATACTCACATCGTTTATCGTTCACTGGAGGTGGAAGTGTCCGCTCGGCCAGCATCGTACGAATCGCCGCAATTGTCTTCTCAACATTGTGGCGCAGGCTTTCGCTGAAGACTACTTCACGCCGTCGTCGAGAGCCGTGGTGATAGATCGCTCCGCACGGCACTGGCGTGCCGGTCATTTCTTCGAGACAAAGCGCCTGGGCGCAGAGTTGGAGATCGTCATTATCCCATTGACGTCGATGCCCGGACTTATATTCGACCGGATAGGCAATCTCCTCGTAAAATTCTACAACATCGGCTCTCCCGATTAGTCCGAGGCGCTTTGACCAGAGCGGAAGGGCCCGTTCGACACGGGCCTCCCCCTCCTTCCCGCTTTCCTCCGGCATATCAGCCCGCTCATGTAAGTCTCGTCCTCGCAGCGTATACATATTCTCGTCAAACGTCTGTTCCATATAGATCAATGCACACCGCCTAGGGCAGTAGGCGTATTGGTTCAATGAGGAAATAAGGATTGAGTCCGCATCGACGTCATCCTGCGCCATTGTTCAGCCTACGATAACTTGATGAGCCTGCCCGTATTATCATCCCACGCCCACAACTCTACACCTTTTGGTAGATTGGCCGCATTTATTGTTACCGTATAATGCGTGAACTTGCGGGGACTTCCGATCTTATCTTCTTGCATAGCCGATTCATTGCGCTTCACATCGATGATGCGCCCAAGGTCTAATAGCGCTTGCGCTGGTGCACAGCCGAGCATTGCTTGACGCTTGCGCTGCTCCGTATTACTGTCGGTGCCCACATGTTTAAAGACATATAACCCCCGGCGGGACATCATGCCCTTGGAGGCGGAGCGGTCGTGATCCCACATGCCAGCCAGGGCATCCCATAGATGAGTGAGGTCGTCGTCTGAAAATAGGGTCCCTTGGGCGAGATTGGCAGACACAAACCCTTTGGCGACATAAAGACCATAGGGAATGAGGGATTTACGACCCATTGTGCGGAGAGTGTCTTCTTCTTGTTCGTTTTCCCATTTCTGGAAGTCCGCAACCGACTTGGCCCCGGTTACTTTTTCCGCAACAGCCATGCGAGTAATTGAAACATCCATCGGCAGAATTGGATCAACTGAACGTGAAAACGCCACCTGCACCGGGCCTCGCACTTGTCCGGCGTTGGGGCCGGTTGACATGACTGCGCCAAAGGTGCGCACATCGAAAAATTGTTGACACATCCAATCACGAGCTTTCCCAACTTGCACTCTATTTCCGCCACCAGCAGGGGCACCGCCTGTTGCTTCATGCGCTGCAGTAATCGGTTTATTCAGATTAGTCGAATGCTCGATAAAAATAGCATTGGGTGCATGATTGCCATACGCGGCCTGCATATAGTTGCGCACCCGCCGCTTGATAGCCACGTCGGAAACCAGTCCATGCATGTCTTCCGGGTCAATGCGTGGCGAGTTTCCAGCATCCGGGTCACCGTTCGGATTACCGTTTTCGCAATCGAAGAGATAAAGAAATTCGTAACGGTTCTGAATAGCACTCATTGGTTTCCTCCTTGTACAGCTTCATTGGTTTTCTTGCCTGATCGCAGCGCGGCAAGTTGCTGGTAGTACCCAAGGGCAAATAAACCCTGGCCGTTGAGGTCGAGAATGCGTGGCGCGCCGTCGCCCAAGTGGCCCATCACGTCCGCAATCTGATTTTCGTACCACCACGCCAAGCCGCTTTCGAGCTTACCCAAGTGGCTACGCGCATTGCTGGTCAAGCGTCCAAGAATCAGTCCCGGTGTCTGGCTGGCGGCAGCGTAGTAGCGTTGCACTACGCCTGCGCCCACATCGCCAAGCGCGGCGCGTTGCAAGTTAGAAAATACCGCCAGCAATCGCCCACAATGATAGGCAGCTTCGGGATGGTTGGGATTGAGATTCGTAGTCATAGCTTGAGCACCTCCTGGTTTAAGTCGAACAAAATAGGCTTTGATGAGCCCCATGCAGGCGTGGTTGAACGGAGGTTGATCTTTAGCAACCAGACCGGTGCGGAACCGCGCCAGTGCCTGCACCATTAACGGTTGCGGGATAGGCAGACGTTGCACTGCCACCTTCCACAACGTAGCGCTGGTAGGTGCGGACAAGTCCTTCAGTTCGCGCACCAATGCCCCGCACACCGCCATGAACTTAGGATCATGAGCTTGCCCTTTGCCGTCGCGGGCAACAATGGCGAGATCGGCAAACCAGGCTTCGACATTACACACCAAATTCTCGAAACGTCCTTCCATCCAATCGCGCACCATCACTCGCCCTGATGCACCCGAGAGCGTCAGTGCATAGTAATTGTTATTATCCAAATCAACGCGTTCGCCTTTGCGGATGGATTCAAGCAGACGACGCGCCGCCCCCAGTGCAGCCGCTTCCGTCTGTTCCTTCGACTCGAAATCGGCAATCCATTCCAGAGGATCGTCTTGTGGGACAATCGGCTCCTTGAACCAGTGAACAACCAACGAGTTGGCGAGCTTGCGGGAGTGGCTGCGAATCAAGTTATTGAGGGCATCCACATATTGCTGAGTAGCTTTAGCACTCATGGCTGCGTTGGCCGACTGATCCAAACCGAAAGAGCCGAAAGCGGCTTTATCAAAACCCACCATCACATCGCCCGTAGGCAAGCCACCAACGCCAGATAGCCCTGTAATCTTAGGGTGGGTCAGCAAGGGTTGAGTTACATTGCCCGTGAGGAAGCAAACCATATCGCTCTCGTCAGCAGGCGTGGAATCCGTGTGGCAGCCTTCCATGTCCTGCTTTCGCCATTCGCGCCACCATGCCTGAATGGTGCTGTTTTCTCGCGGGTCACTACCGTCCACCTGCCAGCAAAGCCAATCAGTCGGCTTGGCTTTGTTTTCTGACAGTGCGCTTTGTATTTCCGCCAGACTGGACTCATCTTCCAAAGCATTCGCAATGACGGTGAGATGAGAGGAGGTCCCAGATGCCAAGCGCAACATGTTAACGAAAAATTGGTGTTTGCCGTGGGTCCTTTCTATCTTGTCTTGCTCCTCACTAGTTTTGAACAGAAGTACGACCGTCTGAACCGTCTCCACTAAAAAATGTGACTTGCCGCCAGCATTCATATTGGGCATATTAGGGCAACGGGGGTGTACCACTCCACCTTTGCCATCACCCAGCGACAACACATTCAGAAACCGTCCGTCAGCGGCCAGGGCGACGCACCAGCGTACTTTACGGGTCGTAAAACCTGGTTCAGAGTCGAGGCCCTCCCCATAGTTCATTAATGCTTGCAGCATGACTATGATCTCCCTAGCTTCTTTACCGCCGAGCTGTCGAACTGCGGAACCTCCAGCACGCCGTTGCGAATGTGGGCATCAAACAGAGTGATGAACGGTTTATCAGTATCCTTAACCGTGTCCTTTCGCAGGTCGAACACATCGTAGAGCATGAAACCTAGATGCTGATCCATGGCGGCTGGTGACTGGACTTTGGCACCTGACAATTCCACATACTCAAAGAACGCTGGGAACTCTCGGCAGCCCAAATAGGGTTGTTGAAAACATTTGCCTTGCTTGGCACGGCGCTCGAAGCAGGCGTTAAACTTGCCATAGTCAGAAGCGAAACTAGACTTGGGGACGATTTGTGCCGTAAGCCGATAGCGCACGTTTTTAAGTGCCATGGTCTGGCGCTGGGTGCGGCCCTTCTGGTCCGTGCCGAGCTCTTGCTTGCCACTGTCTGCCCAGATAGGTTCAGGTTGCTCGCGTCCTTCCATCCACGCCTTGAGGGTGTGTCCTGCAGGCACTGTGTCCTTTACTTCGTTGCGCCGCAGTCCAATGTAACGCGGTAGTTCTAATACTTCGATACGAATGACTTGCCAGTGGAAATATGGGCGCATAATGCTTTCCCTGCCTTGCCGTTCTCGTAGTCCATCCCAGTAGATGGCGTCGAAGATGCCACGTGCGGCAGAAGGCGTGATGACCGGGTAGGAGAACCGCTCGACCTTCATCTCTGGCCGTGTAAAACAAGCGAGGTCGCCCCAGACTTCTAAGGTGTGTATGCCGTTAGCCATGCCTCCTCCTATGCGATGAATACTTGTTCACCATGGGGTGGATTTAACCCAATAGTGCCGTCGTAAAAATCTCCTTCAAGAATGAACCACTCATTGGAGATGCCTCCTCGCCGCAGCTTCGCGGGAATGGCCCAGGCAGGTGGGCCGCCGCTGGTGCGATAGACACTAACGGCAAGCCCCTGGGCGCGGCGCATCCAGTGAGCGCTGATACCTTCTCGAGCGGCTTCGGCTCGTAACTCCAGGAATTCATCGTATCTGTCCGTCCATGGCACCAGCACTTGAATGGCATCCTGAATAATGAGGCGGTAGGCCTTGGCAATCTCCACGAAATCGAGCTCTTGAATGGCTCTCGTAAGATCGGCGCTCTGACTGGCGGGATCATTCAGATTGTAAAGCTGATGATAATAGGCCCGGAATATTTTTGGATCATTGATACCTAGATTATTGTTGTGCAGCTTGAGCAGGGCTTGTGTCACTTGAGTTGCCTGATAATAGCTATGCGTAGGAAACCGTTTCCTCCATCCACCTTCCTCGTCCGGCTCAAAAACCACAACTTCACCAAGACGGCCCTGTTCATTGAGCCTGCCTTCACGATTACAGCGACCTGCCGCTTGTGCGATAGACTCCAGAGGCGCCATGGCTCGGAAGACAAGGGGAAAATCCACGTCCACTCCAGCCTCAACGCATTGGGTAGAAACGAGGCGACAGGGAAGTCCGGCTGCAAGTTGCGCCCTGACCCTATCCATCACCGCCCGCCGGTGTTCGGCGCACAAGTTGGTTGAAAGATGGAACACGCTTTCCGTTTCGGGCAGCTCATTAAGCAGAGCGAGGGCGTGGCGCTTAAGGTTAACCACCACTAGTGCCTGATCCACGCCTCGCAATTCAGCAGCAAGTTGAGTCCATGTACGTCTTTCGTCAATTTCAGGCCAGCGCACTGTGATACGCTTCAGTGCCGCGAACAGTACCGGATGTTCTAATACAATTTCGCGCGGGTGCCAGCCCTGAACCGCGTGTTTTTTTACGGCCGAGTTCAGAATATCGAACGCGGGTTGTGTCGCAGTGGCGAAAACTACGGTGGAGCAATAGAGCGCCGACAGGTGAGACAGCGCCGCCAAGGTAGGTACCGCCAAGTGCGACGGCAGGCTTTGCGCCTCATCGAATAGGATGACCGAGTCCATGAGGTTGTGCAGCTTGCGACAACTGGACGGCCGGTTAGAAAAGAGCGATTCCAACAACTGCACGTTGGTGGTCAACACGATTGGCGCGTCCCAGTTTTCGGCCAGCAGACGGCGCTGACGTTCATTTAAGCCCTCAGCGTCTCGCTGCTCCGCTTCAGCCCCCAGTCCTGCTAAGCTGTGGTGTTCCAAGACAAAATTATCTGGAAATAGCGCGAATACCTTCCGGTATTCGCGCGCTGTTTGTTCAATGACCGACAGGAACGGCATGGCTAGAACGATTCGTTTCAGCCTATGCGTCTTCACATGCTCCAGTGCAAATTTGAGCATAGCCAGGGTCTTGCCGGAACCGGTGGGCGCGGTTAGCGTGAACGTGCCAGATTCTGCTTTTCCGGCACGTATTGCCGCACTCCATAAGGTTTCTCGTGCCTGACGCACCGCCGTCTGTGCGCCAGTAGCACCGCGTAGCGCCGCCATGTGTGTATCAAGCGCCGCCAGCGCCGCACTGGCGTCCAGCTTCAGTCCTTCAGGGCGGCGCCGTTTCCCCTGGATGTTACCCTCGAAGTGCGACTCGGTGTCGAGAAAATCAGCATCTACCAAACACGAAAAGAGCAGCCGCACATCAAGCATGGAGGAAATTGCCTGCGCCATGCCATTTTGGTGCGCCAAGGTTGTTCGTGCGGGTTTCTGAATGAGTAATCCATCCGTCTCCGCTCGTTGCTTAAGACGCGTACAGTCGGAATCGCTGAGGGCAAGTCTGAACGGATGATTTCGGGCGAGACTTGATGGATTCATCCGACGCAAAGCATCGGTGTTAGCACGCTGCAGGCCAATATGATGCCCCTGAATCGCTAGCGCGGCAGCAATGGCACGATGTTCGCTCAACGCTATCCACGCTCCTTGCGACCAGTGATCTAGGCCCTGATCTCTCCCCTGCAGCCGCGCCTGAAAGCGGTCGCCATACTTCCCAAGATCGTGCAGTAAACCAGCGAGCGCCGCTTCCTCCGCGCCATTCCGCCCTTGCAAGAATTCCTTTGCGATCTTTGACACGCTGGCAAGATGATCTGCCAACTGATGCCATTTGCCATGCCCGTTTGCGCTGTGCGCAAAATACTGGCCAGGCTGAGGCTCAGAGCCTTGACGCCGACTAGGCATTGCTGATGTCTCATTTTTTAAGATAGGCCACTGCCCGTAAATGCTCATACATGCACATGAGGCTCGCAGACCTATCGTGACTTCGCCGCACATGGACATCGCAGTACTTTGGGTTCTTCATTCGCCGTTTTTTCGAGCCACGCGCATATTTCACTTACCCACTCTCTTATCTTCGTCATCCCAACGGTGCAAAGCACGTTGGGAGTGTATTTGATTACCTCTCTATCATCCGATTCATCGTACCGTGCCCATACTACCAGACGACTGTGACATCGGAGGGCCTTGTGCAACCACACAGCTACGTCGCGATACGTACGCTCTTTCGATGTCTCGCTCCGATCACGAGTGACATGTGGGGTCAAGCCTAGAAAAATATGCACTGGTCTGCAAGGTCTGTTGTGCTGATTCAAAGGCCTCTTTAGAGAACGAAACGAACCAGGCAGACCTGTTTGCCCGTATCCAATCACAGGGCCTCCAATATATTCCTGGCTTCTTGCTTGACCGCCATGCGCAAGGCGGTCGGCCCGATCACCTTTACGCCACTGCCAAAACTGAGCACCCAGCCCACCACTTCACGGCTGTTTGCGACAGAGAGCGTCATCTGCATACGTCCTTTTGGCAACCGTTTGAGTTGCTGACTGGAATGCCAGATACGATCTTTGACCCAAGCGGCAGTCGGTTTCTCGAACTCTAGGGTGACGGTCATGCGTGGACCACGCATGACCGTGAGCGAATCCTCGATAAAAGCATCGAAGTCGAAATGAAGCGGGATCTGGTAGGGCAAGTCGGTTGGGGTCACGGACTTGATGCGCTCGACCGCAAAGAGGCGCGGCTCATGGTGTACATGACAGTAGCCCACCAGATAGAGCCCGCCAGACGCATACCAGAGTCGATACGGATTGACCTCTCGGCGTGTCATCTGGCCACGAGACGCAGAATCGTACCGCATCTGGATGCGCATCTTGTGCCCGATGGCTTGCGTAATCCGCTCGACGATCGCTCGATGATGCCGATAGCGTTTATGCGGACCCAGTCCGACCGAAAAGGTGTGTTCGAGTTGTTGCGCGAGCGCTAATCCCTGAGGGGACAATGCCGCCGACGCTTTGCTCAGGGCCGATTGCAGCGAGGTATGCAATTCCGTTCCGTCCAACGGCGCAATGAGACGGCGGCTGACTGTCAACGCCAGAAGTTCGGTGGGGGCGAGGCGAAGGGTTGGGATGTTGCGGAATCCTTCGAGGAGTTTCCAGCGCACGTGACCGTCAACCCGCTCTGTGATGAGCGGCCAGCCGGTCGCCTCAATGGCGGCCAGGTCGCGACGTAGAGTGCGCGGGTGGCGGGTTGAGCCAGGGTCCAGCGCCCGGGTCAATGATTCGAGGGTCAACCCCTGCCGAGCGGCTTCCAGCTTATGCAGAATCACCAATTGGCGAACTGCTTGATCGTTTCGTGGCACTTGGCACCTCAAGCTGATGAATTCCGCAGACAATACAGTTTAAACTTTTTTCCATAGTTGCGATAGGCCCTCAGCGCAGGCTTGAGAGAGGCAGGGTGGAAGGGCGTGACAGGGGACAGGTTTATTGGGTTAGCCACAGGAAATACAGAGGAGGCCTACTGCGTAGCAGGCGTTGAAGGGGCTGCCAGTAGGCGACCCCATCAAAATGGAACCCGACGGGCAGCAAGGCGCATACGCTGCGCGATCCTTGCCCCCACCAGCGTCAGCCCATTTATTGTCTTTGTCCAGGCGGGAGAGACACTGCCACGGTTAGTTGGTAGGGGGGCAAAATAGTCTAGCCTTAACATATCCGACCTGCACGATCGGACATCATGTAAGCTCCAACATTTCCGCCAAGGCGTTCCCCTCAAAAACGTGTCCAATCCGACTTGTAGAAGATTGGGCCAATCTCGGTCTTTGCGTGTGTGTGAAGAGTGTGCCAAATTGCCCCCACGACATGATCTACCTCCCCCTGCCGTGTCGTTGCTTCCTATGCTCTCCTGTGGTATCCCCTCATCGTGATTCTGTTCTGACTCGAACCGTGATGAAATCGTAACGGGCAGAGAGCAGGCGATGCCCCCTAAAAAGAAATCTCCACGCTCCCCATACCCCTACATCATTCCTCCCTTCAGCGTTGATCCATCTCGCATTCGGAAGACATGGCCCCTTTGGGTAAATGAATACTTTCTGATTGAGGCGTTGCTGCGGAGTCAGCCCGTCATGGAGGCGTATCGACCGGATGACCCATCGGCCTTGATCACCAAGCTACGTGCCTGTGGCATCACGGGTCATGATCCGCTCAAGGGCACCCATCACGCGCTGCTGTCCCAACCTCTGGAAGATCATGAATGGAAAGAGGACGAATGGGCAAAGACACTGTACCAGCTTGGCTATGTAGACAACAGTCTAGGCATCCTGGATCTAGGCGTGATTGCGAAGCGGCCGCCAAATCAGACCGTGCGCTATCACGATACCATTGTAGCCGGTTCTTTGGATGGCATGGGCGACTGTCGGTCGTACCTGCTCGGCACCAATCCTAGATATATCTGCCTCCGAATCGATGTGGCCCAGCCGGTCGAAACCATTCTGAAGCGGCTACGGGTCTTCCTGAAAGACCGGCATACGAAGGTAAAACAACTGCCCCTTCTTCAGGGGGCCTCTCGATGCCTTAAAAAAACTCCCTTCCGAAACATCCCGGCCTGGCTGGCGTATGTTCGCTGCTATGACCTGTATCAAAGTGGCCTGACGATCGAAGCGGCAGGTGCACAGGTGTACGGTGGCAGTGCGATTGCAACGGAAAAGGCCAATGTCGCCATCCGACGCGTTACGTCTGTCATTCGGCATGCGGTGCGCGTGGCGACCGAGCAGGAGCGTGGCTCCAAGCAGCGCATAAAACGACCAACACCAAACAGACCCTTCTGGCCACCCCACCACATTCCGTAGCCCCCAGCATACTGTCCGTCCCCCTCACACAGCATCACCCGCTCGTCGCAAAACAGATCATTTATAAATCGTCCGTTCGTAGATCCTCCTGATCCGTGGGGGTATAGGTGGATCATGCAGATCGCATGGTGCGTCTGTGGCAAACCAGGAGGATGATATGGAGACCCATTCGCTCGTTGATGCGGCAGTCGTGGCGGCGCAGTGCGGACAAGCCAAGTCTTCTATTTATCGGCTCGCCAAGCTGGGGCTGATTCCCAGTTACGCGGCGGGGCCTCGATTACGTGGGCGACGGTTCGACCTCGCCGAAGTCAAAACTGCACTCAAAACGCAAGCACAGCAGGCGGTGCAGTCATGACGGCGCCGCTCCTGCCTGAGCATCCTACGGATCTTAACAAGAGTGGCCAGCGCAAGGCGCCCGTTAAGGCCGTGGCAGTTTTGCCACCCGACCCAGTAGAAGGGGGTAAAGGCGGTGAAGGCGGTGTTTGGCCGGTCACCAACGCCGAGTTCGTCGCGGCGGTATTCCCGTGTGTGCCCGAAGGGGCCTTTGTTGCCACCTGTGCAAAGGATGGCGATCCCAGCATTGGTGGCTGGCCGGCCCGTCGAGTCGATCTGACCACGGCGCTGCCTTCCGCCGACACGAACAATTTCGTGGGGTGCTCCAGCTTCTATCCGGGCAAAGACGGATCCTTTCGAGCGCGCAAAGCACAATTTGCGGCCTGCCATGTCCTCATGCTCGATGATCTGGGCACCAAGGTGCCACTGGACCGGCTGAACGGGTTTAAGTTGTCCTGGCGGATCGAGACGAGCCCGGGAAATCACCAAGGAGGGATCCTCCTGGCGGACCCGCTCACGGACGGCGCAGTGGCGGTGCGGTTGCTCACGGCAGTGATTGACGCGGGTTTGTGCGACAAAGGGGCGACCGGACCACTGAGCCGTTGGGCGCGCCTCCCGGTGGGGATCAACGGCAAGCCCAAACACATCGGTGCGGACGGTGCGCCCTTTTCCTGCCGGTTGCTCGAGTGGCGTCCCGACCTCCGCTATACGCCGGAGGAAATTGTCGAGCAGCTGCACTTGACACTCGCTCCGGCTGGCCGGCCTATGCGTACACGGCTCCCTGCGGCGGCTGTGCCGGGGGCGGTGCGCGATCGCGCGCAAGAGGCCGATGACGTGTTGACCCCCAAGGCGACAGAAAACCCCGTCGTGGCAGCCTTGAAAGCGCGGGGGCTATACAAAACACCGCTGGGGTCGGGCCGGCACGACATCACCTGTCCGTGGGTGCAGGAGCATACCGATGCCCTCGATACCGGGGCGGCGTATTTTGAGCCCGAGGAGCCCTATCCGGTCGGCGGCTTTTGCTGCCAACATGCTCATCGTGACCAGTATCACGTACGCGAACTGCTCGCGTATCTCGGGGTCCACCACGCCGAGGCACGCCACAAGCCGCTCATCCGGGTCGGGGCCGGCGAGCTGGATCGCATTGTGGATGCGGCGGAACAGGAGTTAGCTCGTCGAGAGCGTCATTATCAGGCTGGGGGCTTGATTGTCTCCGTGTCGACGGACCCAACCAACGGCGACCCGTCGATCGTGTCCACCAGTTTACCGGCGCTGACCCGCGAACTCGCCTCCGCCGCTATATGGATGAAATACGACGGACGTGCAAAAGAGTGGGTGCGCTGCGATCCGCCGCCCCGCCACGCCGCGATCTTGCATGACGCGCAGACCTTTCGCTACTTACCGCCCTTGGTCGGCGTGGCGCGGCAACCCTACTTTCGCGAGTCAGATGGCGTCCTCATCCAGGTGCCCGGCTATGACCCCACGACCCATCGGTTTGGGGTCTTCGATCCCAAGCAGTTTATTCTCCCTGAGCCCACCCCTGAGGCGGCGCGATCCGCGCTGACCGTGCTTGAAGACTTGCTGGCCGAGTTTCACTTCGTGAGCCCCACTGATCGGGCGGCGGCGTTGGCCGCCATCTGTACCGCCGTTGTGCGCCCCGCGTTGCCCTTTGCGCCAGGGTTTCATGTCCGCGCCCCCGTGATGGGGAGCGGCAAGACCTACCTCTGCGAACTGATTGGGGCCTTTGCGGGGCCAGGGGGCAATGCCAAGGTCAGCTATCCCACCACGTCGGAGGAGGCGACCAAGACGATCTTGTCGCTGCTCCTCACCGGCCCAGCGGTCATCGAGTTTGATGACATGGATACCGAGTGGACGCCGCACGGCATCATCAAGCGCGTGCTCACAGCGGAGCAGATTACCGACCGGATTCTCGGGGTAAACAAGACGGCGACCGTCAGCACGCGGACGCTATTTCTGGGGTCGGGCAACAATGTCG
>SXGT01195234.1_pt1 | contig 13618 bp, 9 predicted proteins | sample 3176221 | NCBI WGS metagenome assembly SXGT01 (sample SAMN11356862, study PRJNA531348) | freshwater metagenome | isolation source: freshwater sample F1-120 | place: China: Fuxian Lake, Yuxi | collected 2017-12-25 | reverse complement strand
GGCTGCGTTGTGCATGGGCGTCGGATACCTGGGATGAAAGTTTCCGCCAGGCGGTCGATGCGCCGCCAAGGCCGCTAGCCAATGGCTTGAAATTACAAACCTAAAAAAGAATGGGCGCTCGGGTTTGGATTTGCGCCCGCTGCGGCCGTTGACCAAACGCCACGCTTTGCCCAGCCTACGCGCCCCCGCGCCATGGGCGGGTCGGTGTAGGATGCGCGGCAAATTTCTGTTCAACGGCAACATTGGCTCGCCGACGCTGTTGGCCGACCGGGCGCGACCCTGGCTGAAAGCGCCGAATGGTGGACCGCCCAAGGTGCTTTTGATTACCGCTGCTTGGGGTCAGGGCGAGTACGGCGAGCAGGGGATCCGCGACGCGCTCAACGCCGCCGGCATTCCCAGCGCGTGGTCCGACGGCTTTGACGCCAATATCTACAACCTGTGCGTCTGGCACGTATGGCGCGATTACCTGGCCCGTCACCCCCGCGTCGCCGCAATCGACGCCGAAATTCGCTCGGTTCAAGAGGCGACCCGCCGTTTCTACGTCGAAAAGACCAGTTTTCATGCCCAGCGTATCCGGCAGGCAGCCCGGTTTGCGCGCGACAAGCTCGGCGATTTCCAAATCGGCCGACTGCCGCTAGTCCACGCGGACAGCGTGCAAGCCGTGGCGGCGATGTCCGGCCGCGATGCGCTGCACCGGGCGCTGGTACGCGAGCTGGTCCACGACCTGACCGACTTGGTCGAAAATGACCGGCGCATGATGGCCGCGCTCGCCGACGAAGAAGCCGTCGTTGCAGCGCGCACCGGGCTGCGCGTCGACGCCGACTGGCAGCAGCAGCAGCGCGTGCTGACCGATCGCATTCTGCGCGCAGACGTGGTGCTGCTGCTCGGCGGCGATCCCGATGCGCTGCTTAACTCACTGCGCTTTTTTGACTTGGGACCGCCGTTGCTGGAGACGCTGCGGCGCGGCGCGACGCTCATCAGCGTGTCGGCCGGCGCGCTGGTGCTGTGCGAGCGCATGATCATCTACGACAACTACTCGCCGGACCCGGCGCGGCGCGAATTCCGGCTGTACGATCGCGGTCTTGGCCTGGTAGGAGGGCTGCAGATCCTGCCGCACTGCATGGACCGCATCCACACCGACGACACCGACAACCTGGCCTACCTGGCGCGCCGATTTTCCAGTCAGCTGTGCGTGGGCCTAAACGAAGAGAGCTTCCTGTTGGTCGATCCGGCCGTGCCGCGCGCCTACAGCGTGGGTCAGCACGACGGCGTGTTCGTGTTCGGCGCCGATGGGGTCAAGTGGCGCTACGACCGCGGCGAAGTCGTGCAATTGCGCCGCTAGTTGGCGCCAGAGCGCACCATGGAAATGCCCGCGCTGCCGATCGACCCGCAGCTGCCACAAGCCATCGCAGCCGTGCGCGACCTCGGCCGGTTGGTGCTGACCGCCGAACCGGGCGCCGGCAAGACGACCCGCGTCCCACCGGCCCTGCTGGATGCCGGTGTATTCGCGGGCGAGTGCTGGGTGGTCCAGCCGCGTAGAATGGCTGCGGTGCTGTCGGCCCGACGCGTGGCGCAAGAGCGTGGCGAACGCTGCGGCGAAGTGGTCGGCTACAGCGTGCGCTTGGACGATCAAGCATCGGCCGTGACCCGCCTGCGGTTTGTGACCGACGGCATCCTGCTGCGTCGGCTGCTTGCCGACCCGATGCTCTGCGGGATCGGCGCACTGGTGTTCGACGAGTTTCACGAGCGCCGCGCCGCCATGGACCTGTGCCTAGCGGTGGCGAGACAGCTGCAACAGGCCCGTCGACCGGACCTGCGGCTGGTGGTGATGTCAGCGACGCTCGACGCCCCCGCGGTCGCGGCTTGGCTGCACGCTGCGCCGGTGGTCGACGCGCCCGGCAGGGTGTTTGCGGTCGACGTCAGCCACGACGCGCAGCTGGACAGCCGCCGCCTGGAAGATCAGGTCGCCAGTGCCGTGCGGCGGGCGCTTGAACAGCACGCCGACGGCAATATCCTGGTGTTCCTGCCCGGCGCTGGCGAGATACGCAAGACCCAAGCTGCCTTGTCGGCATCCCGGCTTGGCGAGGTCGTCGTTGTCCCGCTGCACGGTAGTCTGCCGCTACACGAACAAGAGACTGCGGTCGCGGCCAGCAGCGTCCGCAAGGTCATCCTGGCCACCAACATCGCCGAGACCTCGCTGACGCTGCCCGGCATTGTCGCAGTCATCGACTCAGGACTCGCGCGCACCGCCGGCTTCGCGACGTGGAGCGGCCTTGCGACCCTGCAACTGAACCGCATCAGTCGGGCGTCGGCAACCCAGCGCGCCGGCCGGGCAGGGCGCGTGCGGCCAGGCACCTGCCAGCGCCTCTACACGCGCTTTGACCACGATCAGCGACCCGCGTTCGACACGCCCGAGCTGCTACGTACCGACCTGAGCGAGACCGCGTTGCTGCTGGCGTCGCTGCCACCCGACCTGCAGCCCGAGGCGACAGAGCGCTTCTGGCTCGACCCGCCGCCGGCGCCGCTGCTGGCGTCCGCACGCGCCATGCTTGCCCGGATGGGCGCGGTGCAAACCGTCGAGGCGACGCGCCTGACCGACGTGGGTCGCGCGATGCTGCGCTGGCCGCTGCCGCCGCGGCTGGCGCGGGTCGCGGTGGCGGGCGCGGAACTCGGCATCCCAAGCACTGCGGCGCGTGCGGCGGGGCTGCTGGCCGAGCGCGATTTGCGGCAAGGCGGCGCGCGCTCTGCGCACTTCTCGGCCCAGGGCCACTCAGACGTGACGCAACTGTTGGAGGATGCGGCCGCCTGCGAGCGCGGCGCTCATCCGCGCGACCGCGACCTGGACCCGCTGGGCTGGCAAACTGCCCGCCGGTCACTCGGGCAGCTGACTCGTCTGGCGGCAGCGGCCGACAAACCCGGCGTGGACGTGGACACCGCGCTCGGTTTGGCGCTGCTGGCCGGCTTTGGCGACCGCCTGGCCAAACGGCGCGGCGCGGGGGCTGCTGAGCTCGACTTGCCGGGCGGCGCGTCGGTGCGTTTCGGGCCAGACAGCCACTGCACGCAAGCCCAATGGCTGGTGGTGCTGGACGCCGAAGAGCGCCGCGACGGCAAGCAACGCGCGACCTGGGTGCGCGTCGCCCACGGCGTGGAGCCCGAGCAGGTGTTTGAGGCGCTGGCCGATCGGGTGGAGACGACAACGGTTCTGGCCATGGACGGCAAGCGCGCAATGCTGCGCGAAGAGACCTGCTGCGACGGTCTTTTGCTCGAGGCCAGGACCGTGCGCGCGACCCCTTCGCCGGCCGTCGCAGATCTGCTGACGCAGTGCGCGCGCAAGGACGGCTTCGCTGGGCTCGTTGATGCTGAGGCGCTGGAGCACCTTCGCCAACGTGTCGCCTTTGCGCGGGCGTCGGCGGGCCTGACCGACTTGCCGGAACTACATGACGCCACGATCGAGGCCACGGTCCGCGAGGTCGCGTTGGCGTGCGTCCACCTGGACGAACTGGTGCACGCTGACGTCATGGGGCACCTGCGGCATGCGATCGACGTTGCCTACGCGGGCCACGGTCTGCGGCGCCTGGAAGCGGCTGCGCCCGAGGCGATGACGCTGCCCGGCGGTCGCAAGCTGCGCATCCACTACGAGTCAGACAAGCCACCGTGGACGCAGTCGCGCATGCAGGACTTCTTTGGCCTCGCCGATGGACCCAAGGTGGCGCTAGGTGCCGTGCCGGTAGTGCTGCACCTGCTGGCGCCCAATCAGCGGCCGGTGCAGGTGACCACCGATCTCGCCGGTTTTTGGCAGCGACACTGGCCAGCGATCCGTCGCGAGCTTTGCCGAAAGTACCCGCGCCATCTGTGGCCAGAGGACCCGGTGCACGCCGCGCCGCCGCCGCCGAATCGGCCCAGATAGGGTCTGGTCTGTCACAACCGCGCCTACTGTTTACAATTTGCTCTTGTGCGGCATGCGCAAATGCGGTACAAGGCGCCCGCTTTCGGGTCGGCACGCCGGGTGGCAACGCCGCAAATTCCGAATGATCAACTGGTTCCCACCGTGGTCGGCCGACAGAACGCGCCGTAGCCGCCGGGACAGCGAGGGCAATATGCAGCGATTCCTCAAATCTGCGATCGCGACGGGCGCCGCTCTGGCGCTGGCGATGGCCGCTGGTTGCGCCACGGGTGGTGGCGGCGGTGGTGGCGGCACGGGCACTGGGACCGGCACTGGTACCGGCACTGGCACCGGTGGCGCCGAAGGCAAAATGACGGTGTCTGGCCAGCTCAAGGGCGCGGCCGGCGTCAAGTACACGGCCGTTGCGTTCACCGCGTCCAACGGCAAAGGCAAAGCGCCGACCCAGGTCAAAGGCGCAGTCGGCGCCGATGGCAAGTACTCCGTGCAGTTGGACCGCAACAAGCGGTACGTCGGCACCATCATGGCTGGCAACAAGGTCGTGGGCCAGCTGAAAATGCCCGAAACCAAAGGCGGCAAGGCTACCGGCGCATTGTTGCCGATCCCCAAGGCCAAGAAGACTGCGCTCGAAGGCGAGCTGATCATCATCATCGTCGTTGCAGCAGATGACGGCGCCGACAAGGAAATTGGCGATGAGTTCGTGGCCGAGACCAACCCGCTGACGCTGGTCGACTGGGACCTCGATGGCACGGTTGACCTCGACGACACCGACGACGACGGCGACGGCACGGCCGACGATGCCGACACCGACGATGACGGCGACGGCATCTTGGACGCTGACGCCGACTTCGACCTCGACGGCGACGGCGAGTGCGACTGGTATGACGAAGACATCGACGGCGACGGCACCTTCAACGCCGGTGACGACGACGACGACGGCGACGACATCAAGGACGACGACGAGGACGACGACGGCGGCGACATTGACGGCGACGGCATCCTCAACAAGGACGACACCGACGACGACGGCGACGGCTTCCTTGATACCGAAGACGCCGACGATGACGGCGACGGCGTAGCCGACACCGTGGGCGACAGCGACGGCGACGGCAAGCTGGACAAGGACGACGACGACGACGACAACGACGGCATTGCCGACGCAACCGACCTCGACGACGACAACGACGGCATCGACGACACCGAAGAAGACGAAGACGGCGATTCGGACGACGACGGCCAGTTGGACGAAGTCGACACCGACGACGACAACGACGGCACGCCGGACGACAAGGACGATGACGACGACGGCGACGGTCAGGCCGACGAAGCCGAAGAGTGCGATGGCGACATCGACGACGACGGCATCCTGGATGACGCCGACGAAGACGACGACAACGACGGCATCGACGACGGCGAGGACACCGACGACGACGACGACGGCGTTCCAGACGCCGAAGACGGCTGCAAGACCTAGGCGCGTCGCGGCGCCTACTCGCGCCCAAAGCACGGACCGCGGCCGGTCGGGGAGCCATCCTTGACCGGCCGCGGGCTTTTTGGTCCGATAGCGGTCGGAGGCGTGGCGTGTATCGATCCCTACTCATTCGCAGCAGCTTGGCGGTCGTCGCGCTGACGCTCGCCGCGGTGACGCTGGTGCCCCGCGAGGCGCAAGCGGGTCGGCGGCCGTTCTTTTGGGTGTGGGACACTGAGGTGATGCCTGAGCGCGGCGTCGAGTGGGAGAGCTGGTACACTGAGCGCATCATGTCCAAGCCGACCGACCAGACCCAGGTCTGGACAGCGCCAATCGTCGGCCTCACCGACCGCCTCGAATTGGCGCTGCCGGTCGAGTGGAGTTGGTGGCAGGGCTCGCAGAAGACGATTTTCGACTGGTACGGCGCGGAGCTGCGCTACCGGATCGGCGACCCCGATCCCGATGCGGCAGGCCCCCTGACGGGGCTGGTACGCCTCGCCGTGCACCGTCCCATTCGCTCGCGCAGTGAACTGCGGTTGGAGGCCAATGCGGTTGCATCCTACCAGCCGTCGGTCTCCTGCAAATTCAACCTTGACGGTGGGGTGGTTGCGGTCACCAGTGGCAGCGAGGCCCTGGCTACCTATGCCGGTGGCGGCTCTTGCAAAGCGATTGGTGAATTTCGCGTTGGCGCGGAATTTTTCGGTAAAGTGCCCTTGCACTCCGACGTAGGCGCACAGGCCATGACGATGGCAGGTCCCAATTTCTCCTTTACCCACGGCAGGTTTTGGTTGACGGGCGGTGCGCTGATTGGCATCACACAGTTCGCCCCGGTGGCGATGCCGCGCCTCATCTGGGCCATTTCGTTTTGAACGCAGCGGGCACCTGTCGCCCGCAGGAGCTTCGCGTGCTTGGACGTTGGGCAATCGCCGCATTCATTGTGCTTGGCGTCGCCGGTATTGCCTTCGGCGCCGCCTGGCGTGCGCGCGCCGCCGGGCCGACGGGCCAGGTCATGGGCACGGTCAAGGTCACGCTCAAAGGCGTGCCCAAGGCCAATGCGGCCGGCATCGTGCTGTACCTCGTGGGCTTTTCAGAGCCAGCGCCGGCCAGTAAGCCGCAGATGGTGATGGAGGCCAAGGGCTTCGTGCCGATGGTGCTGCCCGTTACAGCGGGGCAGACGGTCGACTTTCCGAACCGCGACAGCGTCTTCCACAACGTGTTCTCGGCGTCGGTAACCAAGCCGTTTGACCTCGGCCAGTATCCGCAGGGCGAGTCGAAGTCGCGGGTGTTTACTGCCCCCGGCGTCATCGACGTCTACTGCAACATCCACCCGCTGATGGCGGCAACCATCCTGGTGCTGCCCAACCGCAAATGGGCCGTCATCGGCAAGGACGGTCAGTTCACCATCGACGCGGTGCCGCCGGGCAAGTGGACGCTGTACGCGTACAGCCGCTTTGCCGATAAGCCCGTCAAGCGCGAGATCGAGGTCGCCGCCGATGCCACGGTCAAGATGGACCTGGCCGTCGACGAAGTGCGCACCGAGTCGCCCCACATGAACAAATTCGGTCAACCGTACGGCAAAGGCGCGTACAAGTAGGCGGCGATGGGTTCGCTTCGCGCCCGGCTGGTGGCGGTGCTGGCGCTGGTCGCCTTGTTGGCGGTCGGCAGCCTGGTGGTCGCCGCGCAGCGATTGATGGAAGATCGCGCCGAGCAACAGGCGCGCATCGACTTCGAGGCGGCCAAGGATCAGCTCGATCGCAGCTTGTCGTTGCGCTATGAGGCCTTTCGGGCCATCAGTGACCTGAGCTACGTGCTGCCGGTGTTCCGCCAGATTGCGTCTGGCACCGACGCGGCCGCCGATTTCGGCCTGGGCTCCGAAGAAAGCGACAACGACAACACGGATTTGTTGCACCGCAACCTGGTCGACGCCGACTGGAGCTGGGCGCGCCAGGCCGGATCGCAGGCGCTGGTCGCTGTCGCCGATGGCAAGGGACGCCTGCTCTACTCGACCGCGGCGCCGGACAACGTCGGGCAATCGCTGATGAAGCTGACGGCAGTCAAGCAAGCGCTCGCTGCCGACGACGCTACCCCTACGGGCGGCGGGGTGCACGACAGCGGCGCCATGGTGATCGACGGCGAGGACCCGCTGCTGGTCGATGCCGGACTGTGGCCGGCGCCTGGCGCTAAAGGCCTGCATGTGGTGCTGGTGCGCGCGACGCTGCTCGGCGGCCAGCCCAAGGCGCAGTTCGTGCAGGTGGTGCGCGCCAAAGACCTGCTTGCCGACGTGGCGCTGACCAGTCGCGGCACCCACATGGCGCTCATCAACCCGGGCGGCAAGCAAGAGGGCGATGTGCCCAAGCCGGTCGCCGACGTGGTGCTCGCCGGCCAGGACCACATCACGCGGGCGCACATGCACCTGGGCCGGCGCTGGCTGGCGTACAAGCACCTATTGCGCGACATCGAGGGCCGCCAAACCATTGGCCACCTGGTGATCGGCCGCGACGTGGATACCGGCTTTGCGGCGCTACTGGCTGTGCGCAACGCGCTGGCGCTGGCGGCGCTGGCCTCGCTCATCGTCGCCATGATTGCCGGCGCCGTGTTTGCCCAGCGCCTGACCAAGCCAGTGCTCGCCATCGAAAAGGCCGCGACCAAGGTGGCCGACGGCGACCTCTATGTGCAGGTTGAAGCGACGGGGCCGACCGAGATTCGCCGCCTGGCCGACAGCTTCAATGCCATGACCCGCGGTTTGCGCGAGCGCCAGAAGCTTGAGCGCACCTTCAAACGCTATCTGGCGCCCGAAGTCGTGGACTACCTGCTCAACAACCCCGAAGCCCAGCAAGGTGGCCAGCGGCGCACGCTCACGGTGATGTTCAGCGATATCGCCGGGTTCACCAACTTTGCCGAGACCCGGCCGCCCGAAGAAGTGGTCGAAATCCTCAACACTTACCTCGCCGAGCTGGCCAACGCGATTTCGATATCCGGCGGTGTGGTCGACAAGTTCATTGGCGACAATGCCATGGGCTTCTTTGGCGCGCCGATTCCGCGGCCCGACCACGCCGCGCGCGCCTGCCTCGCCGCTTTGCGCCAACTGGATGGGTTGCAGCGCATCGCGTTGCTGGAGCGCGCCAGGAACTGGCCCAAGCTGACGGTGCGCATTGGGATCCACTCGGGCGACATGGTGGTCGGCAACGTCGGCAGCCAGCAGACCCAGGACTACACCGTGGTCGGCGACGCGGTCAACCTCGCTTCACGGATTGAAGGCGCCAACAAGGCCTACCACACTCAGGTGCTGCTGACCGAAGAAACCAAGGCGGCGGTCGAGGCCAACCCGACGCACAGCTTTCGTTTTCGCGAAGTCGATCTGGTGCGGGTGGTTGGCAAGCAAACGCCCGTTCGCCTGTTCACGCTCGACGGCCTGGCCGGCGAGAAGTCGGCGATTTCGGAGGAGGCGGCACAGGCCTATTCCATGGGCCTGTCTTCGTACCGGGTCGGTGCCTTTGCAGATGCCGCAGTGCAGTTCGGGTCCGCCGCAGCTGCGGCGCCGCACGATGGACCCTGCGCCGAAATGGCCAAGCGCTGTGAGGCGTTGCGGAGAGACCCGCCGTTGAATTGGGATGGCGTGTGGTCGTTGACGAGCAAGTAGCTGGCGACTGGCGACTTGGTCCTGCGGTCAGGGTGTGCGCTCTGCTGTGACCGGCATCCACCACCGCGCCAGTTCCAATACGACCGCATCAAACGGCGCCACCCGCACCTCCTCGTCGCCGCCCCAGGTGCCGAGCAGTGTCCAGTGACCGTCGCCGCGGTTTTCAAAGGCCTCGACCGTTTGGTACTGCGGGTCCACTAGCCACATCCACTGCACGCCTTGTTGGGCGTAGATCCGCGATTTCTGGATGCGGTCGCGGCGGCCGGACTCGGGCGACAGCACTTCGCAACACCAGTCGGGAGCCTGGGTGAAAAAGGCGTCATCCGGCAGCTCTGGCAGCGAGGCGTGGCGCCAGCCGGCGACATCGGGGACCAGCACGTGCGGGGCGAGGTGCAGCTCCGGCTCGACCAGGATCCACCAGCCGCCGGGCCGATCCGGGCCGTTGGGTTTCCTGTGAAAGGGCCCATTCAAGTCGGTGACCAGTACCGAAGCGCCCACCGCATGGCGAATCCGCGGCCGCGGGCTGACCACCAACTCGCCGGCAAGAATCTCCCCGGTCAGGTACGCAGGCAGAGCCGCAATATCTGCGTAAGTGGCCACGCGCTTGGGCTCCGCAATCTTGACTGCGAGTTGTGGCATCTTTCCGGCACCCCGGCGCCGTACAGGCGTCGCTGCAAGCCTAACTGTGCGGCGAGGCAGGGGCAAGCAACTACAGCGCGCGCTCCACGCGCATCAGCCCGCACCCACCACCGCCCGCCGTCCGACCCCTGCAAACCTCGCCAGCGCCAACAGGTGCAGCGCCTCGCCCACCGTCCTAGCCTGCCGCGGCGGTATCAGCGCCGCCAGTTCGGTGCGTTGGGCGGCCGTGGGCGGCTGACTGCGCCACTTGGCCTTGCCGTGCGCCGACTCCCAGGCCTTCGGGCCGCGCTGCTCGATTTCCCAATCCACGGCCGCGACGGCCTCTTCGGCGGTCGAGAACCGCGCACGCTCTTGGCCCAGCAGCGTCACCAGCCAGCGCTTGCCACGAATGGCCACTGGCTGCACGCGTGTCTCCTCGGCCTGTCCGGGCTTGGGTTCCCAGTGCAGCGCCAGGCCGGCCTTGCCCAGCGACACCCAGCCCAGTGGCGAAATCGCCGCCACCTCGCTGTCGACCTTGAGCGTCAGCGGGTCGAACGCCGCAGCGCGCTGCTTGACCTCGTCCAGCGTGATGGCGCCGGCCTCCCACTCAAACCCCGGATGGTCAAACTGCAAGTCGCGCCACGCTTTGGCGGCCTCGTCGGCGCGCTCGCCTTGCAAGTCCAAGTCGCGCGGTGCGCCGTGCAGGTTCGGCAGCGAGCACAGGCTCAGCTGCGACACGTCGACGAAATCGAGCACCAAGCAGTCGGCCTTGCCCGGGTGCAGCCGGGTGCCGCGACCCACGCACTGTGCATACAGCGTCTCGCTGCGCGTCGGCCGCGCCATGGCGATGCAACTGACTCCGGGATCGTCGAAGCCCTCGGTCAACACGGCCACGTTGGTCAACACCTGCAGTCGGCCTTCGCGAAACTGGCCGAGCACCCGAGCGCGCACGTCCCGCGGCATCTCACCGCTGACATAGCCAGCGGAGATGCCAAGCAGGTTCAAGGCCTTGGCCAGGTTGATGGCATGGGCGACGGTCACGCAAAAGGCAATGGTTCGGCGATCCCGCGCCAGCTCTTGGATGGTGCGCGCAACCAGTGCGTTGCGTTCTTCGATATCCACCGCTTCGGCCAGCGGTTGCAGCTGCAGGTCGCCGTCGTACTCGGGGCGGACGTCGGTCAGGTCCGCCGCAGTCTCGATGCGAAAGCCGCGCATCGGTACCAGGTAGCCTTCGCCAATCATGTCGAGCAGCGTCCGCGTGTAGACGATGCGCTCGAACACCCGGTCCAGGCCCTGACCATCGGCCCGCGCCGTCGTCGCCGTCACACCGAGCAGCGTCCCAGTCCAGTCGGGGTCGAACGCACCGAGCCTTGTCAGCACCCGCAGGTTGTCGTCGGCCGTCGCATGGTGGCACTCGTCGTAGATGACCAGGCCAAACTGGCGCTTGGCGAGCACCTTGTCGAGCCGCGCCTCGTGCAGCGACCGCACGCTGGCCACCACAGCCTTGCAGCCGACCGGCGCCACCAGCCCCGCCTGCTCGATCGCCACCAAGGCCGGGTCGCCCAGCGCGGCCGTCAGCTTGTCGCGCGCCTGGCGCACCAGTTCGTCGCGGTGGGCGATCACCAGCACGGGCTTGTGCGCCATCGTCGCCAACTGCGCGAACACCACGGTCTTGCCGGCACCTGTGGGCAACACCACGATCATGCGACGCAGGCCTTGCTTGCGGCCGGCAACCACAGCGTCAATCGCGGCACGTTGGTAGGGGCGAAGGGTCGGCGCGGCCATGGGCTTCCCTGCGGGCCGCCAGGTTGCGACCGCGGACAAATTTTGCCACGTTCCGCCGCCGGTCGGCGATGCCCGTCGCGCGAGGTCGACATGGATGGCTTGCTGGATCATGGCTCAAGTCCCGGGCCGCACCTGCGCACGGCCGCTGCCACCGCGCTGCGCGGCGTTCGCGTTGTGTTGACCGACATCGACGGCACCATGACGCGGGCCGGTCGCATCCCCGCCGAGGTGATCGCAGCCGCGGGGCAACTTGCCGCGGCAGGCGTCGATGTTTTTCCGGTCACGGGTCGCTCCGCTGGCGAAGCGCTGGGTCTGGCGCGCTATATCCCCTCGTTTCGACAGGCAATTGCCGAAAACGGCGGGGTTCTCGTCGTCCCTGATCAAGCGATCGTGTTCTTGCGGCCGACCGTGGATGCCGCGCAGATGGCTCGGGCAGCCCAGTCGCTGGGCGGTGGTAGCTGGCGGTTGGCGCCGTGCTCGGCCTTTCGCCTGACCGATCAGGCCTTTGAACGCGACGGTCGCTCCGATGCCGAACTCGACGCCGCGCGCGACGCCGCGGCCGCGATGGGCTTGTGCCTGACCTGGTCGAGCGTGCACATTCACCTAACGCTGGAGCCGCCTGACAAAGGCGCCGGAGCCTTGCGGGTGCTCGCACAGACCGGCGTGGACCCCCTTGCGGCGCTGGCGATTGGTGACGCGCCCAACGACGAGGGGCTGTGGCAGTCCGGGCGCTTTGGCTTCGCGGTCGGCACGGCAGACGTGACGCACTGCTGGCAACGGCTGCGCCATCGGCCGACTTACATCGTGGGTCAGGCCGCACAGGGATGGTGCGAGATGGCCGCAATCCTGCTTGATACTCATGGAATTGTTTCATAAAACCAGCAACTGACGTGGTGCGGGTGACGGCCGCGCGCGTTGATGGTATGCCGCCGCCCCGGCCCGAGCGTCCAACCGCTCAGGCACATGCACCGCGATCGAGGCAGCGTGCAGGTCAGCGAGATCACCGAAGCCTGGCCTGACTACAACCGCGAGCAGCGGCTGGCAGGCTTTCATGCGCTCAGTCGGGAAGACGCCGAGGAGTTCTTTACGGCCTTGCCGTCACGCGACTCGGCGGAATTCTTGCTTGAGCTGCCGACGCTCGAGCGCAAGACCTGGATGCGGATGCTGCCGCCAGACGACGCCGTGGACTTGCTCCAAGAGGTATCGTCCGCAGATCGGGTTGCCCTGCTCGGGCTGCTCGACGAAGTGAACAGAAAAGAAGTCGCCGTGTTGCTGGCCTACGCCGAAGACGATGCCGGCGGCCTGATGTCGACTCGGTTTGCGCGCTTGCGACCAGACTTGCGCGTAGACGAAGCGCTGCTGTACCTGCGCCGCCAGGCCCGCGACAACCTCGAGACCATGTACTACGTGTATGTCCTCGACAACGAGCAGCATTTGCTGGGCGTGGTCTCGCTGCGCCAGCTGTTCCAGGCCGCGGCGGGTGCGACCGTCGCCGACGTGATGACCAAGGAAGTGGCCGCCGTCCGCGATGACATGGACCAGGAGGCGCTGAGCCGCAAGTACAAGCAGCACACCTACTTTGCCCTGCCGGTTGTCGACGCCTTTGGCCGCATGAAAGGCATCGTGACCCACGACGACATCGTGGACGTGGTGGACGAGGAAGCCACCGAAGACGCCCAGAAGTTCGGCGGTATGGAGGCGCTCGACGCGCCGTACCTCGACGCTGGCTTTTTCGAGATGTTCAAGAAGCGCGCGGGCTGGCTATGCGTACTGTTTCTGGGCGAGATGCTGACCGCGAGCGCGATGGCGCACTACGAGCAGGAGATCGCCAAGGCAGTGGTGCTGACGCTTTTTGTGCCGCTCATCATCAGCTCTGGCGGCAACTCCGGCTCGCAGGCCTCGACGCTGGTGATTCGCGCGATGGCGCTGGGGCAGTTGCGGATGCGCGATGCCTTTCGCGTGGCGCGGCGCGAGTTTGCGTCGGGTCTGGCGCTCGGCGGCGTGCTGGCGGTGATGGGATTGTTGCGGGTGGTTTTGGCCGATGCGCTGTTTGGCAGTTACGGCGATCATGCCGTGCGGGTTGGCTTGGCCGTCGGAATTTCGCTCGTCGGGGTGGTGTTGTTCGGCACGTTGGCAGGGTCGATGCTGCCTTTGCTGTTGCACCGCGCGGGGTTCGATCCGGCGAGCGCGTCGGCGCCGTTCGTAG
>SXGT01877856.1_pt1 | contig 13620 bp, 12 predicted proteins | sample 3176221 | NCBI WGS metagenome assembly SXGT01 (sample SAMN11356862, study PRJNA531348) | freshwater metagenome | isolation source: freshwater sample F1-120 | place: China: Fuxian Lake, Yuxi | collected 2017-12-25 | reverse complement strand
CTCTCCCAGCTGAGCTATACCACCTGTACCTACATTTTGCCGCTGTTTTTTACATCAGCTATCAGCGAGGCGCCATAATAAAGACGGGTGGCTTGATTGTCAATGACTTTCATTAGATTGTTGGTAATTTTAACCGTGTGACTGGGGTTTTAGTCGTTTTGATGCACGCGACTTAGCCGCGCGTGTTTGATTGGTTATCAAACTGCGTTAAATCGACGCGCGTGACCGGCTGCCAGTCCGATTTGCGATGCTCGGCCACGACGTTGGTAAAAATACCACCACGTACATAAAATTTTGCCGTGACGCGCATGAATCTTGGCTGCGTTGCCGCGACCAAGTCGTCTAATATGCGGTTGGTCACGGCTTCGTGAAAGCAACCTTCGTCTCGAAATGACCACATGTAGAGCTTTAGGCTTTTGAGCTCTACGCAAAGTTGATCTGGGATGTAGTCTAAGTAAATGATGGCAAAATCGGGTTGTCCAGTTTTTGGGCATAAGCAGGTAAATTCTGGGATTTCCATGTGGATATGAAAGTCCCGTGCCGGATGGGGACTGTCAAATGTTTCCAAGGTTTTACCAGTTGGCGCTGTGGGTTTTACTGCTATTGATTGTGTGGTCATGGGGTGTTTTTGCTAAAAAAAAGTTATTATACTATCTAACTAAAATCCTATAAAAATTTAGCTGGATTAAACAGCTTTGGATTGCTTTCATTTCACTTAGACGATTAATCGAAAATTCAGCTAATTTGCGTTTAACCCAATTAAAACTTGCCGGCTTTAAATCGTTTGTCGATCCGACTACCTTGCACATACACGGGCAACGTATGGGCGTGGTCGGGCCGAATGGTTGCGGCAAGTCCAACGTGATGGAATCGGTGCGTTGGGTGTTGGGCGAATCGTCGGCTAAAGAGATGCGTGGCGACAGCATGGATGCGGTCATATTTAATGGCTCTGCCACGCGTAAGCCTATATCCCGCGCCAGCGTCGAGCTGGTCTTTGACAATAGTTTAGGCGGGGCGGCGGGTGAATGGAGCCAATACGCTGAAATTTCAGTTAAACGTATCATCGAGCGCGACAAGGGGTCGGCGTATTACATCAACAATACGCTGGTACGGCGTCGGGATGTGGCTGACCTGTTTTTAGGCACCGGGTTAGGTGGACGCGCTTACGCGATCATAGGCCAAAACACCATTAACCGCATTGTAGAGGCTAAGCCTGAAGACTTGCGGGTCTTCTTGGAAGAGGCAGCGGGCATTAGCAAATACAAGGAAAGGCGCAGAGAAACAGAGTTGCGCTTACGTGATACGAGGGAAAACTTAATTCGGGTAGAGGACATACTGCGTGAATTGGATAAACAAATCACGCGATTGCAGTCTCAAGCCGTGGTCGCCGAAAAACACCGTGCGCTGCACCACACGCTCACGCTCACTCGCGGTTTGGTTTGGTTGTTAAAAAAACGTGAAGCCAGCGCTGCTTGGGAAAAAGCCCAACGGCAGGTTGAACGGTTGGTGCAAGACCTGGACGCGCAAATGGCCGGTTTACGCAATAAAGAGAGCGCGTTAGAGACGGCTAGGCAACACAATTTTACCGTTATCGAAACGGTCAACCAAGCGCAGGCGGCTTATTACCAAGCCAATGCCGAGTTGGCTAATCTGGAAAATCAGCTTAAAAATACGCAAGATGCCCAAGACCGCATGCAAGCACAGCTTAAGCAGTTGGTCGTACAGTTGGAGAAAAACACCCTGCAAATCAGTGAGCTGCAAGTTAACTTGACGGGCGCGCAAAGCCGCTTGCAACTTGAACAAGATCATGTTGCCTTATCCGAGCAAGCCCATCAGCAAGCGGGGGCTGTCATCCCGCACTTATCCGAGCAATTTCAAGCGGCGCTGGATGCCTTAAATAGCCAGCAAGATGTATGGTTAGAGGAAGGGCAGCGTTTACGTCTGGAGCAAAGTCATGCTGAGCATATCAAGCACGCGGCAAGTGAAACCCGTGCGCATCTAGCGAAATTGCAGCTAACTTTGGCTGGGATAGAGTTAACTGCGGATGACGCCTTGGAGGCACAGTTAGCCGAGCTCTTGCAAATGGAAGCCAGCGTGGCTGGTTTAGAGCAAGCGGCGGCTGAAAGCTTGGCGCAAGAACTCGACTTAAATAAGCAGGTCAGGACTAATGCTGAAGCCCATCTGAGCGCCCAACGCGATTTGACTGCATTAGAGGCGGAAATTAATTCTTTGCTAAAAATTCAGCAGTCCATTAAGAATGCCAACAATGAAGCCAGCTTAAGCGGTTGGTTAAAGAGTGCTGGACTTGAAGATAATACGCGTACCTGGCAAGCCATTCGTGTTCAAGCAGGCTGGGAGTCCGCCTTAGAAGCGGTTCTGGGAGCCAGGCTGAATGCGATTGGTGTGGGTGAATTGAACGTTGCCAGTCGCCCGCCTGCGGCCTTGACGCTGGCTTTAGATGCCAGCCCTTTAAGCGCAGTCCATCAGCCATCCGGTCGCGCCACACTGCATTCCATCATTAGCCATGACGTTTCCAAGCAGCAAGCGGCTTTGCAAGATTGGTTAAGTGGCTTTTATCTGCTGGAAGAGGGCGAAGACATTGATCTGGCAAGACGGTCCTTGCAGCATGCGGAGTATTTGGTAAATAAACAGGGCGATGTCTATGGCCGCTACAGTGTGAGCTACTTTGCGACACAGTCGATTTTGCACGGCGTGTTAGAGCGGCAAGCGCAATTGGCCGCGTTGGAGAAAAAATTGCCTGGCGCGCAAGCCTTATTAAGCAGCACGCAAGCGCAATTGAGGCAAACAGAACTGGCTTTACAGGCCTTGCGCGAAGCGCGGCATGTTAACGCCACTCAATTAAAAGCCGCGGTTCAGCAGACGCACCAATTAAATTTAAAGGTGCAGCAACAAAAACAAACCCAGCTCAACAATCTGCAAAAACAAAAGAATCTACAAGCCGAATGTGCCTTGCTTGATGACAAACTGTTGCAATTGACCACTGAGAGTGCTGTTAAAGAGTCTTTGTTGGCCAACATTACTCATGGCTTGCCAGGCTTGCAGCAACTTAAAGACCAAGCCCAACTGACTAAGCAAACGGCTGAAGTGGCACTCAATGACGCACGCAATCAATGGCATTCGATGGAAAAGTCACATCAAGAGCTAAATTTCAATATGAAACTTAGACTGAATGAAATCATGGCGTTAGAAGAAAGAGTGAATGCTGTTTTGAAAGAGAATGGTGCATTAAAAGTGCGCCAAGATGACTTGCTTGCGAGTTTGGCGGTCACGAAAATGGCTGGGCTTAAAGCGAACTTGCAAGCCGCCATTGATGCTAAAGAACGGCAAGAGCAAGTGCTGACCGAGGCGAGAAATAACATGCATGCCGGCGAACTTGCGCTGCAACAACAAGAGCGTGAGCGTATGCAAAATGAACAATTATTGCATCCGCTTAGGGATAAATTAGAAGTAAGCCGCTTGGCTGAACAGGAAGCGCGCTTAAGCTTTGAGCAATGCCAAGCCGAATTAAATGCCGGAACTTTAACGGAAACTCAGTTGGGTGCCGATTTAGACAGCGCCTTAATGGAAAAAAGAGCCCTCAAGGTCGCTGATTTAGAGCAGGTCTGCAATCAAACTTTGGCAGACATAGACATGTTGGGTGCCGTTAATTTGGCGGCCATACAAGAGTTGGATGTTGAGCAAACCAGGCTGCACTATTTGACCAGTCAGTCTACCGACTTAAAAGACGCTAGCAATACGCTAGAAGAGGCTATTCGCAAAATAGACAAAGACAGCAGGGGGCGCTTGCAAGCGACGTTTGACGAGGCTAATCGCCACTTTAACGAGTTATTTAGCACGCTGTTTGCGGGCGGACAAGCAGGCTTGGCCTTGCTGGGCGAGGAAATTTTAGACAGTGGCTTGCAAGTGTTTGCGCAACCCCCAGGCAAAAAGAACAGCACCATACATTTACTCTCTGGTGGCGAAAAAGCGCTTACCGCCCTAGCACTGGTTTTTGCTTTGTTTCGTCTCAATCCCGCACCATTTTGCCTGATGGATGAGGTGGACGCGCCGTTGGATGACAGCAATACCGAGCGTTTTTGCGCCATGGTTAAAAAAATGTCTGAAAAAACACAGTTTTTATACGTCAGTCATAATAAAATAACCATGGAAATGGCACAGCAATTGATCGGTGTTACCATGCAGGAATCAGGAGTATCGCGCATCGTTGAGGTGGATATGGACGCGGCGGTGCAGATGATGGAAGCACAAAGTTCGGCCTAAAGGCCAGGTCACGGATCAAACCAAACTAACTGAAAGTTAAGCTTATATGAGTGATTTGCAATTAGCATTAATAGCCATAGGCGCGCTGATTATACTGGCGGTATTGATTCTTAATTGGTGGCAAGAGCGGCGCTTTCATCGTCAAGTGGAAAGTAATTTCGACGCATTGAAAAATGACGCACTGTTGACGGACGCTGCTTTGCCGACCGATGAGCATGCTACGGATAATTTTTCCATAGACGTGCAAGTAGATCTGGACGCCACGGAAAGTGCGCCCGCGCAGGTGGGCATTGAGCTGATAGACGATGCGATGGTGCCAGCCGTTGAGTTGCCGGTCGAGCCCAGCCCAATCACGGTGGAATTGGCACCTGCACAGCTCACCGCAGCCTTGCCACTTATGTTGAAAGTTCAAATCGATACAACGGCCTTGCTATACCTAGCAACGGAATCGACCGTGGTCAGCGTAAAAAATGCCTGCGAAGGTCTGTTTGATGGTTTGGATAAACCGGTCTTTTTGCACGCTTTAGACGCAAGCAATGCTTGGCATTTGCTGGATGAAACAGACGCCAATGCAAATGATCAAGCGGTCTACAGGGTGGTCTGTAGCTTGCAGTTGGCTGACCGGGGAGGGGCGGTGTCTCGCAGCAGTTTAAGTCGTTTTCAATTGGCCGTGGCCAATCTTGCGCATAAAATAAATGCCGATATTGAGCAGCAAGACATCGATGACATTCAGACACAAGCCAGTCATATAGACGCATTTTGCATAGACGTAGATAAAACCGTTGGTTTCCATTTGCGTCACGGTGAGCATGGCGCTTTTACTGGCATGAAGCTAAAAGCCTTGGCTGCTGCACAAGGCTTGATGCTGGAGGATGGCGGCTTTTTTCAAGCAAACAACCGCATAACGAACAAGCCATCGTTCATTGTATTTAATACGGAAAATCAGCCATTTTCAGCGGATACTTTAAGTGACAGCTTGGTTAACGGCATCACCTTTCAATTGGACATTCCTCGTGTCGATCAATGTGCGCTGGCTTTTGATCAAATGGTTGAAATGGCCAAACAAATGGCCCTTGAACTTAATGCCAAGTTGTTGGATGCGAATAATCAGGCCTTAAGTGACCTGCACATTGAGCAGATACGCCAGCAGCTTAATACGATTCAAGAGATCATGCTCACGCAAGGCATAGCGCCCGGTTCGGATGCGGCGCTTAGGTTATTTTCTTAAATGAATCAGCGTGATTCGCAGCAAAATTTGCTCTTTGACAGCCTCACCACCCATGCAGTGCCAGATCACGATGTTAGTTTGGAATGTGCGCGATTAAGGCATTTGTTAGAAAAGTACGATTATGAATACTACGTGCTAGACGCGCCGTCTGTTCCTGACAGCGAATACGATAAGCTATACCGTGCATTGCAAGCCATAGAAGCATCCCATCTCGAATTGATCAGTGCCGATTCACCCACGCAGCGCGTCAGTGGTAACGCCAGCAATGCCTTTGGCAGTGTGCCGCATAGATTGGCCATGCTGTCGCTTAATAACGCCTTTGCGGACAGCGAGCTTGAGGCATTTGATAGACGTGTGCGGGAGGCGTTGGCTTGTGATCAAATTGAATACGCGGTTGAGCCTAAATTTGATGGCCTGGCGATTACCTTAAGCTATGAATATGGGCTGTTTAAGCAAGGGGCCACCCGTGGCGATGGCTACACCGGCGAAGACGTGACGCATAATTTACGCACACTACGTGCCATTCCCATGCGTTTAAATTGTCAACATCCACCGGCATTGCTGGAAGTACGTGGTGAGGTGCTGATGTTTAAAGGCGATTTTGACCAGTTAAATCAAATGCAACTGGCTAAGGGAGAAAAGCCATTTGCCAATCCGCGCAATGCCGCGGCAGGCAGCTTACGTCAATTGGATGCAAAGATAACCGCCAGCAGGCCGCTCAGTTTCTTTGCCTACGGCTTAGGCGTGACCGAGGGTGTGACGCCCATGCATAGCCATAGCATGGCGATGGATTACCTTGCCAGCTTACATTTTCCAGTGAGCAAAGAGCGCGAGGTGGTGTTAGGCCTAGCCGGCTTGCAAGCTTATTATCAAAAAATCGGCATGGCCAGGGACGGCTTGGCGTTTGATATTGATGGGGTGGTGTATAAGGTCAATCAATTTAAGCAACAAGATGAACTTGGCTTTGCGTCGCGAGCACCGCGCTGGGCCATTGCCCATAAATTTCCAGCTCAAGAAGCGCTCACCGTCGTTGAAGACATTACCGTGCAAGTGGGTCGTACCGGCGCCATTACACCGGTGGCAAGGTTGTCGCCGGTATTGGTCGGTGGCGTAACGGTCACAAACGCCACCTTGCATAACGAAGATGAGGTTAGGCGTAAAGACGTGCATATAGGCGACACCGTGAGTGTACGCAGGGCAGGGGATGTTATCCCAGAAGTGGTCAGCGTCATTCAGGAAAAACGCCCGGCCCATGCTAGGCGTTTTGTGATGCCAAGTACTTGTCCGGATTGCGGCTCACATATCTTAAAACAAGCCGATGAAGCCGTTGCACGATGCACAGGCGGCCTATTTTGCCCGGCGCAGCGCAAGCAGGCCATTATGCATTTTGCCTCACGGCGCGCGATGAATATAGAGGGTTTGGGTGAAAAGCTGGCGGATCAATTGGTAGAAGCTAAGTTGGTGCATACGCTGGCCGATATTTATCAATTAAACTTAAGCAGCTTGTGCAATTTAGAGCGCATGGCCAGTAAGTCCGCGCAAAACTTACTGGATGCAATGCAAACAAGTAAATCCACCACCTTGGCACGTTTTATCTATGCGCTTGGCATGCGCAATGTAGGGGAGGCCACGGCCAGGGATTTGGCCAAGCATTTTGGTGCTTTAAGCCATTTAATGCAGGCCACTGTAGACGAATTATTATTAGTCAATGACGTTGGGCCTGTGGTTGCGGAATCGATAAGTAATTTTTTTAGCGAGCCACACAATCAATCGGTCATTCAGCAATTGCTCGCTGCCGGTATTCACTGGCCAGAAGCGGATAGGAAGCAAGTCGTGCCTGGGCCTTTAATGGGTAAAACCTTTGTGCTAACCGGCACTTTGCCGAACTTAAGCCGTGACCAAGCAAAAGAATTGATAGAAGCGGTCGGGGCGAAAGTCAGTGGCAGTGTTTCTAAAAAGACCGCTTACGTCGTGGCGGGTAGCGATGCCGGCAGCAAGCTAGACCATGCCCAGGCACTCGATTTGCCGGTGTTGGACGAAGCGGGCTTGCTGCAGTTATTGGCTAAATAAACCTATAAACCAAGGGAAGGATCGCAAATGAAGTTGAAAGTTACTTTAATTACATTATCTACATTGCTGTTTATTAACAATGTTTTTGCAGAAGATTTAAATGGCCAGGCTTGCAATAAATTACTGGCCAGCGGCGATGCAATTGCCGCATTGGACTATGCACAAAAAATGTTGCAGGCCAACAGTCAAGATAAAGACGCTTTGCTTTGTCAGGGCCGATCTTTTTTCGCTAAAGATGATTTGAATAAGGCTTTGGCTTCATTTAAATTAGCCGAAAAAAATGCTAAGGATAGCTTGGACAGCACGGTTAGCCTCTTTTTAATCGCCAATACCTATAAAGCCCTTGAGCAACACGAGGTGGCGTTAGCGCAATACCAGTTGGCCATTAAGCAAGCTAGATTGGCTAACAATAAGGCCTTGGAGCGGATGGCTTACAATGCCATGGGCGACATCCATCATGGCAATAAGCAGCTTTCATTAGCCTTAGACGCTTATTTGTTGGGTCACAAACTGGCGGCTAACGACAACGAGCGTGGTGAAAGCTGTGAAAAAGTGGCCTTAACTTACCATGGGCTTAATCAGCATGACTTGGCCCTTGAATTTCAAATAAAAGCCTATCTATTACACGATGCCGTGGGCACCTTAGATCAGTACGCACATTCCAGCATAGAGTTAGGGCGTTATTACGCCATGGTTAAAAACTACGCCAACGCGGAAAAGACCTTAAATAAAATTATCCAATTTGCCAAAGAGCAAGGCGGTGCTTATTACCAAGCGAAAGCCAGCAGCGTGTTGGCCACGGTGAAATTTGCCAATGGGGACAAGCTGGCCGCCAAGGCTTTAATAGAACAGGCGAAATCGATTGCTAAAGCCAACCGTGACAGCGCCTTGGAAGAAGAAATAGCCAAGGAAACGAAGGGCTTGCTGTAAACCAGGCTCACCTGCTTAATTAATTTTACATAATATACATTATGCGAAATGAATGGCCGTTAAAATGTGGCCCCCTGTGGCCAGATGTGCGGGTATTTCATGAAACAGGCAAGCGTATTTAAGCCCTATTTTAGGTGAATTAGTGGTGGTTAAAATTCCCAAAATGGGAATGAATGGACTAGTGTTACTAGTCCGTTGCACAAAATTTAGTTTAAAAAATTCGCCTGGATAATCTGCCAAAAAAATCTGACACCCCTGTCGGGGTCATTCAGATTTTTTTAGGCCTTCATCGGAAAACTTTTCCACAGTAATTTTAACGCCTGCGGGCATATTAAAAACTGAAGGAAAAATCATGTTCCAAACTTCGGATACACGTAACAACGAAATTATTACATTAAACCTGTTCATCGGGCAAATTAAATTGCTGGAAACGCTCGTAGACGCAAAATTAAGTTCTGTCGAGGTGGGAGCCTCGGATTTTAATAAAAACGCCTTAAAAACGCTTCTAGACGTGTTTATGGCAAAAACCCAAGAAACCGACGAGGAACGCAACGCTCGCTTCAAACATTGGGTGGGCGGTTTGCGATTGGTGGGGGGGTAACATGGCCAAACCACTTCATGCAGACGGCTTAGGAAACAAGGGTTTATCGGTTGTTTCTTTTGCGCAAAATCTAGGTCTATCCGTGCGTTACGTCAAAAATCTATGCCGAAATGGCCAGATATTTGGCGCAAGACTTCATTCAAAAACCCACCAATGGTGGATTTATCCACCTGCTAAGCTGTTATGCGACCCAAGAAAAAGCCGAGAAAATACATCGACCCCGATGCGTTCCATCTCGCTAGACGCAAAGCAGGCCTAACCGTGAAACAAGCAGGCATCGAGCTAGACGTGAACGAGCGCACCATCCGAAACTATGAAAAAGGGGCGGTCCAAATCCCCTACCCATCCTTTCGCTTAATGCGCTTGTTGGCCGGCTACAGCTTGCTTGGCAAATCATGGGAAGGCTGGGGGTTTCATCAAAACAAGCTCTGGTCGCCAGAAGGCCGTAGCTTTGAAGCGCATGAACTTCGCTACATTGCCAACTACCTCAGCATTGCAAGGCACTCAATCAAAACCTTAAAAGCAAAAACCGAAGACCGTAGCACCTGCGGTGCTACAAAACCTTTGGTTGGCGGTATTTCACCTGCGGCAAGTGGCGCACCGAGCAACGCGACCGCGTTGTTCGGCGCCGAAGTGCGCCAGTTAAAGCCGCTGGCGATTGAACCGTCGCTTAGCTTGCAGGAAAAAGCAGCGTGAGCTTGAACTTATGGCGGCAGATTTTAGCGTTGGTGGACTCTGGAAAATGATGTGGTATTGTTAAAAAAGGAAGTGATGTTAAAAAAATGGGCTGACGCCCCTCAACGATAGGCTGGGATTAGTTCTTAGCGTATTGGTGGTAAAGTTTTAAAGATGAATTGGGCTTTGATATACATTATGCGAAATAATGGATTAAAAAATAAAGCCAAGCACTTGTCTTGGCTTTATTCAAAATAAGGTGACTCAACGCTTACCTGTTGTTGAAAAAAGCAATGTTCATGACTTTATCATTGACGAAAGTAATTTCCGTTTCTTTGTATGTGTGGCTTGGGTCATAGTTAACGATATGTTTGTAATACCACATTTCAACATTAACGCGTTTAGAGCCTTTTTCATCTGCACCCACTCTGGTTAAAAAGCTACTGGCGCCTTGCGGTTTAACCGAAGCGTCTTTTTTGAAAGGCGCCCCCAACTTTTGCACTACCAGCGTTTTCGATTTGCCGCTAAAGGCATTTAAAAATTGATCTTCTGTGTAGGTCTTTTTATTGCCTGCCGCCTGAGCCATATTTAGATTGGATGAAAGAAGCAGCGCAACCGTGAGCGCTAAACCTAAATGCTTAAAAATAGTTTTCATAGTGGTGCCTGTAATAATTAAATGATTAAATGCAGACGCGCATTATCGCACCTATCCCCACTTTAGCCTACCCCCTGCGTTCAATGGGAAACAAATACAAGCCACAGGACTGCGTTATCGAGTAGCGTGTTTGAATAAACGGAAAAAATTTTCCGTGGTGGCTGTCGAAATTTCAGCTAAAGAGCTGTTCCTTAGTCTGGCCACCTCTTCGGCCACGTGCTTTACATAGCTAGGTTGATTGGTTTTGCCGCGGTATGGCACGGGGGCAAGGTAAGGCGAGTCCGTTTCTAATAGCAGTCTATTGAGTGGCACCGATTTGGCCACTTCTTTGATGGCGACGGCATTTTTAAAGGTAACGATGCCGGAAAAAGAGATGTAAAACCCGAGCGCTATCGCCTGCATGGCCACATCCAGGCTTTCTGTAAAGCAGTGCATCACCCCGCCCACTTTGTCCGCCCCCTCCTCTCGCATGATGCGCAAGGTATCCTCCGCGGCATTGCGTGTGTGTATGACCAAGGGCTTGCCGCATTGTATGGCGGCACGAATGTGCGTGCGAAAACGCTGGCGCTGCCACTCCAAATCACCCGTCAGTCTAAAGTAATCTAAGCCGGTTTCGCCTATGGCAATAATCTTAGGGTGATCGGCTAATCGTAGCAATTCTTCTACTGTAGGCTCCGTTATGTCTTCATAGTCAGGGTGCACGCCCAGTGATGCGTAGAAATTGTCATGCGACTCGGCTAAAGCCAACACTTGAGGGAACTCAGCCAAGGTGACTGAAATGCACAAGGCGTGGCTCACTTGATTGTCCTGCATGGCCTGCCTGATTGTAGCTAAGTCTTTGAATAATTCAGGAAAATTTAAATGGCAATGTGAGTCTACGAGCATGGGTGCGGGTCACTTTTAAAGTGGTGGGAGATAGAATTTCCGTTGTGATTTACATGGTGTGCGTGAGGCGCGTTGATTTCAAATCATCACCGAGCAGCGATTCAATTTTTTCACGCGCCGCCACGCTGTCTGCCTGCTCGTTAAACTGTACGCCCACACCTTGTGGCATGGAGGCTTGATTGGCTGGTGATAGCCAAACAACGTGGCCGATGACTTGAAATTTGATGGGGTCATCCAGCAAGCTTAACAGCATGGTGACCGCCTCCCCCATTTTGAGTGATTTATTGCTTGGTATAAACAAACCGCCGCCTTTGACATAAGGCATGTAGGCGGCATGCAGCGCCATTTTCTCTTTAAATAGCAGCGATAGGCTGTGACTGTTATTCGGCATGTCAGCTTGCTCAAAAATAGGGTTGGTCATTTTAGCGCCTTATCGCACACTGCATTGGGTTTCAATTGACCGCGCTCTTTGAGAAAACACGGGTGTATTCCACGAGCAATCCTTCTATTTGCAGTTCATGATTTAGTGGGTGTAAGGCCAGTTTGCGCAATTCATTTAGGTTCTTTTGTAGTTGCAGCAATTTGCCTGGGTTGGCTTTTTCAGCCAGCGTCTGCAAAACATGAATATCCACCCTATGATAGCGTACCTCACGCGTATATTTTACTGAAATAAGGTCGTATAGCCATTTTTGCAAGGCCACTATGCCAGCCTCTACCGAGTTCGCGATCAAAGCGGGTGCTGCGCTGTGCGCTTGCAGTTTATCGCCCTGCGCCAGCAGTTGCAAAAACTTGTTGGCTTGCGAAAATTGCAATGACTCAGCCACTACTTTAAGGGGCGAACCGCCAAAATAGCTCAACTGATGCTGGGCATTGCTTACACCTTGCTCGTTCAGCCACGCCAGTGATTGCGCTTGATTGGGGATGGGCATATTTATTTTCTGGCAACGGCTGATAATGGTGGGCAATAAGCGTTGCAATTGGTGCGTGACTAAAAGAAATACCACGCCTTCGGCAGGCTCTTCTAGCATCTTCAATAAAGCATTCGCCGATGCATTATTAAGGGCTTCTGCCGGATGAATGAGAATAATGCGTAAGCCGCCCTGGTGATGGCTGGATAGACCTACGAAATCGGTCAAGTCACGAATTTGCGCGACTGAAATTTGCGTTTTTTTCTTAGATTTTTTTACCAATCCAAGCTCATTATCCGCTTCGTCTTCTTGCTCTGGGCTGATCAACTTAAAGTCAGGATGACTGCCTTCATTAAACCAGTGGCAACTGGCACATAGCCCACACGCGGCTACTTTGCTTTGTTGAGTGCACAACAGTGTTTGACTAAGGTAGCGGGCAAAGTCGTACTTGCCTATGCCTTTTGTGCCGTGCATTAAGATGGCATGCGGCAACTGTTGCTTGTTGGCGTGCAACTGTTGCCAAGCCTGACTTTGCCAAGGGTAAATTTTTAAATTATGATTAATAATCATAGCGATAAAATGATTTTTTCAACCACTTTACTTACTTCATCCAGGGGCTGATTCGCATCGATCACTCGAAATCTGGCTGGATTTTCTAAGGCACGTTGTAAATACGCTTGCCGTATGCGTGTGAAAAATTCGGCATTTTCGCGTTCAAATTTGTCTGGGCTACGTGCGGCAAGCAATCGTTGCACACTGACTTCCACCGGCACGTCGAAAAGCAGCGTGACATCGGGCTGCAAATCCGCTTGAACCCACTTTTCCAACATTTCAATTTTATCGGCGGCGACCGATTTGGCGCCACATTGATAGGCGTAAGTGGCATCGGTAAAGCGATCCGATAGCACATAAGCGCCTCTGGCTAAGGCCGGATTGATGACGCAATCAATGTGCTCACGGCGCGCCGCAAACATGAGTAAGGTTTCGGTTTCCGCATGCATGGGCTCGTGCAGCACCAGTTCGCGCAAACGCTCACCCAGTGGCGTGCCACCTGGTTCTCGCGTTGAAACGACTTCGTGCCCCTGTGCTTGCAAAATGGCGATGATATGGGGAATATGCGTGCTCTTGCCTGCCCCGTCCATGCCTTCCAATGTGATGAATTTTCCTAACATATGGCTTTCACTGTAAATGATCGACTAGCGCTTATTGTTTTTTAGTTGGTAATGAAGCACGGCCAAATTATGCTCTATTAAATTGTTGGAGAACACATGGCTACCATCCCCCTTGCCGACAAAATACAAGGCCCGAGTTTTGGCTGGGTGCAATGCCGCTTCTATAGCGGCCATCCCCGGCATGGCAATCGGGCTAGGGGGTAGACCGGTGCGCG
>SXGT01252857.1_pt1 | contig 13620 bp, 8 predicted proteins | sample 3176221 | NCBI WGS metagenome assembly SXGT01 (sample SAMN11356862, study PRJNA531348) | freshwater metagenome | isolation source: freshwater sample F1-120 | place: China: Fuxian Lake, Yuxi | collected 2017-12-25 | reverse complement strand
GTAGGCGCGGTGCAGTTCGGTCTGGGCAATGCGGTTGGCAAAGTAGCGGTTGCGTTCGTACCAGGCGGTCCGCATCAGCTGCTTGAGGCGGTTGGCCCCGGCTCCGGCTTCCAGCGCGTCCAGCGCTTGCAGGTAGGCGGCTTTCGATGTCACCTTTGTCTGCCATTCATCAGCATGAGCCGCAGAACCGTTGCCTGGACGCTTATTTCACCGTGCGAGAAAAATACGACCTCACAAAACCTGCGGCACTCGTGGTGACCTGGGCTGCCCGGTAAAGCCTGTCACCGCGATCTTTACTGATGTTTTGTTTGGTAAACCTTGCAGCAACCAGTTTGAGCCAACGATTGAAACCCTTTTCATCGGCCCTTAGCTCATTCCAGTCAGAATACCTGTAGACAGAAGAGCCTCGTGCGAATCCGGCATCGAAATACCACTGTTTTGACCTCTCGGCCAGCACATCGAAACTCTTGGTGTTCACGGTAACGCCTCTGAAGAGAGTGGACGGCAAGGATGCGATATTGACCAGGGCCACATCCGCCCACACGGCCGGGCGTGCGCTGTAGAAATTGTTTAACCCTCTAACCAGACCCAGCACCTTACCGGTTTTCTTGTGCGTCAACCGCGCAAACCCGATGGAAGGGGACTTAACAAGTCCATAGGATTGGGTGGTTAACCTGCTCTTTATAGCGCCATCCTTGGTAGCGCGGAACTTGCCAATCTCCATGTGATCCTTGAGCGAGAGGGTATCGATGGCTATTCTGGAATCCACATCGACATAAAGCGTATTTTTTCCGGTACCCGGAATAAAGGTCACCCGGCCACTCCCGCCGACCAGGTGATCATCACCTGCACCGCCGTTCAGAATGTTTGTTCCAGGCCCACCAAACAGGGTGTCATCTCCATCTTCACCATAGAGTGTGTTCCTGCCGTTTCCTGCAGAAACCAGATCATTGCCGGGGCCAGAATGAACAATGTCATCACCATCCCCTGCAACGATGGCATCGTTAGACTGACTTGAGTAGATAAAGTCATTCGTCCTGGAACCGGCATAATGTAACGGACTGGGGCTCAGATGCCTGTCCAGATAAAACCCATGATTGTGGCGGGGAGTAAAGCCGGTACCTGTCGCAAAGCCGGTTACCGCAGGATTAACAAGCTCGGCTGAAGGAGCCCAGGCAAAGACATCGGAGAGCTTTCTGGACAGCATCGTTCTTGCTGATGGATTGCTTTGAACGTGAGCGCCTGTTGCCTGGGTACCGGGTGGTAATGATGCGCCTGACGCTTGCACGGCAGCAGAGCCTGAGTTCGAGCTGCACGGCGTTTCAGGGATGTTAAGCGTTAAGTCAGCCTCAACATTGGATTGAAGCTGGGCATTAGCAGGCGCTACCAGGATACCTTTACTGTTAACCACCAGTGAGCTGCTGTCTCCAGCGCCCAATTCGGAAGTATCTAGTATCGTATTCCACCACTCGAACAGGTTCGCGGCGTTGGCGAGTATATTGGGGCTTGGATTGGAAGGATTCGAGGCGCCATTGATGGCGATAGGCACCTGACCATAGCCAGCCCCGTTAGTGGCAGTAATATTCAGGTTCGTTGACGCATCAATGTAAGCGGGGCCGTAACTTTGTGTGATCTGTATCTGATAACAGGCATCACTATCAGTGGTGGTGCTGGAACCCGTCGTGGGGGTTGCCACTGTGGTGCCAGTGCCGGTCGGAGCCGTGCTGGTGGCGGTATTGGTGACGGGATCAATCGTGACGGAAATGGATATGCTTGATTGCGAAGTTGTGGTGGTCTGGCTGGTGTCGCTGTAATTTACAGCGTTCGTTGTGGCAAAAGACTGGGTATAACCCGCCTGAAACTGTTCAGTAATCGTTTCAGACCCCGTTTCCACTCCATCGGTTGCGGATAAGGTGTCGACGTTGGTGAGGGTAGCTGACACATTTTCCGTCGTTGTGTCCGTGGTTGAAGTGCTGCCGCCTTGCTGAGTCGTCTGGACATTGGTTTGGGTCGCTACCGCAGACACTTCAAACGTGGTGGCTACACTGATATCGGCCATATTAATGGCTACCATTGCCAGCCCATCAGTGCCGGTTCCGGAGGGAGCGGTCGACAAATCAGACGCCGGATAGGGCGCGTAGGCGGTGTTGGCGACGGGCTGGTTTCCACTGGAACCCGTATCTGAATTCAGCGCTGGATTGAGCGGATTGGGCGTGATGGTTAAGTTGGCGGCCTGTACCCCGGTGGCAGACGAAGACACCGTCAAAGGGTAATTAGTGTTGGTTGATGTGAAGTTATACGACGGAATGAATTGTCCGTGTGTATTGGTTGGATAGGGGGTTTTAGTGGTCTGGCAACCCCCGGCCGTATAGGTTCCCGAGGTTCCGGTGGTATACCAGGACTGTTGGGATACGGGCTGGGTAGCTTCAATCTGCGTGTATCCGTTAATGGTAGCTGGGCTACTGCTATAGCTGTTTGAGATGTATCCAGCAAAGAACGAATACAGTATGTCTCCTGGCTGCCATGCGGAGTCTGTTGACGACTGCTGGATGGTACTGGTCGGGGATATGATATTAGGATACCCTATGACCAGGGGATTGGTTAATACCTGCTGCAGGGCCGACTGGTAAGTGGATGGTGTTGACCCCTGGGAATTCCCACTCCCATACGATTGATCACCGAAATAAAGGGGCGTTGTAAGTGATTGACCTAGATTGGCGCCATCGTTACATTTGCAAGAAACGGTATTCCCGTCATACCACCAGCTTGGGCAAGCGTTCCAGTATGTCCAGCTGATCTGCCAGTCGCCAAATGAAGTGGTGCTTTGACTGGTTCCGTAGATTGTACTCAGGTTTTGGCTGGCATTGAGAATCGTGCTCCCGGCCAGCCCTGCATACCCATAATTGAGTACATTATTGATGACGACGGGAGTATTGCCATTCTGTTCGCTGGTACAGGTCGAACAGGGCGCAAGGATGGTGAACGTCAGGGTCGTGGTGGCCGTGTCATTATTCGTGTCGGTGCCAGTAATCGTGTAGCTGGTCGTGGCCTGACTTGCCGTGGGTGTGCCATTGACGATGCCAGTTTGGGAATCAAAGAGCAGACCTGCGGGCAGGTCAGGGGTGATGGCATAGGTGACCGTGCCAGTGAAACCCGTCGGCACTAGCAGCGTGGTCGGTAATATCTCCGAGCCGGTCGGATAGGTATAGCTTTGGCTGGCAGGGCTGATGGATGCTGCTGTCGCTTCCGCCGGAGCGGTAACCATCAGACTCATGCCGACCAGAACACACAGGCTGGAATTCAGGGGGATTGTTAGTGCAGATTTCATGGTAATTCTCGATATTTCATTATTGATCCGGATCTTATATAGCGCTCGCCCTGAGCTTGTCGAAGGGTGAGTTTCAACAGCCTGTTAACTTTCTCAATACTGCGATCAGCCTTCGTAATATATGGCGAATATCTTTGATGTTCTCATTATTCTTCTCCACATCTGAACAGGGCATGGATTTCAACCTTTACAGATCGTTGCCCCATCAATTGTCCGGCAAGGCGGCGGAGATGGGATTCTGAGTACAGGCGTCATTGCCAGGGATTCCATTGCCCGCCCCCGTAACCGAACTGGTTTCAGGATCAATCGGGCCACCCGTCATGTTCTCACCGAGCGCACAGGAGCATTCAGCCAAGGGCACCCCGTTGCCGGAGAACCCGGCTTTCTTGCATTTCATCGACCAGCACTGACTGATATTCTGCGTCGCGACTCCATTCGGGTAGGTCTTGGTCACGATCGTCGTCGGCTGTGGAGCGCAGGTTTGGGGTACGAATTTTGCCACCTCCCAGTTCTGGGCCTCCTGGGGATAGGCCAGCTTCGGCCAGAAAAGACTGTATACATAGCCCTTGGGTGCCTTGCATTTGTTGCCCATGGTGTTCGAGTTGAGGCCCGCAATCGACGGACCGGTCAGTATGGGACACATGACCTTGGTTTCCGGGAATTCCTGCCACGCTCCTGAAAAGCTCCGCACCCGGATGTGCTTCCCCGTCAGCGCCCCGGTAGAACTGGCACACAAGGCATACTCTCCCTCACAAATCGCGATCTTCGCCTTCGGCGCGGCATCTACCCGAGGGCCATGGGCCACGCTAAAAATTACGGCAAGCAGGGCAAAAAACAGGTTGGGGTTGAATAATCTCATGAGGACTCTCCACATTGGATTGGCGGTCTATTCGTACTGCACTTTCGGGGACATGCCAGCGCTGCTGAGCGCAATGGATTTCAGCTCTGCCAGCCCGCGAAATGCGGCGAGCCCCGAGCCGATAGTAAGCGGACTTCGACTCTTCCGGGTATTCCTCGCCGCACTTTTTCTATTCCTGGCCGCACACTTCCGCCTTGATCGCTAAAATACCGCACCGGCCATTGCCGCCGTGGAACCCGTAAACTCAAACCATGCCCCTACTTTCCAGCCCGCCAGCCACACCGCACACCGATGTTCTGCTAGTCGATGACTCTGTCACCGACTTACAGCTGCTGACTGAAATGATGACCCTGCACAATCTGCGGATCAGTGTCGCGACGGATGGGACATGCGGGCTGGAGCAAGCCACCCTGCTCCAGCCTGGCCTGATACTGCTCGATGTTCGCATGCCCGGACTGGATGGCTTCAGCGTGTGCCGACATTTGAAGGCTCACCGGCAGACCCGCTCAATCCCGGTCATTTTTCTCACCGCGTCCATCGATCTGAGCGAGCGGCTGGAGGGTTTTGCTGCCGGCGGTGTGGATTACATCGGCAAGCCGTTTGAGGTGATGGAAGTCCTCGCCCGGGTTGGCGTTCATCTTCAGCGCAATATCCAGCCGCCCGATGAACCCATGGCAGAGGTGGCTGACGGGGGCCAACTGGTGGCCGCCGTACAGCAGCTGCTGCGATCCTCCATAACCACCCCGCCGGGACTGGATGACCTGGCACGGCGTTTCGGCACGAATCGCCGACGGCTGAATGAACTCTTTCAGACACTTTGTGGCCAACCCGTATTTGGCTGGTTGCGCGAAGAGCGCCTGCGCCTGGCCTATCTCCGGGTGAGCCAGCCGGGCCAGCGGTTTGCGGGCATCAGCGACGCGCTCGGGTACTCAACCCCCGCCAACTTCACCAAAGCCTTTCGTCAGCGTTATGGCTTTACCCCCAGCGAGGTTCGCCGGCACATCACCGGCACCCACGAGGCCGATGCCAGCTGATGCCCTGGCAACCTGCCGCATGAGATATGCGCTACTCCTGCTGCTGTGGCTGCCGCCGCTGTCGCTTCGGGCGATGCCACTGGAGGTGGCCACCGGCACACAGCAGTCGGCTGTATCCGTCATGGATTGGTGTCTGGCCGCCCCGCCGGTCAGCATCGAAACCATCAGCACGGATGGCTGTCTGTGGCGACCGCTTGCGGGCACTGCCATCAGCCGTGGCCTCGGTCGTGAGGCTTACTGGCTGCGGCTGGATCTGAGCAACTCCGGCGCTCAACCCGTCGAACGCTGGATCAGCGTGGGTCATCCGCGCATGGCGGAAATCAGCCTGTTTACCCGGACTGCAACCGGCTGGGTACGGCGGGACATCGGCAATCACATCCCCATGGCCCGCCGTGGTGAAGTCGAGCGCGACCAGGGCGTGCTGCCCGTCCAGCTCCTCCCTCAGCAAACGGTTCGCCTCTGGCTACGGGTCTATTCGGATACCGTGGTCGATCTCTCAACCACGGTCTGGCGCCCGGCCGATTATTTGCACAAGCATCAAACCCTCTTCTTCTGGGCCACTCTGGCGCAAGGGGGGGTGTTGCTGACTATCCTCTTTTCGCTGTTCATGTTTGGACTGACACGACAGCCTGCTTACGTCTATTTTGCGATTGGCCTGAGCGGCGCACTGGTCAACGCCAGCCTGGCCTCGGGGGTTTTGCAGCACTACCTTTGGCCGGCAAACTGGCCGATCCCCTCGCAACTGATCGCCGCCAGTGCGCTGCTGACGGTCCTCGGGTATTACGCCTTCATGCGTCATTTTCTGAGTCAGGACCCACAATATCGCGGAATAGACCGGCTGCTAAAGGCGAGCATCCTGTTGTCATCCATGGTGTTGCTGTATGGCATCACGGTGGATTTCACCGCCGGAGGCCGTGTCTGGGGAGGGTGTATTGCGCTGGCGCTGATTCTTGCGTCCATCAGGACTTACCTGGCCTGGCGCAATGGGGAGACCCATGCCGGTTTTCTCCTGCTTGCCTTTGCAATGTACCTGACCGCTACATTGCTGCGGCTTTCCCTGGCGGCGAGTCACGGCCGCTGGATTCCCGAAATAGCCATCATGGGCTCATGGGGTCTGGTCTTGAGCGCACCGGTGATATTGCTGGGACTCGTGCAGCGTACTCGCCAACTGCTGGCCGAACTGTCCCGCGCTGAAGCAGACAATATGATGCAGCTGACCTTTCTGGCGCAGATGAGCCACGAGTTGCGCAGCCCGCTGGACACCGTCCTGGGCAATACGCAACTGCTGATGCGCAGACAAAAGACCGCATCGACCCAGGAAGCCCTGTCAACCATCGCCGAGAGTGGCCAGCAGCTACTGCGTATGATTGACCATATTCTTGACTACTCGCGCGGCCTGGCCGGGGTCATCAGAATCCGCCCTGCCGCCGTCAGCCTTGATCCTTTTTTGCGCGGCATCAAGCGATCAGCCCGATTGCTGGCCGCCCGCCAGGGCAACCAGTTTGCCTTCCGCGTAAGCGGTGAGACTCACCATCTCCATGATCTGACCGTGTCACTGGATGCCGACGCACTCAGGCGCGTGCTGGACAATCTGATCTGCAACGCCGCCCGCCACACGCATAACGGCCTGATTACCCTCCACCTGGAAGTCAGGCCTGCGGGAAGCAGCCAGATTCGGCTGGATTTTTCGGTGGCCGATACCGGCGTGGGCATTGCGCCTGAGCATCTTGAAAGAATCTTCAACCCATTTGAGCGGGTTCCGCAAAGCAGGAGCCAGGAAGGAAAGGGGGCCGGACTGGGGCTCGCCATCGCCCGGCAACTGACCGAACTCATGGGCGGCCAAATCAGCGTGGAAAGCACACCAGGCGAGGGCACCCGCTTTCACTTCTGGGTTCTGGCCCCCACTGCACCGGCAGACAATCACCTGCCGCTTGAGGTGCCTGAGGAATTTGAAGCGGCCGGCTACCTTGGCCGCCAACGCACCCTCTTGATCGTCGATGACGAAGCGGGCAACCGCCACGTCCTGGCTGAACTATTCAATGACCTGGGATTTCTCGTCGTGCAGGCGGAAAGCGGGCGGCAGGCCCGCCGATTACTCCAGAACCTGGCCGAACTCGACCTGGTTATCACCGACCAATACATGCCGGATGGCGACGGCTGGGAGGTTCTGGAGGGACTCGCCACCCATCGGCCCGAGATTCCGGCCTTGCTGATTTCAGGCGCCCCGCCCAACCCACCCCCACACCGGACCGTGCCGCTGCATTTCGCGGCACATTTCTTCAAACCCCTGAACCACCCGCAACTGCTGAGATACATGAGCGATCTGCTGGGGCTGACCTGGACCAGAGCCGTCACACCCCCTCCGCCAAACTCGCCGGACTGCACGGCGGCGGAAACACCGTGCGTCCCCGGCATCAGCGGCGGGGCTCGCTTACCCGCCCTCGCGGCAAGCGAACTCTCCGTTCTTGCCGGACTGGTCGACACTGGCCAGATAACCGCCATCAAGGAATGGGCCGTGGCCCTCAGCGAACAGTACCCACAACACGCCCCCTTTGCGGACCAGGTTCTGTCTGCCGCTCAAGCACTCGACATGCCGGCGCTTCATGCACTCACCCGGAGTCATCGCGAGACAACCCGCCCACCGGCCCCTTGAGCGATTGCCCGAGCTGGGGCGGCGGCACCAGGTGCGTCGTCGTAAATCATCCTTTCGGCAAGCCATAGCCCAGCCGATGGAGCGCATGGCGGAAGCGATCTTCGTTTTCGGGCTTGATGGCGAGGCGGCTCGGGCCAGCCCGCTGACAGAGGGATTTCGTGTCCTTGTCGCTGGCGATTTGCTCGGCCAAGGCTGCATCGGCGCAATCGATGTGCAGGAATAGCCCAGCCATGCGCAGGGCGGTGGCTTGCTTTTCGGCCCTGACCAGGAAGCCCTCAACCGTGTCGGGCAGTCCTTGATCATCGCGGGTCTCCAAGAATTCGCGGAGCTCGCTTAGTGGCCGACCCTGCTCGATAGCCTCTAGAATGCGCCCGGCATCCAGACGCCAATTCTGTTCACCCAGGTTTTCTGCCCAGATATCGAGAAAGAGAGATTCCTCTGCGGAAACGTCACCCGATACCACGCTGACCTGAAGGCTCGGGAGCAGACGCAGGCGGCAACCAGGCTTCATCTGGGCAGGCTGATAATCGTCCGCCATTCCCAGACACCAGGCACCCAGCGGATTGATTCGAAAATAGATCAGCCCATCGTAACGGCTGAAAAAGTCGGCGTCGTCCACCCCCCAAAGAGCGGTGTAATCCTTGGTGGTTTCCCAGGGGTCGATATAGCCAATGTCGATCAATCCCAGGGTGGCGGCGTACTCCATCAGCATGACTGTCAGGAAACGCTGCTGGAGAATGTTCCAGCCATGAAACCCATCGTAGCCCAGACTACCGTACTCCATGTCGTAAATGTAGAGGCTCCAGGGATCACGGGTCACCGAGAAATATCGATCACTGGCCTGCATGTAGCGTGAAAACACCTGAAGCTCCACCCAGACACCGGATGGGCACTGTGCCAGCGCTTCCTGTATGACGGCACGACGACCGGTAACGGAGGTCATCTTGGACTTCCCCTTGCCGGTCTGCCCCTTGATCAGGCTGACACGCTGAAATTCATCGAATTTAGGGGTCTTGACCCAACGCGCCCATAATCCTTTTAACACTTTGGCAGGTGGTTGCCCCAAGGCCTGACGACCCGCCTTGGTCAGTACAAGCTTCCTGCCGCTGAGCTCCGCCAGTCCGCCCGCCTGCATCAACAGTGGCCAGGCATGCGCCTTGATGGCTCCGACTTCATCTCCGCTCCTAGAGTGCCTGGCTTCGGGCGGGTAGTAGTCACCCTGACTGAGCAAGGGACCCAATTCCCGGAGAGCGGCGCTGCCGGGCAAGCAGGTCTTGTCGCTGACAGTCAGCTTGACGCGATCGATCAGCCGCAACACAGTCATCACTTCGGCGGCGGCATCCCGCTCGGTATCGCGACGCCTGAGTGGAACGCCCACAGTCGTGATGACCTCGGACTTTTGTCTGGGCATTCGATACTGACCGCCAGGGATAATGACTCTCACGCCCTCATCACCCTCTTGCCATCGGAAGGATTTGTCATGGCGCTCGTAGTTTTCCGGCAAGTCGCCAAGACTGGCTATTTCCAGCGGGTGCGGTTTCGGTACGAATTCGCGCAGCCGAACACTCAGATCCACCGGGATGAATCCGTCAGACCTCTCGCTGTGGCTGCTTAAACCGTGGAGAAACAGACGTAAGCGTGTCGGTTTTGATCGTGCGTAGCGGTCGGCGGATTCCTTGGTGGTAAATGTAGGCAAATATCCATAACGTGCCCGAAATCGATCTGCGTCGAAAAGCCCGTCCTCTGCGTACAGTGCATCGGCGACGGCGGCCTGCTGCGCCTCGTCCAGCTGTGACCACAATTCACGCAATCGCTTGCCTGCCAGCCCTTGCTCGACCGCCGCCACCAGATCAGCCTTGCGGCCCCGGGCATCCACCTCAGGCAATAGCCACAGGAGCTGTTTGAGTTGATCTACGGTGTTGGCCTCCAGTACGGCGCGGAGGTCAAAAAGATGAGGTGCGCACAAATCGTGGGACATGATTGTTATCCAGGTTATTCAGTTTTTTGTTTGGACATGAGTGAATCAGGCCAGGTGGTCAGCCGACTGCGGAACTCCGTTTCAAAAGAGGCCTGACGTCGGCCAGCGCCACAACGAGCAGATAAACCCCCATCAGGCCCGCGCCGGTTTTCCAGGCGCTCCACCCGCAGAACTGGACCAACTCCCGGTCGAGAAAATACAGCCCGACGCCAAACAGCAGGTAAGAAAGGATGCGCCACACCGGATAGGGCACTGGATAGTAGTGCCGGCCCAACAGCCAGGAAGCCAGCGCCATACCGCCATAGCAGGCGAGATGTGCCCAGGCCGCGCCGCGATAGCCGATGAGGGGAATCCACCAGAAATTCAGGCCGATGGTGATGAACGCGGCAATCATCGAGACCCACGCACCCATGCCTGTGCGGTCGGTGAGTTTGTACCAGACCGAAAGATTGACGTAGATGCCGAGGAACAGGTTCGCCATCAACAGGATCGGCACGACATCCAGCCCTTCGCGATAATCGGCGCCGACAAAGTATTTGAAGACATCCAGAAATAGCGTCACCAGCAGGAAGATAAAAACGCAGAAGATGACGAAATACTTCAATACCAGGGCATAGGATCGCCTGGCGTCGGCACGTCCGGCATAGGCGAAGAAGAAAGGTTCGCCGGCATAGCGGAACGCCTGGACGAATAGGGTCATCAGAATCGATAGTTTGTAGCAGGCACCGTAGACACCAAGGATGCGGAGATTTTCCTTCAGATCGTAGGGCAAAAGGAATTTCAGGATCGCCCGGTCGAGCATCTCATTGATGACGCCGGCAAATCCGATAATCACCATAGGTAGTGAATAGGCCAGCATGGGCTGAAGCACCCTGAAGCCGTCGCGGAAGCGAACACCCCGGAATTGCGGCATGAGCAGCAGCATCTTGAAGCCGCTGGCGATGAGGTTGGCCAGGAAGATGTAGCCGACACCGACGGCGGGGTCATATAGCTGAGCCACTCCCGATTCCGGCCACAGCACAGCGATTTTTGGCAGGCCAAGGAGGAAAAGGAGGTTAAGCCCGATGGCCAGCAGAATTTCCGCCACCTTGATGCCGGCAAAACGCCAGGCCCGCTCTTCCGCTCGCAACCGGGCGAACGGGAGAGCCGAGATCGCATCCAGCGCCAGAATCAGCCCAAACCAGACCAGATACTCCGGGTGATCGGAGTAGCGAAGTACATCCGAAACCGGCTGGCGGTAGACCACGATTAACCCGATAAAGACCAGATTGGCCAGCAGCACGATCATCAGCGCGGCGGGATAGGCCGCGCCAGATGGCACACCCTCCTTCTTCCGAAAGCGGAAATAGCCCGTCTCCAGCCCGAATACCAGCAGCACCGCGAAAAAACCGGCATAGGCATAAAATTCCGAGACGACCCCGTAGGCATCGGCCGGAAAAGTGTAGGTATAAAGCGGAACCAGCAGATAATTAAGGAATCTTCCGACGATGCTGCTAAGCCCGTAGACGGCAGTTTGCGAGGCGAGTTTGCGTAGCGGATTCAAGGCAGTTTACGGTGATGTGGTGGTGTGACTGGTCATTGTAAGGGGCCAATCGGATTGGCCCAAATGCGAAGCCGTTTTTGCCAAGTCTTGCCTCGTATGATTACCATGGCACTTACTTGCCTGGGTTCCTTGACCGCCACTCCCGGAAAATTACCAGCCGAATGCTAATGCCGACTCCTTGCCACACCCCTCCATGATCGAATTCAAGCACGTCACGAAACGTTACCCAGAGAGCGGTGAAGCCCTGTCGGAGGTGAGTTTTCGTGTCGAGCGCGGAGAGCTGACTTTCCTGACCGGCCACTCGGGCGCCGGCAAAAGCACCCTGCTACGGCTCATTCCAGCCATAGAAAAGCCCAGCCGTGGCGAGATCATGCTCGATGGTGTCGCGGTACAGAATTTACGTACACGGCAGATTCCCTTTCTGCGCCGCAAGCTGGGGCTGATTTTCCAGGACTACCGCCTGCTGAATGACCGCACCGTTTTTGACAACGTGGCATTGCCACTGCTCATTACCGGCCACAACCCGCATGAAGTCGGCCGCCGGGTAAGGGCAGCGCTGGATAAAGTCGGGCTACTGAAAAAGGAAAAACGGTTGCCTTTGGCCCTGTCGGGTGGTGAGCAACAACGGGTCGGCATTGCCCGGGCCATCGTCCATAAACCCCCGCTGATTCTGGCGGATGAACCCACCGGCAACCTTGACCCCGACCTGGCCGAGGAAATCATGCGGATGTTCAGGGACTTCAATGATGTCGGCGTGACCGTGCTGATTGCCAGCCATGACCTGGCTCTGGTTAGGCGTTTTAGTCGACGCACCTTGCGGCTGGAGCACGGCAAGCTGAGCGAGGTTGGCTAACCATGGCATTTCTGCGCAAACCCGCTTTCCGGCGAGGGATTTTCCGCCAGCCCCTGCAACCTGAGACCCATCTCGCTGATCGGCTAAAGATTTATCTGGCCCTGCAAAAGAATTCGCTGAAGGCCAGCTTTGCCCGCATCTGGGAGACGCCGATTGCCAGCAGCCTGACTATCCTGGTGGTTGCCATCGCGCTGGCCCTCCCCGCCAGTTTCAATGGCTTGATCCAGAATGCCCGGCAACCGGTGGAGGCACTGGAAACCACCAGCCAAATATCGCTCTTCCTCAAGCCGGAACTCAGCAATGAGGCAGCGCTTAAACTGGCAAAAAAACTGAAGCAAAACCCGGCGCTCATCGATGCTTCACTGATTTCCAAGGAGGACGGGTTGCGCGAACTTGCCGCGTATAGCGGTTTCGGCGACGCACTGGCCGCGCTGAACAACAACCCGCTGCCTGCGGTCATCCTGGTCAAGCCCCGAACGACTGATGCCGACTCGGTCTCACGGCTGTTGATCGAGCTAAAAACCCTGGCCGAGGCCGATAAAGTCCAGTTTGACAGCGAGTGGCTGCAAAAACTGCAAGCCTTGCTGGCCATTGCCCAGCGCTGCGTGACGGCATTCAGCCTGCTACTGGGGTTCGGCGTATTGTTCACCGTGGGCAACACCATCCGGCTGGAATTGCAGAGCCGCCGCGATGAAATTGCTGTCGCCCAGCTCCTCGGCGCCACCCACCGATTCATACGACGCCCCTTCATTCACTCCGGCTTCTGGTATGCCTTCCTGGGCGCTGGTCTTGCCTGGGGGTTGGCAAACCTGCTTATCCTGGGCGTGCGAACCCCCGCCAACCAGTTGGCGGAACTCTACGGCAGCCCGTATCGCCTGTCTTTTCTGCGGCTGACGGACACCGGAATTCTCTTCGGCAGCGCCATTTTCCTGGGCATCATCGGTGCCTGGATCGTGGTCGCCTACTTTCTTCGTGAGATCGATGCCGAGTGAGGAACCTTGATTAGCACTCCCTGTCCCAGAGTGCTAACATTATTTGGCCACTCCAAACCAAAGGGAACTACATGACCAATGCACTTGCCCTGCCGCTGAATGTTGCACTGGGCTCCATCGACGATTACATGGCTGGCATCAGCCGTTTGCCACGGCTCGAAGCCGAGGAGGAGCGGGCGCTTGCCATACGTTTCCGCGAAAATGGCGATCTCGACGCCGCCCGCGAGCTCGTTATGTCCAATTTGCGGTTTGTCGCCCACGTTGCCCGCGGTTACATGGGTTATGGCTTGCCACTGCCGGATTTGATCCAGGAAGGCAATATCGGACTCATGAAGGCCGTCAAACGCTTTGACCCTGCTGTCGGCGTGCGCCTGGTGTCT
>SXGT01202124.1_pt1 | contig 13620 bp, 11 predicted proteins | sample 3176221 | NCBI WGS metagenome assembly SXGT01 (sample SAMN11356862, study PRJNA531348) | freshwater metagenome | isolation source: freshwater sample F1-120 | place: China: Fuxian Lake, Yuxi | collected 2017-12-25 | reverse complement strand
CTGGGATACGTTGCGCCCTGGTTTATGACCGCTTGGGCCGCGGTGTTCTGGGATCTGGTCGAAAGCCCCTGGCTGGCGATCCGCCGCTTCGTCAGGCCGTCACTCGTGGGTGCGGCGTTCGCCTGGTTGACGTTTCTCCCCTTGCCCCATTGGTACGCGCTTGCCAGCGGCGGGATCGTCTGGGTGGCGACTCCCACCGGCCCGACGCCGCTCGGAATCCAGTGGGATGCCGACCGCCTCTCCGGCTCGTTTCCGGAGGTCGCCAGCTTTGTCCTGGCCAACACCTCCGAAGGGGAGGCGGTGGCGTTCTTCCCGGCACGGACGGTCAACAACGTCCTGCTGCGGCGTCCCAACCCGATTCGCTTCGATCTGGTGGCGGCTGGTGAGAACACCGATGCGCAGCTAGCGGAGGTCGTGGCAGATCTCACCGTGGCCCGACGAGCGCGTTACGTGATCGTGGAGACCGAAGTCGCGGAGCGGATCGTGGCGCAGGGCGTCACCGACGAGGACCTTCACCAGGGGCGCCAATCGATGCAGGCGTTGCGGGCGCGGCTTCCGCTGGTGTGGGCTAACGGGGTGGTGGAGATCCGCCAGGCGCCGCCGTAACGCGCTCCTCCGCGAACGGCTCTGAACCAGGGTTCAAATGTTCAGGGTCGCGCAGTGCCTCCCAGAGCAGCAGTGCGAACGTGGCGATCAGCCCCACGGCGAGCACAACCCCCTGGGTGACCAAATCGGTCCCGAACGCCAGAAAGACCAGTGAAGGAAGGGCGAAACCGATCGGCGCCCAGCGTTGGGCGAGCCCGCCCTCGCGGGACGCGACCAGGAACACCCCTGGCACCAGCAGGATCGAGAGACCGTGAACGTTGCTGTGAAACGCCGCGAACAGCGCCGCGATGAACAGCAGCAGCATGCCGCGATCGAAGCGGTAACTGTTCGGCGCCCACTGCCCGCGAAACGCGAACAGCGCCGCCGCGACGGCGACTAACGACAGTAGCGCGGTGATGACGAAGCCGGTCGGGGCGGAGAGTCCCGGCGCGAGTGCGTTCAACAAGCCCCGCCAACTCACCATGGTGTACGGGGTGGTGTCGGCCACCGCGTCCGGGCCGTAGCTGCCGACCGAGCGCATGAAGCGCAGATAGTCGCTCACGCCAGCCGGGCCGATCACCGCCAGGGAGAGCGCCGCCAGCGCCAGCCCGCCGACGGCGATCCCGCCGATCGCGCGCCAGCGCCGATGCATCGCCAGCGCCAGGATCAACGGCGGAGCGTACTGCGGTTTCAGAAGCAACAGCGACGAGGCGATCAGCCCGGCTTTCAGATCCTGTCCGTCCTTCAGCGCCAGGTAGGAGAGCGCTAGGCACAACACCATGACCGCGGCGATCTGCCCGTAGAACAGTCCGAACAGCGCCGGGTAGAAGGCGAGCAGCACCAGCGTTCTCGATGCAGAGACCGTGCCCCAGGCCCGGCGGCCCAACAGTACCGCGGTGGCGAGCGAAGCGCCGATGCCGATCAGCTCCCACACCAGCAGCGCGGTCGCCAGCGGGAGGGCGGTCAACGGGAGCACCAGCAGCGCCATCGCCGGCGGGTTGAGGAAGAACGGGTAAACGGCCGAATCCGGCTCCCAACCCCAGGGCGCCAGCAGCTCGTCCTCCAGCGCCTGCATGGCGAGCGGGTCATACATCGACCGCGGTCGACCCTCGGCCACCATGCGCGCGGCGCTGTAATAGCTGACGAAATCGATCCCCACGAAGCGAAACGGTCCCCTCTGCACCAGGATCGCGGCGGTGAGGGCGACGAAGGCGAGCAACCCGACCAGCGCCACCCCCGAGGCCAGGCGCGCCGTCAGGCGGGACATCGATCCGCCAGACTTCAGAACGGGTCGGTCGATGCGTAGCGAGGGGTGCGACTCATCCGGTGCCGAACTGTCGATCGCCGGCGTCGCCGAGTCCGGGAACAATGTAGCCGATCTCGTTGAGTCGTTCATCAACCGCGGCGACATGGACGTCCACGTCCGGGTGAGCCTGGCTGAGCCGTTCGATCCCCTCCGGGGCGGCCAGCAGACCGATGTAGGTAATCCGTTCGCTGCCCCACTGCTTGAGCATGTTCACCGCCGCGACCGCGGTGCCCCCGGTGGCGAGCATCGGATCGAGCAGCAGCGCAAGCTGCACGGTCGGCTCCACCGGCAGGTTGTTGTAGTAGGCGACCGGGTGCAAGGTGCGCTCGTCGCGGTACAGGCCGATATGCCAGACCTGGGCGGTGGGAATCATCTCCAGCATCCCCTCCACCATTCCCAGCCCGGCGCGAAGCACTGGAACCAGTCCGATCTGGGTACGCAGCCGATGGCCAGTGGTGACGCCCATCGGTGTCTGCACCTCGACCTCCACCAGGTCGAGATCGCGGGTCGCCTCATAGCAGAGCAGCATCGCCAGCTCGCGGGTCAATTCGCGAAACTTCTTAGACTCGGTGGAAGCGTCTCGCAACAGCGCGAGCTTGTGCCGAACCAGCGGGTGATTCGAGCAATACAGCACGGTGGCCCCTCATCCGCGGCGGGGTAGGGCGGGAGAATGCGACGATTCTAGCCCAGCAGCGGTGCCACTTCAACGCGCCGGCGCAGTGACCAGAGCAGAATCGCAAGCGCCCCGAGTGCGAGCAGAACGTTCAGATCCGCGAAGCCACGCAGCCCGAACAGTCCGGAGATGAATCCGAGGCCGTGCCCCAAGGCGAGCAGGGCGATGACCGCGGGAAGGTGCAGGTGGCCGCTTCGGGCCAGCGTCGCCATCCAGCAGGCCGGAAGAATGAGAATCGCTGCGTCGTGTGGGTAGGCGTGCGGGCTCACCACCAGCGCCGCGACCAGCAGCGCGCTCAGGCGAGCCAGCCAGGTGGAACGCTCGTCAGGCCAACCGCGACGCCAGACCAACACCACCAACAGCAACGTCAGCGCGTTGCCTGCCAGCGTCATCGCCATCGCGAGCCCTGGATCGTGCTCCAGGAACAGCCGCGAAGCCATCCCCCGCCAGTTGGTCATCGCGAAGGGACGAATGGTGGGGATGCCGCCTGGGGCGCTGATCGACCGCAATAACGATATATAGTCGATCAGGCCGGTTACGCCGGCCAGTGCGATCCCAACGGCCGCCAGTACCAGGGCCAGTCCGGCGAACCAGGCGATCGGCCGCCATTGGCGCCGTGCCAGTAGGCCCAGCAGCGGCAGGACCACATATTGCGGCTTGAACAGCGCCAGCGCCAGGTATAGCCCGGCGCCGCGCGAGCGACCCGCGAGCAGGCTGAGCGCCGCGAGCGCCAACACCAGCACCAGAAACAGGCTGGTCTGTCCCAGCAGCAGGCTGGCGAGCGACGGGATATAGGTGAGGCCGAGCAACGCCCCCAGGCCGGCCGCGTCGGGCGCCCAGCCGAGCGTCCGCAGCGTGCGCCAGATCGCGAACAACACCGCCACGGCCGAGAGCCCGTCCCAGAGCAGATAGGCGAGATTCAGTGGCAGCAGCGCGAACGGCAGGAACCACAGGGTAGCGAACGGCGGCAATGGATACGGCAACGCCACCGCGTTCTCCGTCAAGCGGACGTTGGCGGCGGTCAGCAAGATCGCCTGCTGTGCGCCGAGCACGTTGAGATCGTAGATCCGATCGCCGCGGCCCTGGAGCAGCAGCGAGGCGGCGCTGTAAAAGCTCATGAAGTCGCTGCGGGCGGCCAGCGGCCCGGCAGAGAGCGCGGCGGCCAGGAATCCGAGCCCGGTGCCGCCGGCGTACCCCGCCAGCCCAACCCGCGACCAGCGCACGCTCACAGCTCGCGGGCCACCACGGCGGCCATCACCAGCGCCGCCCCGCCATCCCTCAGCGCCCGGGCACACTCCTCCAGGGTTGCGCCGGTCGTGCAGACATCGTCCACCAGCACCACCCGGCGACCCTCAACGGACGCCGGCACGTCACAGACGAACGCGTCGCGCACGTTGGCGGCTCGTTCCGAAGCGCCCAGCGTGAACTGGGGCCGCGTGTCTCGAGTCCGGCGCAGCGCCAGCGGCTCCAGTCGGGCGCCGTTCATCGCGTCACGGCGCAGCAGCTCCTGGGCGAGCAATGCGGACTGGTTGAACCCGCGGGATCGTTCGCGCCGCGGCGACAGCGGCACCGGAACCACCACCTCCGCCTGGATCGGTCGCAGCCGCAGCGTTTCCGCCAGCAACTCACCCAGCAGCGGCGCCAGCGACCGCCACTGACGAAACTTCAGCGCGTGGATCGCGCGGCGGGTGACCCCGTCGTACGATGCCGCCACCGCTAATCCCTCCAGATTGGATCGCTGAGCCCGGCAGCGTGGGCAGATGCCGCCCAGACGTTCGTGGCGTCCGCAGCGCGGGCAGGCGGTTCGGGGGGGCGGGGTGATTGTCGCCCGACAGGGGGCGCACAGCAGCGTGTCGCGCACTCCACAACCGATACAGCGATCGGGAAAAACCACCGACCAGAGTCGACTCAGCGTCACCCTCGCGCCTTATGCGCGCGGCTGGATGTCGATAGCGTCGCCGGGCTGCGTTCCGGTCGCCCGCGCGGCGCCCGGGGGCAGCTCGATCGTCGCCGCGTCCCCCACGAAGAGGGGCCCCAGCCGCCAGGGGCGCAGCGGTTCGATCTGGTGGGTCACCCGGCCGTCCTTCCCCAGGTGCAGCACGTCGATGCTCTGGAACACGAAGAGATTGTGGACCGCCCCGCCGGGACGCAGCACCAGACCTCCGCCGGGGGGCAACGGACGGCGCCCCATCAGGCCCAGAAAGCGGGTGAAGAAGGTGTCGGCGATCTCGGCGTCCTCGGCGAGCACCGTGCCGCGGGTGAGATTGACGACCCGCGCGCGCTTCAACCTGGCCTGGTTTCCCGCTCCCGTTGCACTACCCCCAGCGTGTAGCGCACCGCGAGCACCATGCTGGTGGCGTACCCGGCGAGCACTCCGATCACAGAGAGTACCGGCTCGGTGCCCAGCCACTGATCCAGGTACCAGCCGCCATACACCCCGATCGAACCCGCCCCCACGATGATCACCCCTAGCCTCAGGGCGTAGGTGCTGGCCTGACGCAACCGATGCGCCGAGCGCGGTTCCAGCAACGGACGGCCGGTCGCCCGACGCACCACCAGTAACCCGCCGGCGACGCTGCTGCCGAACGCGAGCCCCAGGCCGAGTGTGGCGAGCAGCGGCGAGGTCTTGAGCCGGGCGTCCAGATACAGACCCCCGTACAGGCTCAGACTCGCCGCGGCCAACACCACCAGCCACAGTTCGAGCGCGAAGACGAACGGCTCCCACACTCTGAATGTTCGACTCACAGACGCTCCACGCCGCGCAGTATAGCGTGCCCAATATGGCCCTTTAAACGATTCACGAGGCCGGCCGATAGACGGAATAACGCAACCCGTTGGGACTTTGCAGGGTGGTGTGTAACGCGTAGTGCTGACGAATCTCCGCCAACACGTCGTTGGGAAACAGGCCATAGCTCAGCACGATGAGCGCGAAGCGTCGCTCGCGAACCGCCTGGCGTAGCGGCGCCGAATCCCAGCGTCCGCGAAGCTGTTCGGCGCGCAGGTCCAGCGGCTGCACCAGCACCTCACGATCGTTGCGCAGCGCGAACCCGGCCGGCTCTGACAGCACCCAACCGCTGGTGCCCGCCACCAGCGCGTCGATCTCGCGACCTACCAGCGCGTCCTGGGCGGTGGGAGTGTAGCCGTGTGGGGCGAAGAACGACGGCCACACCCCCACCAGATTCGGCACGTGAAACAGCATCACCATCTGCAGCAGAGCCAGCCCCGCGCCCAGCACCGCCCGCCCTGGCGCCGGGCGCGCAAGGTGGGTCAACCCGACCGCGCCGGCCGCCGCGGCGAACGGCAGCAGCTCCAGGAAGTAGTTCACGCTGGACGCCTCACTGGCGACGCTGAAGCTCAGCAGCCAGGCGAACAGCGCCGCCAGCGCGAGCAGGGTCGGCCGTCCTCGCCGTAGCTCGGTAAAGGCGTATCCCAACGCGGCGACGAGCAGCAGCGGGTGGAGCAGCGAGAACTCCGCCTGGAAGCGCACCAGGCGGGCCAGGTTGGTGGGATTGCCGGCGTTGCCAGTGACAACGTGGCGAATGAACTGACCGTCCGAACTGGCGATCAACAGCGCCCCCACCAGGAGCCCCGGCAGCACTGCGCCGATCAGGTACCAGCGCAGGTCGCGCCAGCGGGTCAATGCAAGCCAGGCCACGATCGCGAGCGGGGCGGCGAGAACGGTCTGCTTGGTCAGCAGCGCCGCCGCGGTGACCACCCCGGCCAGAACCAGGCGGCGGGGTCCGGCCCCACCGCTCGCCAGCAGCACCGCCAACAGGCTGAAAGCCACCGCGAGCGTGTCCACCCGGCTGTAGGGCGCCCATTGATAGAGATGCGGAGAAGCGAGCACGACCAGCGCGGCGATCCAGCCCGTCGCCGCGGTGGCGCCCGAGGCCCGCGCGACGCGATAGGTGAGCGCGGCGCAGCCGATCGCCGCCAGCGTGGAAAGTAGCCGTCCGGCGAAAAATCCCACCCCGCTCACTTGGAGCAGGACGGCGTTGACCGCCAGGAACAGCGGGGGATAGGGTGAGCGCACCATCGGGAAGCGCTGGATGTCCACGTAGATCTGCTCGCCGCGGGCGAGTCGAACCGCGTCGTTGAGCACGTAGCCCTCGCCCCAATCCAGGTCGTAGGGAAAGGCGATCGTCAGCGCGGCGTGATAGGCGAAGAAGGCGCAATACACTGCCCCCAGCGCGATCGTCACGGTCGTCAGCCAGCGGGTGACCAATCGCGCCTGCCGCTCTTGCGTGGCCGGAGCCCCAGCGGGCTTCAGCGGGCCGTTGGGTGCGTGCAGCGTGGAGTCACCGCTAGCGGCGGGCATACACGACCGCCAGACTGTCTCGATGGATCTCTCGCCAGGCGGCGCTGGTGGAGATTTCGCGTTCCAGTCTCGGGTATGCCTGGTACTCCAGGATCACGTAGTCCACCTGGTAGCGATCCAGCAGCGCCTGCCAGCGCGCCGAACCGTCGAGAATGGCGAAGTAGTCGAGCCACACCTGGGGCGGGCGGATCTCGATTCGCGCATCCACCAGCGGTTGGAGCCGCGGCCATAGCTCCCACTCCAGGTACCCGCCCCACTCCATGCGACTGAACAGCTTGCCCTGGATGCCCTCACGGCGCAGGAACTCCACCGCCTGGGTCGGGTGCTTGGCATCCAGGTAGGTGCGCAACGGGGGCGCCAGCAGCGGATTGTTGGCCCGCAGCCAGGGCAGCCCGAGCAGCGCGACGATCCCCAGGATCCCGAGTAACACTGCGTTGAGCGCCGGCTTCTCCCGCCGTGCCTGGTTCATGCTCTTCGCCGACGGCCAGGTTCGGGCCGCGTAGCCGACCAGGATCGGCGGCATGACCAACGCCCACCAGACGACGTTACGGATCGACACCAGCGCGAACAGTGCGAACGCCAACAACAGCAGCGCCTCGGTCCACCTCAACCGCTGCCGAGAGATCGCCAGCAGCGCGACGATCGGCAACCAGGAGAGAAAGAACAACACCCCGATCGGCCCTTCGAGCGCGGTTGGCCGCCACTCCAGGTTGAGCGACCGCGCGATCGGGTCGCTGGTCGCCAGAATCCAGTAGGCGACGATGCCCGGCCCGTAGGGGTTGAGCAGCATCGACAGCGCGGTGAGCCCCAGCAGCAGCGCCAGGCGCCGCACCCGCGGTGATCTCCAGATCGCGCCCGTCCCGCGCCAGGGCCACATCGCCTCCAGTACCGCCGCGCCGAGAAACAGCGCCACCAGTCCGAAACCCAGCAGAAACGCGCCGTGCACGTTCACCCAGATCGCCATCACCGCGGGTACCAGAAACAGCGGCCGGCCGCGGTCGGCGTAACGCCACAGCAGCAGCAGGATGAGCGCGAACGGCAAGAACGAATACGCCTGCGGCCGGACGCTCAGGTTGAGGGCGGCGACCAGGAAGGAAAGCAGGGTCGCGGCGGCGGCCCAACGCACGCTGCCGCTGAGTTGCCGAGCGACCGCGAACACCAGCGCAAAGGCGGCCGTCACCGCGCAGGCGTGCACGAACAACACCAGTGGGTAACCGCCCAGCCGCATCTCCGCGAAGTAGGCGAGCTGGGTGAGCCAGGGCTGGTTGTAGAACGTCTCTCGCAATGGGGCGTAGGCGAGCACGTCGCGATCGAGCAGCGCCCCCTGTTCCACCATCAGCCGGCCGTTCATCAGGTTGTAGAAGAAGTCGCTATGCACGATCGGGAGCGAGCATGCGTAATAGAACACGAAGACGAGCGGGATCGCCGCCCACACGTGATCGAGTCGAATCGGCCCTAGGAGCCCGGGCCGCGAATGAGTCTCGGCGGCCGGGTCACTCACAGGCGCCTGCGCCTAGTGCGTAGACGACCGCGTGACCCTGTCGGGAGATCTCGCGGGCGTCCTTTGCCGGAGGCGGAAGCCCGGATTCCGCCGGTCCGTACAGCACGTAGGTGGGTTGGAACCGCTCCACCAACGCCCTCCAGCGCTCTGGATCGTTGCCGGCGGCGCTGAACTCGGCTTTGCGCCTGACGGCGTCCAGCGTGGCGACCGGGTGCCCGCCGGTGACGCGCGCCAGCACCTGTCCCCCGATGTAGTTGGAGAGATCCCAGTTGGCCAGGATCACGTCGTTCGGGCAGACGCGCCCGGCGAGCGCGCGAATGACCGCGGCGCTGTCACGGTCGGCCCGGTAGGGGCGCAGCGGTTGATGGGCGAGCGCCGATTGAAGCATCCCCGCGAAGACAATGGCGGTGGTCATCAGCGCTAGCAGCACCGTGCCGAGCCGCAGCCAGGCCCCGCCGCGCGTGCCGAGCCGCGCCGCGGCCCACACCAGCCCGAGCGCCGCCAGCACCGCCAACAACGGCTGCAGACCGAATCCCAGGCGCCGCTGGTAGGGAACCGGAAGGTAGCTGGCGAGCGCGACCAGCAGCAGCCACCCGAGCACCCCCCACCAGACCCCCCCGCGTTGAAACGCGATCCTGAGTCCGGGCACCGCGAACAGCAGTACTACTCCGTACTCCACGACCATCTGCGGCGGAGTAGGGGTGGGCAGCAGGTTCTGCGCGCTGTAGGCCGCCGCCCAGAACGGGTCGGTGCCGAACACCAGCATGACGTACGCCAGGATCGGCAACGCGCCAACCGCCACCGCGGTCAGTTCCACCAGCGGACGGGCGTCACCCTGCCGCAGCCAGCGAGCCAACGCATACAACCCGAGCCCGCCGAACAACGCCGGCAAATGGAACGCATGCAGCGACGCCAGGGCCGCCCCGACCGCGAGCATTAGCAGTAGTGTGGGCCAGGCGCGCAACGTCGCGAACGGTTCGTCAACGTGTTCCTGGCGACGCCGCGGGCGGGCACAAGACCCGCCCCTACGGGAGGACGAACGGATCGCGGCTATGAACGCTCGTAGGGGCGGGTCTTGTGCCCGCCCGCGTACTCCGTCGGCGGGCGGAGATTCACCTGTTCGCGGTGAGGTTGGCTGCTCGCTCCGCAACACCCGCGAGGCGAGCCACAAGGTAATCCCCATCGCCAACGCGGCGTGGGGGGAGCTGAACAGCAGCCCGAACGTGTTGACTTCGTAGGAGCCGTTCCCGGTATAGGCCTCGAATCCCAGTATCGCGCCGACGATGGCGGCCAGAACGCCGAGCCCCATGGCGAACAGCAGGAAGATGGAGGCGATCCGACGTTCGGTCCGTGCTGGCAACAACACGTTGAGAAATTTCGCCGCTCCGAGCAGCAGGCCGAGGCGGGCGAATAGCTCCGCCGGCCGATACAACGCCAGCGGATCGAGCCCGAACAGCGACGAGAACTTGCCGAGCGCCACGTAGACGGTGAACATCAGCGCCGCGGAGTGCGGCTCCGGGGTGAATTGGTCCACGATCAGCCAGGACGGGCCGGCGGCTCCCTGGCGAATCGCCGACTCGTATTGGGCGAAATCGTTGACAAACCAGAACGTGCCCAACCCGGTCAGCTCGGGCGGACCGCAGCACGCGGCGACGACCAGCGGCGCTTCCGCGAGCACGAGCGCGATCAGCCCCCAACCGAGCCACCAGCGGTCGATGCCAACGATCCGCCAGACAAGCGCGCTGCCCCTGGTGTCACCAGCAGTTCGACCCGATCGAGCCCGAGTGTGGCTCATGGCCGGTCGTTGCGGCGGAAGACGAGCACTTCCTCGCTTTCCCACACGCGCGCCGGGTAGCGATCGACGATGTCGTAGTGGTCCCGGAACCACTGCGACTCCTGCACCGAGCGGCGAACGAACTGCTCCAGGGCGACCAGGTAGCGGGGTTGCGCCTCCTGAATCAGCGCTGGGGGCACCGCGTTGTCGCCGACCAGCATCTCCGCAGGCAGCGGGTAATAGCGGCTGATCCCCGGAGAGACCAGCCCAACCGTGTCCAGGATCGGCGCCCCGCTGGCGTAGCCGAGCGCTCCGATCTCCGGCGCGGCGATCGCTTCACCGGGTTGTAGCCGCGCTCGCAGCGCCGTTCCAGCCTGGAGGTACGCGTGCTCGCGCACCAACACCAGTCCAACCGGATAGGTTGGGCGATCGAGCTGTCCGCGCGAGATCCCCAGCGCGGCAAGGTTCCAGAGTGCTAGCAACAGGAACGCGGCGGGAACCGCCCAGGGCACGCGCCCGCCCCCGCGGCCCACAAGCGCGCCGACCCCGAGCGCCAGGTAGAGCACGTAGAACGGCAGCAGCGGCACCAGGTACCAGTGAAACATGCGCACCCCGCGCAGGCCGGCCAGCGCGTAGGCGAGCGCGTAGAGTGGGGCGAACAGCAGGAGCGGGAGCGCCAGGCTGGTGCGAGAAAGGGCCAGGCGGCTGCCCTGTCGGGCCAGCCCGTACAGCACCACCAGCCCGAGCATGGTCAGGCCGAGCGGCACCACGATATTGGCGGAGCTATCCGCGAGTGGCAGCACGCTGAAGCCGGGCAGGCCGGCTCCGAACGCGAGCGCGCCCAGATTGAGCAGTGGCGAGACATTGTAGGTCGCGGCCTTTGCGGTGACGCTGTGCGGAATCGGACTGCCGTAGACCGCCAGCGCGTACAGCGCCCAGGGCGCCAGCAGCGCCGCGTACCCGATCCCGGGCAGCCAGGGGCGGCGCCGCCGCTCCCAGGTGAGATGGAGCAGGATCAGCGCCGCCACCAGCACCGCTTCCGGGCGGGTCAGGGTTGCGAACGCCGCCACCAACATCGCCGCGAGCGACGAGCCGCGCAGATAGAGCGCGAACGCGGAGAGCACCAGCAGCACGAACACCGGCGATTCCATGCCCCCGGCGCTGAACGCGATGCTCATCGGCGCCAGCGCGTAGCCGGACGCGGCCAGTGCCCCGATCCACAGCTTGCCGCCCAGACGGGCTCCCAGCCACACCAGCAGCAGACACACCGCGGCGTCCGCCAGGCTGTTGAGACACAGCGCCGCGAGCGGCAGGCTGCCTGCTGGGACCGGCATGAGCGACAGCAACGTGGCGTACAGCGGGGTGGTGGTCCCCAGCACCGCCTCGCCCTGGTTGTAGATCAGCCCGCGGCCGGCGCGTAGGTGTTCGGCGTAGCGCATGGTGATGAACGCGTCGTCCACCGTGAGCGGACCGTTCGCCAGTCGAGCGAGCAACGCCACCCCGCTCGGCCCCGCCCACAGCGCCAGGTCGCCAAGGCTGAACCGAGACCGTTCAGTGTCAGAGCCGACGACGCTCTGGCTAGACATGCGCGGTCGCCCGATCGCCCCGCGCCGCCCGCCAACCGAGCAGGCCGAGCGCCGGGGCGAGCGTGAGCAGGCTACCGAAGGCGCGGAATTCAGCGGAGGCGGTCCAGCCGGGGCCGAACGCTAGCGCCAGCAACTCCACCGCGTAGGTCGCCAGCGACCCGATCGAGAGCGCCATCGCCAGGCCCTGCAACAGCCGCTGCTGGGAGATCGCCGCCAGCGCGATCACCGGCACCAGGTAGTGCGCGTAGAACGCGGTGGTGATCAGCCCCACCGTTGCCAGCAGGATGACGGCCGTGGCGGTGGCGAGTTGGGCAGTGTCGCGTACCGGCAGTTTCCAGAGCGCCAGCGCCACGCAGGCGGCCCAGGTGGCGAGCAGGAGCACCCGCACCGCCAGCGTTTGCGGGGTTCCGGTGAGCAGCTCGCTCGCCAGCAGCGCCAGGGTGCCTGGCGACCAGACGTTCTGGCTCACCTGGGAGAGCAACGGCTCAAGCAGCCGCGGACCGGCCCAGAACGGCGCGTACATCGCCATCGCCAGCACCAGCGAAGCGACCGCTCCGCCGAGCAACTGTCCCCAGGCGCGCTCCTGAATCAGACGCTTGACGATCGCCGGGCCGCCGCTGGCGGCGCTGATCTTGATGAGCGTGCACGCGGCGACCGCGACGATCCCGCCGGCCCCGCGGCCGGTGCCGGCCAGATGAACCGCCGCCACCAGGAACAGCGCCACCAACACGTCGTTGTGCGCCTTTCCCAGCACTTCGAACAACACCAACGGGCTCCAGGCGAACGTCACCAGCGCTGCCGCGCGCTCTCCCGGCGCGGCGACGCGATACACGAGCGCGGTGGTGAGCAGGTAGCCGGCCAGGGCGAGCAGCTTGTAGGCGACCACCTGACCGGCTATCGACTCGCCGCCCGCGGCGTTGATCGGCCAGGTGAGGATCTGCCACAGCGGTCCATAGGCGTTGGGTCGATCCGGGTGCCAGGCCAGTGAAAACGACCAGTCCTCGGGATGATCGAGCGGGCGCGCCAACAGCGGGTTCTCCCCATAGATCCGCCACAGCCGCTCGTAGGCGACGTATTCGAAAAGGTCCGTGCCGAAGCGCGGATAGGCCGCCAGCGCGCTCAACGCCAGCACCGCGGTGAGCAGCCACAGCAACCGAGGTCGATCCCCAAGGTCCCGCGCGGCGCGGATGGCGAGCGCATAGGGACGAAACGGCACGCACAGAACCAGCGCGAACATCAGCGCAACCAGCGCTCCGATCACACCGATCCCCGCCTGTTCGGGACTGTCAGCGGAAGGCGCGCGGGCCGGCTGTCCGGACCAGATCGGCATCGGCGCCACGAACGCCAGCGCCAGAATGGCGCTGATGATCGCGGCCGCGACGCCGAGGTGCACTGCTGGGCTGAGGGCGCCGCGCGCCGACGCGGGTGCCACGGTCACCCGGACGCGCTCCGCGACCAGTTCGGCGCCATCGCCTCCAGCACCGGCCGTCCCATCTTGCGTAGGTGAGCATCCGTGCAGGAATGGCTGGCGAGCGGCTCCGCCGCTGGATCGATCGGCGGTTCCTCTGCCGACGGCCGCACTCGAAATACGGTCACGGGGCCGTTTTGATGCAGCGGTTCGAGTTGGGTAAGCGCGTTCAGGTCGGCCTGGCCCAACAGGCGCTCCTGCGGCCCGGCAAACACCAGGGTCGCTCGACTCTGGGCCAACAGATTTGCCCGCTCAGCGGGCGAGGTTGCGTCGGCGAAGAATCGACAGGCCAGCTCCTCCTTCTCGCGGGCGCGGAGCGTGGCGACGATGTGGCCCACAACTACTCGCCCCGGAATCACCCCCACCAGTACGTTCCCGCTTTCGATGGAGGCGAGCACCACCTCGTCCG
>SXGT01856153.1_pt1 | contig 13622 bp, 7 predicted proteins | sample 3176221 | NCBI WGS metagenome assembly SXGT01 (sample SAMN11356862, study PRJNA531348) | freshwater metagenome | isolation source: freshwater sample F1-120 | place: China: Fuxian Lake, Yuxi | collected 2017-12-25 | reverse complement strand
TCGTTGTCGCGGCAGAGTTCCGGGTTGATGGTACCCAGTATGCGCTGAGGCAACCGGCAGACCGGTGCGTTGGCCCGAATCAGGGTTCTGACCATCACCATGAACAGGGCCGCCGCCATGCCCTTGTCGGATACATCGCCAATGACCAGCAACAGGGTGTGTTCATCCAGCGGGAAAAAATCATAAAAATCCCCCCCCACCTGACGGGCCGGTTCCATGCAGGCGTACAGGTCGACCGGACTGCCCCGGCCAAAACGGGGAAATTCGCCCGGCAACAGGCTGGTTTGTATGGCCCTGGACAGCCTGAGCGATTCCTCCAGCCGCTCCTGCTCAACCCGGGCCTCAATCAGCCGGATACGTCCCAGTGCCAGCCCAACCTGCGATGCCAGAAGATTAAGGACTTTCAACGCGGCGGCATTGAAAGCGGTTTCCCGCTCACTGACGACCAGTAACACGCCCAACACCCGGTCACGGGTTTTGAGTGGCACGCAAAGCATGGCCTGAATGCCATTCAGGAGGCCCGGACTGGCCTGAAACCGGGCATCCTGATCGGGGCGGTTGACCAGCTCGGCGGCTCCTCCGGCCAGCACCTGCCGGGTAATGCCGTCGATCACTCCGAGCGTTTGGCCGGGTTCAAACCGGCCGCCCTCACCGGCCTGAACCCTGAGCCGATCCAACGATTCATCGCCGGTCAGGATGCCCAGGGCCAGGTCATCGGCCCGGGGCAACAGGGCGCGGGCTTCGGTTAAGGTCAGCGTGGCCAGTTCGGCTGCATCCACACAGGCGGCGATTTTTTCCCCCAGTTCATAGAGCAGGCTCAGTTCCTTGTATTTACTCAGGGTGTCGCGGGCCAGTTCCCGACTGTCCTGCTCCTTTTGCAGGATGAAAGTCACCCAGTCGGCCAGCAGTCCGGCCTGGCTTCCGCCCGTCACCCGTGCGGGGATGCCTGGCCCGTCTCCGGTCGGGATCAGAACCTCCACCCGGGCCGGGGGTTCAAGCCCTTGCCCGGCCGATTGCAGGATCAGCGTGCCGTCGCCATCGTACAGACTGAGCGGTTCGGGGCTCAACGCCATCAGGCGGGTGAGCAGGGTTCGGGCCGGTTCGCGCTGACACAGGCGTTTGAGATTGATGTCACGTCCCATCGGGTTGATCGCCTGAGCGGGGTTTTAGCGGTACGCTGAAACTGAAGGTACTGCCCACACCGGGTTCACTCTCGACCCACAGCCTGCCGCCGTGATGGGCGATGATTTCCTGACAAATGGGCAGGCCCAGACCGGTTCCCCGGGGTTTGTCGGTCAGGGTGTCGCCAACCTGCTTGAATTTTTCAAACACCAGGGGCTGATCTTCGGGTTTGATGCCGCAGCCGGTGTCGGCGACACTCACAATCAGTTCAGCCTCACCCGGAATTACCCGGCAAACGACCCGACCCTGATCGGTAAATTTGACGGCATTGGAAATCAGGTTGATGACGACCTGAATCAGCCGGTCACGATCACCCGTGATACAGGGCAAATCGTTGGTTAGCTCTTTGCTGAATTCGACCGGCTTATGGGCAAACAGTGCGGTGGTGGCCGACATGGCCCGTTCCACCACGTCTGCAAGGGCCAGTTCCTGCCTGTGCCAGTCGATGCGGCCTGCTTCCATTTTGGCCAGATCCAGCACATCGTTAATCAGGCTGGTCAGGCGTTCGCCTTCTTCGACAATGATGCCGGTATTGTCCATCACCTGGCGCAGGGCTTTTCTGACTTTGCCATCCGGGTGGGTTTCCAGGGCAGGCATCAGGCTGGTTTCAAATTTTTTCTGGATGATGCGGGCAAAACCCAGCACGGAGGTCAGCGGGGTTCGCAGTTCGTGCGACACGGTGGAGAGAAAACTGGTTTTGAGTTGATCCAGCTCCTTGAGTTTGTCATTGGCCTGTTCCAGTTCCAGGGTGCGATCCCTGACTTTTTCCTCCAGGGTACGGTTGGAGTGTTCCAGAGCCTGCTGTGACTGTCTCACTTCATTGGCCATATCAATGAACGACACCGCCAGCAGGCCGATTTCTCCCTGGGAGGCCAGTTCGCGGCGGGTAGAGCCGGCAGCGTCTTCCATCAGGCGGGCAGCCTGGTCATAGTTGCCACGCCCGACTTCGCGTACCGACTCGGTCAGACGAATCAGGGGACGGGTCAGGGTGGTGGACAGCACCAGTACCAGACCGGATCCCAGCAGAATGAATACTGCGGCAATGACGGTGGAGCCCAGCAGCAGTTCGCGGGTGACGGCCATCAGATCGGCCCGGGAACGGGCTATTTCCTGTTGCAGGGGTTGGGTGCTGAACCCGAGGCGTAGAACGCCCCAGCGTCGCGCTCCGAAATGAATGGGCAGAATGTATTCGATCACCCCGGTCTCGGGGTATTCACGGTAGGTTTGATTGGCCTGGCTCAGGGCAAAGTGGTCGGGTTCATCGGTCAAAATTTCCTGCTCCAGTTCCGGGTGCAGGGTATGAATGAAGGCCAGCCCGTCGGTATTCACCAGAATGGCATAATCCAGCCAGGGCGATTCCGCCATGGAGTGCTTCAGCAACTTTTGTATTTGCGAAAAATTCAGGGCGGCCACTTCGTTTTCGATCTGGCTCAGCAACAGGCCGGACAGACCTTTGCCCCGCTCCAGTAACGTCTCCTTCATGAGACTAATCCGTTGAGCCAACTCTACTTCCAGGGTTTTTTGCTGCAACGCCAGTTCCATGGCTGTCAGTGCCACCACCAGCACAACGATCAACCCCAGGAGTGTGCTGAGCAATTTCCAGCGGATGCTGTTCCTGACCCGTTGTCGTGGGCGGGGACGGGTCATGCAGGGATCTGGTGGCGGTCATACATCGCCGCAACCTGGCGATACAACTGCATGTCGGCCTCATTTTCCTGCAGCAGTCTGAGATAAAGGGCCGGGCCCAGGCTGGCCTTCAGGTGGGCCAGTCGTTCAACCAGGGTGGTTTGTTCTGCCTGGGTGACGTTCAACTTGACGGTTTTGAGTTCAATGTCCGCAAACCAGGGACGCAGCCAGGCCTGCAGGCAGTGAATGGATTGATCGAAGGCCTCAACCAGCCCGACGAATGGCAGTTTTTGCAAGCCTTCCAGTCCCTGACGGTAAGGATCAGCCGGATTGCCGCCATCGTCCGCCAGCCCTGCCAGCCGGTGAACCTGAAAATTACGGAAGGAATGATCGCGTGGCCTGTCAAGACGCCACTCGACAAAGGCCGGCAGTTCCAGTTTGCGGGCCTGCAGCGAACCTTCGGTGTCTTCGGTCTGGCGTCGTTCGAACTGATAGACCGACAGCACCCGATCCAGCGGATGACGGATGAAGACCAGCGGAAAGATCTGCATGTCATCCGGCCTGGGCAGGGCCAGACGGGCCGTGTGCGAGGACAGCACCACCAGCTCGGGTTGTTCGCGGAAGCGGGAGAGTATCCGATCCGCCGTCACCGGTCCCTCGGCATCGGTCTCAAGCTGAAGCCAGCCGCCCGGAAAAGCCTTTTTGAGGCTGTGGTCGAGCGAGGTTCCGGCATTCTTGAAAAAATGATAATGAACGATGACGTTGCGGAGGCTCATGGGGTATTTTCCTGTTGGGGTTTCAGTTGACCCGGGCGGTATTGAAAACCAGGGTGTCTGCTGTCTCTGGCGGGTAGATGTCGGCCTGCATCAGGGCCTGGCGCATCAAGGCCTTGCCACATTCAAAGGAGTGGTGTTCCCGGACGAATTGCACGGCCTGACCGGATATCTGCTGCCAGCGGGCGTGATCCCGATAAAGTGTCGCGACCGCCTCAACCCATTCATCCGGGGTTCGGGCAATCAGGGCTTCCATGCCATGCCGCAGTTGAATGCCCTCGGCGGCCAGTTCTGACAGCACGCAGGGAACGCCGTAGGAGAGGGCATCCATGACCTTGCCCTTGACCCCGGCCCCGGATTGCAGCGGAGCCACAAAAACCCGGCAGGTTTCAAAGACCTCGCTGACCCGTTCCACCGCACCGCCGATGACCACCCGACTGGAGGCCAGGGCTTCGATGGCGGGGGGAATCTGGCTGCCATAGATGATGAAACGGGCTTCCGGCAACCGTTCAGCCAGCAGCGGCATGACCTCACGCACGAAAAACAGAACCGCTTCCTGATTGGGCGGGTGTCCAAACCCGCCAATGAAGGCGATGTCCTGCCGCAAGGCAAACAGTGGCCTGAACGGCGCGGCATCCACCACCCACGGACACAGGGCCACCCGGGTATCAAGGCCGTTGTGCGACTGAATAACCGCGTGTTCGGTTACGTTGTAGGACAGGGTAACGTCCACCTGTTTCATGATGGCCAGTTCTTCGCTCCGGATACTTTCCGCCCGTTGCAGTTGTTCCTGGCTGCCGCTCTGGATGGCGGCCCGCATTTCCCGCAAAAAGTGCAGGTCGGCATTGCAGAACAGGATTTTGGCCTGGGGTGCAAACTGGCGTACTGCCTGCAGGTGGTTGCGGGCGACGTAATAGCGGGTGATGTAGACCAGATCGAATTCCCGGCCACGCTGTTCAAGCAGGGACGCAATTGACAGGGCGAAGGGGGCGTGAATGACCTCAATCCCCATGCGCTGCAGACGGTCGTTGTATTCACCCAGCCAGGCCAGGTTGTCGGCCACAAAACTGATCTTGCATCCCAGGGCTTGCAGCAGTCGCATTTCCTGGATGGCGGCATAACTGCCGGCATCCCGATCCGGTCGGGGCATCTGATAGTCAATCACCAGTGCCCGGTAAAATACCCCCCGATCCTTGTTGAGTTCGACCGCCTGCCCCAGGGTGCCATTGCCCTGACAGGACTGTATCCAGCGTGCCTTGAACTTGGGGCGGTTGATTTCCTGGTAGCGTTTCATGCCGGTCGCCACGTCAGTTCCGCTGCTCAGGCCTTCAAAGTGGTAGACCACCGAATGCGGCGCGTACACGGTTTTGTAGCCACAGGCCCTGACCTTGAAGGCCAGATCGGTGTCCTCGAAATAGGCCGGCCTGAATTCATCGCTGAATCCGCCCACTGCGTCCCAGACCGTACGTGGTAACAGAATGGCGGCCCCGGACAGGTAATCGACCTGGCGGGTATAGTTATAGCGTGGATCCCGGGCATTACCGCCCCGGCCATAATTCCAGGGATCACCGGATTTCCAGACGATGCCGCCCGCCTCCTGCAGGCGTCCATCGGCGTAGATCAGCTTGGAACCGGCCAGTCCCACCTGATCGAAATGGCGGAATACGTACAGCAGTTCATCCAGCCAGCCGACGGTTGGTTCGGTGTCGTTATTCAGAAACGCCACATATTGACCCGTCGCCAGTGCAGCCCCGGCATTGCAGGCATCGACAAACCCTCGGGGAGCCGGGTTTCTGACATACCCGAGGCCGCTTATCCGTTCGCTAATCTCCCGGGTTTGGTCAGTGGAGCCGTCATCGACCAGGATGACCTCGAAGGTGGCTTCGTTGTAGGCGAACAACAGGGCAGCAAGGCAATGGTAGGTCACCGCAAACTTGTTATGAACCGGAATGATGACGGATACCAGCGGATTGTCGTGGCGGGGGAATGCCAGCGGGGGAAACCGTCTGTTCTTCTCAAAGCCTGTGGTCAGGATGTCGTGCAACAGCGGCAGCATGTCCCGCCGTTCCCGCCAGAGGGCCACGTGTTCGGGGTTGCCGCGCTCCGGACTGCTTGCAGCCTGCAGGGCTTTGAGCAGGGATTGCTGTCGGTGCAGGGTGGCAGGACTGGCCAGCGTGGCGGTTACCGGCCCGGTATTGGCGTGCAGTACTTCCCAGGGGGTTAGCGAAGCGGGCAACAGTTCGCAGCAACTGGCGATCACCGCTCCCCGGGCCGGTGCCCGTAGCGTGAGGACATGCGGGTAGCCGTCCAGGTATTCCGCAGGTACGGGCAGGCGGAAGCCACAGGTTCCCATGGCGTGAGGCAGGTTGGCGGTTCGGGAGAGTACCCACTGCCCGTCAATCCACAACCCCACGGGCAGTGGAACACCGGTGGGGTGTTCGGGGCGTGCCCAGCCACACACCACGCTACCTTCCAGGCCATCAATCTGGCCCAGAACCGGATTGCTATAGTGGAAAGTCAGGGGAGAACCGTCTACGGCCTGACCCGATGCCCGGTTTATCACGGCAATCTGGTGCGGATGACCGTCATAAACCGTTGTGGGCAATTCCAGGCGAGTCACGCGGATGCCGGCGGTTGTCCGGGTTCTCAGCCGGGCCATCAGTACGGGCTCGCTCACATAGTCCTGCCACATGCCGTCCCCGCTGGTCGCAGTGGGGGCAAGACCCCAGAACATACGGGTAAAGAACAGGAAACTGTGTTCCCGCCCGGGTTGGGTCGGTTGCTTGATGAGACTTAACCTGACCTTGCGGGCGTTTTCCGGTGCCCGAATCACCTGATTGATGAGCAGATAGTCGTCCGGCGATTGCCCTCCCAGTTTGGAACCGGTGATGGCAACCCGCTCGGTTTTGAGGGGGGTGAGTTCCGCGCCAACAAATTCCAGCAACAGATCAGCAACACAACGGTGCAGGCCGAAAGCACCCATGACACGGTAACAGCCGCCCGCCTCAACCGATAGGTAGTCGCCTTCGACGGGGTCGTGGTAGGTGAGGATTGCCTCCCGGGCCACGTTGCCCTTTTGGTAGATGTAGGCGGTATGACCGCCTTTCAGTGTCCATTCTTCACTGAAATCAGTGGCGACGGCAAAGATGTCTGCCGGGGTATCGCGTATCCGCCAGGGTTCCAGTCCGTTGGCAAACCCCGGGTTAACCAACTGGTTCAGGCCCGCCAGCAGATCAGTCGAAACACCGGATGAATCAATCAGGGGGATGGCAGCCCACTGACCGTCCACCCAAAGTTCAAGCCCGTCGCTTGCAATGGCGTCAAGCGGCCCGGCCAGTAATACTTCGGTTTCATTCAGTACCATCAACTGCAAGCCGGAGTTGGCGGTTACGGCATCTTGAGTGGTCGGTTTGGTCATGGTTTGTGTGCAAGGTAGGGTAAAAAAACGCTGCTGGCAGGAGATCAGGAGGTCATGGACAATCCCAGCAGCGAGCGGGTGTCGGCATCGGCTTCGGTTTTGACCGTGACATCCAGTATGAAGATACGGGCACCCGGTACACCCAACTGCCCGACCAGATAGGTACGTATGGCCTCGCTTCTGCGCTGGGCCAGTTGTCTGAGATCCATTTCATCCACCGGCCAGTCTGCCAGGATACGTGCCACGGCGGCTTGCAGGGCGGTTCCTTGCAGGGTAGCTCCAGACGATTCCGGGATACCACTGAGGAGCGGACTGGCAGGATAATTTTCCCGGAAGAAGGCGGTCACCAGGCGACGGTATTCGGGGTCATCCATTTCCAGGCCATCAGGCCGATGTCCCCGGTGCGCCAACCTGAACAGACTGTCCAGATGATCCCGGAAGGCTCGTTCGGCCAGAACCTGCCGATCCTCGTTCCAGTTTGCCTGGCTTTTGATGTCGAGATCAAGTTCCGGCCGCTGCTTCAAAATGGTGGCCACGCCGTTCAGGCTGGTCTGGATCGATTCACTCAGGCCGGATTCACCCGGCCTGAAGCCGACGCGGGATAATTCTTCCTCGTCATGCCAGGCCACCAGTTTTTTCAATACGGAAAAGGGTGATCTGACCACCCGGGTGACCGTCTGGGCAAAAGCCTCCTGCAACAGTCCCCGCACACTGAAATGCGGCTGATCCAGGCGGCCACTGATGGGCAGGCTGATGTCGATCCTGCCGTCCGCATCCCTGAGCAGGGTCAGGGCCAGCCGTATCGGCAAGCGGGTTGCCTCGGGGCTGTCGACCCGCTCGCCCAACACCAGTTGATTCAGCACCATGCGGTTGTCCGCCTTCAGTTTGCGTCCGGACACCTGATAGTTAAGGTTGAGGTCAAGTTTGCCTTTTTCGATCCGGTATCCGGCAAATTTGCCTGAATAGGGCGACAGGTTGGTCAGGTTTACGTCCTTGAAGGTCAGGGTAATGTCGGTGAAATTGTCCTGGCCGAACGGATTGAACTGCCCGCTGATCCGGGCCGGGGCATCGCCATTCAGTTGGCCGGCCAGATTGACCTCTGCCCGGGTTTGCGATGACAGCCCCCGGATGGTGCCATTCAGCGATCTGATTTCGCTGGTAAAACGCGGTTGCAGGGTCAGATCAGAAAAATCCATGCGGCCTTCGACCACATGCAGGGCTCCGATCACCACCGGCCAGGGCGAAGTGGCGGCGGTTGCCCGTGGTGGCTCGCTGACCGGGCCGGGCCGCGCCTCATCCCGCAAAAACTGCCTGACCAGGTTCAGTGAGCCTTCCGGGTCGATGACTACACGGGCTTGCGGTTTTTTCAGGTTGATGCTTTTGACGCTGGCCCGTCGGGGTTGAGTGGCCAGCACGATACCGTTGAGACGCAGCGATTCCCAGCCGGCGAAGTCCTTTTTCTCGCGCTTGTCGACGGTTTTTATACCGGTGATTTCAATATCGCCGGAAAAATTTTCCTGCCCGGAGTCCGGGCGGACGGCAATGTCCCCACGCAGGTCAACCTGACCGGACAGCAACTCGAATCCGGTCAATTCGTCCCAGTACGGTTGAAAGGGTCTGAGACTGAGCCCGTTCAGTTCCAGGCGGGCTTCAAGGGTGGGCGGCGACAGGCTTCCCTGTCCCTGCAGGTTCAGGCGACCGTTGGTGCCGATACCGGTGGATAGCTCCAGTTTGAGCGGCGTTGTGGCATGCGTCGAGAAATCACGCAGACGCAGGGAGGCACCGTGCAGCGGCAGTTGTACCGCATCCTTGCGCCGGGCATCCAGCAAGTCAATATCGTATTGATCCAGTGTCAGTTCATCCAGACTGACCCGCCAGTCGGCAGCAGCGGCGGACGAATCCGCCGGAGCCACTGCGTCGGTTGCAGTGGGCCACCCTGACAAATGCAATCGGCCCGAGGCATCCAGCCCCGGGTGGAGTACGGCGTGGTCTGATTCGATCCGCCTGACCTGTAGCCGGTGTTCTTCGGGTTCATACCCGACCCCGAGCAAACGCAGCGACCGGATGGAATCAGCCGGTGTCGGTTTGAGTTCTGCCAGCGCGACCTGGCGCAGGGTCAGGTGCGAACCCGGAAAAACATAATGGCCACCGTCCACGTCCAGATGTTCCAGTGTCAGCGATTGCCCGGCCTGAGTGGCCAAAGCCAGCCGGTTGGCAGTGCCTGCCAGATCCAGTTCCAGCCGGGTGGCAGCCGAAGTATCAAGCCGGTATTGGCTGGTCAGATTGATGTCGCCCCCCGTCCAGGTAAACCCGGCAAGCGGCGCATAATGCTGGCCCCAGTCGGCCCAGTTCAGATGTTGAATATCAACGGTGCCGGCCAGTTTGAGCGGAGAGCGTTGCAGCGTACCACGCACCTCCAGCCGTTCACCCTGGCGGGTTGGCAGGCTGGCCTGGTAGTGAGCCGCTGCAGCCGTACCCAGATCAAAATTATCCAGCCGTATTGTCAGTGGCGCGAATACCCGTTCAAACTGGCCGGTTCCGGTTCCATCCCGCACTGCCAGTTCCGAATCGTTCACCAGCAGTTGATTGAGCCTGACCGGGTAGGACGGCATCGAACCCGCCGATTGCCCTCGCCCTCCGCCAAAGCCACGAATGCCGTCAGGGCCATACGCCAGGCGGGCCGACAGCCCGGTTACCGCAGCATCCAGTACCAGTGCCCGCTCTGACAGGCTATCGTGCCAGCGAACGGCCACCGTGGCCTGGTCAATCGCCAGCAGGGGCTTGCCGTCCGGCCCGGCAAGACGGGCCTGATGCAGGGAGAGACCCGGGCCAAAGGGATCAATTTGCAGGGATTCCAGCGTGAGGTTCAGATGATTTTCAAGAGCCCATGCAGGGATCAGTACGGTGGTGAGGTAAAATGGCAACGCGCCACCCGCCAGCAGGCCGTAGAGTCCCGGTATGGCTGCCACGGCGGCAATAACCTTGATGACCTTCAGGGAGCGACGCGGCATGGATGCAGTCGGGGCGAACCACGGTGAGGATAGAGGGAGGCAATTTATCCACAAACCAGGCTGAATGTTCAATGGTTTTATCCGCAGACGGGGAGGAATCGTGGCGGTACGATTGCGGCCCGAATAAGAACGCCGCAGTGATTTTCCCCGATTGTCATTGCCAGCAGGCAAATTCTTTTAGGATAATGCACGGCCTTTACTTCCATCCTCCCTGTGGCGTGCAATCGGGTCAACGACCGGGTTCTCCCGGGGGCAGGGCCTGACGGCCCGGCAGGTGGAAAGCCTCTACCCATTCCGGTGGCTGTCATGTTGCAGCCGCTATTCCTCCCCGCCCTGAAGGGTGGGGCTTCTCGCGGAGTAACTGATGAAGAGAACCCTGGAAAACCTGCTGCTGGGCGCGGTCAATGCCTTGAAACTGGCCGGCGAGTTGCCGGATGACACGGATCCCGCCATCGCTGTGGAGCGTACCCGCGATAGTCAGCACGGTGATTTTGCCACCAACCTGGCCATGACCCTGGCCAAGGCTGCCCGTACCGCTCCCAGACCCCTGGCCGAAAAGCTGGTGGCCTGTCTCGGCCAGCATTCGGCAGTTGACCGGGTGGAGATTGCAGGGCCTGGCTTCATCAATTTTTACCTGTCCGCCGAGTCCCGCTTTGAGGTCGTACAGGCCATTCACGCAGCGGGACACCAATACGGGCTGGGCAGGCACGGCAACGGTCGCAGGGTGCAGGTAGAGTTCGTCTCCGCCAATCCCACCGGCCCGCTCCACGTGGGTCATGGCCGTGGGGCTGCCTACGGTGCCGCCGTGGCCAACCTGCTGCAGGCCACCGGCTTCGAGGTTCAGCGTGAGTATTACGTCAATGATGCCGGTCGGCAGATGGAGATTCTGGCCACCAGTGTGTGGCTGAGATACCTGGAAGAATGCGGTGCCCCCCTGGTATTTCCAGCCAACGGTTATCGGGGTGGCTACGTGCGGGCCATTGCGGCAGAGCTGCATCAGCGGGAAGGCGAGCGTTTTTTCAAAAGTCCGGTCACGGTCTGGCAGGATCTTCCGCCCGATGAACCGCAGGGCGGTGACCGGGAACAGCACATTGATGCCCTGATCGAACGTGCCCGAACCCTGCTGGGCGATGCAGACTACCGGATCGTGTTTGATGCCGGCCTGACCCGCATCCTGGCAGACATCCGTGCGGATTTGTCCGAATTTGGCGTCGATTATCAAAACTGGTACTCGGAGCGTAGCCTGGCTGAGGGCGGTGCCGTGCAGCGGGCCATTGAGACCCTGGACAAGGCCGGATACCTCTACACCCGCGACGGCGCCCTCTGGTTCGCCTCCTCCCGTCTGGGCGATGAGAAGGATCGGGTGGTGGTCAGGGACAACGGTCAAACCACCTATTTCGCTTCGGACATTGCCTATCATCTGGACAAGCTGGAGCGGGGCTTTGACGCACTCATCAATGTTTGGGGGGCTGACCACCACGGTTACATCCCCCGGGTAAAGGCAGCCCTCACTGCCCTGGGGGCTGACCCGGAACGCTTGCAGGTGCTGCTGGTGCAGTTTGCCGTGTTGTGGCGCGGCAGCGAAAAGGTACAGATGTCGACCCGTTCGGGCGAATTTGTCACCCTGAGGCAACTGCGCAACGAAATTGGCAAGGATGCCGCCCGCTTCTTCTACGTACTGCGAAAATCCGATCAACATCTGGATTTCGACCTGGAACTGGCCGCCTCCAACAGCAACGAGAACCCGGTCTATTACATCCAGTATGCCCACGCCCGCATCTGCAGCGTGTTCCGGCAACTGGATGAAAAAGGCTGGGCGCGGGACATCCCTCAGGGCATGCAGGCCTTGAGTCGGCTGCTGGATCCGCGTGAATCCGCCCTGCTCACCCGCCTGGCACGTTACCCCGAGGTGGTGGAAACCTCTGCCCTGAATTACGAACCTCACCATCTGGCGCATTATCTGCGGGAACTGGCCCATGAATTCCACACCTGTTACAACGCCGTATCGTTTCTGGTGGACGATGCCGAACTGCGCAATGCCCGTCTCAACCTGATTGCAGCAGTGCGTCAGGTGCTGGCCAACGGTTTGTCGCTGCTTGATGTCTCTGCACCTGAAGCCATGTAATCATGCAGCAGGATTTCAAAAATCACGTACCGGATCACGCAGGCCAAAAACGCAGGGAGTCGCGCAAACGGGCATTCCGGCTCGCTGTCGTCCTGTTGGGGGTGGGTACACTGGGGTTGGTAGCCTACCTGGTGCGTGGCGGTAACAAGGCTCCGCCCCCCGGGGCCGTCCCTGTTCCATCAGTGGCGCATGCCCAATCCACCGGTTTGTCGGCTGCCCCCCTCGCTACTGACACGCCCACCAGACAGGAACCCCGCTTCACTTTTTACAAAATATTGACGGAACAGGAAGTCATCATCCCCGACAGCGAAGCCAAAACCCTCCGGCGTGAAGAGCAAAACAGCAAGGTTCCGCAGCAAAGCGGACGCTACTACATTCAGACCGGCTCCTTTGTCCATCAGCAGGATGCCGAATCCCTGCGAGCCCGGATGCTGCAAATCCGGGTACCGGCCAAACTGGAAATGATCCAGATTGACAACTCAACCTGGTTCCGGGTCAAGGTGGGGCCTTATGCCACCCTGACCGACGTGGAAAAGGTTCGACAATACCTCCGCAGCCATCGCTTCGACAGCGTGGTGCAAAAATCCAGCAAGTGACGATCCCCGGAAAATACCATGTCCCTATCCATTGAAAATGTAAACCGCATTGCCTGGCTGGCCCGTCTGGCCATTGATGCCGACAAGGTGGAAGCCTATGCCCATGACCTGTCCGGCATTCTTGATTTTGTCGCCCGACTGGAAGATGCGGACACGTCTGCCGTCAAACCCATGGCGCATCCACTGGAGCAGATTCAACGGCTGCGCCCGGATCTGCCAACCGAACCGGATCAGCGTCAACATTTCCAGCGTATCGCTCCCCGGGTCGAAGCCGGTCTGTACCTGGTACCCAAGGTCATCGAATAACGGAACCCCATCATGCACACCCAAACCATTGCCCAGCTTGCCCGGGGTCTGAAAAACCGGGATTTCAGCAGTGTGGAACTCACCGAGGCCTGTCTGGCCCGCATCCGTCAGCATAATCCTGCCCTCAACTGCTACATCAGTCTTACGGAAGAAACCGCTCTGGCCGAGGCTCGGGCCGCCGATGCCCGTATTGCCAGCGGTCAGGCCGAGCCACTCACCGGCATTCCCGTTGCCCAGAAAGACATCTTCTGTACCGAAGGAGTACGCACCAGTTGCGGGTCACGCATGCTGGATTCCTTCATTGCCCCTTACGATGCCACCATCGTCAGCCGGTTCAGGGCGGCTGGAAGTGTCATGCCGGGCAAGCTCAACATGGATGAATTTGCCATGGGTTCATCGAATGAAACCAGTTTCTACGGCCCGGTGAAAAATCCGTGGAACCTCCAGACTGTCCCGGGTGGTTCATCCGGCGGATCTGCCGCTGCCGTTGCCGCCGGACTGGTTCCGGGTGCCACCGGCACCGATACCGGCGGTTCCATCCGCCAGCCCGCTTCGTTCTGCGGCATTACCGGCATCAAGCCCACC
>SXGT01759822.1_pt1 | contig 13623 bp, 11 predicted proteins | sample 3176221 | NCBI WGS metagenome assembly SXGT01 (sample SAMN11356862, study PRJNA531348) | freshwater metagenome | isolation source: freshwater sample F1-120 | place: China: Fuxian Lake, Yuxi | collected 2017-12-25 | reverse complement strand
GTTGCCCTTGTCGTCTTTCTTGCCGGCGCCGACGGCGATGATCTCGCCCTGATCCGGCTTCTCTGTAGCGGTGTCGGGGATGACGATGCCGGAAGCGGTCTTGCGCTCTTCTTCCATACGTTTGACAACGACGCGGTCATGCAACGGACGAATCTTCATTACTTTCCTCCTAAGGAAATCCGTGTTTGAACAAAAAGGGGTTAAATCGGGAGTAGGTGATTAGCACTCAGCTCCAGCGAGTGCTAATGGTAGGGACGCAACAGGGCTATTTCAATAGCCTGGAGAACGCATTTTTTGCTTGCGCTGCTTAACTTGTTGATCTTGTGCGGAAATGACGATTGATGCGGCGGCATCAATCGTCGGCATCGGCAGGTTGCCGGGTGCTTGCGCGGGGGTACCGCCCTTTACGCCGGCGCGAATTCGGCGACTCGATGCAGGCAGGCCAGCGCCAGTTCGCTTGCCCGCGCCTGACTCTCGGCCTCGGCGTAGCAGCGCAGTTCAGGGGCGTTGCCGGATGGACGCAGGTGGACGATTTCGCCGTTGGCGAGCGTGATGCGCAGGCCGTCGGTCTGGTCGATACCGGCCGGGACGAGCGACAGCGGCGCGAGGAAATCGCGCAATGCGGATTCCGCTGCGGCCAGGCTCTGAATCAGTTGCCGGCTGTTGTCGGTGGCGAAGTTCTGGATGCGATCGCTGGCGGTGAAACGCGGCGGCAGGCTGGCGGGCAGTTGCGAGACCGGCACGCCGTCGGCGCGTGCCAGCGCCAGCAGGGTGAGGATCGGCAGCACGGCATCGCGCGTCGGCAGCGGTTGCAGCACGCGGCCATCCTTTTCCAGTTGCGATCCAACCAGAAAACCGCCGTTGGCCTCGAACCCGACGACCCGCCGGGCGCCGGCGGCGGCCAGTGTCTGCATGCCTTCGATGACGAAGGGCGAGCCGATGCGGGTGCGCGCCAGCCGCGCGAAGGCGCCGCACTTTTCCAGTGCGGTGTTGCTGCTTACCGGTGTGGCGACGGCATCCGCGCCGAGACTGCGGGCGCACAAAATGCCGACCACATCGCCGCGCAGGTAATTGCCCTGTTCGTCGCCCAGTAGCGGCCGGTCGGCATCGCCATCGGTCGAGAGAATCGCGTCGAAACGATGTTCGGCGGCCCAGCGTCGCGCCTGCTGGATATCCGCTTCGGCGACCGCTTCGGTGTCGATGGGGACGAACTGGTCGGTGCGCCCCAGCGCGACCACCTCGGCGCCCAGGCCTTGCAGGAGTTCATGCAGCAGGTCGCGCGCGACGCTGGACTGTTCGTAAAAACCCAGGCGCATGCCGGCCAGTACGTTGCGCGGGAAGAAGTTCAGATAGCGGTCGATGTACAGCCCGCGCGCCTGCGGGTTGACAGCCGGCAGGGCAGGCAGGTCGAGTCGGCCGGGCAGGCTGATTGTCGCGGCGGCGATGCCGACTTCGTCCGCCTTGGTGATTTCTCCCTCGGCGCGATAGAACTTGATGCCGTTGCGGTCGAACGGGATGTGGCTGCCGGTCACCATGATCGCCGGAATCCCGTGCTCCTGGGCGTAGAACGCCAGGGCCGGCGTCGGCAGCACGCCGCAGAAATCGGCCTCGAAGCCGGCGTGCCGGATGGCCGCCACGCAGGCGCGGGCGATCTCCGGGCTGCTCGGCCGCAGGTCCATGCCCAGCGCGACGCGGCCGCCGCCGGACTTGCCCGCCGGCATGCCGATCACCTGGATGAAGGCGGCCGTGTAGGCAAAGCAGACTTCGGCGGTCATGTCCGCCACCAGGCCGCGCGCACCGCTGGTGCCGAAACGGACGCCGCTGCTGTCCATGAGGGTGTGAATTTTGATTGGGCTGGTCGGGATATCGGACACGTTCAGGGTTCGCTTTTTTCAAATGGCAGGATTGCGTTCGGACGCAACAATAACGCTTCGAATTGCGCCAGCGCTACTGGTCGGCTGAACAGGTAACCCTGGAAAGCCGGACAGTCGTGCGTAAGCAGGAATTCGAGCTGCGCCTCGGTTTCCACGCCTTCGGCGATGACATCCAGGCCCAGGCTTTTTGCCATGACGATGATGGTTTGCACAATCGCGGCGTCGTTCGGATCGGTCGCTACATCGCGCACGAAGGATTGGTCGATCTTCAACTGGTCGAGCGGGAGCTGTTTCAGGTAGGACAACGAGGAATGTCCGGTACCGAAATCGTCCATCGCGAAACTGACGCCCAGATTTTTCAATGCTTGCATCTTGGCAATGGTATCGGCGACGTTATGCAAGACCAGGCTTTCGGTAAGTTCAAGCTTCAGTTGCGTCGGGTCGATGCCGCTGGCGTGGATCACCGCCTCGACCTGCGCAACAAATTCGCGCTGGCGAAACTGGCGCGCACTCACATTGACTGCCAGACGCAAGCCGCACGCGGCAGGGTTGCTGCTCCATTGGCCAAGCTGGCCGCACGCGGTTTGCAGCACCCAATGGCCGATCTCCAGAATGAGGTTGCTTTCCTCGGCGAGCGGAATGAACTTCGCCGGCGATATCAGGCCATGCTTCGGGTGTCGCCAGCGCAACAACACTTCCGCGCCGAAGATGCGTCCGCTCATATCGACCTGGGGCTGATATTCAAGATGCAGTTGCCCTTGTGACAGGGCGTAACGCAAATCGGCCAGCAGGGCGATGCGTGCATCCAGCGCAGCCTGCATGGCCGGATCGAAGAAGCGGATCGCATTGCGGCCGGCATCCTTGGCCTGGTACATGGCCACATCCGCCCGTTTGAGCAGTTCATCGACCCCGATCTGGTGATTGAAAAACAGGCAGACACCAATGCTGGGGGTGCTATGGAATTCATGCCCCTTGATGCTGAACGGCTGATTGATCGCATCGCGCAGTTTTTCGGCCACCGTCTCGACCTGCGCGGCTGCGGTAGCCTGGTCTGCATGCAGCCCTTCCAGCAACACCACGAACTCGTCACCGCCCAGACGTGCCACGGTGTCATCGTCGCGCACGCAGGCGCGCAGTCGCCGCGCGACTTCCATCAGGAGCAGGTCGCCGACATCATGGCCCTGGGTGTCATTGATGGTCTTGAAACTATCCAGATCGAGAAACAGGATGCCGCCGAACTGCCGGCTGCGCTGGCTGGTGGCGAGTGCCTGGCCAAGCCGGTCAAGCAGCAGGCGGCGGTTGGGCAATTGCGTCAGCACATCATAGAAAGCGAGATTTCGGATCTGCTCTTCCGCCTGCTTGCGCGCGGTAATGTCACTGATCAATGCAAACAGGCCGATCGGCTTGCCGTTTTCGTCAAGCATGGGCGTGATGCTGAATTCACAGGCCAGCAAGCTGCCATCAGGGCGCCGCAGCGCCATTTCATGCCGTGTAGCGCCGCCATTGCGGACGCCCGCCGCCGCGAAGAAGACCGGGTGATCCGCCTCGTGCAGCAGATCAAGCAGGCTGGCGCCGAGGATTTCGCTCCTCGATCGAAGCAACATACTGCACAGCGCCGGGTTGACCTCGATGATGCGATGCTCGGGATCGACCATCCAGAAACCTTCATGCGTTGTATCCAGCACGCGCCGCAACTTCTGCTCGCTCTCGCGCAGTTGCCGCGCCATCGCCAGATGCCGCCGCACCGCAATTGCAACGAGGAGCAGCGAGATGAGGAGGAATGTGACCGCGCTGACCAGCGTGGCGAGCAGCGCGGGCTGCAACATGGATTCAGGCAGATTCGGATTGCTGTCACTCAGAAAATATGCTGCCGCCATCGCCGTGTAATGCATGCCGGAAACGGCGCAGCCCATCACTGCCGCGCTGCTCAGGCGCAGCCAGCGACGGCCGCTGTCGGCGCGCGTGCGCAGCCGGTAATTGATGGATAAAGCCAGCCAGGCCAGCAACACGGCGACCAGAATCGAAACCGCGAACAGGAAGGGGTCGTAACGCACCAGGCCATCCAGTCGCAACGCCGCCATGCCGGTGTAGTGCATGACGCCGATACCAAGGCCAAGCAGCAGGCTGCTGACGAACAGGCGGGTGTTGCTGAAGCGAGTCCGGCTGATCAGCCGCAAAGCCACGGCACTGGCGAGGATGCCGGGCAGAATGGAAAGCAGGGTGATATCGGTATCGTAGTTGACGCGACAGGGCAGGCGCAGCGCCAGCATGCCGATGAAATGCATGGCCCAGGTACCACCGCCCATGACCATCGCCGCGACCAGCAACCAGAACAACCGGTCGGTACGTCGGCTGCTTGAGCGGGTCATCTCGATCACGGTAAACGCGGCGTGCGAGGCGAAGATCGCGATCAGCAACGAGAGCGCCACCAGCCAGGGGTCGTATGTCCCGTTGTAGAGCAGGCTTGATTCGGGCGGCGAAGCAAGAAAGTGGAGAGAAATGTCGAGGCTCATGTTGTTGTAGGTTTAGCGTGACAGCCCGCATCTTCCACTGTCCACCGGTTCGCGACAATTCCCTGGTTTGACGCGGCTGCATCGCCGCAACCTGAACCGGCGCGGTATGCTTGCTCCATCCCCCGCCCGCCGCTGCCACCTTGCCGACCCTCCGCCCGCCGCTTATCGAACAGCTTGAGCTGCAAGTCGCGCGCGTGCCGGTCACGCAAGTGCTGATCGCCGCCAACCTGCTGGTGTTCGTGGTCATGCTCGGGTTCGGCGCCGGGATCTGGCATACCTCGAACAGCATACAACTGGACTGGGGGGCAAATTTCGGACCCGCCACCAAAGACGGCGAATGGTGGCGTCTGGGCAGTGCCCTGTTCCTGCATTTCGGTCTGTTCCATCTCGCCATGAACATGCTTTCGCTGTGGGATGGCGGCCGTCTGGTTGAACGCATGTACGGACCGGCACGGTTCAGCCTGATCTATCTGGTCAGCGGCCTGGGTGGCAACCTGCTCTCGCTGGTGACTCAGGGCGACGGCGCCGTATCGGGTGGAGCATCGGGCGCCATATTCGGGGTTTATGGCGCTTTGATGGTGTATCTGTGGCGCGAACGCGGCGACCTCAATCCGGCCGAATTCAAATGGCTGTTCTGGGGCGCGGCCGGCTTCTCGGTAGTAACCATCGTACTGGGCCTGCAAATAACCGGCATCGACAACGCCGCTCATATCGGCGGCCTGCTTGCCGGCATTCTGTCCGGCATTGCCCTGGCTCGAACACACGCGCCGCGCGAGCGCCAACGCTGGCTTGCCGCCGGTGTTCTGATATCCAGCCTGGTCTGGCTGATCACCAACATTCCCGCCCCGCGCTATCGCTGGAGCGAGGAACTGCTGGCGCGCGGCGAAATCAGCGAGTTTCTTGGCGCCGACGCACGCATCAGCGCACGCTGGGGGTCGATCCTCAGCCGAGCGGGCGAACATCGTTCATTCGACGAACTCGCGGGACGCATCGAGAATGAAGTCAGCGGCCCGTATGCGTCCAGCTTCGAGCAATTGACCAGAATCCGGCTGGATGCCGCCGCACCGTCGGCAGCCGCACTCGAATCACTGCGCAAATATGCAGAACTGCGCCGCGATGCCTCGCGTGCGCTGGTCGAGGGCCTGCGTGCGAAGGATCGGCAACGCATCCGCGCTGCGCTTGAATTGGCCACGCAGGCGCCCCGCTTGTCGCTTCCGTCGCCACACAACGAAAACCCGCCAGCCGAACAAAACAGGCCGTGACACAGCCAGCGGTGGCAAGTTTATCCAGGCCTGGCCGATATTCCGGCAACGCTGTGGCGGCCGAGATAACGGGATAAGCTTGTCCGGTACCCGCAGTCCAGTATGATTTCGCATGTTTTTGCGTGTCTGCACAAGATGATTCACCAATCAGGTTACCTTTTCCCGACAGGTTTCATGTCTGCCAGCTCGACTGGGCGGGCAGGTATTCTGCCGCCAGGTGGAATCGAATGGACATGAACCGACGTCTGTTTCTCGCCCTGTCGCTTGCCAACCTCGCCGTATGGCGCGGGCTTGCGCGCGCCTCGCCGGCGCCTCCGGTGGTGTTCGTCGTGCATCCCTTCGACACGCCATCACATCTGTTCCAACGCTTCCGGCCACTCTCGCTTTACCTCTCCAATGTACTCGGGCAGACCATCAGACTGGTCATCGCCAGAAATCATGAAGAGCAGATCGCCATGATCAGCGACGGCCGCGCCCAACTGGCCTACCTCGACCCGGCGCCTTACGTGGTTGCGCGTGAAAACGTCGCGCTGGACATACTTGCCGGCAAGGCAGAGGGCTGCATGACCTTCTACCAGAGCGCGATCGTCGTCCGCGCCAACAGCCGCATCCGCCGCATGACCGATCTGAAGGGTCGCAATGTCGCATTCGGCGCCGAAAACACACTGGCCAGCGCGATCGCGCCAAGGTTGATGCTGGCCGAAGCCGGCATCAGGCTTGCCGATCTGGGCAATGTGTCCTATCTGGAACGGCATGAGCGCGTCGCGCTCTCGGTACTGCACGGCGATGTTGACGCGGGTGGACTGCGACTGGATGTCGCCAAGACCTATCTGCCGCGTGGTCTCAGAATCATTGCCAAGTCCCCGCCGCTTCCGCCGCATGTGATCGCTGCCGGCCCCACACTGCCTGCCGCCGCACTGCAAAAGGTACGCAAGGCATTGCTGCTGCCGGACGAGGCGGGTCAGGATGCGATTCTTGCCCTTGGCGAAAATACCGCCTTCGTGCAGATCAGTGACAGCGATTTCAACTCGTTGCGACGCCTGTTGAAGAAAGCCGGACCGCCATGAGACCGCGCTCCCTTTCGTACTGGTTGACGGTCTATCTGGGCGCCGCCTGGCTGGCATTCTTTGTCGTGCTGGGCCTCGCGCTTTGGCAAAGCGTGCATCATCTGCTCGACGAGGTGCTGGCAGACAAATCGCGCGTGCTGGCTTCCCAACTGGCGGAGATGTCGGTGGATGCCGTCCTTCAGCGCGACTACGACAGCCTCGAACGCAATGTTGCCGAACTGGTCAAGCACAGCGGCCTGACGTATATCGAGATCCGTCGCGCCGATGGCGTCGTGCTGGGCCATGCCGGCGCACCCATTTCCAACCAGGGATTGCAGCGCGTTCCACTCAGTGCCGCCGGCGAGGAACTCGGTTCCGTCTCGGTTCAATATGACGGCGGCGCTTCCCATGTCGCCGCCTGGCGCATCGCAGGTCTGCTTGCCGCCGGCCTGGCGCTGTTTTCGATCTTTGCGTTCTACGGCCTGCGCCGCATGCTGGTATCCCGCCTGATCATGCCGGTGCGTTCCTTGCTGGAACAGGGCAACTTCACCCACCCGACGCTGGCCGACATTACCGCGCCGGCGGAAGTACGCGAACTGGCGGCCGCGCTCTCGGGACTGCAATCCCGCGTCGCCGAGCACGTGTCCGCGCTGGAAGATGCCGCCCATGCCCGCAACGAAGCACTGTATGCCGCCCAGAGTGCACAGCGCCTGGCGACGGTGGGCCAGTTGGCCGGAGAAGTCGCGCACGAACTCAACACCCCGCTGGCCAACATCCTCTGTTATGCCCAGATGGAACTCCCCCGCGCAAGCGATGAGGACAGTCAGCAAGCGCTGGAAACCATCATTTCCCAGGCCCGCCGCGCCGGTGAAATCGTGCGTGACATGCTCACCGTCGCACGCGCCCCGGCTGTACGCAGCCAGCATCTGGACCTGACTTCGCTTGCAGCCACCTTTGTCCGCCTGCTTTCGCCGATGGCGCGTCGCCAGGGCGCCCAGGTATTGCTCGACGCGCCTGCCAAAGTACCGGTCTGGGCCGACCCGTCCCGGATCGAACAGATCCTGTTCAACCTTGCCACCAACGCCTTGCAGGCCGGGGCAGATTCCATCCAGGTTCAGGTCGACCAACAACCGGCCTGCATCACCGTCAGAGACAACGGCCCCGGCATTGATCCGACAGTGCGCGCCAACCTGTTCGAGGCATTTGTCACCAGCAAGCCCGTGGGCCAGGGTACCGGTCTCGGCCTCGCGATCTGCAAACGACTGGCCGAGGAAATGGGCGGACAACTGACACTGCATGAGTCACAGCCCGGACGCACCCTCTTCCGGCTTGAATTACCCTCTACTCAAAATGAGAACTGAAATGACGCCAACCCTGCTGATCGCCGAGGACGACGCCGTCCTGGCAAGAATCGTGGCGCGACTGGCGCGTGATATCGGCTTCACCGTCATTGTCCACAATGACGGCGATGCCGCCCGCACCAGTCTGAAAGCGGATGCCCCCGATGCATTGCTCACCGACCTGCGCCTGCCCGGTTGTGACGGCCTCGAACTGTTGCGCGTCTCCAAGCAACTCGCGCCCAATCGCCCGATGTTGCTGATGACCGGCTTCGCCACACCAACCAACGATATCGAGGCATTCGAACTGGGCGTGTCCGACATTTTGCTGAAGCCGTTCGAGCTCGACCAGGCACGCGCCGCGCTGTTAGGCATCAAGAACATCCTTGAACAGCGAGGCAAGCAGTATCAACTGACACCGTTGGCGGAACAGGTCATCCGCAACCGCAGTGAGCCGGCCCCGATCGAGGCCACCGAACCCCTGCAACAGACGCTGGAGATTGCCGCCCGCGTTGCCGCGACACCCAAACCGGTTGCACTGGAAGGCGACACCAGCGTCTGCAAAGGGGTGCTGGCGCGACATATCCACGCCATTTCGGCACGTTCTGAGGGCCCCTTCTTCTCGGTCAACTGTAGCGCGCTGTCACCGACGCAACTGGTCTCCGAACTGTTCGGCTATGAAAAGGGCGCATTCTCCGGTGCCAATGCAAGAAAACCCGGGCTGCTTGAACAATCCGCCGGCGGCACGTTGTTCCTGGATGAATTCAATGCTGCAAGTCCGGAAGTGCAAAGCCGGCTGCTGCAATTCATCGATGAAAAGCGGTTGTTCCGCCTGGGGGGCGTAAAACCCTTCTCTGCCGATGTTCGCCTGATCATTGCCGCCAAGCGCCCGATGCGTGAAGAGGAAGCCTCGGGCCACATTTCAAAGGATTTGTGTTCTCGCATCGAAGTTGTTTCCATCCCCGCCGACACCACTCCGGGAAAGTCATGAAGCGGCCCCCAGCAGACGCTGAGTTCGTCGCGCTCCCGGTTGTGCTGCCAGATGCAGTTCGCTGACGAAAACAAGACCGGCCAAACAAAAACGGCGCACCAGGCGCCGTTTTTGTCCTCCCCCGCACAACGGATCAGTTGAAGGTGTAGGTCACCACGTAGGGAACGTTGATCGCCACCGGCTGGGTAACGGCCAGTGTGGCATTCACGGTGCCGACCGAACCCGAGAACGTGCAACTGGTGATGGTGAAGGTTCCGATCGCAACGCTGCCGAGTGCATTGGTCAGCGAAGTCGTCGAATTGATATCGGTCATGTCCGTGCAGAACTCCGCCTGCGATGCCGGCGCGGTTACGCCCGGAATATTGATATCGGCCAAGCCACCACCACCGGCGGTAATACGAAGCGTCACCCCCCCCGCGCCACCACCACCGCCGCCAGCGGCGACTGCCGGAAACTGGCCGTGGAAGGCATTGGCGTTGTTGGTGACGTTGATTTCGTGCAAGGCGCCGGCATTGAAGACGACCTCATAGGTGGCACCGGTGGCCGCATCGGTAAACGCATAGGCCGAGAACGGCAATGTCACCACCACGTTCTGGATCGGGTTGGTCAAGGTCTTGCCGCTGAATGCCAGGCTGGTGGTAGAGGCGACAAAGCAGACCTGCTCGCCATTGGTATGCGGTCCGGCAACGCTCAGATTGCGTGCGAAGGTCAGCGTCTGGCCGCCAGCATCGCAGGTTACTGGTGTACCGCCGCCGCCACCGGTGCCGCCGCCGATCACGATATCCGCGATGTCGATGCCGATGGTGAAGGTGATCGGCGCGCCGTTGACATTGAAATTGATCTGGCCGCCGGCGATCACCAGGCCGGTGATCGAATCCAGCACGCCGTCGATGCCGCTGCCATCCGGCGAGAAGCGGGTGCGCAGGAAATCGAAGGTGGCCGGCGCCAGGCCATTGACCTCGAACGCTGTCCTCAGCGTGGCATTGATGCGGCGCTGTGCCAGCAGAATGGCAGCCTGAATATCCGCCAGATTGGCCGGATTGACCCGGTCGCCCCAGGCACTGAACAAGGTCGGCAGATCGGCAGCGGGCGTGTCATCGCCCTGCCGCAACAATTCCAGCGCCATATGGGTCAGCGGTGTGATGTTGAAAATGCCGGTCAGGCCATCCGCAAACGAAAACAGTACCGTTCCAGCGTCGGCCCCACTTCCCGTGGCGCGCAGAATGAACGGCGCGGCCAGGCCAGTGGTGGGAATCTGGAATGCGCCCAAAGCCCCGATGTTTACCGTTCGCGTAACGCCGTTGGCATCCACCAACACCACCGTACCGGTCATCGCGGCGCCGGTTGCAGCCGTACCGCTGATCGCAGTCGCCGGCGCAACGGTGTTGCCATCACTGAGACATCCAGTCAGCAAAAAGGCCGCTGCCAGAAGGCTCAGCCAAACTCTATACACGCTCAACAAACCCTGCATTTGCCACTCCTAGAAAAATCGAACCTGACCGGTTCAACCAAATTCAGCCCAATAGCTCCGATATCCCGCCCGATCAGGCAGGAAACCATGCTCGGAAGGCTAACAGCCGGCGATTTCTTCTTGTACCCCCTGTTCAGGGGGGAGACCAAACGAAGCCAGGCATCCACGATAATCCGGACATGACCTGGAACCTCTTCTGCACCGTCATCGACAACTACGGCGACATCGGCGTGACCTGGCGTCTGGCGCGCCAACTGGCGGTGGAACATGCGTTGCCGGTGCGGCTTTGGGTGGACGACCTGGCCGCGTTTCAGCACATCCGGCCGGAAGTCGATCCCTCCCTGGCAACCCAGCAGCTTGCCGGCGTGGAAATTCGCCGCTGGACGATGCCGCTGCCCGAGGTCGAAGTGGGTGAAGTGGTCATCGAGGCGCTGGCCTGCAATCTGCCGGAGGAGTTCGTCAACCGCATGGCGGCCCGGCCACCGGTCTGGCTGAATCTGGAATATCTTTCGGCCGAGGACTGGATCGCCGGCATACATGGCCTGCCCTCGCCGCATCCGCGATTGCCGTTGACGAAGCACTTCTTCATGCCCGGCTATACCGCCGATACCGGCGGACTGACGCGGGAAAATTGGCTGACCACGCAACGTGACCGGTTCCAGGCCGATGCCGCCGCGCGCGCGGCTTTCTTCGACAGCCTCGGACTGCCTTCCGAACAAGCCGGGGAACTCCGCATTTCGTTGTTCAGCTACGAGAACGACGCCCTGCCCGGTCTGTTGCAGGCCTGGGCGAGCGACGCGGAAGCGGCGAGGGTTCTGGTTCCGCGCGGCAAGGCATTGCCGCAAATCGCGGCCTGGTTTGGCGCGAGCAGTGCTGAAACCGGCACGGTCTGGCGACGCGGCGCCTTGACGCTGCATGTTCTGCCCATGCTGGATCAGGATGCCTATGACCGTTTGCTCTGGGCATGCGACCTGAATTTCGTGCGTGGCGAAGATTCTTTTGTGCGCGCCCAGTTCGCCGCGCGGCCGCTGGTCTGGCAAGCCTATGTGCAGGACGACGGCGCGCATTTCGCAAAACTCGACGCTTTTCTCGCCCTCTATCTCGCCGGCATGGATGCCGATCTGGCCACAACCACCCGAGCGGTCTGGCAAGCCTGGAACGAGGCAACCGATCTGGCCGCCGCCTGGCCGCGCATGCGCGCGTCGCTGCCCGCGCTGGCAAATCACGCCAGAGTCTGGGACAGCGCGCTGGCCGGGCACCCGGACCTTGCCACAAACTTGCTGAAGTTCTGTCGTAAGTGGCTAAAATAGCGGGCTTTTTTTATTCTCCTTTCAGGATACTCCCCGATGAAAACCGCTCAAGAACTCCGCGCCGGCAATGTCGTGATGGTCGGCAATGACCCGCTGGTGGTGCAGAAAGCCGAATTCCAGAAGTCCGGCCGCAATTCCTCCGTGGTCAAGATGAAATTCAAGAACCTGCTCACCGGCAGCGGCAGCGAGACCGTTTACAAGGCCGACGAGAAGTTCGACACCGTGACGCTGGACCGCAAGGACTGTACCTATTCCTACTTCGCCGATCCGATGTATGTATTCATGGACGCCGAATACAACCAGTACGAGATCGAAGCCGACAACATGTCCGAAGCCCTGCCCTATCTGGAAGACGGCATGCCGCTGGAAGTGGTGTTCTACGAAGGCAAGGCAATTTCCGTGAACCTGCCCAGTTCTGTAGTGCGGGAAGTCGAATACACCGAACCGGCCGTCAAGGGCGACACCTCCGGCAAGGTGCTCAAGCCCTGCCGTATCAAGCCCACCGGCCACACCATCCAGGTGCCTGCATTCGTGGAAATCGGCGACAAGATCGAAATCGACTGCGCCAGCGGCGAGTACCGCAACCGCGTCAAATAAGTCGCATCGCATGCAAACAAAAGGGCGCCGGGGAATCGAATCCCCGGCGCCCTTGCTGCTTCAGGCGGCTGAAACGGTTACTTGTTGCCGACTTTCTTCAACCACTCATCGGCAACCTGCCGTGCCGCCTGAATCTGGTCCGGCATCATCCGGTTCGCCTGCATGTTCAACCAGTCGCCGGCAACCGCGTGGCCGCCGCGAACTGCCAGATCGAACCAGGCGTAAGCCTGCACGGCATCCTGCGGCACCGACAAACCCCGGTTGTAAAGCTGGCCAAGCGCGAAATAGGCATCTGCGACCCCTTGTTCCGCAGCCTTCATGTACCAGGGCAAAGCCGCCTCGTAACTTGCATCGGCGCCCTGCCCCTGCTCGATCATCAGACCAACCTGATATTGCGACAGCGCATCGCCCTTCTCCGCCAGCGGCTTGAACAGGTTCAATGCTTTCGGGTAATCGGCGCAGCCATAAACATGCACCGCCTTGTCGTAATCGCCTTCAGCCTGCACCGAGACGGCAAAGGCCAGACCGAGCGCGGTCAGGAACATTCGAATGGAAAAACTCATGGCTGGAACTCCTCTACATTGATCTGGCAGCCTGTCGAAATCCGGCATCATCGACCAAGAATCCACCACCAAAGTTCGACAGCGCCTGCGATTTTCCTACCGCAACCCCATCCCGGGCAACACCCGTGATCAGACCCGTACTGGCCGATCCGGCAACTCGTTGACGTCTTCGGCAGCGCGACTGCGCGGAAAATTCCGTCGCAACACTTCATCCATGCGCTTGATGCCGAGCAGCACACCGGCTTCGAACTCGCCACGCGCGAACTTCGCCTCCATCTCGCGACAGATCGACTCCCAGTGCCGCGATCCAACCCGGCCGTTCAATCCTCTATCCGCCACGATCTCGACGTCACGCTCCGCCAGCAGCAGATAGATCAGCACACCATTGTTGGCTTCGGTATCCCACACGCCCAGTTCGCCGAACAGCGCCAGAGCGCGCTGGCGGGCGCTGACCCCGCGCAGCAACGGCAGCAGATCGAGCGCGCCTTCCACCGCGAAGCGGATTTCGCCGGCATGCGCCTGTTCCGAAGCCACCACGGCCGCCTCGATCCGATCCATCACGGCATCCGGAAACGCGCGCCGGCGCAGCCACAGCGGATACAGCAGATGTCGGAAGATTCGTTTGATGTTCATTGCCCGCTCCTACCAGCGCCCGGAAG
>SXGT01800555.1_pt1 | contig 13624 bp, 6 predicted proteins | sample 3176221 | NCBI WGS metagenome assembly SXGT01 (sample SAMN11356862, study PRJNA531348) | freshwater metagenome | isolation source: freshwater sample F1-120 | place: China: Fuxian Lake, Yuxi | collected 2017-12-25 | reverse complement strand
GATCGAGCGCATTCTGTTCCTTGATGGCCTGCCCAACCTGCAAGACCTGGGCAAACTGATGATCGGCGAGAACGTGCCGGAATGCCTGGCCTGCGATCTCAAACTGGAACAGAACGGCCACGCGCTTTACACCGAGGCGATCCATTATTGCGAATCGGTGAAAGACTATGTTTCGCGAGAGATTCTGCAAAGTATCCAGAGCGATACCGAGGAACACATCGACTATCTGGAAACCCAGCTCAGCCTGGTCGAGCAACTTGGTCTGCAAAACTATCTGCAGAGTGCGATGGGACCGATCGCAAGCTGATCACGCCGGGTGATTGTGCTTGCTCAATCGCCTGTCCGTGACAGCAAACCCAGATTTTCGAAACACAGATATAGCTCGCGGCTGGCCCAGGCATCGGTGGCGGCATAGCCTATTTGCGTCGCGCTCAATTGTGGTTGCGACCAATTGGTGGTTTTTGCGCCTTTGGCCATGCGCCAGCCGAGAAACAAAGCAGTCAGGTTACGCAAGCCGGTCTGTTTGTTGCCGTGGCGTCTTGCGATATGGCCCAGGTCAACTACGCCTGCGACTTCCAGTGGATACAGCTTCTTCAGCTGAGCGATATCCCCCGCCAATGCCACCCCCGTTTTAATGATGCAAGGGTTGGCCATGATTTCAGCCAGCGCGGATGAACAATCCAGTTGCGGCAATTGCAGCAGATACACCCGGTTTGCCGTCGCGATCTGGACCAGGCTGGGCGGATAGCTTCCTCCCTTGTTGAACGCCGGCCGCGTCTCGGTATCAAAACCAAGTACCCGTTCCTGACGGATATCCAGCATGGCTTCAGCCAGCGCAGGCACGCTGTTTACCAGTCGCACTTCACCTTCGTAGCTTCGAATCGGCAGACTGGCGATTTCCTCATGATCGATTTCGCGGCGATATTTGTCTGGCAGCGGAGCTTTGGGCGAGATTGAAGTGTCGTGTGGCTTGCTGCATGGCAGGGAATTGGCCGCGTAGCCTCGTCTGGCTGCCAACCAGGGCGTCACCAGTTCGGTCAACAAAATCAGTAACCACAAACGACCGGCACCGAGGTTGTAGTCGGCAAGCAGTTCGGAGATTGGATGGTCGAGAATGAAATGAAACACGCCGAATTCAAATGCGACGGTCATCGCCACCCAGGCCGCACCGATTCCCAACGCCGACAAGGGCGCAGGGCGTAAAACCTTGATGAAGCGAACAATCACGACAGCAATAAGCAGGCTGACCAGGAGTGTGCCGACTTGATGTGCAGCTTGTTCCTCCAGCCACGCAGTCAGCATCGCTTCGCGCAGCACGCCACTGCTCACGGCAATGACCATGAAGACAAGCCAGGCGCCGATTGCGCTGATGATCATGCTGGCAGGCAGGAACAAGCCGATTGTCCGATTAAGGCGCCAGCATCAGCAGCGGCAGCAACCACCAGGGTTTGTAATGCTGAACGACAACCGGCACAGCCCGGCTGGGCAGGCTTTCCCGATGTTCCCGGTCCAGCGCGATCACGCGCAGCCAGTAATTGCCGGGCGCAGGTTTGATCAATCTGGCCTGCGTGCCGGTTACCAGATGGCTGGAAAGAATCGGAGAAAAACCTTCATTGCTGCTCAACTCAAGCCTGAACACCGGCGCAGTGCCGCTCCAGCCGACAGCAAGCATGCCGGCTTCCTCGATGACCTGGAGCTTGGCAGGTGGTTGCGGCAGGCTAACCGGAGCAGGGGGGGGCGGTGCGGGGAATACTCCAAATGCGCGATGTGGGCTGAACGCACGTGAGCGACCGTGTTCGTCCAGGCTGGCAATACGCCAATGCCACTCGCCCGGGGGCAGGGTTTCGCGAGTCCTGTCACCCAACGGCAAGCGGCGTTCGATCAGCCCGGGCCCAAATTCGGGTGTTGGCGCGAGTTGCAGCAGATACCCCTGTGCGCCCGTCGCCGGGGTCCAGATCAGTTCAACCTCCTGATCGACGAATCTTTCGCCAAGGGCCGGCTTGAGCGGCATGGGCGGCAATGGTCGCGCGTCCACGGAGAAGCGATGCTGTGCATCGAAACCTTCCAGCCCGAACTGATCAATCGCACGTACACGCAGGTAATAAACACCATCATCAAGGTCGGCATCCCATTGGGCGACCGATTCGTTGAACACACCGTCACGTAACACGGTCTGGAATTCCGGATCGGCCGATAACTGGGTACGCCAGGCGCGAGCTGCCTCCTGCGCGGGCCAGTTCAGGACAAGCGGTAAATGCATGATCTCGGCGGGCAGCCCGGACAGATCGGGCTTCGGCAGCAAGCTGACCGGTGGCGCCGGGGGTTTGCCCTGCTCTGCATAAGTGCCAAACCCCGCATCGACCTTGACTTCCTGGCCCATTGCGGAAACCGCAACCGCGCCCTCGACCACTTCATTGCGCAGGGTTTTTCCGTCCTCGGCGACATTCAGCCGGAAACCGGTGCCGCGCAGACCTGCCACGGCAACCGGTGTATGGACCTGAAAGCCGCCGGCGGGGGCGAACTGCCTGCTTGCACTGGCTTCGAGCCGGCCGCTGTCAAGCGTCAACTCGGTTGAAACCATGCCGGTCTTGCCATAGCTGCTCAGCCGTCCAAAGCTCAGCTTGCTGGATGCCTGCTGGGTCAGACGGGTGTTGTCGGCAAAACGATAACTGACCGAGGCCCCGGGGCCGGTCAGCACGGTTTCACCACCCGACAACGATTCTCCCGTCTTCAGCGGCTGGTAAGGTCCATCCGGCCGCTTGAAGCGTGCATTGCCGCTGACCGCAACCACGGCGACGGGCGCCGGCGTTACCTTGAGCAATTCGACCGGGATTTTCAATCGGCTATTCGCCGGCAGATGTTTGGGGATCGGCACGCCATTGGCGGCCTGTACCTTGGGCCAGTCTTTCGGATTGCGCAGGTATGTCTGGCCGATGGCACTCAGGGTATCGCCGGGAACAGTGAGATAAAGCCATTCCGCGGCTGGCGCGGGCAGGGCGAATGCGGCAAGCGCCGCCAGAGCCGGAACAAGAAGTGCAATGCGCATGGGAAGTCTCTTACGGTAAGCTCTAGGCCACTCGGAAAATGCAAGGATAACTCTGTCATGCACATTGGTACGCCTCAATCTCCGTCCGCCACCCGGGTCATGCTGCTGGGCGCGGGCGAACTGGGCAAGGAAGTCATTATTGCGTTGCAGCGGCTTGGAGTTGAAGTCATTGCGGTGGATCGTTACGACGGCGCGCCCGGACATCAGGTCGCCCAGCGTGCACAAACCATCGACATGGCCGATGGCAATGTCCTGGCCCGTTTGATCGACTCGGAAAAGCCGGCCATTGTGGTGCCGGAAATCGAGGCTATCGCCACGGAAACCCTGGTTACCCTGGAAAAGGCCGGGCTCTGCCGGGTGATCCCCAGTGCGCGTGCGGCGCATCTGACGATGAATCGGGAAGGCATCCGTCGTCTTGCCGCCGAAGATCTGAATCTCCCCACCTCCCGCTATGCCTTTGCCGATTGCCTGCAGGCGCTGCGTGCCGCCGTCGAAGGCGACAACGGGATCGGCTACCCCTGCATCATCAAGCCGGTAATGTCATCCTCCGGCAAGGGACAAAGTCGGGTCGAGGGGCCTGACGATCTGGGGACGGCCTGGGATTACGCCAATGCCGGCGGACGAGTCAACAAGGGCAAGGTAATCGTCGAGGCGTTTGTCGATTTCGACTATGAAATCACGTTGTTGACAGTGCGAGCCCTCGCCGCCGATGGCCAAGTGGAGACCCATTTCTGCGCGCCCATCGGTCATATTCAGGTGAAGGGGGATTACGTCGAAAGCTGGCAACCGCAGGCGATGAGTACGGCAGCCTTGAAGCGCGCTCAAGCCATTGCCAAAGCAGTGACCGACAATCTGGGCGGCGTCGGTCTGTTTGGCGTCGAGTGTTTCGTGAAAGGCGACGAAGTCTGGTTTTCCGAGGTCAGCCCGCGTCCGCACGATACCGGCATGGTCACCATGATCAGCCAGAGGCAAAGCGAATTCGAACTGCATGCACGAGCCATCCTCGGTCTGCCGGTGGATGTTTCGATGCGGTCGCCGGGCGCATCGGCAGTCATCTATGGCGGCATGGATGCGGCCGGGGTTCGTTTCGAGGGTGTCGATGCCGCATTGCGCGTCCCGGGAACCGACCTGCGTCTGTTCGGCAAACCGGTTTCCTACGTCAATCGGCGCATGGGGGTGGCCTTGGCGGAGGGTGCGGATACGGATCAGGCACGGCTACGCGCCAAGTCCGCTGCCGCGTTGGTGAAGCCGATTGCGGGTTGAACCCGCAATCGGCGGGCGCTCAGGAACAGACCTGCTGCAAATTGAAGGACAGCAGATTGGTCTTGTTGAGCCCCTCGAAACCAAGGTTCAACGCTTCATGCAACAGCTTCATTGGCGGCGGGGTGATGCCGATCACTTCGGTCGGACACTTGAAATTGATCACCACCAGCGGCTTCTCTCCGGTTGGATAGACTTTCTTGATCGTCGGCAGGATGTTCGAATCGCCGGTCAACGGCACCATCATTTTCAGGCTGGTAAAGATCTTGTTCAGCGTTCCGGGCGAGTCCACCGCTGCTGATGGTTGCGCTTTGGTCGAATTGGGCTGGCCTGGACCGAATGTCGGAAATGCAGCGGACGAAATTTTCAGTCCATCGCCAAACTGGCTGAACATCTTTGCGGGATCAGTTGGAGCGTAATTCGGCTGATTCGCGAAGTAGGGATTGGCCAGATAAGGATTGCCGGGTCGCGTCACGCCTTGCGTGACTACTGCCTTGGCAGCAACAGGTGTCTGGGCCGCAACCGGCTTGGCTACAGGAACGGTCTCGACGGCAATCTGCGGGGCGGCGGCGGGTGTGGCAGCCACCGCAGCCACCGCGATGGGCGGCTCGATTTTCTGGGCTGATTGCACTGGTGCGGCCGGACTCGGTGCCACCGGGGAAAGGGTGGCCACTGGCGCGGAAACGCTTGGTTTCGGCTCAACGACAGGCGCTGCCGCCGGGGTTGTGACAACGGCAGCATTCACAGCAGGAGTGGCCGCAGCCAGTGCAGCCATGGACGCGCTAACTGCCCGCGGCAGAATTGCGGCGGGCTGGTTGACAAAATAGGGATTGATCGTGATCACGCTGGCCGGAGGCGGACTATATTTTTGAACGTCGTTACTCGCCATACGGATCACTGTCGGCTTCCTGGCCGCTGCAACAGATGAAATCTTGCTGCCGCTGGTCTTGCCAGTCTTGGCGGTTCTGGCGCCGGCGGATTTTGTTTTGACGGACTTGTTCTTGGCAGCACTGGTATTTGCACTTGCAGGAGCTTTGACGGAGGGTTGCGCTTCCGAGCTTTGTGCGACCCCGAGATTGAGGAATGAAATCAGTGCAACGAGCAAGCCGCTATGGATAAAGTGCGATGGTTTCATTCTGGCAACCTTTAAAAAAGGGGGGGCGATTCAACGCCCGGGTTGATCAAACTAACCATCATTCGGCTTAGCGTCAATCAAACAGTTCCTCATTAAGTACATGGTTATATTTAGTGTTTCTTTTTGATCTCGTTAATTCCCGGCCTGATGGGCAGAAACGGCGCTTCGGCTGGCATCATGGTGCAGTGCATGATGAGTTGATTGGATCATTGCGAATTCACCCATATCGAGGAGTCTGAAGATGCAAAACGGGAACTGCGACCAGCAGCAAGCTACAAAAATCCGAAGTGGTGGCCTGGCTTGACCAGCGGGACCGCCGCGTTCAACAGCCCGATTCTGCAGCGGCGTTACCGCATCAGCGGCATCGTCCAGGGGGTCGGTTTCCGACCCTATGTCTGGCATCTTGCGCGTGAACTCGGTTTGACGGGGTGGGTACGCAACGATGCTGCCGGGGTTGAAGTGCTGGTCGAAGGTGAAAAGGGACTCGTCGAAGAATTCAATCATCGACTGCCGCGCCAAACACCGCCGCTGGCGAAGTTACGCGAGATCGGTTGGCAGGACTCGCCAGCCAGCCACGCGTTCTCGACTTTCGAGGTGATCGTGAGTGGTGCCGGCCGCGCTGCTACCATGATCGGCCATGACAGCGGCGTCTGCCCGGACTGCCTGGCTGAAATGTTCGACCCCGACGATCGTCGCTGGCGTTATGCCTTCATCAACTGCACACACTGTGGTCCGCGTTACACCCTGACGCGCAAGTTGCCGTATGACCGTGCCCTGACCAGCATGGCTGACTTTCCGTTGTGTCCGGACTGCGAACGCGAATATCTCGACCCGGCGAATCGACGCTTTCACGCCGAACCTACCGCATGCCCGCTTTGCGGACCGAAATTGATGCTGGCCGATACCGACGGCAATCGACTGGAGGTTGCTGATCCGCTGGTCGAGACACTGCGCCGCCTGCGTACCGGGGATATTGTCGCCATCAAGGGGTTGGGCGGTTTCCACCTGGCATGTGACGCACGCAACGCCGAAGCTGTCAGGCGCTTGCGTGAGCGCAAGAACCGGGATGAGAAGCCCTTTGCCATCATGGCCGCCAACCTGCCCTCCATCGCCGACTGGGTAGAGATCAGCGCGGCAGAAGGCACGCAATTGCATAACCAGGAACGCCCCATTGTGCTGTTGCGCAAGAAACCGGGTGCCGACGCCGAGTTTCAGGCGGTTGCACCCGGACTGGCCTGGCTTGGCGTGATGCTGCCCTACACGCCGATGCATTGGCTGCTGTTCCACGCCGCTGCAGGGCAACCGGCCGGCACGATCTGGCTGCGACAGCGGCAAGACCTGTTGCTGGTGATGACCAGCGCCAATCCGGGCGGCGAACCACTGGTCATCGGCAATGACGAGGCCGTGGCACGGTTGGCGGGCATTGCGGACACGCTGCTGATGCATGACCGCGATATTGTCGTCCGCTGTGACGACAGCGTGGTCAGGTGTCCCCCCGGCTCGCCCCCCCCCGGGGGGGGCAAGTCATTCTTGGAGCGGCCCGGCGAACGACTTGAGCAGATCGGCGAAACACAGATTCCCCAATTCATCCGTCGTGCGCGCGGCTTCACCCCGCGTGCGATACGCCTGCCGCGATCCGGTCCGCCGGTGCTGGCCCTGGGCGGTTATCTGAAAAACACGATTTGTGTCACGCGCGGCGACGAAGCCTTTCTCTCCCAGCATATCGGCGGTCTCGATAATGCAGCGGCCTGCGGCATGCTGGTCGAGGTGGTTGAACATCTGCTCGCCATGCTGCAAGTCGAACCACAAGCTATCGCGCATGATCTGCATCCGGATTTCTTCAGCACGCACCATGCACTTGAACTTGCGGTGCGCTTCGGCGTGCCTGCCATCCCGGTGCAGCACCATCATGCCCATATCGCCGCCGTTGCCGCCGAGCACGCCAGCCCGGATCGAATGCTTGGTCTGGCGTTGGATGGCGTCGGCCTGGGTGACGATGGCACCGCCTGGGGCGGAGAACTCCTGCTCGTCGAGGGCGCGAGTCATTCCCGGCTTGGCCATCTGTCCCATATCCCGCTGCCTGGTGGCGACAAGGCAGCACGGGAACCCTGGCGGATGGCAGCAGCGGCACTTTTCAAACTGGGACGCGGCGATGAAATCGGGCAACGCTTTGCAGCGCAGCCCGCCGCGAAACAGCTTTTGCAATTGCTTGAACGCGGAATCAACTGCCCTCCCTCCAGCAGCCTCGGCCGCTGGTTCGACGCAGCAGCCGGACTGCTGGGCGTGCGTGAAGTGATGGCCTACGAAGGCCAGGCGGCGATGTTGCTGGAAGGTTTGGCTGCGGCGCGGGAGGGGCAGGTGGCGCCGATGCCGGGCGGCTTTATCCTGCATGCCGATGGCCGTCTCGACCTGCTTCCTTTGCTGCGCCGATTGGCGGGTGAAACCGATGTCGCATTCGGTGCGGCGCTGTTTCACACAACGCTCGCCCACGCCCTGGCCGAATGGACCGAACACGCCGCGCAAGTTCGGGGTATCAATACGGTTGCCCTGGGCGGCGGCTGCTTCCTCAATCAAGTCCTTGCCAGCATCCTGACCGAGCAATTGGAGCGACGCGGCATTGCGGTCCTTGCCGCCCGCCAGGCGCCTCCGAATGATGGCGGCCTGAGTCTGGGGCAGGCATGGATTACGATGCAGACGCTGGCCCACTCATGAAGAGACGTGGCTGCGCGAGCTGATCACAGTCGCCCGAAACGAGCCTGTGCCTGACAGAGACTCGACTTCTGGTCGCTTCGGTGGGCGGAACTTGGCTTAAAGTTCGCGCCTTACCCGGCCGATATGCCGTTTGATCCATGCGTAAGAATTACGCATTTCGCTGACTCAAGGTGGAGTAATGGCGCAAACCATAGAAAAAAACACCGTGCTGGTCGTCGATGACACCCCGGAGAATCTGACCGTTCTGGGCGAATTGCTGCAACCCCGATTTCGCGTGCGGGTTGCCAATTCGGGTCGACGCGCCTTGCAGGTTGCCGCCAGCGAGCCCAAGCCCGATCTGATTCTGCTCGATGTGATGATGCCCGAGATGGATGGTTATGCGGTCATTGCGGAACTGCGCGCCAATCCGTTGACGCGGGATATCCCGGTCATCTTCGTGACTGCCATGGATGCCGACGCCGATGAGGAGCATGGTCTGTCGCTTGGCGCAGTCGATTACATCACGAAGCCGATCCGACCGGCGATCGTGCTGGCCAGAGTGATCGCGCACATGGACCTGAAACTTGCGCGCGATTCGCTGCGTGACCAGAACTACTGGCTGGAACATGAAATCGCCCGCCGTATGCGCGACAACCAACTGATGCAGGATGTCAGCATCCGCGCCCTGGCCAGCCTGGCCGAAGCAAGAGACATGGAAACCGGGCATCACATTCGTCGTACCCAATCCTATGTCGAAGCACTGATCGAACAACTCAGGCGGCATCCGCGTTTTGCCGTCTATTTCACCGACGCCATGGCACACATGGTTGGCAAAGCGGCACCGCTGCACGATATCGGCAAGGTCGGCATACCCGACAGCATCCTGCTGAAACCGGCGCGTCTTACGCCGGATGAGTTCCGGATCATGAAAACCCACAGTGCCATCGGCGGCGATGCCATCGACCTCGCCATGCGGGGTGAAGTCAGCGAATCCGATTTCCATATCCTGCAAAAGCATTGCCATCTCGGCAGCGATGCGCTGGATGCGGCGGTACAGGAGTTTGAAAGCGCACCGCTGGCTTTTCTCGCCGTGGCCAAGGAAATTGCCATGTGGCATCACGAAAGATGGGATGGCTCAGGCTATCCGGATGGACTCGCCGGAGAAGCCATCCCGATTCCAGCTCGCCTGATGGCTTTGGCGGATGTTTTCGATGCTCTGGCCAGCCGTCGTATCTACAAGGAACCAATGCCGTTCGAGGTGGCAGTTCGCATCATCACCGAAAGCAGCGGCAGCCATTTCGATCCCGACGTGGTTGCAGCCTTTCTGGCTTGTCAGGAAGTATTCCGCAGCATTCTCGATCGCTACGCCGATACCGAGGAGACCCTGCGCCTCAAGCTCAACGCCATGCGTTCGCATGGCATGGTCTGACCCGACCTGTATCCCGAATCCAGCATGAATAACGCCGCGCAACCCGAATCCGAACTCAGCCGATTTGTCGAATCCACCGGTGTCGGGTACTGGGAATACGATCTGGCGCATGACCGGTTGCACTACAGCCCGCTGCTGCGCAGTTGGCTGGGTGACGATTTTCCGTCGCCGGGCGGTTCCAGCCTGAAGGATTGGTTCGCGCGCATCCATCCGGAGGATCTGGAAAACGCCAAGTCGGCCGTTATCGCCACGCTCCACAGCGGGGAGGGATTTGTTGTCGAATACCGCTTTGCCAGGGCGGATGGAAGCTGGCTCTGGCTATTGTCGCGCGGCCAGATCAGCGACCGCGATGCCAGCGGCAAGCCATTGCTGTGCAGAGGAACCAAAGCGGATATCAGCCTGCGCAAGTTGCAGGAGGAATTGTTCCGGTTGCAACAGAGTTTCAACCAGATACTGCTTGAAAGCCCGGATCGCGATACGCTGATCGCGGCTGTGCTGAACACCGTGCTGAGCCTTTCTCTGCTTGATGGTGGCGGGCTTTACCAGGCCAGGCCGGATGGCGGTTATCAGCTGATCGACAGCCACGGCATCAGCCCGGAATTTGTCGGTCTTGCCAGCGAGATCGAGCCGGACAGTCTACGCGCGCGGATTCTGGACAGCGGTGAACATATCTGTACCTGTATCGAACCTTCCTCGATATGCACACACCAGGATTTGATCAATCTGCCGCATATCCGGCGGGAAGGCATCACCACGTTGATGGTCCTGCCGATCCGGGTCAACGGGCTCACCTTTGCCAGCCTGAATCTGTTCAGCCGACATGTCAGTTCGATGCCGGAAAGCGTGGCGAATTTTCTGGAGAGCATCGCCCGCCAGTTCGGTCTGGCACTGGAACGCTTGCAGGCGCGGGAGGACGCGCTCCTGCAAAGGCAGAATCTGGAAGGGTTCTTTCAGGCGATTACCGACTTTGTCTTTGTGCTCGATACCGACGGCCGCATCCAGCACATCAATCCGGCGGTCAAAGCCCGGCTTGGCTACGATGCAAGTCTGCTCGGCCAACCCGTGCTCGCCGTGCATCCCCCCCGGGTCCACGCCGAAGCCATGAGGGTAGTGGGTGAAATGCTGACCGGCAAACGGGAATCCTGTCCGTTGCCCTTGTTGCGTGCCGATGGCAGTGAAGTTCTGGTTGACACCCGCATCGTGCATGGCAACTGGAACGGCAAACCGGCCCTGCTCGGCATCTCGCGCGATATCAGCGAACTCAAGGCCACGCAGGACGAGATGGCGAAGCGGGAGCGCTATCAGCGCGCAGTACTCGACAACTTTCCATTCCTGGTCTGGCTGAAGGACGCGGACAGCCGCTACCTTGCGGTCAACGCTCCCTTCGCGCGCGCCTGCGGCATCGACCATGCGGAATCGCTGGTAGGCAAGACCGATTTCGATATCTGGCCGCAGAAACAGGCGGAAGCCTACCGAGCCGACGATCTCGTGATACTCAAAAGTGGTACCGGCAAGACAGTCGAAGAACAGATTGTCGGACAGCAGGGCGCGAGCTGGATCGAAACCTACAAGTCACCGGTCACACTCGATGGCAAGGTCATCGGCACGGTCGGCTTCGCGCGTGACATCAGTGACAGTATCGAAGCAAGGCAATCCCTGGAACGCGAGCGCGGTTTCCTTAAGACATTGGTGCAGACCATTCCGGACCTGGTCTGGCTGAAAGATCCGAACGGCGTTTACCTGGCCTGCAACCCGCGCTTCGAGCAATTTCTCGGCAAGCCGGAAGCCGAGATTGTCGGCAGGACCGACTATGATTTTGTTGACCGGGAGATTGCCGATTCCTTCCGCGCCAATGATCTGGCGGCGGTTGCGGCCGGGCATACCCGGCGCAATGGGGAATGGCTCGAATTCGCCGACGGCAGTTCGAATGCGCTGTACGAAACCACCAAAACGCCAATGCGCTCCACCGATGGCAGCCTGATCGGTGTGCTCGGCATTGCGCACGACATCACCGCTGCGCGTGCCTATGAAAGTGCCTTGAGCGAAGCATCGGAACGGCGGCGGCAATTGATGGACCTATCGCGTGACGGCATCGCCATCATTAACCAGCAACATCAGATCATCGAAGCCAACCAGCGCTTCGCCGAAATGCTGGGTTACTTCATGCCGGAAATGCTCAAGCTGCATACCTGGGACTGGGAGGCCAATCTGAGCGAAGCAGACGTGCGCAGCCAGTTCGCCGACCTGAGAAACATCAACGCCACGTTTGAAACGCTGCATCGTCGCAAGGATGGCAGTTGCTACGAGGCTGAAGTCAGCGCCACCGGCGCCAACTTCGGTGGAACCGGTGTCGTGATTACCGTCAGTCGCGATATCAGCAAGCGCAAGGCGGATGAGCGCGCCCTGCGCGAGAGTGAAGCCGCGCTGAGCATGGCGCAACAGGTGGCGCGAATCGGTAGTTGGCGGCTCGATATTGCAAGTGAAACCCTGAACTGGTCGGACGAAACGCGTCGCATATTCGGAATCGGGATCGAAACGCCGGTCACCCTGGCCACATTTACCGGCTGCATCCACCCGGAGGACCTCGCCGGCGTGTTGTCCGCCTGGAATGCCGCGCTGGCCGGTGAGCCTTACGACATCGAGCACCGCATCCTGGTCAACCAGCATGTGGAATGGGTGCGGGAAAGAGCCCAGATCAGCTTTATTGACGGCAAGCCGGTATCCGGGATCGGCACCGTGCAGTTGATCACCGATCAGAAACAGGCTCAGATCAGCCTGGCCAGGAGTGAAGAACGCTACCGCATCCTGGCCGATTACTCGACCGACTGGCAATACTGGCTGGGTCCGGACGGCCGCTACCTGTATGTCTCTCCGGGATGTGAAAACATCACCGGCTATCCGCCTCAAGCCTTCATGGACGACCCCAAGCTGATGGCTTCGATCATGCATCCGGATGATGGTCCGATGTGGGACAAGCACTGGGCAGCCATTTCGATCGGGCAACGCAAGAATCCGCATGCCAACATGGAGTTCCGTATCCGGACGCGGGAGGGCGGCACGCGCTGGATCGAACACCAGTGCCAGCCGGTCAGCAGCGGCACCAGCGAGTACCGGGGCCGGCGCGGCGTCAACCGGGACATTACCGAGCGCAAGCAGGCCGAACTATCTCTGCGCATGGAACGCGATCGCAGCCAGCGCTATCTGGACACCATCGAAGCCGTCATCGTCGCGCTCGACGACACCGGACGCATTACCCTGATCAACCGCAAGGGTTGCGATCTGTTCGGCTATGCCGCCGATGAACTGCACGGCGCCAACTGGTTTGAACGCTGTCTGCCGCAGCCCGCCGGCAAGCAGGAAGTATTCCCCGTATTTCAGGCCATCATCGCCGGGCACATCGAGCAGGTGGAGTTCTATGAAAATGCCGTGCTGACCCGCTCCGGCAAGCATCGCCTGATTGCCTGGCACAACAGCCTGATCCGCGATCCGGACGGTCGCATCACCGGTACGCTCAGCGCCGGCGAGGATGTCACCGAGCGACGCGCCGCCGAGCGGGCATTGGCGGAATCCAGCCTGTTTCTGCGTGAAAGCCAGCGGATTGCCCGGGTTGGTGGCTGGAAGGCGAATCCGGAAACCGACATGCTGGTCTGGACCGACGAAGTCTATCGACTGTGCGAACACCCGCGCGAGCAGCCGCCAGGGCTGCATGAGGGGCTGACTTACTATGCGCCCGAGTTTCATCCGCACATACTCTCGGCGTTGCAAGCAGCCTGGAACGAAGGGCAACCGTTCACGATTGAAACCCAGATGCTGCTGCGTTCAGGCCGCCGCTTCTGGGCGGAACTGCGCTGCATCGGTCGGGTAGATGAGCCGGAGGGTTCCTATATCGCCGGTACATTCCAGGACATCTCCGATCGCAAGGCAATCCAGAACGAGCTTGAACAGCATCGTCAACACCTGGAAGGGCTGGTAGCGCAGCGAACCAGCGAGGTCGTGGCGGAACGCGAACGCGCGGAAGCGGCCAACCACGCAAAATCGACCTTCCTGGCCAACATGAGCCATG
>SXGT01910176.1_pt1 | contig 13626 bp, 17 predicted proteins | sample 3176221 | NCBI WGS metagenome assembly SXGT01 (sample SAMN11356862, study PRJNA531348) | freshwater metagenome | isolation source: freshwater sample F1-120 | place: China: Fuxian Lake, Yuxi | collected 2017-12-25 | reverse complement strand
CGGCGAGAACGTCTACCCGATCGAGGTCGAGAACGTGATCTCCGCGCATCCGGCGGTGCTGGAAGTCGCCGTGATCGGCGTGCCCGACGAACGCTGGGGCGAGGCGGTGAAGGCGGTGGTCGCGCCGCGCGACGGCGAGCGGCCCTCGGCCGAGGAGGTCATGGCTTTCTGCCGTGGCAAGCTCGGCGGCTTCAAGATCCCCAAGAGCGTCGACTTCATCGATCGCATCCCGCGCAACGCCTCGGGCAAGATCACCAAGAACGTGCTGCGCGATCCCTACTGGAAGGGGCGCGCGCGCCGGATCTGACGGCGCGCCCGCAGCCGCCGCTACTCCGGCTTCAAGCCTGCCTTGCGCGCCGTGTCCTGCCAGCGCGCCACCTCGGCGCGCAGGAAGGCACGCAGTTCGTCCCGGGTGGAAGGACGCGCCTCGACGCCCAGCCCGGCGAAGCGCTCCCTGACCTGGGGAACCTCGAGCGCGGCCAGCGCTTCCCGGCGCAGCCGCTCGATGGCGTCGTTCGGCGTGGCGGCGGGCGCCGCCAGCGCCCACCACTGGTCCATGTCGAGGTCGCGCAGCCCGGCCTCCGCGAAGGTCGGCACGCTCGCCATCAGCGGCGCGCTCATCCGGCGCGACGACGCGGTGGCGAGCGGGCGCAGCTTCCCGGAAGACACCAGCCCCGCGCCCGAGGCGAGCGTGGCGAAGCACCCGTGCGTCGCGCCCGACGCGACGTCGGCGAGCGCCGGCGCCGCGCCCTTGTACGGCACGTGGATGAAGCGCAGGTTCGCGCGCTCGCCGAGCAGGTGCGCGGCGAGGTGGCTCGAGCTGCCGGTGCCGCTGTTGGCCATCGCGAACGACGGGTTCGCGCTTGCGCCGGCCTTGACGAACGCGGCGATGTCGACGGGCGCAGTGGCGCCCGCGCCGCCGAACAGCACCAGCGGGGAGGCGCCGAGCATCGCGATCGGGGCGAAATCGCGCAGCACGTCGTAGGGCAGGTTGGCGGCCACCGCCGGCGCGACGGCATGCGGCAGCTCGAGGATCGTCATCGTGTAGCCGTCGGCCGGGGCCTTCGCGGCCACGTCGGTGCCGATCTGCGCGTTCGCGCCAGGCCGGTTCTCGACGATCACCGGCTGCCCGAGGGCGTCCTGCATGCGCGCCGCGACGACGCGCCCGATCGAGTCGGTGCTGCCGCCGGCGGCCCACGGCACCACCAGCCGCAGCGGCTTCGAGGGCGTCCAGCCCTGGGCTTGGGTGGGCGCGCTGGCGGCGCAGGCGAGCAGGGCGGCGAGGACTGGAAGCAGGCGGCGCATGGCGTGGTCGGTTCCTTGTGGGAGGGAGGGGTGGATCATGGCATCCGATCGGGCGGCCTGCCGGTCCAGTCGATGACGCTGTGCCGGCACGCCTTGCAAGTCCGCGTGGCGTAGCTGAGCCACTTCAGCGCCCCCTGGAAGAGCACGAACAGCGCCAGGCCGGCCGGCACCAGCGACCACGGCACGCTGGCGAGATGCATGCCGGCGGCGATGGCGAGCAGTATCGCGGCGAAGATGGCGAAGTCCCGGGCGCGCCCGCCGTCCTCGTCGTAGCCGTGCTGCCAGCGGCGTGCGCCGCACCTCGGGCACGCGGGCTGGGTGGCGAGTTCCCAGGCTTCCTGCTCGCGGCGCCGGGCCTCGACGCCGGCCTCGGAGACGTGGAAGTCGAGTAGCGCCTGTACGCCGTTGGCGTCGATGCCGTCGTCGAACAAGTAGACCGTGACCGTGCTGCCTTCGCCTTCCTTGTACTCGAAGCCGTAGCTCCAGCGCGTGCGGTCCAGCGGGCCGAGGCGCGCGACCAGTTCCTTCTCGATGCGGGTGAAGTCGGCGCGGCCTTGCGCGGTGAGGGTTCTCTGCATGGCGTCCCGCCGGAGGATACTCCCGCCGGGACGCGCCTTGCCTCAGTAGGCGTATTCCCGGGGCACGTTGATGCGCATCATGCGGACCGAGTTCCACACCTGCTTCGGCGACAGCCAGAACATCCGGCCGGGGTCCGGGTTGTCGTCGACGGCGACCTTGGCGGCGCGGACCAGCGACAGCCACACGAGCTTGGAGCAGTAGAACCCGCTCTCGTCCGCGAGGTCGAAGTTCCAGAAATCGTAGGGCTTGCCGATGTAGCTCTTGGCCTGCGCGACGAAGGCGGCGCCCGCCTGGGCGTTGAGGTCGCGGATGCGCCCGACCCAGACCCAGGAATCCGCGCGCTGCTTCAGCCAGTCCTCGTACGCGACGCGCTGGACCGCCTTCACCGACCCCCATACCGCTTCGATGACGAAGCGCTTGCCGTCCGGCGCGACCTCGATGATGCCGACATGGCCCACGTACAGCAGGTCGTCGCCGCCACCGTACTTGACGATGTCCAGCGGCGAGACGCCCGCGAGGTAGCGCACCTGGAACTCGGTGTAGGTGAGGGCCTCCATGTTGGTGGCAAGTTGCAGCATGTCCTTGCCGGCGCCGGATTTGGGATCCCGGACGCGCGCCACGAACGCGTTGCGCTCGGCTTCCCACTGTCGCTTCTGCGCGTCGCTGGTCGACGCGGCGCTGGAATCGTAGGGCACGATGGATTTCGGGTTCTTCGGCCAGACCAGGTCGCCGTGCTGCAGCACCGAGGCGTCCGGACGCTCGATGCCGGACCCCTGCGCGGCGGCCATCGCCGGGACGCAGGCCAGCGCCAGCGCCGCCGCGAGGCGCCGGGCCCGGTTGACGATTGCGGTGCGGTTCATTGTCGTACCCCAAGGTAGTTGATGCCGAGATAGCCGAGGAACCCGGCCACCAGGTTGCCCGGCGTGAAGAACGAGGTCGGGTTGAGTTCGCGGCCGCCGTAGATCACGCCGACCACCTCACCGCGCCGGTTGTAGACCGGCCCGCCGCTGGTGCCGGCCTGCAGCAGGGTGTTGGTCGCGACCAGGTCCGCGCCCTCGTGCCGGTGCCCGTAGAAGGTGATCTTGGCGCTGAAGTCCTCGCTGTAGCGTTCTGCCCAGCCGAGGCCGTGCGGGAAGCCGAGGGCCGCCACGCGCATGTTCGCGCTGGCGGCCGACAGGTTGCCGGCGATCGGCAGCACCGGCCACGCGCGCTCCCGCACGCGATCGGTCTCGGTCTTCAGCTTGAGGACCGCGATGTCGGCGCTGTCGTGCACGTCCAGCAGCTGCAGCTCGAACGGCGTCGCGTCGGATTTGTACAGGCGGCCCCGGAAGGTGAAGTTCGCGCGCACGAACTCCTTTTCCTTGAGCCCGGCCTTGTCGAGGCGCGCCTGGTGCGTGCGCCACTGGGTCTTGCTCATCGCCACGTGCTTGGCGGTGACCAGGTGGCCGTCGTGCGTGACGAAGAAGCCGGTGCCCTCGATCTGCGGGATGGTCGAGCCGTCCGGCAGCGTGCCGTTCACCTCGAGGTAGACGACGGCGAACCGCAGCAGGCGGGAGAGGGTCTCCCCGTAGGTGTGCGAGGCGTCCGCCTCCTGGGCGATCGCCGGCGCGGTGCACGCGGCGTGCAGGGCGAGGCAGGCGAGGAGCGGCGCGATCCGGCGCCGGCCGGGCGGTGGATGTCCTGTGGATGTCGTCACCGTGGTCTCCATTCTGGCGAGTGACGACTCTACGGCGGACGCGCAGGCCCGGATCGCGGCCTGGTGCCAAACCGTACCAAAGGAGGGTGGGAAAAATCACGCCCGCAGGGGCGCCGCGGGCGGGGCGGGGCGAAGCGGCCCGCCTACTCCTGCTTCACCCCCGCCTCGCGCAGCACCCGCGCGTACTTGGCGATGTCGGCCTGCTGAGTGGCGGCGAGTTCCGCCGAGGTGCCGCCGACGGGGTCGGCGCCCTGCTGCAGGAGCTTGTCGCGCACGTCGGGCATCTTCACGATCTTGACCGCCTCGTCCGAGAGGCGCGCGACGATGTCCTTCGGCGTGCCTGCCGGCGCGAAGAGCGAGATCCACGAGCCGGATTCGTAGCCGGGCAGGCCGGCTTCCGCGAGCGTCGGCAGCTCGGGCATGGCGGCGGAGCGCTTCGCGCTCGACACGCCGAGCGCGCGCAGCTTGCCGGACTTGACGTGGCCGATGCTCTCGAGTGCGGTGGCGAAGGACACCTGCACCTGCCCGCCGATCAGGTCGGCGACCGCCGGGCCGCCGCCCTTGTACGGGATGTGCGTCATCTGGATGCCCGCCATGCTGGCGAAGAGGGCCGCCGCCACGTGCGGCATGCCCCCCGCGCCCGAGCTGGAGTAGTTGAGGGTTCCGGGCTTCGCCCTGGCGAAGTCGATGAGTTCCTTCATCGACTTCGCCGGCACCGCAGGGTTCACCAGCAGGAACATCGGCAGCAGCGCCACCTGCGACACCGGCGCGAAGTCCTTCACCGGGTCATAGGGGAGCTTGGCATACAGGCTCTGGTTGATGGCATGCGTGCCGATGTTGCCCATCATCAGCGTGTAGCCGTCGGGCGCGACCTTCGCCGTGAACTCGGTGCCGACGATCCCCGCCGCGCCGGGCCGGTTCTCGATCACCACCGGCTGCCCGAGCGCCTCCTGCAGCTTCTGGCCGACGATGCGCGTGCCGATGTCCGTGCCGCCGCCGGGCGGGAAGGGGACGATGATGCGCAGGGGGCGAGACGGCCAGGCTTGCGCCAGGGCGGACGTGGAGACGGCGAGGCAAAGTGCTGCGAACAGGATTCTCGAGGCTCGCATCAGGAACGGGGTGGCCGGGCCGGCGCAAGCGCGGGCGAGGCCGAGCCTTCGTACGTGGCGGGTGCTTCCCGCACCATGTGCGTGAAGGCGCACAGCTCTTCCAGCCACTGGAGCTTGGCGATATCCGGCACCTCGCGATAGGCGCGAATCTGTTCCTCGGTGACCGCGTAGCAGTAGTCGCGCCCGGTCATGCGTCGCCCATCCGTTGCAACATGCGCAGCGCCTCGATGTCCGATGCGTCCTTCTGCCTTCCCGTGCCCGTCTTGAGCGACACGAGGTCGTCGATCGACGCAATGTGGAGCGCCACGCCGCCGACATCCTTGGAAATCCGGTTGCGATGCATTTGCCGGAAGGATACGACAGGACGCACGATCACGTCGACCGTCGGCAACGCAGGTGCCGGTGCGCGGAGTGCGAACGCGATCATGTGCTTCTCCCGCGCCCACTGGTCCAGCTGGCTTGCATCGCACAGGGACTCCAGTGCGACCGGAAGGGACGGGCGCAGTTCCATACGCCTTGCGGCCCGCAGGAAGCGCTTCAGGTTCGGGTCGTCCATCGCGAGCACGAGGTCCACATCCATCGTCGCACGCTCGACACCGTGGAGGTTGACGGCGAGACCGCCCACGAGGACGTACTCGACCTGTTCGTCCTGCAGCGCCCGGAAGAGCTCGAGATAGAACATCGCCCTATCACCGCGCCGCGGGGCGGCCTGGCAGGGTGGCTGCAGGCAGGAGGATCGTGACGGTCTTCGAGGGGCGCATCGCGGTCTCCAGCAGCCTGGCGAGGATGGTACCGGATCCGGGAACCCCGGCGTAGAGGCATTGGTTGATGGCCTGCGTGCCGATGTTGCCCATCATCAGCGTGTAGCCGTCAGGCGCGAGCCGCCGCCCGCTAGCCGAGCAGGTCCATGTCGACGCGGATGAAATCGCCGCGGTACGTCAGTTCGCCGAGGTAGATCACGGTTCCGTCGGGGGCGCAGAACACGCGGCGCACCTCGGCCACTGGCGCCGACACCGCGATGTTCAGCGCCGTGGCCGCTTCCGCGCCGGCGGTGCCGATGGTCAGGATCTGGCGCGCAGAGCCGATCTTCACGCGCTTCAGGTCCATCAGCACCGGGATGATGACCTCCTTGCTGAAACGCCGGGGCGCCAGCCGGAAGATGCGCTCATCCAGGTACGCCGAGATCACCGACGTCGCCTGCCGGTCGCTGGCGTGCACGCGGCGGAGGTACCGGTAGCGCGGCGCGGGCCGGCCGTCGTCCGGCTCCAGGCGCGGCATGGCGAACCCTTCCTCGAGCGGCAGCACGCGCGGCGCCAGCTTGCGGTACAGGTCGGCGAGCCCGCGCAGCGAACTCTCGACGCGCATCCGCGGGTGCGTCTGCGGCTTGTCGCGCACGAACGTGCCGCGGCCCTGCTCGGGCGCGACCAGCTTCTCGTTCCTCAGCAGCTGCACCGCCTGCCGCACGGTGACCAGGCCCACGCCGAACTCCCGCGCCAGCGCCGGCAGTGTGGGGATCTGCGTGCCGATCGGCCAGGCGCCCTTCACGATGCGCTCGCGCAGGGCGTCGGCGACCTGCGCGTACAGGGGGCTGGCGCTGTGCTTGAAGTAGGCTGGCATGGGTCGAGGCTGTCGCCAAGCATGCCGCAAACGCCGCGGGTTGACTAATCTGATTAACTATAGAACGATAGGGTGAAAGGCCGCACCGGCGGCCCCGTCGCCACCTGGAGGAGCGAACCATGTCCCTGAACCGATGGGCTTGCCTGCTGATGCTGGGCCTGTGCTGGCCCGGCGCGGCAACCGCGCAGGAGTATCCCGCACGACCGGTGCGGATCGTCGTGCCGTTCCCGCCCGGCGGGGTGGTGGACATCAGCGGGCGGCTCCTCGCCGAGGAATTGGCTCGCCAGCTCGGCGGCACCGTCATCGTCGAGAACACGCCCGGCGCCGGCGGCACGCTCGGCGCCGAGCAGGCCGCCCGCGCGCCCGCCGACGGCTACACCATCCTCCTCGGCGGCGCGGCCACGCACGCCTTCGCGCCGTGGGTCTACAAGCAGTTGCGCTACGACCCGGTGAAGGACTTCGTCGCCGTCACGCAGTTCACCGAGGGCCCGCTCGCCCTGTGCGTGAGCGCCGCGTCCGGCGCCGGCACGCTGGAGGACTTCGTCAAGACGCTGAAGGCCGGCAGCGCGAAGATGAACTACGCCTCGAACGGCGTCGGCACCTTCCCGCACCTGTCCGTGGAACTGATGAACCAGGTCCTCGGCACCAAGCCGCAGCACGTGCCGTACCCCGGCGGCGCGCAGGCGGTCACGTCGCTCCTCGCGGGCGAGGTGCAGTTCACGCAGAACCACATCCCGGTGGTGCAGGCGCACGTGAAGTCGGGGCGCCTGCGCGTGCTTGCCACGACCGGCGCCACCCGGTCGACGTCTTTCTCCGCGGTGCCGACGCTGAAGGAATCCGGCATCGACGTCGTCGCGTCGGCGTGGTTCGGCCTCTTCGTTCCCGCGGGCACGCCCGCCGCGCTGGTCGACCGGATCCATAAGGCCACCGCGGCCGCCGCAAAGGCGCCGGCATTGCGCGAGAGGCTCGCGGCGCAGGGCGACGAAGTGCTGGTCGAGGGGCCCGCGCGCTTCCAGGCGTTGCAGGTTGCCGAGCTCGAGAAATGGCGGCGCGTGATCGCCGGCAGCGGCCTCAAGCTGGAGTAGACGCATGGACCGCCCGAACATCATCCTCATCATGACCGACCAGCAGCGCGCCGACACCATTGGCGCGCTGGGCGCGCCGTGGATGCGCACGCCGCACCTCGACCGCCTTGCCACCGAGGGCACGGCCTTCACCGAGTGCTTCGTCACCTCGCCGGTGTGCGTGGGCGCGCGGGCGAGCCTGTTCACCGGCAAGTACCCGCACGGCTGCCAGGTGTTCAGCAACTTCCAGCCGTGGCAGCCGACCTGGGTGAGCCTGCTTGGCGACCGCGGCTACCACTGCGTGAACATCGGCAAGATGCACATCAATCCCTACGACGCGCCCGGGGGCTTCCACCAGCGCCTCATCATGGAGAACAAGGACCGGCCCCTGTTCCTAGAGGAGCGCGACCGCGCGATCTACGACGAGTGGGACAAGGCCCTGCACGCGCGCAAACTTGTCAAGCCCTCGCGCTACAACCGGCACGCCGCGGATCCCGAGGGCTATAAACAGGCGCTGGGCGCCTTCGAGTGGCACCTCGATGCCGACATGCACCCGGACAACTTCATCGGCGACACCGCTTGCTGGTGGATCGGCGACCGCAAGAACACCGATCCTCTGTTCCTGCAGATCGGCTTCCCGGGACCGCATCCACCCTACGACCCCACGCCCGACGCGCTGGCGGCGTACGCCAACGTCGACATCCCCGTGCCCGCCGTCACCGAGGCCGAGCTGCGCGCGCAGCCGCCGGCGCAGCACGCCTTGCGCGACAACATGATCGACTTCAACTTCGACTCGATCGCGTGGCGGCGCAATGTTTCGCAAGCCGACCTGCTGCGCCTGCGCCGCCACTACGCCGCGAACGTCAGCATGATCGACCACCAGGTGGGCCGCATCCTTGCCGCGCTCGACGCCCGCGGCTACCTCGACAACGCGCTCGTGGTCTTTACCTCCGACCACGCCGACGCACTGGGCGACCACGGCCACATCCAGAAGTGGACGATGTACGACACCGTGGTGCGCGTGCCGCTGCTCTTCTGGACGAAGAACCTGCCGATCCAGTCCCGCGTGCGCGACGACCTGGTGCAGCTCATGGACGTCGCACCCACCGTCCTCGACGCGGCGGGCGTGCCGGTGCCGGGCGACTTCGAGGCGCGCTCGCTGTGGGGCGCAGTGTCGGGCGCGTCGGGCTACCAGCCGCGCGACGCGGTGTATTCCGAGCTGGCGAAGGACCACATCCAGACCGGCAGCGAGTTCATCCTGATGCGCCGCGACCGGCGCTGGAAGGTCGTGGTCTACCTCGACGACGAAGCCGCGGGCGAGCTGTACGACCTGCAGGCCGATCCGGGCGAGGTGCGAAACCTCTGGCAGGCCGGGGATCTGCGTGCCACGCGCGACGAACTGGTCGCGACTTGCCTGCGCTGGCTGGCGAACGGCGCGCTCTTCGCCAACCGCCGCGCCAGCCGCGCGCCGCAGAGGGCGATGAAGATCTGAGGGGGTGTCAGGCAGGACGCGTCCTGCTAGATTGGCGCATGGCCGCGATCTTCCGGGTGCTCGCAGCGTCGTTGCTCGTGGCGGGGCTCGCGGTGCGCGCCGCGGACGCCCCGCCTGCGCCGCTCGCGGGGCTTGCGCCGGAGATCGAGCGCATCGCCGCCGAATCTGGCGGATCGCTGGGCGTGGGCGTGCGGCACCTCGAATCCCGCGCCGAGTGGTATCGCGATCCCGCCGGCCGCTTCCCGATGGGCAGCGTGTTCAAGATCCCGGTCGCGCTGCAGCTCCTGGCGCTCGTCGACGCGGGCAAGCTCGACCTCGCGCGCCTTGTCACCGTGCAGCCGTCCGACCTGCGGCCGGGCAGCGGCAACCTCGCGAAGCGCTACGGCGGGCCGACCGAGCTTTCGGTGCGCGCGCTGCTCGAGGAGATGATGATCCACAGCGACAACACGGCCACCGACCTGCTCTGGCGCGAGGCCGGCGGCGTCGAGGGCATTCGCGCGCGTCTGCGTGCGCTCCGCGTCGACGGCATCTCGGTCGACCGTCCGACCGGGCCGCTCCTCGCCGCGGCCAACGGCTTCGGCGAGCTGGCGCCGGATGCCGACATGACGCCCGCCGGCTTCGACGAACTGGGGCGACGCTTTCCGCGGGGCAAGCGGATTCCGGGGTTCCTGAAGGACCCGCGCGACACCACCACGCCGAGAGGCATGATCGAGCTGCTCGACCGGCTCTGGCGCGGCGAGGCCCTGGGCGCCGAACGCACCGCGCTGCTCCTCGACATCATGGCCCGCTGCGCGACGGGCAAGGGGCGGCAGGGGATGCCGACACCGGTTGCCCCACTTTGGTGTAAAGTAAGGAATCCTTACATCCGGATCTCGCCATGCTCGCGAAGCTCACGTCGAAGAACCAGCTGACGCTGCCCAAGGCCGTGGTCGGGAAGTTCCCCGGCGCGCGCTACTTCGAGGTGCGCGCCGAGGATGGCCGCATCGTGCTCGTGCCGGCGAAGGTCTCCAGCCTCGACGCGACCTGGTCGAAGCTCGAGGCGCTTGGCATCCGCGAGAAGGACGTCGAGGACGCGGTGAAGTGGGCGCGCCGCTCGAAGAAACCACGCTGAGGGTCGTCCTCGACACCAACGTCGTCGTCTCGGCGCTGGTGTTCCGCGAGGGACGGCTCGCGGCGGTGCGGCAGGCCTGGGCCGCCGGCCGGATCGTGCCGCTGGTCTCGGCCGCGACCCTCGGCGAGCTGATCCGCGTGCTGGCCTATCCCAAGCTCAGGTTGGACGACGACGAGGCCAAGGCGCTGCTGTCGATCTACGTCGAATACGCCGAGGTCGTGGCTCGGATGCGTGCCGTCCGGGTGCCGGACTGCAAGGACCCGGACGACCTGCCGTTCCTGCGCCTTGCCCATGCCGCGAACGCCGATGCGCTGGTGACCGGCGATCGCGCGTTGCTTGCGGTGGCGGGGCGGTCCCGGATTCCGGTCATCCGGCCGGAGGAACTGCTGGAGCGCATGGGGGGCGGCTGAGCGTACTGCCAGGTTCGTCGGCCGTAGCGCGGGGGGAAGGTCTGCCGTTTCCGCTCCCGGGACCCTAGAATCCCCGCATGCGCACCCCCGACGACCGCTTCGCCAACCTGCCCGGCTTTCCCTGGGCGCCGAAGTACTGGGAGTGGCAGGGCCTGCGCGGGCACTACCTCGACGAAGGCGCGGGCGGGAAGACGCTCCTTTGCCTGCATGGCGAGCCGACGTGGAGCTACCTGTACCGCCGGATGATCCCGCCGTTCCTCGCGGCGGGCTGGCGGGTGGTTGCGCCCGACTTCCTCGGCTTCGGCCGCTCGGACAAGCCGGAGGACGAGGGCTTCTACACCTTCGGGATGCACCGCGATTTCCTGCTCGACTTCGTCGAGCGTTTGGACCTGAAGAACGTCGCGCTTGCGGTGCAGGACTGGGGCGGGCTGATCGGCCTGACGCTGCCGATGGAGGCCCCTGCGCGCTACGTGGGGCTGCTGGTGATGAACACCACGCTCGGCACGGGCGATGCGCCGCTCACCCCGGGCTTCGTCGCCTGGCGCGACTACGTCGCCAAGACGCCGGGCATGGACTGCGGAAAGTTGCTCTCGCGCGCCTGCCCGCACCTCACAGCGGCCGAGGCGCTCGCCTACGAGGCGCCGTTCCCCGACGCCGCCTCGAAGGCCGGCGTGCGCCGCTTCCCGCAGCTCGTGCCCGACCGGCCCGACGCGCCGGGCGCGGAAATCTCACGCCGCGCGCGCGACTGGTGGCGCAGCGCGTGGCAGGGCAAGACGTTCATGGCCGTCGGCGCGAAAGACCCGGTGCTCGGGCCGCCGGTGATGCAGGCGCTGCGGGGGATTATTCGAGGGTGCCCGGAGCCGTGGATTCATCCGGAGGGCGGGCACTTTCTGCAGGAGTGGGGTGGGGAGGTGGCGGGGGAGGCGTTAAGGCGGTGGGGGTGAGTTTGGTATCCCGCGCTCAGCCGCTTCGACGTTGGCGCGCAGTACGTTCGTAGATGTCCCGTCGATGGCCGACGGCATGCACCTGCAGCACGCTTGCGACAACTCGGTAGACGATCCGGTAGCGCCGGACGCGGTATTTCCACAGGCCGGTCAATTCGCCACGCAGCGGTTGTCCCAGGCGCGGCTCCAGGCACAAAGCGCGGATCGCCTCCCGCACGTGGCGCTTGATTTCCGGCGGCAGCGCACGAATCGCCTCCACCACATGGGGCGGCAGCACCGGCCGGAGCGGCCCGGCCACCGGCTACCTCCGTCGTTTCGGAGCCGGGGCGAGCGGTTCGCCGAAGACTTCCTCGAATGCAACGCCCTTGCGACGGCGCGAGAAGAAGCGTCTGCTCTCGCGCACCTGCTTCATCATGGCCGGGTCGCTCAGCACGTCCACGGTTTCCTCGAGCTGGGCAAGTTCGTCGATCCCGACGAGCACGGCGGCGGGCTTGCCCTTGCGAGTCACCACCACGCGCTCGGCGCGCGACTCCACGCCGCTCACCAGCTCGGGCAGGCGGGTCTTGACGTCCGAAATCGGCAGCGTGCGGTCCATGTGCGAGTTGACCAGAAAAGTGGTCTACGGATGTTAGGAGGTACCAAGGTGGGCGTCAACCGGGCTGCTTGGGGGAAAGCGACTCTGATACAGACATGCGCGGCGGGGAAGACGTCGAGGAGGGGTGATGCCTACTTAGGCCGATAGGGGAAGGCCTGCCTCTCTGACTTGGAGATACCCAAGTGGTCTTGGCAGTCAGGAAGGTGCCGCTCAGAAGCCGAATACCGTCAATTCTAGAGATGAACTAGCGACTCCGGAGCCGGGTTCCGGTGCTGCGCTTCTGGTTCATGGTTCGTGGGGCAGTCAACTCTTGCGGCTTCGGCATTCCCGAGTGTCGTATACCGCTCTCATGCAGGTACAACTCGACACTTATGCCCAGCGAAAACGAAACATTGCATATCTCTTCCCACGGAATTCCGCGCGCCTTCCAGTTCTGAAGGACTTGATCGGAGTAGCCAGCATCTCTCGCGAAACGAGCAAGTGCGCCGCGCTCAGATCCGATGCGCCTAGCGAGCGCAGCAAATGGCACGGTCTTTGGCTTTCGCCACACTGAGTACCCTTTCTGTAGTCGAAACAGGTTGATGCAGAAGCCCCACGCTTCTGACTGAAAGAGTATCGACTCTGACCCGAATACTTCCCAAGACGACAGATTTCATCTGCCTCGCGGAAAGCAGTCGATATCTACTTCTGCCACGAGTCCTTCATCCCCACCGTCCTCAATACCCCCACTTTATCCCGGGTGAAGTACCCATGCCGCTCGAACTGCACGCACTCCGCCACCGCCATCCCCTGCAGCGACGGCTCCAGGATCGCACGGACCGACTTGCACGAGTCCGGGTTCAGGTCCGAGAGGTCCTTGGGTGTGGTGGCGGCGAAGAGGCGGTCGTAGAGGCGCACGTCGGTCCGGTGGGCGTGCTTCGCGCTTACCCAGTGGACGTTGCCCTTCACCTTGTAGGTGTCCGCGCCCGGCGTGCCGGAGCGTGAATCCTCGAAGTAGCGCGCGCGCACGGTGCCGGTGGCCTTGTCGTAGCCGATGCACTCGATCACGTACGCATACCGCAACCTGACCTTGTTCCCCGGGAACAGCCTGAAATAGCCCTTCGGCGGCGTCTCCTGGTAGTCCTCGCGCTCGATCCACAGCTCGCGCGAGAAGGGGACGGGGCGCTTGCCCATCTCGGGCTTCTGCGGGTGGTTGGCGATCTCGAAGGTCTCTTCCTTGCCCTCGGGGTAGTTCTCGATCACCAGCTTCAGCGGGTCGAGCACGGCCATGCGGCGCGGGGCGACCTCGTTCAGGTGCTCGCGCATGCAGTCTTCCAGGATGCCGAAGTCGATCACCGAGTTCGACTTCGACACGCCGACGCGCTCGGCGAAGCGGCGGAAGCCCTCGGGCGTGTAGCCGCGGCGGCGCGCGCCGGCCAGCGTCGGCATGCGCGGGTCGTCCCATCCGTCGACGTGGCCGCCCTCGACCAGTTCGATCAGCTTGCGCTTCGAGAGCATCACGTAGGTCAGGTTCAGGCGCGCGAACTCGATCTGCTGCGGCAGCGGGCGCTGCAGCAGCCCGCCTTCCGCGAGGCGCGCCACTTCGTCGTAGTAGAGGGCCAGGTCCTGGCGAGTCTCGGCATTGTCCGGCAGGTACGGCGGCACGCTCACGTCTTCCGGCTGGTGGGGTTTGGCGATGACTTTCGGGGCATAGTCCCGGTGCGG
>SXGT01065780.1_pt1 | contig 13627 bp, 7 predicted proteins | sample 3176221 | NCBI WGS metagenome assembly SXGT01 (sample SAMN11356862, study PRJNA531348) | freshwater metagenome | isolation source: freshwater sample F1-120 | place: China: Fuxian Lake, Yuxi | collected 2017-12-25 | reverse complement strand
GATCTCTGACGCCGCCCCGCTCGCCAACGGTGTTATCGAGGATGACGGTTGGATCGCGCTGCAAACATGGCCCTCGGAAAACGCTCGGCAGACGACGCATGCCGCCGAGATTTCGCCGATGGCCTTTGGCGTTGCCGAAGGTGAGCGGATTGAATTGGCCGCTCGTGCGTCGGATTCGCGTCCGGATCGCGCCCAAATGTGGACGACGGGAACCACGCACTTACTGCTTGTGACGGGTGATGGTTCGCAGTTGCAGTTGCTCTACGAGCAGATTCTGAAATCCGAAGCGGAGATCGCCGGCTTGATCGCAGTCGAGCAGAAACTGCACGCCGCGCTCGATGTGCTGATTCGCAAGCTCGATGCCGATCCCGCTGCCGATGGAAACAATCCAGAGCGAGCCAAAGCGCTGGTGATGGAAGCGGCGGAGCATTCCAAGACGCAGAATCAATTGCAGAAGACGGCGGGTCGAATCGCTCGCGAGATGGCGCCGCCGGCGGGCAGCCTGCGACTGTCGGTCGCGATGCTGGCGGATTCAGAAATGATCCGAGCCATTCGAGTGTTGGACAGCGTGGCCACGCGAGATGACGCGGCCGGTCGCCGCACCTCGTTCGCCGACGCGCGAGCCACGATGGCTCGGACGTTGCAGAGTCTGCGAGAGATTCACGAGCAATACATTCGCTTCCGCAAGGAATGGGAACTGGCCCACATGACGCCGTTCCTGCGAATGCTGGCTGATCGGCAGGCGGTTCTCAGGGATCAAACAGCGCAATGGGCGGATCGAACAGGCGAGCCGGAGGGCGTTAGCCCCCGGACGAGTTCTGATCCGAAGGTCCGGGGGCTAACGCCCGCCGGCTCGCCAACTACTCCGACGGCGGCACAACAGGCCACGAGTATTCGACGGCAAACGAAACTCACCGAGCTGTGCGGCCTGGCCTCTACCGCGTTTTCCGGATTGGCTGAGCGAGCTGCCGAATCCGAGTCGCCATTGAGTGAAGCGTTTGCTCAAACCGCCGATGCGTTAGTCGGAGACGAATTGATCGGGATGCAAAAGTCGGCTCAGGCAGCGATCGACGCGCGAGACTGGTCGGTCGCCGCTCAGCAGCAAACTCAAGCGGCGGCGGCGCTCGATGACATCTACAAGAAGCTGCGCGAGGCGCTGGCGGAAGCCGCTCGGAAGCTGCTGGCTGAGAAGTCTGAAAGCGATGAGAGCAAGCTGGAACGTCAGGCCGAGTTGGGCAAGCTGAAGGAGGGCTCCTCCGAAGACCTGCTCGACGAACCCAACGGACTCAAGCTGGAAGAGATCATCCATCAGGCCGAAGTGGCTCAGCAGAAAAAGAAGAAGGGCGAAGGAGAGGACGAATCCAAGCCAAACGACTATCTGTTTCCCGACAGCGCGGTGCCCGGATTGCAGCGAGCCGACACGGGGATGCGGCAGGAGTTCAAGAATCTCAGCCTCGCGAAAACTCCTGGCGGCGAACCGAGCTTCCCCAATCAGTCAGACCGCAAGGGGAACAAGGTCAAGCCGCACATTCAGGAGAAGTTTGAAGACCTCGTCGGCGATCTGCTCGAAGAAGAAGACGCGATGAAGGAAAAGTACGAGACCTACAATCTCAACGCGGCCTTCAACATCAACGAGAAGGGGGACGTCGGCAAACAAGGAGGCGATTTGAACTCGACGGCCGCCTCGGCGGCCACCGGCAACCAAAAGCCTCCCACGACCAACGTCGGTGGGGCATCGCGAGTCGGCCGGCAAGGAGCGAGAGCGCATGGCGTGGCGGTCGGAAATGAATCGATCAATCGCCGTGGCCGAGACAAAGTCCAAGAAGGCCAGGACCGCGTCCCCGACCAGAAGGACACCGTCAAAGAAACGAAGAGCAACGATCCACAGAGCGACACGTCAACCGGCATCGGCGGACGGAAGGTCGAATCGGACGACGCCAAGTTCAGCTTGAGCGACGTCGGCGAATGGACCGACGACATGATCAATCGGATGGACAAGCCGCAAGCGAAGAATTCCATCGTCGAACGTCAGGGAGGAAAGCTCGATGCCAGCGTCGCCGAAATGATGCGCGACATGAATAGCAAGCAAGAACAGATCATCGAGCGGCTGAAAACGATCCGCAAAGATCTCAAGAATCTGTATCTGCCGACGGAACACCTCGACCAGTTGATTGACCAGACGCAGGCGAACTTGCACAGCCTGAATGACCGGCCCTCTCCGGAGATCTTCCGATTACAGCAGCAGACGCTCGAACGAGTTCGCGGCGTGTTGCAAGTGTTTCACCAGGCGCATTCTGGGTTCCAGGCGAGCCTGCCTCGTGAGCAACGTGTCCGAGGTCAAGTTCTCGATGACCCGGCTCGATCCGTTCCGCCTGGCTACGAAGAGGCCGTGAAGACCTACTACCAACGCCTGGCCGCGCCGGATCGAATGCAATGAGGGCTTGGCTTTACTCCGAAGGAGTTGTGTCATACAGCCCAGGGTTGCCGCGCTTCGCGGCTACCCTGGGTTTCGACGTGAAGATTTTTGTTGTTACCCTGAAAGGGTTTCGTCAAGTTTTGATTCGATGATGACGCAACCCCGTTGGGGTAGTTTTGGTTTTGCATCTTTACCCAGGGTAGCCGCGAAGCGCGGCAACCCTGGGCTATGTGACGAAACTCCTTCGGAGTAAACACTAGATGCCGTCACTGAAGTTGGCTGTCTTGGTGCTATTTTGGCTTGGGAGCGCGGCCAGCCCAGCATTCGCGCAGCGGGATCTTCGTTTGCGGACCGTGCCGGAAACTCCGTTGCCGTTCGTGACCACCGTGGTTGCACCGGCGGCGAGACACGTCGCCGTCAGTGATGTTGCCGGAGTGCTGGCTGTCGGGCATCGTCCGAAGTCTCCGGCGCATGTGTCGCTTTTTCGTTTGGATGCTCAAGGACAGATCGTTCCCGGCGATCCCGTGACGATTACGTTGCCGAAACCGGCGACGCTCAGTGCGCGACCCAATTTTGTTCTCGGTCTGCTTTGTCATCCTCGGCTGCCACTGCTTTACATCTGGCAGGATGTCGAACCGTTGCCCAACGACATAGTCACCGATCCGGCGGTCTCCGCCGAGTTCGATCATCTCTTGATCTACGGTCTCGATGAGCCGCAACCCAAGCTGATCATGGCCACGGCGCGCGGAGCGGACTTCAGTTGCGGAGCGCTCGCTGGCGGATTCGCGCTGAATGGGGCGATGACGAGGTTGTACGTTCCCAACATGCAGCAACTGGATCGCACGAAGAAACTGGTCACGACGATCGGATGGCTCGTGCTCGATCCCGACGGCCTGCCGGCCTTTGCTCCGCTGAATTCGCCGCCGGAAGATGTGAAGCCAATCGCGCCTCTTCCTCCGCTTGATCCTGCTGCGGCCAATGCAGCTCGGACGGCGAAGCTCGCGGCCATCGAGCAAGCGAAGGGGGCCGGGCAACCGCTCGTTCTGCGGAAGTACATGGAAGCGACGACGTATTCGTTCGCCAGTACGCCGGCTCCCTACAGCTATGCCCCCTTCAACGACGATGCCGTCTTTCTGGCCGGCCACTCCGGCCCAGTCAGTTGGGTGCTGTCCGATCGACTGGGTCGCTACTGCTACTTCTACATTCAGCCGTATGTGGCTTATCGCTATCGAGTGGCCGCGCATCCGACCACTCCGTCGATCTATGTCGCGACGCTCATTTACGACGGCCGCATCAATCGGATGGAACATTCCGACGGCCAATTCACGCTGACACCGCAAACGCTGTCGGTTGACCCGATGGTCTACTACAGCACTCCGGTTGTCATGGAGAAAACCAATCAGTTGGCGATCGGAGCGAACGGCCGTGTCTGTCTGATCGACTTGGACGCCGACGGGAAATTCAAACCCTCGGCCGTGCAGATGACGGTGAACAATCCGACGGTCGAAGCCCTCGCCTGGTCGCCGAAGTTTGGGAAGCTGTATGTCCCCGTGGAGAAGATGCCGTGAACGGTGCAATTCAGTGCAAAGTGCCGAGTGCAGAGTGCAAAGTGCAAAATCGGAGACGAGCTTATCGTTGTCAACTTTGCACTTTGCACTCTGCACTCTGCACTTTGCATTCAACTGATGGACTCAATCACCGCACCATGATTGGGTTCACCGTCATGCTGTTGATCCTACTTTCGGCATCGACCGCCTCGGCGAAGACGATCGTGTTGACCGATGCCGATTGCGAACAGATGGCCGCGATCTCGGAGGATGCTCCGCGGATGAGCTGGGCGGCGGTCGTGAATGCCAATGGAGAATACGGCAATCATCAGATTGACCTGACTCCCAAGACTTCGTTCTTGATCCGCTATCCGCTGGAGAAGATTCCTCCCGGCCAGCGGATCACCAAGGCGGAGTGGGTTGTGCCGTATGCTCAGCATTATCCCGCGACCGGCGTTCGCGTGCAGGTCCGCCGGATCTTGCAGGGCTGGGGAGCGGGCGTCTCACACCAATATCGCATCACTCGTCCCAATCGTCTGGAATGGCACACACCTGGTGCTCGGGGGTTGGGACAAGACCGAGCCGTTAAGGCAACGGCCTCTGCTTCAATTCAAGGATCGGGCGAGCATACATTCAACGTCACGGAAGACGTCGAGTTGTGGTATTCGGGTACCGTCCCCAATTTCGGATGGCAGATCACCACCGACGAAGCGATGGGCTGGTTCCGAACGCATTCGCCATTTTGGAATGGTGCCAAGCAATGGAAATTACGGATCACCTATGAGCCGCAGTGAGGTGTGGAATGCGGTGGTACTCGACAATTAACCCGAAGCGTCAGCGAGGGCGAATGCTCCACGCGGCGCGGACGCTGTCGAAATTTCTGCTGATTGGAGCGATCTCCCTCGCTGACGCTTCGGGTTACTTGGATGTGGCTTTCGGACAGGCCACCACGCCACCAGCCGAACCGCAGAAGAACATCATCGAACCCCTGCCGGAGAAACAGCCGGCCTGGGCTGATGGTTATCAGTTGCGTTACACGCTCCGATTGATGGGTTTGAATCCGGCTCAATCGACGTCGAAGTCGATCGTGGCTCGGTTGCCGACCGGTGGCTGGTTGAAGCCCGATGGTTCGGACATCTCCGTCGTCTGTGCGGATGGCACCGCGCTACCGGTCGCGGTGCTGTCTCATGCTCCTCACGGAGACACGCTGATTCAGTTTCCGCGTCATGGCGCGGACGTCTGGTACTGGGTCCATGCCAGAAATCCGGCCGCGTCGCCGGCGGCCGCTCAACCGATTCCGGAGGGGATCGTCTTGGAAGCTCGTGACTGGAAGGGGGCCGACATCTCCGGTTGGACGGCGGTTCGCGAGGGGCTGACCAAGAGCGACCCCGTCGTGGCGAATGGGCTGGTCACGGAGATGGTGCAGAACAGCAATCCCGTTCGCCCAGCCAATCCGCACGATTACGCGGTGACGTATCGCGGTTCGCTGAATATCAAAACCGACGGCGTCTATCGGTTCTTCGTGAACTCCGAGGATGCGTCGTTTCTCTTCATCGACGGATTCAAAGTCTGCGACCGGCCCGGATCGAATCAGCGCCTGACGGGTTCGATCCCGACGAAATCCATCGGCGCGGAGATCGAACTCAAAGCCGGAGTGCATGCCGTCGAGATGTACCATGTGCTGAAGGAAAGCCCCAGCACTTACGGCGGATGTTCGTTGCTGTGGGTTCCGCCGGCCGCGAAGACTTGGACCTACGTGCCGCGCGACACGTTCGTGCATCCCGATTATGCCCATGTCGCCGCGTTGGAAGTGGCCGGGCCGAACACAGGCGCTTCGTTCGGTTACGGCATGGACGATGCGCTCGTCGCGGCTGGCGACTCGACGCTGTATCTCGTCCGCTTTGAAGCTCAGGGGGACTTGCCGGAAGACTCACAACTAAAGTGGAACTTCGGCGACGGGACGGAAGCGGTCGGCCGGAGCGTGCGGCATGTTTATTTTGCTCCGGGCGATTATGTGGTGACGCTCTCCGGCGGTGGATCGTTGCCGTCCTTTCAACGGCGAGTGCATGTCTGGGCCGCGCCGGGTTCGATCAGTCCGTTTTCGATTCGATACGTCATCAAGGAATTAGCGGCGGCTGACGCGCAAGTCGAAAAACTGCCGGCCGGGCAGCAGGATCGTATCTTGGACTTCCTCATGTCCTCGGAAGCGCCGGAGCGTTGGCCGCTGTTGGAGAAGCTGGCGAAGCATCGCTTGGCGGCACCGGGACTCGATCCGCAGCTTCGCGCGGAGCTATTCAAATCCTTGATCACGGCGCTGGGACACAACGGCCGCAAGGCCGAGATGGAGAAGGTGCTCGAACAGGCCGTTCAGGAGTTCGGAAAGCTCCCCACGCTGCAAGTAGGAATCCAATTGACGGCGACGAACCTCATTCATCGGCAATTCAAAGACCTCGACGAAGCCGCACGCCGTTACGACGCGCTCTTGGAGAAGCATCGTCGCCTCGAACACCCCGACATGCGGATCGTGGCGATCCACCGCGGCGACCTGTTTGCCGAAGCGGGTCAGATCAAAGCCGCCGGCGAGCTATACCGCATGGCAGCCACGTTGGGCGGAGAAGCGTTTCTCGCAACCGCTCAATCGGAAGCTGTGACACGCGGGGCGCTGCTGCGCGTCGCCGAGCAAAAACTGCGGACGGGTGACATTCGGGAAACACGGCTGCTGCTCGACAAGATTGAGTTGAACTACCCCGATCAAAAGCTCGAAGGCTTGTATCGCTTTCTGCGAGCCGAAGCGGATCGCGTCGCCGGAAAATACGACGCCTCGCTGCGGAACTACGAAGTGTTGCTCCAACTGCGGCAGTGGGCCGGCTATCGAGATCGCACATTGCATGGCATGGCGGAATGTCTGGTCCGAATGGGTCAGCTTCCTGAGGCGCTGAAACGGCTCGCTCAACTGGAGCAAGCCTTTCCCAAATACTTCGAGAAAGAAAAGTTGGCCGATCGCAAGAAGCAGCTCGAAGAACGTCTAACGCGAGCGATCTCCGCAACAGACGGCGGTTCGCCGAAGTTGCCGCCGTTCGCCGATGTCGTCAGCGGTTTCGAGCCGGAAGAATCACAATGGTTCGGCAAGCCGACGTACATCAAATTCGTGCGCGGCATGGGGCTGGCCGGTCCACACGTTGGACTGCTGGAAGCTCATCCGGTTTATCTCGGATACCTGACGCTCGAACGCCCGTTGCCGAACCTGACAACGAGCGGTCATTACTGGGTCGAATGCTGGTATCGAGACGACTTGCTGACGGCGTTTCCAGGATTCAACTCGCACGTCACTCTGAGCCTCTACGGCCAAGGCCCCGACACCGTCCCGCTGAAAGGGACCAGCACTTACTTTCTGGAGCGGACCTACGGTGCGTGGCGCAAGATCGGCTTCCTGCTCGATGCTCCGCCGCAAGCGTTGGATGGCCGCGTCGCGTTTAGCACGCTGATGTACGGAGCCGCTGAGATCGACGCCTTTCAAGTGCGAGCCGTCTCCGACGAAGAATTGCACTGGCTGAGCAACTTCATCGACGGATCAACGCCAGGAGAACGGCCATGAAAAATCGGAGCCGTCGCCGTAGGGTGGGTCGAGTCATCGAGACCCACCAAGATTGTCTAGCGTTCTGGTGGGTCTCGATGACTCGACCCACCCTACGTTTAGCACTGTTCGCGCTGTGTTGGGGATTTTTCTTGGCGACTGCGACTGGCTTCGCCGACGAAATCTACTCCAACGCATCTGGCGGCGGTGACTGGTCGGATCCGGCGACGTGGCGCGGTGGCAAGGTTCCCGTGGCAGAAGACGACGTCGTCATCGCTCGCGATGACAGCGTGACATTCAATCGCAATGACGATGGCCAGATCACCTGCAAGCAACTGTCGCTCGATCCTCGAGCGGTGTTGCAATTCAAAGGCGGAGCCGGACCGATCGTGTTCTGCGCGAACGGACTTGTGGAGAGTTACGGCTACATTCGTCTGGATGCTTCTAAGTCGGCGAAAGATCAACACGAATTCCGGCTCGTCGCCGAGGATATCGAACAGCGGATGCTCAAGATCGCCAAGGGAGGCGGGCTCGTCGTGTCGGGACGGTTGGGATTACCTCAAGGTCGCAAGAATGCGTTGATCGCCTCGCGGCCACCGAAGAAAGAAGTCCCGGCGGGAATGCCTCAGCCCGATCCGACGGCGATCCTGGAAGCCGCGACCGGCTCGACGTTCGACATTCAACGAGCGGAACTCAGCAACATCTACGCTCAGCCGACGGGCATCGACAACACCGGAGCCAAGCCCGGCGAGCGAATCAACGTGATCAAGAACCGATTCGGCGGGACCAGTCGGCTGTTTCTGACTTCGTGCGATTCGGCGGTTGTCGCGGACAACCTCTTCGAGCGGGACGACCCATTCCCGGTGCCACAACCGGCTCTTTACATCTCCGTCTGTCCCTTGATCGAAGTCCGAGGCAACACGATTCGCGGCAACTACCCCGGCGGCATCACCTGCTACGGCCAGCCGGAGTGCATCATGACCAACAACGTGATCGAGAAGTGTGCAGCCGGTCTGTATTGGTACGGCAGCGGATTCATGGTCAAGCAGTTGCTCATCAAAGACTGCACGCACGGCATGACACTGACCAGCGCGGCGGGCACCTTGGAGGACATCACGATCACCGGGGCACAGTCGGCCTACTTTCACGGCGGCGCGACGGTTCAGATGACGAACCTCGTGATTCGCGACATGGTGCCCAATCCCAATGGTTACAAAATCTCTATGGCGACTGGCCCGTTGACGTTGATCAACTCTCCGGTGACACCTCAAGACATCACCTTCCCGCCGGGTTGGACTCCCACTCCGGTCGTCGCCGGAAAGCCTCGCCTGCCGGCGGTGCAGATGCTGAACTTCCTGGTGGCCCAAGTCAGCGGCCAGGTTCCATTGGGATTGGCTGTCGAGATGAAGACAGCGCAACCGAAGACGCCCCTGCCGGCTGGCGCGCAGGATCCCAACATCCGCAACTCACCGGCACCGGTGTTGAAGAACGGCTTCACTCCGTTGCCGCAATCTCTGGAACCACTCATCGTTTGCAGTTGGCAATACGATGCCGACGGCAAACTTCAGCCCGCTCCGGCGTATCAACTCAACATCGTTGGGCCTGTCCAAGCCGCGGGCACGGAGCCGCGCAAAATTTTGAAGTCGGTGACAGTCACGCCGGAGGTCGGATGGTATCGTGCCATTCCGAATGAAAAGAAACCGACCATCGAGGTCAGTCTGCCATGACGAGAATGACGAATGACAAAAGACCCAATGACGAAGGAATGACGAATGCCGAATGACGCTGTCTTTACTCCGAAGGAGTTGCGTCACTTAGCCCAGGGTTGCTCGCGCAGCGAGCTACCCTGGGTCAGTGGGCAGAATGAAAATTTACCCCGAAGGGGTTACGTCATTCGGTGTCCGCAAATGACGCAACCCTTTCAGGGTAGATCGCAACGCATCGGCGTAACCCAGGGTAGCCCGCTGGCGCGGGCAACCCTGGGCTGTGTGACGCAATCCCTTCGGGATAAAGAAACGCAGGGACGCACTCACTCAGCATTCAGGTTTCGTCATTCGAGCTTCTTTCGTCATTGGGTACTTCGTCATTCGTCATTCCTCCTCGTCTTGCTCGCGACAGTCTCACCGGCTCTGGCACAGCGACGCGTCAACTTCCCTCCCGCCGAGGCTCCGCCGCCGCCGCCGGTGAAGGCTCCGCAAAAAATGGAGGCCAGCGGCGAGGACACCGGAGTCATTCCCGACCCCGGTCCTGGGCAGCGAAAAACGCAGACGCGCACACCGCCACCCCCGACGAATCTCACGGTGATGCACAAAGTCGAATACGGCGAAACGCTGGAGTACGTTCACACCGACGGCACCGTGCAAAAGTTCGAGCAGTGGAAAAGCTTTCCGAACGACGGTTCCTACTTGATGTCGAACGTCAACGCGCGGCTGGCCGATGGCAACAACTATCAGTACGCCACGAAGCCGCTCGCGAGTCCCGGATTTGATCCGGTCGATATCCCGTTGCTCTTCATGGCGGGCGATTACGACTTCACGTTCAAACCGCAAGAAGTCGAGAACCTCCGCAAGTTTCTGAGCGAAGGGGGCACGATTCTGTTCAACGCCGCTCGTGGGCGGGATGAGTTCTCGCAAGCCGTGGCTCGCGAGATGCGAAAGGTCTTTCCACAGAAGCGGCTGATGCGTGCGCCGCAGGACCATCCGTTGTTCAACTCGCGATACCGCGTGCAACAGTTGATGACCCTGGTGAATGGCGTGCAGTTTCAGCAGCCTCCGGAAATCTACACGCTGGATATCGGCACGCGAGCCGCCGCGATCCTGGTCCCCGTCGGCATGGGAGCTGCCTGGAGCAGTGAGCCATATCACCCGCAGGGAAAACATTTCGTTGGCGAATCGGCGTTGCGTCTGGGAGTGAACATCGTGGCCTACGTCTTGGGTGCCACGGAGTACGGCCGCTTCCTCGCTCAAGAGTTCCCGGTCTATGACGGCCGCACCGCTGGCGGCGACGTGTTCCGATTCGGGATGGTGTCGTACAGCGGCAGTTGGGACGTGAACCCGGCGCTGCAAAACAGCGTGCTCCAAAACCTCAAAGAGAATACTGGGCTGGAAGTCGATTACTCGCCGGTCACGGTGTCGCTGGATGATCCGCAATTGGCCGACACCCCGCTCGTCTTCATGACCGGCCACTACGATTTCCAATTGACCAGCGAAGAGGTCGAAGGGCTGAGGCATTATCTGCAACGGGGCGGAATGGTCGTTGCGACCGCAGCGGCTGGACTAAAACCTTTCGATCTTGGTTTCCGGCGCGAGCTGAAAAAAGTCATTCCCGAAGGGGAGCTGCTCAAGCTGCCCGCGACACATCCGTTGTTTGCCAGCGGTTGGAATCCCGTGGATCGAGTGGAATACACCCCGCCAGCGCTCCGCGACGATCCGACGTTGGAGATGCCGGAATTCTACGGCCTGTTTCTCGACGGCCGGTTGGCCGTCCTCTATTCACCGTTTGATCTGATGAGCGGCCTCAATCACGAATCCAACGCCTACGCGAAGGGACTCACGGCCGACGACGCCACACGAGTGGTCATGAACATCATCACGTATGCGTTGAGCCATTGATTCTGGAAATCCCAATGTCCAAATCCCAATGTCCAATGAATGACCAAGGACCAAATTCCAAGAAACCAACGCCTCGTAGGATTTTGGGTATTTGGGTTTGGAGCTTCCTTGGTCATTGAGATTTGGACCTTGGGATTTTCCCGCCACACTCATCCCACCTGATTGAATGACCCGCCATGACCGAACCTGCCGACATCGAACGTGACTTAGCACAACTCAAAGACCTTCACACCCGCATGTTGGACGGCATGTCCCGCGTGATCGTCGGACAGCGATCCGTCTTGGGGGAATTGCTGATCACGATCTTCGCCGGAGGTCACAACCTGTTGGAAGGCGTCCCCGGACTCGCCAAGACGCTGATGATCAACACGTTGGCCCAACTGCTCTCGTTGAATTTCAAACGGATCCAATTCACGCCCGACTTGATGCCGTCGGATATCGTTGGGACGAACGTCATCGAGGACGACCACACCACCGGCAAGCGCGTGACGGTGTTCGTGGCCGGGCCGATCTTCACCAACATCGTGCTGGCAGACGAAATCAACCGCACGCCGCCGAAGACTCAGGCCGCGCTGTTGCAGGCGATGCAGGAACACGAAGTCACCGCCGGCGGCAAGACATATCAGTTGGCGAAGCCGTTCTTCGTACTGGCCACGCAGAACCCAATCGATCAGGAAGGAACCTATCCGCTGCCTGAAGCTCAGAAGGACCGCTTCTTGCTGAATACGTTCATCAAATATCCCGGCCTGGATGAGGAAGAACAGATCGTCGAGCGGACGACGTCAAACGCCACCGTCGATCTCCAGCCGATCTGCGATCAAGAGGCCGTCCTCAACATGCAGAAGCTCGTGCGAAGTCTTCCCGTCTCGAAGCACGTCACTCAGTACGCCGTCGATCTGGTCCGAGCGACGAGACCGGGAGAACCGGGCGTCCCGGACTTCATCGAAGACCAAATCTCCTGGGGAGCCGGCCCCCGCGCCAGCCAAGCGCTGATCTTGTGTGCGAAGTGTCTCGCCGCGTTGAACGGTCGAATCAACGTGTCGTGCGACGACGTGCGTCATCTGGCACTGCCGGTGCTGCGTCATCGCCTGTCCTGCAGTTTCGCTGCCGAGGCCGAAGGAACGACCACAGACGACATCGTCCGCCGGCTGCTGGAAATCGTCCCGGAGCGAAAGAAGTAAATCATGGCGCGTTTTTGAGCGGAACGGCGCTAGCCGCCGGTCTTTGAAGAACCGACGGCTAGCGCCCCGTCGCTCACAACCCTTGCAACGAATGTCCCGCGATGTCCGCCAGCCCTCCATCTCCCGCGAAGAGTTTTCAGCCGCGAACGGCTTGGTGGCGGCAGCTTGGTCCTTCAGCGTCGAAGCTCATGCAGAAGTTGCATCAGGCTTTGGCTCAGCAATCGGGACAGCCAGTCTTGGCCGAAGGAATGACCGGGACCGCGTCGGAAAAATATCTGCAACCTGAAGTGCTGGCTCGCATCGGACTATCGCCTCTGCTGGCACGACTGGTCGTGGAGGGTTTTTTGAATGGGCTCCACAAAAGCCCGTTTCACGGCTTCTCCGTGGAGTTCGCCGATCATCGCGAGTACGTCGCCGGTGACGATCTGAAGTATCTCGACTGGCATCTGTATGCTCGCACGGACCACTACTACATCAAGCGGTTTGAAGAGGAAACGAATCTTCGCTGTTACCTGCTCTTGGACCGTTCCGCGTCGATGGCGTTCGGCACCGGCTTGTTGACCAAATGGGATTACGCCTGTTTCCTCGCCAGTTGCCTGGGCTACCTGGTGCTGCGGCAGCAGGATGCCTGCGGGCTGGCGTTGTTCGGAACGAAGCCAGGGATGTTGGTGCAGCCGCGCTGTCGGCGACCGCATCTGCGTCAGATGATGCGCGTGATGATCGACAACCCGCCGGCCGGAGGAACCGACATGCCCAGCAGTCTGCGGCAGATCGCGCGAAATCTCAAACGGCGGGGGATGGTCGTCGTCATCAGCGATTTGATCGACGATCCCGATCAAACTCTGCGAGCCATCCGGCAACTGCGCAGTCAGAAACACGATGTGCTCGTGTTTCATCTTCAAGACGCCGCCGAACTGGAATTCCCGTTTCAAGGAGCGACTCAGTTCCGTGATCTGGAAACCGGCGAGGAGTTGGAAATCGATCCGGCCGCCGTGCGAGAAGGCTATCTCGAACAAGTCCAACAGTGCGGCGAGTTCTACCGAAAGGGGCTGGCCGAAGCCGGCATCGACTACCACCTGATCAACACTCGGCAGCCTTACGATCAGGCGCTGTCAGCGTACTTGAACCGGCGCAGCAAGGTGCGACGATGACGATGTGAGCCGCAAGGCGCTAGCTCGAATTATTCACGGCTAGAGACAAAAGCGGCCTCCTCTCGCATCTAAGTGGTTGAATTGATTGCCACTTCAGAACACGCACGGAGGCCGCGATGAGTTTACAGACTGCTTGGAATTTTGCAT
>SXGT01608298.1_pt1 | contig 13629 bp, 10 predicted proteins | sample 3176221 | NCBI WGS metagenome assembly SXGT01 (sample SAMN11356862, study PRJNA531348) | freshwater metagenome | isolation source: freshwater sample F1-120 | place: China: Fuxian Lake, Yuxi | collected 2017-12-25 | reverse complement strand
GGCGCTGGTCGAGACCGCCAGGCAGGGCTCTCCGGCCACCCAGAGCGACCTGGACAAATGGCTGGCCGACTATCCGTCCAATTTTACCCATGTCGTGGATCCCAACAACGCCAACTTCGGCGTGTTCTTCGACGCGGCCGCCATCCCCTGGAATGCCGAACTCGACGCTCGCACCATGGAGATCCTCGACGCGGGCACGGGCGGTCCGGGCACGGCCGACGCCGTCATGGCCACGCTCGATCCCTGGCTGAGTTTCCTCGAGACCTACTCGCCGGCCGGCAAGTGAGCCGCCCGCAAGTGAGCCAGCGGACCCTCGCCGCCGTCGTCTTGACGGCGTGCGTGGGGGTGGGAGCGCTTGGCTGCGGCGCCACCGGAGCGGCCGGCGCTGCGGCGGCCAAGACCGACACCACCGGCGCGGTCAAGACCGGCAACCACGCCCAGGATTTCACGGCGCGCGACATGGACGGCAACACGGTCCGCCTCTCCGACTACCTGGGCAAGCAAGCCATCTTGCTCAATTTCTGGTCGACCTACTGCGAGCCTTGCCTCGCGGAGTTCCCGCACATGCGCCGGCTCTACGCCGAGAAGAAGCCCAAGGGCTTCATCGTCCTGGCCGTTTCGATGGACGGCCCCGAGACCGTGGCCAACGTCAAGCCCTTCGCCCAGCGCAACAACCTGAATTTCCCGGTTCTCCTGGACGAGGACTCCACCATCTCGGCCCTCTACAACCCCAAAAAGAGCGCCCCGCTCACAATCCTGATCGACAGGAGCGGCAACGTCATCCAGGTCCGCGAGGGGTACAATCCGGGCGATGAGGAGACCTTGGCCGTCGAGGTTTCGAAGATGCTCGACGGCCCGGCGCCTCCCAAGTAAAAACAGGCCTTCGCGCGCTGCCCTGGAGGACACGTAGTCTCACCGGATGCTGAGCCCGCGCTCGGTGCCTTCGATGACCCGCCTGTCCGGCTCCTCGCACTCTCTCTCGTCCCTCTGGTTTGGTCGGCCTCGCCACTCGCGCCTGCCCCACTTGTCGTGGCTCGCGCTCGTGGCGAGCCTGCTGGCTCCTGCCTCTGCCCGGGCCGTGGATCTGCCCAAGGTCGGCGATACCCAGGTCAGGCTCGACATCACCGAGACCTCGATCGTCGCCCAGCGCTTCCTGGCGAGGGAGGGAGAGGACGAGAAGAACCAGGGCTACTTCGTCTGGCTCAACCGCCTGAACATGGTCCTCCAGGCGAACAAGTTCACCCTGGGCGCCAGGCTGGACTCGGCGCTCTACGCCCTCCGCCCCGAAGATCGCACCTATCCGAGCAGGCAGCTACGCGAGAACGCCCTGGTCGACGGCACGAGCCGCTACAGGGACTCCATCTACCCTGCCAAGCTCTACGCGGTGTTCAAGGTGCCGGGTCTGGAGGTCACCGCGGGCGACGCCTATGCCCAGCTGGGGCGAGGCCTGGTGCTCTCGCTCCGCAAGGTCGACGAGCTGGGCATCGACACCACCGCCTTCGGCGGCAAGGTGAGCTTCCAGAAGGATCCGGTCGGCGTCATGGTGATCGCGGGGTTCCTCAACCCCACCCGCGTCGACGAGCCCACCGGCCGCGCGCTCTTCCTCTCCAAGCCGATCGAGGGTTTTCCTTCGGTGCCGCTCTTCGGCTCCGACCGGGTCGTGGCCGGACAGATCTCGGTGGGGCGCGGGTGGCCTGTGGTCCTGACGACCAACTTCGCCCACTTCAGCAGGTGCGCACCTTACCGCTACGACGCGCAGAGCAACGTCATCGGAGGCGCGCTCGATCGCCCCTTCGGCTCGTGCGACGAGCGCGACAAGACCGAGTGGTTCCCGGCTCTCCGCAAGGAGCTCTCGCCGACCCTCGAGCCGAGCATGCTCAACGCCAGCCAGTCGCTGGAGCTGCCCTCGATCTTCGGCCACGGTAGCCTCTATGTCGAGGGGGTGTACCAGAGCCGGGGAACTGCGGACGCGAGCGCCGAGCCCGACCATAGCACCACGGGGAACGCGATCTACGCCGCCCTCACGGCCAACGGCGGCCCCCTCACCAACACCCTGGAGCTCAAGAGCTACCGCAACTTCTACAACGTCGCCGGCGCGGTCAACGTGTCCAAGGCCCCGGCCTTCGCCAACGTCGCCTACTCGAGCGTGCCCACGGCCGAGCCCATCATCAGCGACAGCATGTTCGGCTTCTACAACGTCTGCGTCAACGGCGTGCGCAACCGGGTCGACGCCAGGCTCCACCCCTCCGTCCTCGTCTACACGGCCGTTGGTTACTCGGTCACCAAGAGCGAGGTCACCGGCGGGGGCTGCGACTCCGCCGGTGGGGCGGCGCCTGGCGTCGACCCGAAGGCCACCACCAACTTCGTGACCGAGCTCCAGGGCGGGGTCGAGCTCAGGTTCGACAGGGACCGCTCGTTCTTCTTCGCCAACACGGTCATCCGGAACGACGTGCTCGAAAATGGGGAGCCTTACTACAAGGAGCGCGCCGTCCAGTACACGCTCACCAAGTTCCTGTCCGGCCCCTTCGCCTTCGAGATCGCTGGCCGTCACCGCCTGCGCTACCACGAGAGCCAGAACCAGAAGGTCACCTTCGACGCGGCGGGCAACGAGGTCTTCACCGAGTTCAAGTGGGTGCAGGGAGAGCATTACACCGCGCTCAAGATCGCGCCCCAGTGGGTGATCACCCACGGCCTCGAGTACACCAGCGAGGACGGGTTCCCTGCGATCTACAACAATGGCTCCTTGCTCTACAGGTTCACCACCGAGTCGAACCTCAAGGTCCTGGTCGGGCAGCAGCGGGGTGGGCTACGCTGCGTGAGTGGTATCTGCCGCCTGTTCCCTGCCTTCTCGGGGGCTCGCGTCGAGCTAACCCTTCGTTTCTGAGGGCCGAGGCTCTCCGAGGTCCGGCGGGGCCGGTCCGAGCATGGCGCGCCAAACTCGCGCTCGGGGCTCTGTCGAGCTAAAGGCTGCCGGCAGGACGCGTTGACTGCGCCTTTCTGTCGAGGGATGGTTACCGGGGATGTATCGTCAAGCAGGCAGCCTCATCGCCGGGAAGTACCGAATCGAGCGCCTGCTCGGTGAGGGCGGCATGGGGGTCGTGCTCGCGGCCACGCACATCGCGCTGGGCGAGCTCGTGGCCGTCAAGGTGCTCAAGGCGGCCGACTCGGACGAGGACGCGCGAGGGCGCTTTCTGCGCGAGGGAAAGGTCCTCGCCAAGCTACGCAGCCCTCACGTGGTCGACGTCAAGGACGTGGGCGAGCTCGACGACGGCACGCCTTACATGGTGATGGAGTTCCTCGAGGGCAGCAGCCTCGCCCACGAGCTGCTCAAGGGACCGCTGCCCGTCCCCCAGGCCACGGACATCGTCATCGAGGCGTGCCACGCCATGGCCGAGGCCCACCGCCACGGCATCGTCCACCGCGATCTCAAGCCCGACAACATCTATTTGTCGGTCCACGCCCTGGGCAGCGGGACCGAGGTGAAGATCATCGATTTTGGCATCTCCAAGTTGACCCACGACACCCAGAACGGAGGTGTCAGCAAGCAGACGCAGGGCAACATGGTGCTTGGCTCGCCTCACTACATGTCCCCTGAGCAGATAAGGCAGTCCCTCACCGTGGACGGGCGGGCGGACATCTGGGCGCTCGGCGTCGTCCTCTACGAGATGGTCACGGGGCGGCGTCCCTTCGACGCCGATGGCGTCCTGGATCTCTGCGAGCTGGTGCTCTACGGACCGGTCCCGGAGTTCCCGCCGTCGCTGGACGACCTCGCCCCGATCATCCTTCGCTGCCTGGAGCGAGACCCGGACATGCGCTTTGCCCGCATCGAGGATCTGGCCGAGGCTCTGGTGCCCTTCGCCACCGAGCGAGGTCAATCGGTCGCCGCCCAGCTGCGGCGCGCCGCCCGCCACTCGGCGCTCCTGTCGGACGCGTCCATCGCGCTCGATCACAGCTCGGGCGCGATCCAGGTGAGCACGCCGGCCACCAACGTGCTCAAAGCGCCAATCTCGGGCGTGGCCGACACACTCGTCGCGTACACCCCCATGCCTCTCGACGCCCGCCGCCCGGCCCAGAGCCGTCGCGGCTTCGTGCTCGCGTCGCTCCTCGTGTCTGCTGTCCTCGCGGTCGCGATGTTTCTGGTCCTCCGGTCGCCCAGGAGCTCGGGGCAGGAATCAGGCACCCTCCAGCAGCCCAGCTCGATGATCGTCGAGCTGGTGCCCAGCACCCTCTCCACCAGCCTCTTGCCCCTGACTCCCTCCGTCGAGCCCAGCGTCGCCACGCTGCGAACGCCTCGTGTGGAGGTGAGGCCTCCCTCCACAGGGGCTCCCAGGGCGTCGATCGCGCCCTCCTCGGCGCCTCCCCCGACGCCATCGAGCTTCCTCGGGCTCCCGGACGGTCGAAAGTAGCTCCCGAGCCCTCGAAGCCGAGGCCTTGCCGACCTGGGCGCTGACCTCGACCCAAACTTCGAGTAAGCTCGGAAGGTGCCCTTCATTGCCTCGTCGCAGGTCCCACGCGTCGTCATGGGCGTGCTCCTCGCGGCGGCGGTGCTGTCGACGGGTGACGCTCGCGCCGAGACGGCGAACGCGGCGGTCGCGGAGCAGCTCTTCCAGGAAGGCAAGGCCGCCATGGCCGCAGGCGACTACGCCGCTGCCTGTCCCAAACTGCTGGAGAGCCACGCGCTCGATCCTGCGGGAGGGACCATCCTCTTCGCGGCCAAGTGCAGCGAGCTCTCGGGCAAGCTGGCCACCGCCTGGGTGCAGTACACCGAGGCCGCGGTCATGGCGCGCCGGGACGGGCGCCGGGATCGGCTCACCGTCGCCGAGGAGCGAATAGCGGCCCTCGTCCCCAAGCTCACCAGGCTTACGCTCAGGGTGGCCCCTGCCAACGCCTCGATCCCTGGCTTCGTCCTCCGGGGCGACGGCGCGCTGCTGGGGCCCTCGGTGTGGGGCCGCCCCTTCCCAGTGAACAAGGGAAAATACGTGGTTCACGCCGAGGCGCCCGGGCGTCGCCCCTTCGATCGCGAGATCACCGTGCCCGACGACGGCGTGAGCATCGGCTATGCCGTCCCGGAGCTCGAGCTGCTCCCCGCTCCTCCCCTTCGGCTGCCCGTGGTGCTGGCGTCACGTCCGCCGGTGGCATCCGTGGCGGGCAACGGGCTGCCTGGAGGGCGGGTCGCCGCGTTGATCTTGGGGGGCGCGGGGGTCGCTGCCGCGGGGGTGGGGATCGCCCTTGGCTTCGTGGCCAAGAACAACTACACGGCGGCGGCCGACCAGTGTCCGCGCGGGGTTTGCCCGCCGAACTCCCCGTACGTCAAGAACTCGACGGACGCGATCGCCCTCGGTAACTGGGCGACCGTGGTCACCATAGCCGGGCTCGCGGTGGCGGGCGGCGCCATGATCCTGTGGTTTACGACGCCCGCTCGCCGCTCATCCGCCATCTCCGTGGGTCTCGCGCCCACCTTCGGGAGCCTTGTCCTGGCGGGGACCCTGCCATGAACACCCGCCGCCGCATCCTCGTCCGCACCGCACTCGTCGTGGCTCCCTTCGCGCTGGTCGCATGCAACCTGCTCCTGGGGATCGGTGAGCCGCTAAGCTTCGGGCCCGAAGACGCTTCGGCGTTCGAGGCGCAGCCGTCCAAGGACGGGTTGGTGGGCGACGAGAAGGGCAGCGACGCCGCGCCGGATCGCGCCGTGGTAGGCGTCGACGCTGCCACCGACGCCAACACCGGAATGCCCTGTGATCCTGCCTTCGTCGGCTCCAACCAGGCTTACGGTACGCCGGAGCTCATCTACCAGTCGGACCGCGGGCTGGCCCGTATCGCGGTGGACGACAACTCGCTCTTCTTCGGGGTGCTCGACACTTCTGCCTCCGCCGACCACGGCATGCTGGTGCGCACCGACAGGGACGGCAAGAACGAGAGCCTCGTCACCTCGGGCATCGACGTGGGCCCCGGCATCTTCATCAGGAACGGGACCGTGTATTTCGCGGCCGACGACACGCGCATCGGCCTGGTGACGGGCTGCGGCGACGCCTCCGCGGCGTGCCTCATCGACTACCGAGATCCTGATTTCGGCCAGCTCATCCCGCTGGGGCGTCCTTTCGCGGTCGCCGCCGACGGGACGATCTTCGTGCCCATCCGCGACGGGCGTATGAAGCGTTTGCCCCCTCCGCTGATCGACGGCACCATCCCCGATCCCGAGCAGCTCATCGAGATCCCGGACGCGGCGCTCTCCGCGCTCAACAAAGATCCCAGCCAGGCTCCCTCGGCCGGCACCGACGGGAAGTTCGCCTACCTGGGGAGCGGCCTGGGGAACACAGGCCTCTATGCGTGGGATCTCTCCGTTCCGGACGCTGCGCCCCAAAGGATCGTCGATCCTCAGCCCGGCGGCCCGGACGCCGCCGCGCTCGGAACGGTCATCTCCGCGTGTGACGCGGCCTTCCTGGTGGTTCATACACCCGACGCCCAGGACATCTGGGAGCTCAATGGAACCACGGCGTCCAAGTTTCTGAGCGGGCAGAACCACGGTCCGGCGGCGCTCGGCATCGCGGTGGTCGGAGCGCGCTTCGTGTATGTTGCAGGCTTCTACGGAAGCAGCTCGGCCAGGATCCTCACGTTCGATCGGAACAGGACCCAGGGCGTGGGCGTCCTCCTCGTGAACGGCGTTCTCCCCGTGTGGTTCGACCGACCTGTGGGGGACGGCGGGGACGGCGGGATCCCTCAAGGGACCATCACCGGCCTGGCGCTCGACAAGAGTTACCTCTACGTCGTGGTCAACGCGACACCGAACTCGTACGGCAGGGTGTTCCGCTTGCCCAAGCGCTGAGGGGCCTCGAGCGCGGCGGGCCCCTAATTTGGGTAGCACAGGCCAGGGTGCTACCCTCGATCCGACGTGCTCGAGCACCCCAATATCCCATGACGCGCATCAAGGTTCTCGTCCTCTCCGCTGTTCTCCTTGGCTCTTCTGCCCGAGCGCTCGCGGCCGATCCGCCTCCCATCGTCGAGGCGCGCAAGCTCTCCGACGCCTTCGTCGCCGTGGCCGAGCGGGTGAGCCCCAGCGTCGTCCAGATCGACGTGACCGCGAGGGAAGAGCCGGATCCGCTGATGAAGCTCTTCGGCCGGGGAGGGGACTCCCCGATCGCGAGGGGGACCGGCTCCGGGGTGGTCTTCACGGCCGAGGGGGCCATCCTCACCAACAACCACGTCATCGAGAACGCGCTCGGCATCAACGTGCGCCTCCGCGACGGGCGCTTTCTCCCGGCGAGGCTCGTGGGACGGGATCCGGGCACGGATCTCGCGGTCATCAAGGTGGACGCTGCGGGCCTGGCTCCGGCGCGCTTTGCCGACTCGGAGTCGTCGCGCGTGGGCGAGTGGGTGGTCGCGATAGGCTCCCCCTTCGGGCTCGGTTACACCGTCACCACGGGGGTGCTCAGCGCCAAGGGGCGAGGCGGCCTGGGGATGAACGCCATCGAGGACTACCTCCAGACCGACGCCAGCATCAACCCTGGCAACTCCGGGGGACCGCTCTGCGATCTGGACGGGCGGGTCATGGGTATCAACACGATGATCATCGGCAAGGGCTCGGGTATCGGCTTCGCGGTACCCTCCAACCTCGCCCGTCGGGTGGCCGAGCAGCTCCTCAGGTCAGGGAAGGTCGAGCGGGCCTGGCTGGGCGTGGGTATCCAGGATCTCACCCCGGAGCTCGCCGGCGCGCTCAAGCTCGATCCTCGCGCCGGGGTGCTGGTCAACTCGGTGAGCCCGGGGGGCCCAGCGGCCAGGGCCAACGTCAAGCCAGGGGACGTCATCGCCCAGGTCGCCGGCAAGCCCGTGAGGGACGGCCACGAGCTGGTGCGCGAGGTCATCGGGCACGACGTGGGCAAGACGATCGGGATCGAGGTGATACGCGACGGCAAGCGCTACGCCTCGCAGATCGTGCTGACGGCCAGGCCCCAGCCCGCCGTGGATCCTTTGCCCATGCAGCAGCCCTCCTCCCCTCAGGCCGGCCTGGGGCTCACGGTTCGCGACATGACGCCCGAGCAGGCGAGGGCCTTGGGCCTTGCCTCCAAGCCCATCGCGATCGTGACCCACGTCGCGCCTGGCTCCTCCGCCGATCGTGCGAGCCTCAAGCTGGGGGATGTCCTGGTCGAGGCCGACGGCGTCCCGGATCCCAGCGCCTCCCAGATCCAGGACGCCGCCCGGGACGGGCAGCTCCTCCTCCGTGTTCGCCGCAAGGACGCGTCCTTCTACGCGGTGGTCAAGAGATAGGCAGGGCGTCAGAACGAGAGCCGGATCGTGGTCAGCAACCGTAGATCCGTGCTCTTGACCTGGGTGGGGGGGGCGCTGTCGAAGAGGATGCCGAGCGTCGTGCCGAACGCGAAGAGATCCGTGATCTTGGAGAGGATCTCAAGCTCCTCGAGGATACGGATATCCTGGAAATCATCCAGCCTTGGCTGGACGTACAACGTGCTCTGGAGAAGAATTCGATCTTCGAGGAGCGAGAGGCGTATCGCCAGGTGGTTGGCCAGGCGGTGATCGAGGGTCTCCGGGGCGTCGGGGGCGCCGGCGATGCTCCGTATACGGTTGTATTCGGGCATATAGGCAGTACCCGCCCAGGACATGAGCGCGTGCTCGTGGATGATCTCGACCCGGACGCCCAGGCCGACGAGCGCGCGGGCCTGGAGCCTCAGGAACTCGTTATACTGGTACTGCGCAAAGAGCTCGCTCCCTACTCGCCTGTGCCACATGGCCGTCCACCGAGCGTATGCGAAGGCCTGATTGACGATCGTCCCGCCGGCGCGGTCCGCGAACCGGCCGCTGCTCGTGAGGGACAGGCGTTGAGCGATGAAGGGCAGGGGCCGAGGCTGTCCCTCGGGGATCTGCGCCTGGCGATGGAGGATCTGGTACTGGATCCTGGTCGCGCCGCCGACGTCGAGCAGCTCGATGTTCCCGCGGGAGAGCGCGAAGCTCCCGTCGAGCCCGCCGCTCAGGCCCGCCCGGAGGGGGTTGGGCCGGAGGATCTCGACGTTCACCTGGGCGCTCGCCTCGCAGGGCGCGGCGAGCGCCCCGATCACGACCGCCAGGACATGCCCGTACCGAACCATCAGTTCTCGGGCGAGCGCTTGGGATCGACGATCCTGTCGGGGTACTTTCGCATCGACTGGACCCGGGTAGGAGGGATCAGCTGATGGAGGAGGGGCCACATGGGCTTTACCGTGAAGCTGCCGACCAGGATACGACCGTCCCCGTCGCTGGGCCCCTCCAGGACCTTCAGGCGTTCTCCTGTGCTCCGCCGGTAGACGCCCACGTAGACCTGGTAGGTCCCTGGCTTCATGGTGAAGGGCGGGAGCTGGAAGAGGGGTCGGTCCTCCAGGATCTCCCCCGCTCTCCAGCGATCGGCGGGGTACATCGAGTCCCCCGGCAGGTGATCGGCGGGGATCTGCAGCCCTGGAGCGGTCACGTGGGTGAAGAAGGTGATATCGTGCTCCAGCGGGCCAGGCAGCTTCCACCAGGTGGTGACGAAGACCTCGTGCCGCTCGAGCGTCTCTGGCGTGACCTCGCTGCCCAGGAGCTCCAGCCCTCGCTCCAGCTTTGCCCGGGGCCCGGCGAGCCTGGCGGGGGCCTCCTCCAGGACGACCTCGCGCGGCGTCTGCTCCCAGAGATCGCGCCTCCGCCAGAGGGAAAGATAATAACCAATCGAGCGCTGCCATGTCCGGACATGCACGTAGCGCTCCTTGAACCCGGGATCGGCGTAGATCTGGAACTGGAATGGATTGTCGTTGAAGACCTCCGCGAGCGCGTCCTCCGGCGGCTCCTTTTCGAAGGCACGGGCGAAGCGCTGCTCTTGACCCTGAGGGATGTACACCGTGAGGATGGCCCACTCGGGGTTTCGCCTCCAGAAATACTCGCGCATCGAGGCGTCGTACTTCGGCCTCTGGTCGCCCTCGTCGCTGCCCACGAAGGCGTGGAGGCCGTGATCGTGCCTGGCGCGGGCGACGGTCCTGTCGACCAGGCCGATGAAATCGAGGAAGTTGATGTCGGGCGCGTGGTAGGGCGTAGAGCCCATGTCCTGGAACGCCACGAGCGCTCCCGGGCGCTCGTGGCGGACGATGAACTTCCCAAGATCCGGGTGAAAGGTGCCCGCGAGGTCGCCGTGCCCGTCGAAGCCGTTCAGCTCCTTGTGCGTGAAGCGGAAGTTGGTCGTCCCCGCGAAGAGCACGAGGCCCCAGCCGGCTGCGTGGGCGAGCTTGCGCCGGGGCTCCGCCCCTCGAAGCAGCCCGTCCAGGAGGTTCTGCGCCCCCAGGGTCGCCAGCACCGCCGTGAAGGGAAGGGCGGGGAGATAGAGGCGGTGCCACTGCATCTCGTCGACCCCGACCTTCACGTAATAGACCATGAAGGCCACGCTGATCAGCGCCATCGTGGCCTTCTCCGCGAGCCTCTTCCTGTCGGCGAAGGCCAGCGGCGAGAGGACGATCAGGGCGCCCGTGTAGTTGAACTCGAACATGTCGTGCAGCGATCTCAGCCCCTCCCGCCAAACCGTGGATCCCGTCCCCGTCTTCACGTAGAATGTATTGGGGACCAGCGTCCCGTAATAGGCATAACGAAAGGCGTGGCAAGGCACCGTGATCGCCAGGATACCTGCCACGTACATCGCCTGGGCGCGGGTGATCCTCCGGGCCCTCACCGCGTCGAGGACGAGCGGGAGGCCGACCAGGATCGCCATGAGGTGGAGCTCGGGCCGGGTCATGCAGCCCGCGCCCATCACCAGCCCGGCGAGCAGGTGGCGGCGCTCGAGCCCCCGGAGCGCGGCCGGCTCGTCGCCGGGCGTGCTCGCCTTGCGGTCCCGCGCCGTCCAGAGGATCCAGGCGCCGAGGATGGGGAGGAGCGCGCCGAGCGGCTGCTCCAGGCCGCTCTTGGCCCAGAGCACGAAGCTGCTCGAGCAGGAGACCCAGACAGCCCCCCAGACGTGGGAGAGCTCCTCGCGCTCCCCGTTGATCCAGGCCGAGAGGCGCCCGATCTTGACCAGGGCAAAGATCCCCAGGATCGTCCCCAGGACCTCGCAGACCTGGAAGAGGTCCCAGCCCAGGGCCTCGAAGGGCGCGAGCACGAACACCCATAAAAAATTCGTGATCCCCTCGAGCTTGTCGCCGGGGTTGAAGACCAGCCCATGGCCGGTGACCAGGTTGTGCGCGTAGCGAAAGGAGATGTACGCGTCGTCCTTGACGAACTCGAGGCTGACCAGGATGCCAAGTACGAAGGGAATGGCCGGCGCGAGGAGCGCGGCGCGCCTGGCCATGGCCGAGAGCGGCGCCGCCCGGGCGGCCGCCTGCTCGTCGTCGTCCTCCGCTCGCCTCCGGACGAAGAGCGAGGTGGCCATCACGGCGGCGAGCGCGATCCCCGCTCCCCAACGGGTCCAGGGCCGGAGGAGCGCCAGGTACCCCCGGAGCCTGGTATCGCTGGGAGAGATCTTGCGCGTGCTCCCGTCGGGCGCGTCCCTCACCACATCGATCCACCCCGCGTGGACGCGGTTGTCGGCGGTGGGTGGCTCCAGAACCTTGAGGCGCCTCCATGTCTGGCGGTCGTAGAGCCCGGCGAAGACGTGGAGCCTCCCCGGCTCGCACGAGCCGGGGACCGTCAGCGTCACGTTGTGCTCCACGGCCTGTTCCCCCCACCGCGTCGGCGACGGAGCGGGGAGCTGGTCATGGACCACGCGGCAGCTGTTGCCCGCGTTGTTCTCGGACTCGACATGGACGAAGATCCAGGCGTCCGAGGAGAGGGGCCCGTGAGGCTGGAGGGTGAAGGTGAGCTGGAGCGCCCCGCCAGGCGTGGCCTCGCGAGGCGCCGTCAACCCGGTGAACTCGACGCCCTGCTCGAGGGCGATCCTGCCTCCGCCCCGCAGGAGCACGAGCAGCGCGAGCAGCGCGAGCAGCGCGACCAGCGCGACCAGCGCGAGACGGCGACGGCGGCGCAGAGGCGAGGTGGGGTTCTCCATGGAGCGGACAATGTACTCGACTATTCGCGGAGCCCCGATGTCCTCCGTGTTGCCCAGAACACAGGAGGCGGGTCACCCCGAGTCAGCCTCGCGTGCGCCGCCCCTTCCTTGCGGCGAGCGCCTCTTTCAGGCGCGCGTTCTCGGCGCGGTACAGGGTGAGCTGCCCAAGAGCCTTTTCGAGGGCATCGGAGTCTGTGCAGACAGACACCAGCTCGTTTGAGCCGGACGGTTCCCAGCTGCTCGAGCCAGTGGGAGAGCGACTCCTTGTCCAGGCGATCGTGGCGTGTCCGGCCCACCGCCGGCAAGCTAGCACAGGGCCATGGCGGTCTCCGCGTACCCTGCGATGTTCATCTGCGAGATCGCGGCCGGTGCCACGGGCGTCCCCAGACTGGCGCTCCCGCGCACCGGGGCAAGGACGTTGCGGACGAAGCGTGGAGGCGCCGTGAGCCGTTCACGGGAGCGCGTCGGCGACCCCGCGCAGGCTTTCCTTGAGGCCCTCGCCCAGGTGGCCGCCACCCCCCCGGCGGCCTCGTGGCCATCGATGAGCCTGAAAACTCGCTGCATCCCTATGCCATCAGGAGATTCGTGCGTCTTGCTCGGGCGTGGGCGCAGCGGCACGATCTCACCATCGTTCTGACGACGCACTCCCCGGTGCTGCTCGACGAGTTCAACGGCGAACCCGATCGGATCTTCGTCCTTGAGCGCGAGACGCTCCCGGTGCGGCTCGATGAGCTTCGCCCGCGAGTGGCTCGCCAGCTACACGCTCGGCGAGCTTTACACCGGCGGCGACTTCGCGGCGAACGACAAACCCTGATGCGCGTTCGGCTCGTTGTCACGGGAGACCTGGAGAAGGCCGCTCTGGGGCCCTCTCTGGAGCGCGTCCTGCGCGCTGCGGGGCCCACCGACCTGACCTTTGACCCGCCGCTCTTGCTCTCCGGCGGGGCGATGACGACCAGTCCGCTACCCGATCCCGAGAACCCAGCGTCACGGATGCCGACGACCGTGCGGCGCATGGCGAGGGCCCTGGTGACGGAGACATTCATCGGGCCATCGAGGACCTTGCCGGATCTGGTCGTCGGGATCGACGACCTCGAGCTCGGCAACGTCCACCAGCCGCAGGAGCAAGTCGTCGAGCGGTTCTCGTCGCAAGGCGCCGAGCTACCGGCCGCGGAGCGGGCGCGAGAGGCCCTTCGGACGCGGTGCTCGTTCCACCTGCTCGTGCCGCTCTCGGAGGCGTACTTCTTTGGAGAGCAGGCGGCCTTGGCGCGGGCGGGGGTCGCCGCTGGGACTCCGGTTCATCGCATCGGAGCGGACATCGAAGCCTTCGAGACCGACGACAGCGATCCAGATGTAGGGCTTGGCGCCCGGATAGGGTGGGCGCTCGTCGACATCACCGAGCAGCGCCTTGCCGGAGGGCGTCGGCTTGACGAACAGCTCGTCGTCGCAGATCAGCGCGACCAGCTTGGCGCCGCAGTAGACGCCGTACTCGCCGAACATCTTGCGCGCCGACACGGGGCCGGCGCCGGCCATCTGCTCGACCAGGATATCAACGATGGATGGCTTCGAGGCCATGAACCTAGTACCTTGTCGCAGGGGATTTGAAGGGTTGGCTCCAGCCCGGTGGCGGTGCCCGCGAGAGAAGG
>SXGT01284437.1_pt1 | contig 13629 bp, 18 predicted proteins | sample 3176221 | NCBI WGS metagenome assembly SXGT01 (sample SAMN11356862, study PRJNA531348) | freshwater metagenome | isolation source: freshwater sample F1-120 | place: China: Fuxian Lake, Yuxi | collected 2017-12-25 | reverse complement strand
GGACAAACCATGAAGCAGCAATTGTTTGCGAATCGATTTGTCTGGATATGGTCGAGCACTCATGACGGCGAAGAAGCACAATTACTGCCGCTATATCGGCAGTTAAAACAGCAGATTCCTGAACTTTTGCTGATGATTGCGCCTCGGCATCCGGAGCGATTTTTAATCGTCAAGAAGCTCTGCCAGGAACAAGGTCTGGTCGTGGTGATGCGCAGCGAAAATCCTCCAATCCATCAAGATGTGGACGTTTATATTGCCGATAGCATGGGCGAGTTGATATTGCTGTATGCTGCTGCCGATGTCGCTTTTGTCGGTGGTAGTCTGGTGCCGGTGGGCGGACATAACGTATTGGAGCCTGCATTGGCGGGCGTGCCGGTGATATTCGGCTCGGAAATGTTTAATTTCAAAGAAATTGCCGAAAGAATCTTAGCGGATGAAGCGGCGCTGCAAGGACAAACCGTTGCAGAAATTGCCGAGGCCGTATTGCAACTTCGGAATAGTCCGGATTTCAGAAACAAATTAATTGCCAAAGCCAAGGCGTTTGTCCTGCGTAACCAAGGTGCAACTCGACGCCTTGCTGACATGTTGTCCGAATGTTTATAACCCCGGAACAAAAAAAGGTTTGGCAAACCCATCCTAAGTGTCTATAATGCGCACTTTCTTTGCCGGGGTGGTGAAACTGGTAGACGCGCCGGATTCAAAATCCGGTTCCTTCGGGAGTGTCGGTTCGATTCCGACCCTCGGTACCACCTACTCTTCCAGAGTAGTCCAAAGAAATTTAAAAACCCGCTAGCCGCAAGGCTTAGCGGGTTTTTTATTGTCCAGCTTCATCCAACGAAATGCAGTAGCATCTTGCAATTTATGCAGTAACTTTTACAGTAACTCCAAAATCAGTAACAAAAGTTACTGCATTTTGTTGAAAAGTTACTGTAAATAGAGGTTTTCTGCATGGCAAAACAATTACTTACCGATACCACTCTTCGCAACATCAAGCCGGAAGCCAAGGATAAGCGCCTGAATGATGGCGGTGGCTTATATTTATTGATTAAGCCAACTGGTGCTAAGTGGTGGCGTTTCGGCTACAGCAGCCACGGTAAAAGGAAAACATTATCTATTGGCGTTTACCCTTCAACAAGCCTGGCTGACGCTAGGCGCAAGGCTGAAGACAGCCGGAGCATGGTAGCTAACGGCATTGATCCCAGCGACGCCCGAAAGGAATCCAAGGCAGCACAAAAGCAGCTAATTGAAAACGACAAACGTCTTGACGCTGGTTTACCTATCATCAACAGCTTCGAGCACCTATGTCGCGAATGGCTGGCCACTACAGACCACACCGTTCGAAAAATCACCCAGCAAAAGAAAATCCGACGCTTTGAGCTGTATGTTTTCCCTGTCATCGGCGGTAAACCCATTGCTGAAATTAAGTCGCCCGATGTATTTGGCGTCATAAAGCCGCTGATTGCTAAAAATCAGTTAGAAACGGCTCACAGGATCAATAGCGAAATCAGCGCAGCGTTCGCCTATGCAATTGCCCACGGCTTTTCAGATTACGATCCAGCTCAACCAGTAGCTAAGCAGATCCCCGCGCAAAAGGTCAAACATAATGCCGCCGTTACCGAGCCCAAGGAAGTGGCGCAACTGCTCAGGGACATTCACCACTATCAAGGCACTTTTGTTGTGCAATCGGCGCTAAGGCTATCGCCGTACTTATTTCAGAGACCCGGCGAAATACGCCAAATGGAATGGAAGGATATAGACCTTGCTGCTAAAGAATGGCGGTACTTTGTCACCAAAACCGAAGTTCAGCACATCGTACCGTTATCGAAACAAGTAATTGCCTTGCTGGAGTCTATCCAGCCGCTTACCGGTGATGGCCGTTACGTGTTTCCGTCCAGCCGTGGCGATGGCCGCCCCATGTCGGACGGAACCATCAGAACAGCGCTGAAAACCTTGGGCTATGAAAGGGACGTGATGAGCGCCCACGGTTTTAGAACTACCGCATCGACGCTACTGAATGAGCAAGGCTGGTCTCCTGATGCAATAGAGCGGCAACTGTGCCACATGCCAAAGGATGCAGTCAGAGCGGCCTACAATCGCGCTCAATACCTGGAAGAACGCCGCCGCATGATGCAGTCATGGGCCGACTACCTGGACGGCCTGAAAGCCGGTGGACAGGTTATACCGTTTCAGCGGCAAGCCTAAATACTTCACTTCCTTCTATTCTCCCCCGCACCTACAGAACAACCACGCCAACCCGCCCGGGGCATGCGTGGTTTTCCATTATCGGCCGTAAACAGACCGGCTTTAAACCTTTCAAGTAGGCAAGGCGCAAAAACTTTAAGGGGGGGGGGTATATATGTATTTCTTGTGGATTTTGTGGAGATAGTCTTATAAGCTAGAGATACCAAGGCTTGCAGCGATTTTTGTTTTGTGTATTTGTTGGGGATCAGTTGGGGTTTTTGTGGAGATAGGCTTAATTTTTTGGGGATTTTGTACCTGTTTAGTAAGAATTCAAGCCACTGCCTACCATCAAAACGAGGTTCGAACTACCCTCGATAGGCCTTTCTAGGAAGGACCCGCAGCCTTGGCGGTTGAATGTCGGCAATGTTCTGTTTGTTGTTGGGCTGGCGAACAAATCCGCGCGAGGCTTTATTCTTTTTCTTTTGGGGGCGGGTATGCACCGGCCTATAATCGAGTCCAGTAGATAGGCGTGATGTTGTTTGTAATTGTCGGGCCAGTGATGCAGCCTTGACGACTAAGCTATAAAGGTGAATCAATGAACGAACCCAAAAAACCCAAAGTTGGTGATTTTTGCGAAGGTGATTTAGGCGATGGCGGCCTATTGATCGACATCAATGACCCGTCATTACCCGATGCTTTGCGGGCAATGGTCAACGACTACGATCCGCCCGCGCGATTCGTCGTCAAGCAAGGCGAAGGCGAATACGATTTGTTTTCCGAAGATGGCGAAGAACTGGACTTGATTTGGGATTGTTTTTGAAAGCGGTATAATTGTCCAGTACCGTCCAGAAAAGTATAGGAGCGCCACCATGACACCATTAAAAATCAATGCGGATTGGGATAACGAGGTCGGCGTTTGGGTGGCCACCAGCGACGATTTAGAGGGATTGGCCATAGAAGCCGAGACAATCGACGCGCTTATCAATCGCCTAAAGGTCGTAATCCCTGAATTGCTGGAGCTTAATCACCCTGAAATGGTGGGCGATGAACTTCCATTCATGCTGGATGGCTTCATGACCACTCGCCAACACGCACACTGATGGGAGACTTTACGCCGCTGCTAAAGCAGGCGCTAAAGGCCAATGGCTGTTATTTCGTGAGACAAGGTAAGGGCGATCATGAAATATGGTTCAGCCCAATCTCGCAGAAAAATTTTGTTGTCGATGGCAAGATCAAGTCTAAGCATACCGCCAATGCAGCCTTGCGGCAGGCAGGGTTAAGCAAACAATTCTAAGGCGGCAACCCCTTTAACCGGATAGCCCGACGGGGCAATAAACAGGATTCGTTACCCTGCTTCCGGTTGACCTTTTGTAACGATGAACACTTTAACGGGGTGTATGTGAGTAGTTTTATAGCGCCTTTGATAGAAGCTAGTAGGCTGCGGCATAAAGAAATATTGCTGCTTGAAGCAGAACACAAACAACTACCAGAGTTTTTAAGTTTGAGTAGCATAGGCATTTTGTTAGGCAAAGACCCTGATTCATTTGCAACATTTATTAAAAATCAACCGGTAAAGATTGAAAAAATTGACAATGTAACAGGCATAACCCGTGAAGAATTCAAACGGTACAGGAAAAGTGTTGATGCTTGGCCGGTCAAAGATTGCTTACTGGGTAATTGGTGGCCTGACACAGAAAAAGACATTACCCACAATCCAATAACAGAGCGGAACACCCTGCTAAAGATAATAATCGGCATGGCAATTGATGCTTATGATTACAAGCCAGACCAAGCAAAAAATAAGGCCACGGGCGAAAACAACAGCAGTATCAAGGCTGCGCTTGAGCGAGTTGGAATAAATATGGATGCCGACACTATAAGGAAATATTTAAACGAAGCTAAAGAGTTGTTGTGAAACAAGAAGCCCTGATTTTGATTTCAACTTCGAGGTTATTAGCCATGTTTAAAAGCTCTAAAATTTGGTTTCACAGATTATCAAGCATTCAGCAAAGCCTAGTTACAGCGGCGCTGATTCTTGCTGGCTTATGGATGCTGGATACTTTTGGAGCTTCATCTTTCCTATTGGCTTTACCCGGCTTGTTGCTGCTTGGCATTGTGCTTGGTGGCATAGGATTAGCCGTGGTGGCTATTTTTCTAATGGCCTTAAGGGGTTAACTGGGGCCACAAAAAACCAACCATAATCCAACACCTACCCCTGTAAGCCAGTAACGACGCAAAACAAAACCGAATCAGTTACGACTTAACCGAATTCGGTCAAACAACAAACGGTACTGCATAAGCTAACCCCATCAATTACTAGATGAGGTTAGACAAATGCAAAACACCCCCCAACAACCAGACGCCTTACTTCGCGTCTGGCAAATCACCGGCGACAAAAAGCGCGGCATCGAACCTATATTGCCGATAGGCCGCTCAACCTTCTTGGAACGTGTACGCAAAGGCATTTATCCAAAGCCGGTCAAGCTGGGTGAGAAAACCACCGCCTGGCGTAAATCCGACATCATGGCGCTGCTGGAAAGCTTTGGCGGTGCATCATGAGCGCACCGCGAGACGACACCACCAAACCCAGCCGCATCAACCGCCGACGGAAAAAACGCTGGAAAATTTCGGATTTGATCGATATCGGCTTGACTGAAGCGGCGGCAATGTCTATTCTCTCCGCGTCGATCAGCAGATCGACCGGGCGTGGAAACCCGAGAAACAAAGGCGAAAAATCGCCATAGCCTTATGTGGCTTTTTTATGCACGTCATTCAGCGCGGCGTTGTGCCGTGTCTATTCTGTTATGGCGGGCTTGTTTGGGCAGCCGCAAGGCTGGCCGGCGCCTTTGTCCGGTATTTCCACTCCACTCAAGCCCGTCGCCCATGCCGTGGAAAGCATGATCGGCGGTTATTACCTCTACAAAGGAGTCACCGCATGAACACCCAAGCCACAGGCGAAAACCGCCCTCATCCCACTGACTTTCCCAATACTGCTGACGTTAAGCGGTTGAAGCAAAGCCTCAAATTGAAAGCTCCGCTAATCACCAACCGGGCAGAACAGGAAGCCGCCCAACTGCAAGCCTACCAGGCTATCAGAGCAAAACATAACGAATTGTCTGAATCGTTCTCGGTTTTCATGGCTTATCGGAATGAGCCAACCTACATCACAAACAACGACTGCCTGTGTGTAATTTTAGATGCCGAGGAGCTGATTCGCCGCGTCAAAGCGTTTCAACGATTGAATGGGGGAGCGCAAGTATGAGCACCAAAAGCTTAGGACTCTTCCAAACCGGACGCGCGTTGAATCTGTTGTTTGACCGCGCCAACTCGGAGTTGAGCAAAGATGAGTTGGAATTTATGGCCAGGGCTTCAGATCACGCGGAAGAGCAGGCCGACGCTATGGGCAAAGTTATCGGCAATCTGGCGTTGATGACCACTCACGAAAATTTTGAAGGAATGATCTCGGACCTACTTTTTCAAACGAGTGTCATCTTTGAAGGAATATCCGGATTGATCCACTTGGCGGCGAATGCTCAATGTCTATTAGACAATCCCACCGCCTTCAACCCTGCCCAAACGGGGGGTGAGTGATGACGAAATATTGCGTCATCTACGTTCGCAACGGCAAAGAACATCAGTCGGCCTGGTTTCTGTCTCTGGCACGGTGCCAGCGAGCTTTTGAAATCTTGAACATTAAACATGGCTATCCGGCCATGATTTACATGGACTAAACCCGCACTAACCACCATTAACGCGGGTTCAGGCATTCGGTTAGCCCCATCGCCGGTGATGATTGTATCGCCTGGTCTGGCCGGATGCACCCGCAAGGATTGCATCATGCAAACATATCAAATTATCGATGCCTTCAAAGCCGCCATGCAGGAGGCAGGCATCACACCGCCCGACACCATCAAGGCCGACGGCGTTTTGCATCGGTTCCACATTGCCGACCATAAAACCGGCACTCTCAACGGCGCTTACAAATTGCACCTGGACGGGTCTAGGCCAGCGGGTTACTTTGAAGATTTCAAATCCGGCATCAAAACCAACTGGAAGGCTAACGGCCCTATCAAAGCATTGACCCAGGCAGAGCGCCAGCAACACGCCGCCGCCAAACAACAACACCAACAGCAGCAAAACCAGCGTTACGAACAAGCGGCCAATGCCGCCCGCCGATTGCTGGACTTCGCCAAGCCGCTGACCGGCAACGATCACCCTTATCTGCTGAAAAAGCGGGTCGATTCATACGGTCTGTATCGACTGAAAATCTGGCCGAAACGGATCAAAAACCAATCAGGCCAATGGGAAAGCGTCACCGTTCACAATGTGCTGCTGGTGCCGCTGATCGACCTCAGCAGCAAGCTTTGGAACCTACAGGCTATCTTTCCTGAATCCAACCCGCAGCTAGGCCGAGATAAGGACTTTTTGACCGGCGGCAGGCTGGGCGGCTTGTTTCATGTGATCGGCAAAGCCACCGACGATGTGATCGTCTGCGAAGGCTACGCTACTGGCGCCAGTTTATATGCCACGACCGGCTTGCAAGTGTTCTGCGCCATGAGCGCCGGTAATCTATTGGCTGTGGCCCAGGCGATCCGCAATGCCGACCGCAACAAGAAAATATTCATCGCCGCCGACAACGACCTTAAAACGCCAGGTAATCCTGGACTGACCGCCGCGAAAAAAGCGGCTATAGCCGTGGGCGGGTTTCTGGCAGTACCGCCGATAGCTGGTGATTTTAACGACTTTGCCAATCTGGAGGCTATCCAGTGAAAAAGCAGCCACCGGAAAACCCGATTTTGACGGTCGTCAAATCGGCTCAACCGGTCAACAAACACGGCCAGCCTGATCGGTTTGCAGATCGAGTAATCGATAGGCTAGGTATCGTCAATTATCGCCTGGTTAAAATTCAACCCGTCCGCAACAAGGAGAGCTCAGAAGCCGCCGAGTTGCAAATACCACTCTTTATGAATGGATGTTGTTTGATCGATTATGAAATCGTAAGCGACGACGGCATTATCGAAAACCGGTATTTTGTCATTATCGGCAAGCTTCAAAATGGACGTGATTTACCACCCATCAAGGTGCAAGTTCCGCAATTCCCGAGCTTATCCTGGCCCCTGCAATGGGGAAACCAATTGATTGTCGCGCCGGGCAATGGCAACAAAGACAACGCCCGAGCGGCCATCCAGATTTTAAGCGGAGACGTTCGGATAGAGCGCGAATACCGACACACTGGATGGCGGCATATTGATGGCGAATGGCATTATTTAAGCGGCAGCGGCCCAATCACCGCCGACGGCCTAAACGATAAAATCCGCGTCGAACTGGATCAAGGTCACATGCAACGTTACCGGCTGCTCGCGCCAAGCGAGGAAACGAAGCACCATGCAAGGCTACTGCTGGATTTTCTGGACATCTCGCCGAAAAACCCGGCCATCGGCGCGGCGCTGGTTTGCGCGATTTGCCGAGCGCCCTTGGGCGAGGCTGCCGAAATCGACTTTTCGTTATTCTTTGCAGGGCTTACCGGCAGCCTGAAATCATCCGTTGCCGTGTTGGCGCAGGGTTTTTTCGGCGATTTCGTCGAGGTTGGCATGGCGGGCCGGTTTCCAGGTTCCTTTATCGATAGCGGGCTTGATTTAACCATCAAAGCTCATCAAGCCAAGGACGCCATATTCGTTGTCGACGAATTCAATCCGAATTCGCTAGTCCGCCGAAAGGCGGAAGAGCTTCATGATAAGGCCGAGTTTTTATTCAGGTCGGCAGGCAACCGTTCTGGACGTGGAACGCGCACCTCCGAACACACGGCGCGCGAAGCGCGTTATCCTAGAGGCCTTGTGTTCGCTACCGGTGAGGACATGCCTCAAAGCGCGTCCCTGCTGGGACGAATGCTCATCGTCGAATTGAAACCCGGTGACATCGATAAGGCGACACTGACGCATCACCAGACGGACGCGAAGGAAGGGAAATACCGCCAAGCGATGGCAGCTTATTTGCGTTGGCTTGCGCCTCGCCTGGACGACATGAAAATAAGCCTGCCGAAAAAAATTCAAACCATCATCGAAGACGCCAACAAGGGTGCTCATGCTGGTGGCTTCGGTCGGTTGCATCTACGCCATGCCGGAACCTATGCCTCTATGCTGGCTGGGTTCGATGTATTTATCGATTTTCTGGTTAACGCTGAAATCATCAGCGAGGTTCGCGTTCATGATCTCTATGAATCGACCGCCGAAACTTTGCGAAGCTTGATAAAAGCACAGTCAGAATACCAACAGCAAAACGACGAAGTGAGAGTATTCCGTGAATTGCTGCAAGCGTGTTTTGTATCCGGCAAAGTCCACGTCGGTTGCCATCTAAGTCAAGGCGCTCCGAAAATTCACCCTCATCAATGGGGTTGGCGAGCGAATGAAAAAGACGGCGAACTTATTGGCAGAGGGGAGTTTATTGGCTGGATCAATGAGATTGATAAACAACTTTGGCTAAATCCTTCATCAACGTTCAAGGCCGTGCAACTCCTGGCCAACGCCCAATGCGAAGCATTTACGATTAAAAAGCCGACCTTATGGAAACGACTAATGGAGCGCAACATCTTACTAGAAACGGAAGTTGATAAAGCTTCCGGTCGATCTCGGGGAGATGTTTACCGAGCGGTAGACAGCAGCCGAAAGCGCGTGTTGATTTTTTCAACCTCGTTTATCAACGAAAATGACAAAAAAGGGGATATATGATGCATACCGTATTATTAGATTGGATGCTGTCAGCCAAACCCGGTAGCCCCGTGCCTGCCGAGGTTATCTTGCCGCTACGAACTGCCTTTTTGGAATATATTAAAACTGGCGAACCGCTTGATAGAACGTTAGGTTTTAGAGGCTCACGCATCCGGTACTGTTGGCTGAAAGCACAGCGCGACACCTACTTGCGAAATGCCGCAGCCAAACTCGACGCCAGCAGCGCCAGCAATCGGGCGGCATTGTTGGCGAGCGAAATTAATCGGTTCATGAGTGTTAGCTGGCCTCGCTACCGACACTTAGTATCTCCCCCGGAGCGCTTATCACAATTACACAGCGAGTTGTTTTTTGCTGCCAAAATCGGCTTGAAAATGCCGGGCTATCGCCAGTTATTGCGGCTTTTATAAATCAGACATTTATTGCATCGTTCCAATGTCAATCGAACCGTTAGATAGTGTTGCTATGTACCTACTAATCAAGACAAAATATCATGGAACTTTTTTCTAAAAAACATAAATTCAATCTTTCGCCCGATTATGCCGCCGGGATCGAGCAAGGCAAAATCACCGCCCAAGCCGAAATAGCTCAACTAACCACCCAACTACAATCCGCCCGTGCCAATTTATCGGCAGAAACCCATCGAACATCAACCGACATGGACACCGCTATAAAACAGGCGGTTGAAGCGGCAACCATTGCCGAACGACAGCGCATCAGCGCCATTCTTAATCATGAACACGCCAAGGGCCGGGAAGCGCAAGCCAAAATATTTGCACTGGAAAGCGACATACCACCCGAACAAGCGCTGAAATTGTTGGCGGCATCACCAATCTTGCCAACACCTAAAGCGGAAGGCTTGACCGAATTTCAGAAATACATGGCATCCATTAAAAACCCTAAAATTGGCATGAGTTTGTATGATGAGGAACCCGACCATAACGCCCATTCCAACACGTTGGCAGGACTAGCAAAAGGGAAATTCTAATGAGTTTATTCAACACGCATATCATGTTGGCAGCGGTGAACAATACACCGATGACTAACTTATTTTTATTAAAACGTTTTTTCCCGGTCGTTACCCAATCGCAAGATGAAGAAATCCATTTTGACGTAATTACCAAACGCCGCCGATTAGCGCCGTTTGTGTCACCTGTCACAGCAGGGAAGATCGTCGAAAGTGCAGGTAGAGATGTAAAAACCTTCAAACCCGCGTACATCAAAGACAAGCGCATTTTCAGTGCGGACAGACCTTTGAAGCGTATCGCCGGGGAAGACATCGGCGGAACATTTTCACCGGGACACCGTATAGAACGGTTGTTGGTGGATGATTTGCAGGATCAAATAACCATGATTGACCGACGCCTTGAAACGATGGCAGCCGAGATACTGATAACAGGCGCTGTCACCATTGAAGGTGAGTTATATCCGGCTCAAAATGTCAATTTTGGACGTGACAACGACTTAACCATTACCCTAACCGGTACTAATCGCTGGAACGACCACAGCAGCAATCCGCTAGACGATTTACAGGACTGGTCTCAACTCGTGTTGCAAAAATCTGGCGTATTGGCAAATGATGTTGTGATGAGCCTAGACGTATGGAAGATATTCCGTGTGCACCCCATCGTTGCCGCCGAATTGGCACGATTGCGTAGCAATTCCAGTTTGCAACCCAACGCCCTCAATACAGAGGGCGGGCTGTTCATGGGGACTATTAACGGCTTTAATATCTTTGTTTATTCGAGCTGGTATGTGGACGATACCGGCATCGAGAAACCGATTTTTCATGATAAAACCGTCGTAATGAGTTCATCTGCTATGCAAGGCATTCGCGCTTTCGGTGCGATTCGTGACGATGAAGCCGGTTATCAAGCCTTACCGTACTATCCGAAATCATGGACAGACCCCGACCCATCATTACGTTATTTGCTGATGCAATCAGCGCCACTGTTGGTTCCACAAGTAGCCAATGGCTCATTATCCGCCGCCGTTCTGTAAGGAGTCGTCATTATGTCCAATATCAAACAACTCATTGCCGACCTCAAAAAGCAGGCTGCGGCGATAGAAACCGAACTGGAGCGAGCGCTACAATACCGCGAACGCATTGCTTCGACACCCATCCCAAAGACGGAGGTATTGCACAATTTATTTTCAGCTATCGACAGCAGCGCCGCCGAGTTCGAAAAACAATTGAAATACATCATCGGAAGTTGCGCCCGCAAGCGGCATGGCACAGGTATTCAAAAATCACCCGAAGTCATTCGTGAAATTTGCGACTATGCCAAACTCAATACAGATAGCATCAATTACTTTTTTGGCTATGAACTGAAAGCAAAACTAGAAAATTTCATTGTCAGCATGGAATGGCCCGGTGGGGATGAAGGCCTGACGCAAGCCGAATACAGCAAGCAATTAGCCGATGCAGATGCTACCGTCGATAAGATCAAAGCCCAACGTGATGAATTGCTGAACGAATTGCGTAGCATCGGTGATATTGATTTTGTGTGAGTCAGAATCTGGACACGCCATGAAAAAACCAATACTTTAGGAAAGCAAGAAAAGCATTAGGCTTACTTGATGGTGAAAATTGAGACGGGTTTAACTCCACCCCGAATACGTTAACCCTGACGTGTCTCGATAAGGGTAGAGGCTAAGCTAATCAGTGCCGCCGGTCACTGCCTCGATACCGGCATTTATTCAGATTTTTAAAGACTCCCCAGTAAGACAGAGTGAAAGATCTAACCTGGCGCGTAGTGAGGTGAGCGGATACACCGATAGCAGAAGATACCGATAAGAGACCCGCGAAAGCGGGTTTTTTTATGGGTTTTTCTCGGGAAAAATAGCAAAATCCCCAAAAAATGGGGAGAAATACCCAAAAAAATGGCAATATCCACATGGCTTCCACGTTTTAAAAAACGCTATAGGCCGCGCCATTCATGGCTTTTCGGTATATCTCCACAAAAACCACAAGTTTTACATACATGGGTACGCTCAAAACTATTTTATTTGTGCTGTTACCAACCCGATATGGATGTTTGAGACAATTGCATCATCTGGCTATGAATATTAGATAACTCAGGGTTGTTTGTGAGGCACTGCGGAAAAATGCAGTAACTTTTGCAGTAACTTTTTTAAGTAAAATTGTTACACCTTGATATTCATGATATAAAGCCATTATTCGATTCCGACCCTCGTACCAAAGAAAAGTTTTAAGCAGTCCAAGAACATACTAAAACCCGCAAGCTGTCTGGCTTAGCGGGTTTTTTATTGTCCGATGTAATCCGGTAAGATTTGCCTAAATCCGGGTGAATATGCCACACTGAGAGCCACACCGAGGTTTCTTTAGGTGTTTCAGTGTGGCAAATCTTGATTGCGAGTGTGGCAAAATGGCGTGGAATCTCAATAAAGACGCGGTTTACAGGGCGGCCAAACCAAAAGACAAGGATTATTCCATCAGCGATGGTGGCGGTTTATCAATGAAGGTCAAAACAGGCGGGACGAAGCGATGGCTTTTTTTCTACCGTTTACCTGACGGCAAGAAAAATAACTTAGGGTTTGGTGAATACCCAGCAACCACCTTAGAAAATGCTAGGCGGCAAGCCGAAGGAGCGCGGCAACAAATCGCCGAAGGAATCGACCCCGGCGAAATCAGGCGTCAAGAAAAGGCAGCTAAGCAACTTACCAGACAAAACCAAGACCGGCAAAAAGAAGGCTTGCCAATCCTGGATAGTTTCGCCGATGTTACCCAGCAATGGTTAGCGTCAATCGCACATCTGACAAGCGCCACTACGCACACCAAGAAAACCAGCAGAGTCGAACGCTTAGCCTTTCCGCTAATGGGTGATAAGCCGATCAAAGAAATCAAATCCGCCGATGTGCTGGAAGTCTTAAAGCCCATGATCGAAAAACAGCAACTTGAAACGGCGCACCGATTACACGCGGAAATCAGTGCAATATTTGCTTATGCCATTGTCCATAATTTTACCGACTACGACCCGGCGCAACCAGTCGCTAAACAAATACCAGCTCAAAAGCCAAAACATCGGGCTGCGATTATCGATCCTAAACAAGTCGGGCAACTGTTGCGCGATATTTACGCCTATCAGGGAACCTTTGTAGTGCAGATGGCGTTAAGGCTATCGCCTTTGTTGTTTCAAAGACCGGGCGAAATCCGACAAATGCTTTGGGATGATATAGATTTGGCGGTTAGCCTTGCCAGCGCCGTATCAAGGTCGTCTGCGCCGGATAACAGACAGCCGCCGTGATTCAGGCCGACAATCAAATTGTCCGTGGATTCGCCCAGATTGGCCCGCAGGTTGCCTGCGCGGTCGATGTTGCCTATCCAGGTATCGAATACCGCCAGTTTTGCGGCTTCCACCGGGTAACGCTCAGCCACTGCCTCGGCGTGTTCATCATCAATATCCGTTAAAGAAAATCCTACTTCAGCGATCAGCAAACTGGCATAACGCAAGCCACGCGAGTGGGCGACAAACACACCCGTAGCTGCTTGTACGCCCAGCAATGCGACGAGTCTTGCACCCACTATTCGCTGTAAACCTGTGCGCGCGATTCGTTGTTGTCCTGCTTGATAACCGCAGAAACTTCGCCATAGTCCGGTGCCGTTGCGCCGTGCCCAACGGGCGAGCGAACGTTTTTCAGCGTATAAGTGACGAACGGTGGCGTTGTGGATTCTGCTTCAAGCTTGTTCAATGGCCCACTCATC
>SXGT01796552.1_pt1 | contig 13630 bp, 15 predicted proteins | sample 3176221 | NCBI WGS metagenome assembly SXGT01 (sample SAMN11356862, study PRJNA531348) | freshwater metagenome | isolation source: freshwater sample F1-120 | place: China: Fuxian Lake, Yuxi | collected 2017-12-25 | reverse complement strand
GCCGATCGGGATCATCGAGTCGATTGCCTTGATGCCCGTCTGCAGCGGTTCCTTGACCGGCTGGCGCTCAGGCACCGTCGGCGACCGGCCCTCGATCGGACGCATGTCGTTCGGGCCGACCTTGATCTCGCCCTTGCCGTCGACCGCGCGGCCGAGGGCATCGACGACGCGCCCGCACATCTGCAGGCCGGTCGGCACCGACAACACGCTGCCGGTGGTGCGCACGGTGTCGCCTTCCCTGACCTTGGCGTCGCTGCCGAGCAACACCACGCCGACGTTGTCCTCTTCGAGGTTGAGGGCGACGCCGTAGATGCCGTTCCCGAAGTCGAGCTTCTCGTTCATCATGCAGTCGTCGAGGCCGTGCACGCGGGCGGTGCCGTCACCGACCATCAGCACGGTGCCGACGCTGGACTTCTGCATCCGGCCTTGGAAGCCCGCGATCTCGGACTTGAGGACGGTGGCGACTTCGGAAGGTTTGAGATCCATGTTCAGGAGATCGGAAAGAGAGTCTGCGGAATGCGGGGGGTTTCGCGCTGCCGGGCAGCGCCACGATCACACGGTCGTCTGCAGCAACTTCTGCTCGAGCTGGCCGAGAGCCGCCCGCAGCGAACCGTCGTAGAGCACATTGCCGACCACGAGCCGGACGCCGCCGAGCAACTCGGGACGTACGACGACGGTCAGCTTCACCTTCTTGCCGCTGAGCCGGCCGGCCAGCGACTGCAAGGCGTCGAGGTCGGATGCGTCGAGCGCATGCGCCGTTTCGGCGACGCCATCGACTTCGCCGCGCACGGCCATCACCAGCGCCCGGTAAGCCGGGGACAGGTCGAACAGCACGTCGAGGCGGCGGCGCTGCTGCAGCACGCCGATCAGGTTGCCCACCAGGACCTGGCGACCGGCAGCGAGCTTCTGCAACAAAGCCGCACGTTCGGTCGCCGACAAGTCCGGGCTGGTCAACATGGCGCGCGCTTGCGACTCGGCGAACGCGGCATGCAGCGTTGCGAGATCCGCAGCGACGGCCTCACCGACGCCCTGCTCAGTGGCGAGGGCGTGCAGGGCCGCAGCGTAGCGCTTCGCCAGCAGGGTCATCGGCCACCCTTGTCAGCGCTGGCGACGAACTGCTGCACCAGCGGCCGGTTCTTCGCAGCGTCGACTTCCTGTTGCAGCAGCTTGCCGGTCGCGGCGATCGTCAGTTCGACCGCGAGCGCCTTGATCTCCTGCAACGCCTGCCGCTTCTCGGCGGCGATGGTGTCGCGCGCCTTCTGCAGCTCGGCCTTGGCACGCTCGTCGGCGGTGCGCACCGCTTCGGCAGCCTGCTTCTCGGCGCGGGCCATGGCCTCTTCGACCATACGCTTGGCGTTCTCTTGCGCCTTCTGCAGTTCGGCCTTGGCCTGGCCCATCTGCGCCTCGGCGTCCTTGCGGGCCTTCTCGGCCGCGGTGATCGAGTCCTCGACCTTCTGGTCGCGGGCCTCGAGCGCCGTGGTGATCGGGCCGTAGACGAACTTCCACATCACCAGGAGGCCGACGAAGAACGCCGCCAGCGTCCAGATCACGGCGCCGGGAGCGAACTCCAGCAGCGCGTTGAGTGGACGTGGGTCGTCACTGATGACGGGCAACAGGTTGAGCATTGCGTTCGGAACGGTGGCGAGCACGGGACCTCCGGGGATCGGAAAGCCGGCCGGGGTCGCCCCCGGCCACACGGGCTTGGACGGACTTCGGACTACTTGGTGGCGAGCATCAGGCCGATGACTGCCGCGAACAGCGCGACGCCTTCGACGAAGGCCGCGAGCACGAGCGCGTTGCCCTTGATCGCGTCGGCAGCTTCCGGCTGGCGGGCGATGCCCTCACCGGCCGAACCGCCGATCTTGCCAATACCGAGACCGGCACCGATGGCAGCGAGGCCAGCAGCGAGACCTGCACCGATGCCAACACCGATGTTTCCGGCGGTGGCGAGTTCCTTGGCGGCATCCTGGAAGAAAGCGAGCATTGGGTTCTCCGTGACTACTAGGGAAAGAGTGATTGCGGAATGCGGGTAGGGACGCGAACGATCAGTGTTCCTGGTGCATCGACTGCCAGATGAAGTTGATGCTCAGGAACGTGAAGATGTAGGCCTGCAGCAGCGTGACGAAGGCCTCGATGATGTAGATGAAGACCGCCATGCCGAAGCACGGCAGCGCCGTCAGGTAGCTGGTGATGGCGCCACCCTGCATCTTCGTGAACATGAAGATGAGCGCGATCGCCGAGGCGATCACCAGGTGGCCGGCCAGCATGTTCGCGAACAGACGGATGGTCAACGCGAACGGCTTGACGAACAGGCTGATCAGCTCGATCACGAACATGATCGGCACCAGCAGCAGCGGCAGGCCGTGCGGCACCAGGTTCTTGAAGAAGCCGATGCCGTTCTTCTTGATGCCGAGACCGAGCATCAGCAGCAGCGTCACGATGGCGAAGGCGCCAGTGACGTAGGGCGTGCCGGTTGCGGTGTAGATCGCGAACGGGAAGCTGTGGGCGACGCTCGGCACGAGGCCGATCACGTTCTGGAAGGCGATGAAGAAGAACATGAACAGGAACAGCGGCACGAAGGCGCGTCCCTCTTCCTTCCCCATCACCGAGTAGACCATCTCGTCGCGGACCCACAGGCAGAAGCCGCGCATGACCCGGGTGAACCAGCTGGCCCGGCCGCTCTTGAAGCTGCCGAGGACCGGCAGGAACACCACGAGCATCAGGCCAAGGCAGACCCACTGCCACGGCTGCACGTTGTAGATCGTGAGCGGGCCGACAATCTTGTGCCCGTCCTTGGTGTCGAAACCCCAGATCGGGTACGTAACGCTGTGCGAGAACTGGTGCTTGAAGAAGTCGCCGCTCGACATCTCCAGCGTGCGCAGCTCCTTGTGCTCGCTTTGGCCAGCGCCCTGCGGCTGCTGCACCGTGCCCGTCGGCTTTGGCGCAGCTTCGTTCTGGGCCGACAGCGGAGCGGTCCCCACCATCGCCAACAGGCACAACCAGACCGTGACCAGAAGTCGCGTTGCGAGCATGGGTGAGTGGAGGCGTCGGGCGCTGAGGTTGTCGGTCGCGATCACGGCGTGTTGCCCTCCGGGGCCGGACCCGGCGCCACCGATCGGCTGGCACCGCGGTGTTGCAGCGTCCGCGCCAAAGACAGCGCCGTCGCCAGTTGGCACAGCAACGCCGCCCCGGCGAACGTCACGCCAAAGGTAGCGAAGTCGGCGAATTTCACGCCAAGGCTGCGCAGCGCAAATACGGCACCGACCAGTACCGCGAGCTTGGCACCAAACGCTGCCGCGAGCAGGCTCTGCAGCCGCTGCGCCATCATGCGGCCATCGCGGGAGAACGGCGCCGCGGCCTTCGGGTCGAGGAAACGACCGTGCAGGAACAACGCCACCATGCCGGCGAGCAGCGCAGCCGCGACCCCGCCGCCGTAGTACGGCAGGGTTGTCGCCGGCAGTGCTTCGAGGCCAAGGTAGATGACTACCCCGGTCACCCCGGCGATCGCGAGTACCACCACCGTCGCCACGCCGAACGCGCGCAGCAAGGCGCTGCCGAGATCACTCGGCTTTGCCATCGGCGAGGCGTTCTGTGCGGTCGCGGTTTCGAGGTTCACGATGCGGGCTGCGCTTGGGTCAGGAAGCAGGCGGCGGCGGTTTTCCGTTCGAGCCCGAGGGCAGCTTGCCGAACGGCCACATCTCCGGCGCCAGCACGCGAATGAGGTGGAGGATGCCTCCGACGATGCCGAACACGACGCACAGCAGCAGCAACCAGGGTTTGGTGCCGAACCGAGCATCGAGCCACAGCCCGCCATAGGCGAACAACCCAACCGCCACTGCCAAGGTCAAGCCCGCGCCGAGCACACGTCCGTTGCCGAGCGGTCCTTTGCTTGCGTTCGATGGTTTCAGGTTGCTCATCCCCACCGCGTGAAAGCGAGGTCGACGAGGGGCGAGGATGCTAGCGACGCCCGCGCGATCGATGCAACGACCCGGCCTGCATTTTCTGCACGAATTGGCGGCCAAACCGCCACTGCTCCTGTCGCGGTCGGAATGGGTCCGGCGCGGCAGGAGAACTTCAATGCACGCATCGATTCGCCCCACGCTCGCCCGTCTGGCCGGCGGCGTCCGCTCTTACCGCACCGCCGCCGCTCGCCGGCGGACGGCCCTGGTCCTCGTTGCGCTCGGCGCCTGCCTGCCGGCGCAGACCGTTTCGCCCAGCGACCGCGCCGCACTCGAAGGCAGTTCCTTCACGCACTTCCCCCTCGGCCGCGCCCAGGCCCGCATGCAGACGCTGCACGCAGACATTCCGGGCGGCACCGTCATCACCGGCCACGCCTACCGTCGCGATGCGGCCACGGTGCGCGGCCTCGTCGATGCGTTCGCGGTCGATCTCGAAGTGACGCTGTCGGTGTCGACGAACCTGCCGATGCAGGCGTCGACGACGTTCGCCAACAACGTTGGCCCGGCCCCTGTGCACGTGCTGCCGCGCACGGTCGTTGCCTTCCCGGCGACGCTGCGTCCGCGCCTCGACCCGAGCCCGACATTCGAGTTGCTGGTCCCCTACCAGACGCCGTTCGTGATGCCGCCACAGGGTGGCACGCTGTGCGTCGACGTGCGCGTCTACGGCAACAGCTCGACCCTCGGCAACAACGTGAACCTCAGCGTCTACCTCGACGCGCACGAGAACTACGGCGACGGGCGCGCCGAGCAGGCGGGCTTTCGCACCTTCCACGGTTGCCCGGCGCCGGGCGCCACTGCGAACAGCTACGCGTCGATGACCTACTGGCGGCTGCCCGCCGGTGCGCGGCTCGACGTGTCGATCCGCGACGGGGTGCCCGACGACGGCAGCGGCCTCGCGCGCGCGTTCGTCACCGTCGGCCATGGCCTCGACGGTTCGCCGTGGCCGCTGCGCCCGGACTGTCCGTTCTGGAGCACGTCGGAAATCTGGTTCGCGCTGCCGGGGCCGATGAACAGCATGGGCAACTACGACGGCGCGCTCGCGGGCCTGCCGCACCTGCCGCCGGGCTACCGGCTGTGGTGCCAGGCCGGCTCGGTGCACCTGGGCAGCGTCGCGATGGCGTTCACCGACGCAGTGACGTTCGTGACGCCGCCGGCGGGGCCGCTGCCGATCCCCACCGTGCGCATCGCCAACAGCACGAACGGGGCCGCGGCGACCGGCACCGTGTCGTACGCGGTGCCGGTGATGGCGTTCCAGTGAACGCCGGCTGGCTCAGCGATCGAGACTCTTGCACTCCGGGATCGGCGAGTTCGGGCCGAACGTCGCCACCGGGTTGTTGATGTCGAAGTCGCCGAGCTGGTACGCCTCCTGCATCATCTGGTAGCTGAACGTGCGCACCGCACCACCGTAGAACAGGATGTTCACGGTGCCGTCGCGGTGCGTCCACATGCCGTCGTTGTCGTTCGCCATCCACGCTTCGTTGCCCGACTGCATCGCGGACTTGATCTTGTCCTTGGCGCGCCCGGCATAGTGGGTGTCGTCCGGCGTGCAGCTGCTGAGCTGCGGCCAGGGGTTGTTCCCCTTCAACAGCTCGGTGCGCAGCGTCTGGTAGTGGTTGTCCTGGTCGCGGGTTCCCACCGCGAAGTACTTGTCGAAGTTCTCGACCGTCTGGTCGACGACCTTCGAGGTCCACGTCGCCAGCACGAACTTGTGGCCGCCTTCCGACGGCAGGGCCTTGTTGTGCTTGGTGGTGTAGAACTGCAGGAACTGCGTGTGCGTGCCAAGCTGGATCGCGTCGGACGCGACGTTGGCCTGCGTCTGGCTGCCCACGAGCTGGGGCAGCAGCACCCCGGCGAGCACGCCGATGATGCCGATGACGATCAGCAGTTCGATCAAAGTGAAGCCGGCGGAGGAGCGGCGCATTGTGCGAATCAGGGGGTCAGGGGTCGTGAGAGGGGCGCTGCAGTCTAGCGCTCCAACCTCGCAAGGAAACCGCGGCCTTGCCCCTGGACTCCCGCGGCCGCGGCGGCCGCGGCGTCGCATCCGCCGGTCGGAACGGGCTTAGCCGCCGTTCGGACGGGTTGCCGGCGCGTTGCTGCCCGGCTTCGTCTGCTCACCCGTCGGGCCGTTCGGCTGACCATTGGTCTGGCCATTCGGCTGCGGCTCCCCATTCGGGTTCTGGGTCTGGTTCGCGTCCGGCGTCGGCGCCGGGTCGTTGCCAGGCACCTTCGTCTCGGCTCCCGGCGCCGCAACGGCCGGCTGCAGGCCATGCTGCGCCTGGTAGCTCTGCGCGAACATCGTGTCGCCCGAGTACTCGCTCCACCACTGCCGCCAGCGCAGCACCGAGACCCGCATTTCCTTCTGGTCCTGGTTCAGGTGGTCGTAGCCGAAGTCGTGCCCGGTCGAGCTCTTCAGCGCCTCGTGGCACATGTAGCGCACTTCCTTCTTGTCGCTGTCCATGCCCTCGATCAGCGTCGGCGACCACTTCAGGTCACCCATCGACACCAGCGAGCGCGCGACTTCCATCTGCACGGTCGCCTCGTTGTCCTGCATCGACTCCTGCAGCATCGGAATCGTGCGCCGGTCGCGCAGGCGGCCGAGCACCCAGGCGCTCGAGCTGCGCACCTTCGGGTTCTCGTGCTTCAGGCCCTGGACCAGCGCCGGAATGGTCTGCTCCCCGGTCTGTGCCAGCCACAGCAGGTTCTGCAGCAACTCGTCGCGATGCTGGTATGGGATCTGCTCGACTCGGCGAGTGATCTCCTCACCCATCAACGAGTTGGGTTGGGTGAACGGGCTCTCGGACGGCTTGGTCGTCGTCGAGCAGGAAGCAAACAGAAGCAACAGACTGGCGCCGGTGGCCGCAATCCTCATGGCATCCTCGTCGAGTTCGGGGGGTGCGGGGTTACTGCCCCGTCGTCCCGAACATCGACACACCGCCCCCATCGGCTTGAGCCGGAACGAGACAGCGCTCTGCGCGACCCCGACGGCGACCGGTGCCATGCCCCGCCAACCCGCGCCCGTCTTGGGCTCGCGGCCGATACGGCCTTGCCATGGCACCTTCTCCCTGCCTACATTCCTTCTGTGCTCGACCGAAGGGCGGTTGGGCCACACTCGTTGGCTACTCGTTGGAGGCATCCATGAACAAGGCAGACCTCGTTGAAGAAGTGCAGAAGCAGTTGGGCACCGAATGCAGCAAGGCGCACGCGGAGCGCGCGGTCAACGCGCTGATCGCGTCGATCCAGAAGGGCCTGAAGAAAGACAAGGCCGTCCAGATCGTCGGCTTCGGCACCTTCGCGGTGAAGAACCGCAAGGCGCGCACGGGCCGCAACCCGCAGACGGGCGCCGAGATCCAGATCAAGGCGTCGAAGACGGTCGGCTTCCGCGTCGGCGCGTCGCTGAAGGAAAGCCTGTAACGCAGCGGGGAACGGGCGCCGCGCGCCGTTCCCGCTTGCCGCCGCACTGCGGCCGGCAGATCGTCGCGCGGCCTACCCGGCCCCTTCGATCCATCCACCGCCGAGAACCCGGTCGCCGTCGTAGAAGACGGCCGCCTGGCCCGGCGTGATCGCCGCCACCGGCGTCGCAAACTCGACGCGCGCCTGGCTGCCGGTGGCGACGATGGTCGCCGCCGTCGCTTCGTGGCGCGCGCGCACCTTCACCTGCGCCAGCACGGCTTCGCCGTCGCGCGGCGCGTCGACGAGCCAGTGCACGCCAGCGACGAACATCGCCTGCCGCAGCACGCCGTCTCTCGGCACCAGCGTGACATCGCCGGAGTTCGGATTGATCGCGGCGACGTAGTGCGGCGTGCCGAGCGCCGGCAGTCCTTTGCGCTGGCCAACGGTGAATCCATCGACGCCGTCGTGGCGACCGACTTCGCGACCATGGCTGTCGACGAAGCGGCCAGCGACGCCGGTGCCGCCGCGCGCGCGCACCACGTCGCGGTAGTCGCCGCTGGTGACGAAGCAGATCTCCATCGACTCGGGCTTGTCGGCGGTGACGAGGCCGGCGTCGGCGGCGATCGTGCGCACCTCTGGCTTGTGCAGGTCGCCGAGCGGAAACAGCGTGCGCGCCAACGCCGCCCGTTCGACGCCGAACAGGTAGTAGGTCTGGTCCTTCTGGCGATCGGCGGCGACGCGCAGTTCGCCATCGACGACGCGGGCGTAGTGACCGGTCGCGACGGCGCCGGCGCCGACGTCGTCAGCAAGTTGCAACAGGTGCCCGAACTTCAGCTGCTGGTTGCACAGCACACAGGGGTTCGGGGTGCGGCCGCGCCGGTACTCCTCCGCGAAGTGGTCCATCAGCGCCGCGAACTCTTCCGCGTAGTCCACCGCGTAGAACGGTATGCCCAGACGATCCGCCACCACCGAAGCGTCGCGCGCGTCGCTCGCCGAGCAGCAGGACTTCTCCTGCGCCGACTTGCCGGCGACGCCGTTGCGCATGAACGCGGCGACCACTTCGTGGCCAGCCCGCTGCAGCAGCAGCGCGGCAACGCTGCTGTCGACACCTCCGGACATTGCGCACAGGACTCGCATGGTTTCGGCCCGCGAATGCGGGGACCGGACAAGATGCCGACCTTTGTCTGCAACGCAACGGGGCGAGTCCCTATACTCCTCGCCCCTTTTCCGGCGCCCACGTTCCCACGATGTCGCAGACGTTCTTCCTTCCGCTCACGTTCGCCTCGTTCACGCAAGAGCCCAAGACCGGCGCCGAGGCTCCGGCCCCGGCCGGTGGCGCTGCTCCCACCGGGCAGACGCCGAATCCCGCCGCCGGCGGCACCACGCAACCAACCGCCGCGCCGGCCAGCCCGTGCGGTGGCCCGGAGACGCTCATCTACATGGGCGTCTTCCTCGCCCTGATGTACTTCATGGTGATGCGGCCGGAGCAGAAGCGGCGCAAGGAAACCCAGGCCCTGCTGTCGGCGGTCAAGAAGGGCGACCGCGTCGTCACCATCGGCGGCATGCATGGCGTGGTGACCGGTCTCACCGACAAGACGCTGACATTGCGCGTCGATACCGTGCAGATGACGTTCGATCGTTCGGCCGTTGCCCGGGTGGAACGCGATGACGCGGCCCCACCTGCCCAAAAGGGATGAACCCGGTCCGGTTCGACGCCGAGGCGCCGAGGGCGAGGCACTCGCCGCTGCCGCGCTGCAGCACCATGGCTACCGCATCGTCGGGCGCAACGTGCGCACGCGGCACGGCGAGATCGACCTCCTGGTGCGGCGCGGCCGTGACTACCGCGCCGTCGAGGTCAAAACTCGCACCGACCATCCGGCTCCCGAACGCTGCGTCGGCGCGGACCAACTCGATCGGCTCGAACGTTCGTTGCAGGCACTCGCACCCACGCTGCGGCCAACGCCTCGCGCGCTGGCGATCGACGTGGTCGCGGTGCGCTGGGCCGGTGGCCAGCCAGAATTGCTGCATTTTCCGGCGCTCCGACACGTTGCTCGGCCCGCCGTTGGCATAGGCCCATCCCGCCGGGCTCATGCCGAACCCGCGTTCTGGCCGACGACACCCTGCACTCCTCGCGATCCGACCCCGCTCTCGCTCCCGCCGATGCCCACCCTCGCTGAACAGATCATCCCGCGGCGCAAGCTGCTGCTGATGCTGTGCGAGACGATCCTGTTCATGGGCGTGCTGATGGTCGGCACCAGCGTGCCGCCGCTGAGCACGCGCAGCTTCCTGCTGCTCGAGTTCTCGCCCGAACTGTGGCGCGGTCTGCTGACCTGCTTCACCATCGCGGTGATCTGCCAGGCGTCGCTGAGCTACAACGACCTCTACGACTGGAAGACCGCGCAGAACCGCGCCGAACTGGCGAACCGCCTCGTGCACGCCTCGGGCTACGCGCTCGTGATGCTCGGGTTCCTGTCGATGTTCGGCGGCTCGATGTTCGTGCTGCCCGGCATCGACGACATCAACTCCGAGACGTGGAAGCTGATCCTGCTGGTCGGCATCGCCTTCATGCTGGTGTGGGGCTTCCGCGTCGGCTTCCACTGGTTCTTCTACAAGTGGCGCTTCGGCGAACGCGTCGTCGTCGTCGGCAGTTCGCCCGAAGCGCAGCTGCTGGCGCGCATGGTGATGGACAGCCCGATGTCGGGCTTCGAAGTGCTCGGCATCGTCGAGGAACCGGGCCAACCGCCGCTGCCGGTCGGGCCGGGCCTGCCGCCGGTGCTCGGCACGCTCGACGGCCTGCGTTCGCTGTGCCGGGAAGAAGGCATCAGCCGCGTCGTCGTCGCGCTGCGCGAACGCCGCGGCAAGGTGCCGGTCGACCGCCTGCTCGAATGCCGCATGGACGGCGTGCAGGTCGAAGAACGCGAAGCGATGTATGAGCGCCTGACCGGCAAGCTCGCGGTCGAGAGCATGCGGCCGAGTTACCTCATCTACGGCCGCGGCTTCGCCAAGGACCCGCTGACGATGGTGATGAAGCGCGTGCTCGACATCCTCGCGGCCGGCACCGGGCTGTTGCTGTCGCTGCCGATCTGCGTGCTGACCGCACTGCTGATCAAACTGACCAGCAAGGGCCCGATCTTCTTCTGCCAGGAACGCACCGGCCAGGACGGCGCCCCGTTCAAGCTGATCAAGTTCCGCACCATGCGCGCCGACGCCGAGAAGCTGTCGGGTCCGGTGTGGGCCGCCAAGAACGACAGCCGCATCACGGGCATCGGCCGGTTCCTGCGGTTGTCGCGCATCGACGAGATCCCGCAGTTCCTCAACATCCTGGCCGGGCAGATGTCGTTCGTCGGGCCGCGCCCCGAACGCCCGCACTTCGTCGAGCAACTGCAGAAGGAGATCCCGTTCTACCCGCTGCGCAACACGGTGAAGCCTGGGCTTACCGGCTGGGCGCAGGTGCGGCATCCGTACGGGGCGTCGATCGAGGACGCGCAGGAGAAGCTGCGCTACGACCTGTACTACATCAAGAACATGAGCCTGTTGTTCGACCTGAACATCATGCTGCGCACGGTCGACGTCATTTTGCGCGGCAAGGGCGCGCGCTAGTCCGGGCGGACTCTGCGTATGCTGCCCGGCGCCGTGACGCCCTTCGCTGCCGTGTGGTTCGACTGCGACTCGACGCTGTCCGCGATCGAGGGCGTCGATGAACTGCTGCAGTGGGCGCCGCCGTCGTTGCGCGCCGAGATCCTGCAACTGACCGAGCAGGCGATGGCTGGCACGCTGCCGCTGGCCGAAGTCTACGAACGACGCCTGGCGCGGCTGGCGCCGCGGCGCGAACAACTCGACGCGATCGGTGCGCTCTACGTGCGCCGCCTCGTGCCGGATGCCCTGGCCGTGGTGCAGGCACTGCAGTCGCTGGGCAAGGACGTCGGCATCCTCAGCGGTGGCCTGCTGGTGCCGGTGCAGATCGTCGCTGCCCACCTCGGCATCCTCGCCGACCACGTGCATGCGGTGCCGCTGCACTTCGCCGCCGACGGCAGCTACCTCGACTTCGACCGCAGTTCGCCGCTGTGGCGAAACGGCGGCAAGGTCGTGGTCGTGCAACAGCACCTCCAGCACCTGCGGCCGATGGCGTTCGTCGGCGACGGCATCACCGATGCGGAGACCGCCGGTCATGTCGCCCGCTTCGTCGGTTTCGGCGGCGTCGTCGCGCGGCCGGCGGTGCGCGCGCGCAGCGAGCACTTCGTCACCGAGGCGAGCCTCGCGGCGGTGCTGCCGCACGTGCTCACCGACGCCGAACGCCGCCAGCTCGCCGCCGACCCCCGCTTCCCGACCTTGCGCCCGTTCCTCGACGCGCGCCATCCGTGACCACGTCCCTCGCCGCCATGGCCGACCATCCCATCCTGTTCCTGCCAGGCCCGACCGAAGTCGATGCCGAGTTGCGCGCGGTGATGGCACGCCCCCTCGTCGGCCACCGCGAAGCCGAGTTCGTCACTGTCGTGCAGGACGTCTGTGCGCGGCTGCGCGACCTGTTCGTCACCGACCAACCGGCCGCATTCGAAACGTGCCCGGCGACCGCGTTGATGGAAGCCGGCATCCGCAACTTGGTGCCGCGGCTCGGGCGTTCGCTGCACCTGACGGCGGGTGCGTTCGGCGAACGTTGGCAGGCGATCGCCGCCTCGTGCGGCCGCACCACCAAGGCGTTGCCGGTGCCGCTCGGCCACGCGCATTCGCCGGCGGCGCTGCGCCAGGCGCTGCAGGCCGATCCGGACTTCGCCGCGGTGTGCATCACCCACAACGAGACCTCGACCGGCGTGATCGAACCGCTGCGCGAACTCGCCGCCGTCGTGCACGAAGCAGCCCCGCAGGCACTCGTCCTGGTCGACGTGGTGACGAGCCTCGCTGGCGCCGAACTGCGCTGCGCCGAGTGGGGCATCGACTTCGCGTTCGCCGGCACCCAGAAGTGCCTCGCGTTGCCGCCAGGTCTCTGCGTCTACACCGCCAGTGCGCGCGCGCTCATGCGGGCCGCGACGATCGACGAGCGCGGTTTCCTGCTCGACCTGCCGGTGGCCCTCGCCGAGACCAACGCCGGCAAGACGATCGCGACCCCGTGCGTGCCGCTGGTGTGGGCGCTGCAACGGCAACTGCAACGCATCGCGACGGAAGGCTTGCCGCAGCGCATTGCCCGCCATCGGGCGCTGCGCGAGGCGACCATGCAGTGGGCCACCGCGCGCGGTTTTGCCCCGTTCGTCGCGGACGCCGATGCCCGTTCGCCCTCGGTCAGCTGCATCGACGCACGCGGCGGCGATGTCGCCGCGCTGGCGAAACGCGCCACCGCGGCGGGCTTCAAGATCGACCAGGGCTACGGCTCGCTGCGGGGCAAGGCGTTCCGCATCGGCCACATGGGCGACCACGACCTCGCCAGCCTGCGCGCGCTGCTGCAGGCGCTGGGCTGATCACGCGAACATGCCCTGGTGGGCGCGGGCCAGCAGCTTCGCGACCGCCGGGTGGCTGACGCGGCGCGCCACGGTGACCGCGACGTAGTTGGCGCGCACCTCGGGCAACACGGCGACCTGGTGCAGCCCGTGGCGGCGATGCAGATCGCGCGCCAACACCGAGGGCGCCAGCATCAGGCCAAGGCCCGCCGACGCGAACGACCGCACCAAGGCATCGTCCTCGGCCTCGGCGACGATCTCGATCGCCACGCCCGATTCGCGCAACCACGTTTCGAAGCCGCGCCGCAGTTCGCTGCCCGGCAACGGCAACACGAAGCGCGCCGCCCGCAACGACGCCGGCAGTGCCCCGCGCACCGAGCGCCGCACGCCCTGCGTACCGAACACGCCGATGGCGCTGCCGCCGATCGCATGGTGGAACGCCTTCACGTGGCTGCCCGCGGCGATCGGGCCATCGGCGATGACGAGGTCCAGTTCGAACGTCGCCAACGACGCCAACAGACGCTCGGCGCGATCTTCATGCACGACGACACGCGCCCGTTCCGGCCCGGTCAGCAGCGGCTCGAGCAACCGGAACGTGAGGTCCTTCGGCACGACGTCGCAGACGCCGATCTGCACGCGCATGGGCGCACCACTCGGACGGTCGCGCACCGCGTCGAGCAGCTCGCGGCCGAGACCGAAGATCTGTTCGGTGTAGCCCTGCACCAGCCGCCCCGCTTCGGTCGGCACGAGGCCGCGTCCGTGGCGCTGGAACAGCTTCTCGCCGAGCGCCTGCTCCAGCGACCGCAGCTGCGTGCTGATCGCCGGCTGGCTCGTGTGCAGCACGCGGCTGGC
>SXGT01507274.1_pt1 | contig 13632 bp, 13 predicted proteins | sample 3176221 | NCBI WGS metagenome assembly SXGT01 (sample SAMN11356862, study PRJNA531348) | freshwater metagenome | isolation source: freshwater sample F1-120 | place: China: Fuxian Lake, Yuxi | collected 2017-12-25 | reverse complement strand
GACGAGCAACCGCAACTTCGAGGGTCGCCAAGGCAAGGGAGGGCGCACCCACCTCGTGAGCCCGCTCGTCGCCGCATCGACAGCCATTCGCGGCACGCTCTCGAGCGTCGCCGACCTCATCGCCGACGGGCACGAGGTCGACCCACGCTTCTCGACGATCGAAGGGGCACAGGTCTAGCCATGGAAAAGGTCAGCACCATCACCGGCGTCGCCGTGCCGTTTCGACGCAGCAACGTCGACACCGACCAGATCATCCCCGCGGTATTCCTCAAGCGCGTGACGAAGACGGGCTATGACGACGCGCTCTTCTCGCAGTGGCGGCAAGACCCCGAGTTCATTCTCAATCGACCGGAGTACTCGAGCCCTCGCATTCTCATCGCCGGCCCCGACTTCGGCACCGGCTCGAGCCGCGAGCACGCCGTGTGGGCGCTGCGCGACTTCGGATTCCGCGCGGTGCTGAGCCCCAAGTTCGCCGACATCTTCCGCGGCAACTCGGGCAAGCAGGGGCTGCTCACCGGCGTCATCGACGAGCCGACAGTCGAGCGCCTCTGGGCTGAGCTCGAGGCGAACCCCGGCATGGAGGCGACCGTCGATCTCGAAGCCCGCACCGTGACGGTGGGGAATATCACCGTGCCGTTCGAGATTGACGACTACACGCGCTGGCGCTTGCTCGAAGGGCTCGATGACATCGGGCTCACCCTGCGTGACGAGCAAGCAATCACTGACTTCGAAGCACGACGCGAAGCGTGGCGGCCCACAACGCTGCCCGCGCGCTAAGCCCGACCCGGGCATCCACCGATTCGACACCACCCAGAGGTCGCATGAACTCGCTCGATATGGACTCCCAGAAGGCCGCCGCTCGCGTCGGCCTCGTTTCTGACACGATCGTCATCCACGGCGGCAAGCCGCTGCGCGGACGCATTGAGGTGCGGGGCGCGAAGAACCTCGTCACCAAGGCCATGGTCGCGGCGCTGCTCTCCGAGTCTCCGAGCGTGCTCAAGGGCGTTCCCGAGATCAGCGATGTGCACGTCGTCAGCGGCCTGCTCAAGGCGCACGGCGTCGAGATCACCGAGCTCGAGCCGGGCGTGCTGCGTCTCGACCCCAGCAACGTCAAGGGTGCCCACTTCGCCGAGATCGACGCGCACGCGGGGTCGAGCCGCATTCCGATTCTCTTCTGCGGCCCTCTGCTGCATCAGCTGGGCGAAGCGTTCATCCCCGATCTGGGCGGATGCCGCATCGGCGATCGACCGATCGACTTCCACTTGGATGCTCTCCGCGCGTTCGGCGCGATCGTCGAGAAGTCGTACCAGGGCATTCACCTCACGGCGCCGCAGAAACTCAAGGGCGCCCTCATCGAACTGCCGTTTCCGAGCGTCGGCGCCACCGAGCAAGTGTTGCTCACGGCCGTGCGCGCGGAAGGCACTACCGAGCTCAAGAACGCCGCGATCGAGCCCGAGATCATGGATCTCATCGCGATTCTGCAGAAGATGGGCGCGATCATCTCGGTCGAGCCGAACCGCGTCATCGTCATCGAGGGTGTCGAGAAGCTCGACGGCTACCTCCACACCGCGATCTTCGACCGCAACGAGGCGGCGAGCTGGGCCGCAGCAGCCCTCGCGACGCAGGGTGACATCACCGTCGGCGGCGCGAAGCAGCAAGAGCTCATGACGTTCCTCAACGTCTACCGCAAGGTCGGTGGCGCGTTCGACGTGCTCGAAGACGGCATTCGCTTTTGGCACCCCGGCACGCCGCTCAAGCCCGTCACGGTCGAGACCGACGTGCACCCGGGTTTCATGACCGACTGGCAGCAGCCGCTCATCGTGGCCCTCACTCAGGCCGAGGGGGTGTCGATCGTGCACGAGACCGTCTACGAGAACCGCTTCGGCTTCACGGAGGCGCTCAACGAGATGGGTTCTGACATCGTCGTGCACAACGAGGGCATTGCCTCGATCACGCGCCGTGTGCCGCGCCGCCGACTCGAGCAGGCCGCCGTCATCAGTGGTCCGACGCCCTTGCACGGCGCCGCCGTGCGCGTTCCTGACTTGCGCGGCGGGTTCAGCCACCTCATCGCGGCGCTCGCCGCGACGGGAACGTCGACGATCAGCAACGTGGGCATCATCAGCCGCGGTTACGAGCTCTTCATCGACAAGCTGGAGCAGCTCGGCGCTGACTTCGAGCTCGTGTGACGCCGGTCGCGGCGCGCGCGTGAGCATGCGCCGCGCGGCATGACCGGGGTCTATCTTGGAACCCGTGCCAGACGCCACCCCCGCGCCCGTCGCTGAGCGACCCGCCCGCCGCCGCCGCGAGAAGACACTGCTGTGGCATCTCATCGCCGCACTCTGCATTCCGATTCTGACGGTCATGGCGCGGTTCCCTGTCATCGACGGCGAGAAGTTGCCCAAGCAGGGCGCGTTCATCCTCGCCCCGAACCACTACAGCGAGATCGATCCGGTCATCATGGGGCGCTTCATGTGGAAGCTCGGTCGCGTGCCGCGATTCCTCGCCAAGGCCTCGGTCTTCAGGGTTCCGGTACTCGGAGCGGTGCTGCGGTGGTCGGGCCAGATTCCGGTCGAGCGCGAAGGACGCGGGCGCTCGGATGCTCCGCTCAAGGCGGCGCAGCAGCTCGTCGATCGCGAACTCGCCGTCATCATCTACCCCGAAGGCAGCCTCACGCGCGACCCCGATCTCTGGCCGATGCGCGGCAAGTTCGGCGCCGTGCGCATGGCGCTGCAGGCGGGAGTGCCAGTGATCCCGGCGGCGCACTGGGGCACGCAGCACGTCATGGCGCGCTACTCGAAGAAAATCAGCTTCTTTCCGCGCAAGACCATCTACTGCAAGATCGGTGACCCGGTCGACCTCAGCGACCTCGCTGACAAGCCGCTCGACCAGGCGACGCTCACCGAAGGCACCGAGCGCGTCATGGCCGCGATCGCCGCGTTGCTCGGCGATCTGCGCGGTGAGACCCCTCCCGCCGAGCGCTGGGACCCGACGAAGAACAACCAGAGCGAGACGGGGCGCTTCTGATGGAGCATCCACCGCTGACCGAAGCCGTCACGGTGCCGCTCGTCGATGCTGACCCCGAGGCCCCGCGCATTGCCGTGCTCGGCGCAGGCTCGTGGGGCACGACCTTCGCGAAGGTGCTCGCCGACGGAGGTGCTGACGTGCTCGTCTGGGCGCGGCGGCGTGAGATCGCGCAAGAGATCACCGAGACGCACCGCAACAGCGACTACCTGCCGGGGGTCAACCTGCCGCGCAACCTGCGCGCGCACGACTCGCTCGAGCGCGTGCTCGCCGGAGCCCAGCAGGTCTATCTCTCGGTGCCCAGCCAGAGTCTGCGCAGCAACCTCGCGTCGATTCGCGACATTCTGCCGCCGCACGTGCCGATCGTCTCGCTCATGAAGGGAGTCGAGCGCGGCACCGGCTTGCGCATGAGCGAAGTGATCGAAGCCGAGCTCGGCGTCGAGCGCGAGCGCATCGCCGTCGTCAGCGGGCCGAACCTCGCGCTCGAGATCGCGCGGCGAGAGCCGACCGCGGCGGTCGTGGCGAGCATCCACAGGCCGACGGCGGTCGCGGTGGCGCAAGTCGCTGCGAACGACTACTTTCGCTCCTTCGTCAACACCGACGTCATCGGAACCGAATTCGGCGGAGTGCTCAAGAACCTCATCGCCGTTGCCGTCGGGATCGCCGATGGGGTCGGCTACGGCGAGAACACCAAGGCCTCGATCATTACGCGGGGGCTCGTGGAGCTCACCCACTTCGCGGTAGCGTTCGGCGCCCGTGCCGAGACCATGAGCGGACTCGCCGGTCTCGGTGACCTCATCGCCACCTGCGAGTCCCCGCTGTCACGCAACAACACGGCGGGTCGACTACTCGGCCAGGGCTACGGCTTCGAACAGGTCATCGCGCAGATGAATCAGACGGCCGAGGGCCTCGCGTCGGTCGGGCCCGTGCTCGAACTGGCTCAGTCGAAGGGCGTGTCTATGCCGATCGTCGAGCAGGTCGCGCGCGTGCTCGAAGGCACTCTCGACCCTCGAGAGCTCGCACCACACCTCGCGACCGACAGCGACGAGCCTCAAGCCGAGTAGCGCACATGGCGCTTCGGTAGGGTTGTCACGTGATCACCTCGCTCGCCGGCGGCCGTGTGCTGGCCGAAAAGCACGGGTCGACGCCCCCCAAGGTCGTGGCCCTGCACGGCTGGGCGCGCGACGGCGGCGACTTCTCGACCGTGCTGAGCGGGCTCGACGCGGTGAGCATCCATCTGCCCGGGCATGGGCCAGCTCCCGCGCCCGATGAGGTCTGGGGCAGCGAACAGTACGCCGCCCTCGTTGCTGAAGCGATCGCCGCGTATGCGCCCGTCGTCATCGTCGCGCACTCGTTCGGTGGACGTGTGGCCGTGCGCCTCGCCGCCGAGCGGCCCGAGCTCGTGCGCGGGCTCGTGCTGACCGGTGTGCCGCTCGTGCGCCTCGCGCCGCCCTCCGCACCGCCGCTGTCGTTCCGCGTGGCGCGCTGGGCCAACGGCGTCGGCTTGCTGAGCGACGCCCGCATGGATGCTCTCCGCAACCAGCGCGGATCCTCCGACTATCGCAACGCTCAGGGTGTCATGCGCGGCATTCTCGTGCGGCTCGTCAACGAGACCTACGACGCCGAGCTGGCGGCGCTCGCCGCGGGCACGACGCCCCTGCGCTTCGTGTGGGGCGAGCACGACACCGCGGCGCCGACCGATGCGGGCCGGGTCGCTGCCGAGCGCGCGGGCGCACAGTTTCGAGTGGTGCCGGGAGGCCGCCATCTGCTCGAGGGCGACCTCGAACTCGCCGTGCGCGAAGAGCTGCTGAGCTTGCTCGCTGAGACCGAGGACGCCCCGTGATCGAAACTCTCCTGGCTTGGCCGACCCTCGTGGCTCTGGGCGTGGCGATGCTGGCCGCGGTGCCCGTGGCCGCTCGCTGGCTACGTGTCGCTCAGCGCGAGCATTACGTACCGTGGTCGGTGTCGCGCATGGCGTGGTTGTGGGTGATGCGTGACGCGGCGACCGCGCCCGCCCTCGTCGTGGCTGTGCTCGCCCTTGCGGTGCCGATTGCGCTCGCGGCGTCGATTCCGGTCGTCGGCACAGATCTCGGTTGGCCGCTTGCACTCTTGGCCATCGTGCTCGTGTCGCTCATGCCATTCGGTCTGTCGCCCCGCGGTCGTTCGAAGCCATTCGCGATCACGAGCAGGGTCAAGCGACTGATGCTCGTGTGGATCGTGCTGCACCTCGCGGCGGGCATCCCGCTTGCCATGATTCTGGGAGCGGCTGGCCCCGCGCTGGTGCTGCTGTTGAGCGCGCCGCTCACCGACCTCGCACTCGCGATCATGGCGCCGATTGAGAAGGCTGCCTCACAGCGCTTCGTCGTGCAGGCGCAGCAGCGGCTCAGGCAGTCGGGTGCCCGCGTCGTGGCGATCACCGGCTCGTACGGCAAGACGAGCACCAAGAATTACGCCGCGCACTTGCTGAGCGGCGCCTTCACGACCGTGGCGAGCCCTGCCTCGTTCAACAACCGCCTCGGCCTGTCGCGAGCGGTCAACTCGACCCTCGTGCCCGGCACCGAGGTCTTCGTCGCCGAGATGGGCATGGCAGCCCCCGGCCAGATCGCGGAACTCTGCCGACAGTTTCCTCCCGCGATCGCGGCGATCACGGTCGTCGGTGAAGGACACCTGCAGCGCATGCGCACACACGACGCGGTGTTCCGCGAGAAGGCGTCGATCACCGACTCCGCGCCCGTTGTCGTGCTGCCCATCGACGACCCGCGCCTTGCCGAGCTCGCTGAGCAGTGTCGCGCCAAGGGCAAGACCGTCATCACGACCTCGTGCCAGCCCGGCTCTGCCGCTGACATCGAGCTCACGCCGTCCGACAGTGCACACCAGTCGGGGGATGCTGCGCCGTGGTCGATCCGCCTCGGAGCCGGTGCCGAGCCGGTGCCCGTGAGCATCTCGGGCACGGGTCACGCGGTCAACGTGGCCGTCGCCGCGGGTCTCGCGCTCGCGGCGGGCGTGCCCGTGGCGACGATCGCGGCGCGACTCGGCGCGTTGCCCGGCTCGCAGCACCGCGCCGAAGTGCAGCAAGCCCCCAGTGGCGCGCTCGTCATCGACGACACCTACAACGCCAACCCGCTCGGGGCGGCTCGCGCGCTCGAGGGTGCCGCCGCCCTCGCCGCTGAGCGAGGCGCGCCGCTCGTGGTCGTGACGCCGGGCATGGTCGAGCTCGGGCCCGTGCAGGTCGAGCGCAATCACGCCTTCGGCGAGCAGATCGGCCGCGCCGGCGCGCACCTCATCGCCGTGGCACGCACCAACCGGGCGGCGCTCACCGCTGGCTGGCGTGCGGGCGTGAGCGCAGCATCCACGGGCGAGGCCACGCTCGTCGAGACGCGCACGCGAGACGAGGCCGTGGCGCACGCCGTCCGAATCGCGGGCGACCGGGGCGTTATCCTCTACGAGAACGACCTGCCCGACCACTATCCCTGATCTGCGCGCGCCCGAGGGCGTCAGCGCCGAGCATGACACCGCCGCCCGGGCAGGGGCCTGAGCGTCGCGGCGCCGTGCTGCAGAGGTGACTATGGCTTCCACCGCCCCCTGGGCTGTCGTCTTCGGCGGCCCGAGCCCCGAGCACGAGATCTCGATTCTCACCGGTCTGCAGGCCGAGCGCGTGCTGACCCAGGCGGGCGAGAGCATCGTGCCGATCTATTGGGCGCCGACGGGCGAGTGGTACCGCGTGCCGGCGGGCACCGAAGCGAAGGACTACCTCGAGGGTGCACCCCAGGGCTCGACGCCGCTCGAGGTGCGCGTCTCGGGCGAGCCCGGCATCTACCGCCGCAAGACCTTCGGGGCCGAGCGCGTCGACATCGAGGCTGCCCTGCTCTGCCTGCATGGCGGCACCGGCGAAGGCGGAGGAGCCGCCGCCGTCTTCTCGCTGCTCGGTATCCCCGCGACCGGCTCGACGCTCTTTGCGGGTGCGGTCGGCATGGACAAGCTCGCCTTCGGCGGTCTCATGCTCGCCTCGGGCATCCCCTCGCTGCCGCGCGAAGCCGTCTCGACCGTCACCGCACCCTCGTTCGACGGCCCGTACATTGTCAAGCCGCGCTTCGGCGGCTCGTCGATCGGTATCGAGATCGCCGACGACGTGGATGCTGCGCGCGCGCTCGCTGCCACGAGCGTGCACCTTCGCACGGGTGCTGTGGTCGAGCCCTACCGGCCGCAGCTCGTCGACCTCAACATTGCGTTCCGCACCTATCCGCAGCTCGAGATCACGCAGCTCGAGAAGCCACTGCGCGGGGGAGAGGGCAGCGCGCTCTACTCGTATGCCGAGAAGTATCTCGCCGGTGGTGCCGGAGCCGAGGCTGGCTTCATGAGCGCACCGCGCGAGTTTCCGGCAGACGTGTCCGACGCGGTGCACGCGCGAGCGCGCGAGCTCGCGGAGCGCGTGGCCGACGTCACACGGCTCACGGGCATCGTGCGCGTCGACCTGTTGCTCGACGAGGCGAGCGGCGAGCTGTTCGTCAACGAGGTCAACTCGATTCCCGGAGCGCTCTCGCTCTACCTCTGGGCACCGCAGCAGCCCGCCTCGCGTGTGCTGCTCGACGCGCTCACCGAGGCGCGCGACCGCCGCGGGGTGTTCGCCCAGGCAGGGTTCGGCGGCGGGGCCGCGTTGCGAGCGGCGGGCGGCATCGCCGGCAAACTCGTCGGCCTCGACGGGCCTCGCGCCTAAGGTGCCGGGGGAGAGATCATGTTCAAGTCGGTCGTTCGATTCTTCGCAAGAATCTCGAACCACCTTTGGCGGGCCACGGCGAAGTGGGCCTATCTGGTCGCCATTCTCTGCATTGTGATCTATGCGACTATCCCGTCAGCGTGGTCATTCTCCGATCCGGTTCGTCAAGTCATGTTGATTCTCACGTCGGTCGCCATTGGTGCGGCGCTCCTGCCTGAGTTGCCGACCAACCTGTGGAGCATCGACGCCACCCGCGTGCGAGCCCTCGTGCCGGAACGTCAGCGAGCTCGTCTCGCCAGGGCACTGATCGAGGCCGAGTCTGACGACACTCGATGGAACGATCTCATCTGGAACCACGCGTTACACCCTTTGCTTGCTGCTTCTGCTCGGCCCTGGCAATACCTCTGGGATATGGACTACGACGTTTCTGTGCATCTCGCGCAAAAGATCGAGATCGCCGGTGCTGTGCGCACGATCGACGCTGTGTCGGTGCAACAGAAGTCGATTCGCACTCTTGCTCGACCTGGAGTCGATCGGTTGTGGATCTCGCTCGCCCGCACGCCCGTAGCTTTGCGCGACGAGTTTTCAGCCCCAGGTTGTCTTGGTCGAGAGCTCGTTGAACTGGGGGAGGATGTGTCGGTCGAGGCGTGGCAAGCCGCTGTCATCGAGCACTGTTCAGTGTCGATGACGATTGACGGTGAGACCATCGCACTTGAGCCTCAAGCAGAGAAGGAAAGCCCCGCCCTACTTCGGTGGATGACTCCTCCCGGCTATCGCGTTCCGTCTGGCCAAGTTCGCGTTCGACTGGCCTACGACTTCTACAGCGACCCGGAGGCGCGTGAGTTCGGCGTGTTTTTCTCCAGCTACTACGTGGGTGGGGCAACTGACATCACGTTGAGACTGCACGACGGCGAGGAGCGCACCGAAGTGAGTGCCGAGTTTTTCGCCGCGCACGCCCTGGGCGATACAGCGCGACCTACGGCGACGCACACAGCCACCCCTGTCGTTCAGCAAGTGGCCTATACGACGGGACGCGACAGTCTTCTCTGGCCGGGGTCGGGAGTGGTGTTTCGGTGGAAGCCTCGAGAGTGAGCGGCATTCTCGGTCTATTGCCGATTCCCGCAGCAGCGGTCGACGCGCTCGCCGAGTTCGTAACAGCGCCGGTGCCGCGAAGTCTCGTGCGAGCCGAAACCGCCTCGTTGATTGAGGTTGCCGACAACGGCGAGGATCTCGTGGAACTTCCGCAGCACTTTCCACAGCGCATCCTCTACGACGACCTTGATCTGCCGTCGCGTCCCGGCGTATTCGTGCGGCGTGCTGTGCTGGATCGGCTGGAGGTGGCTCGCGCTTCGCTTCCCTCTGCATTTGACCTCGTCGTGATCGATGCGTGGCGCAGTTCCGCCTTCCAACAGGCGCTTCGTGAGTTCTATGCGCGCGGTCACGATGTATCGGCCGACTACGTCGCGTCGAGCGCAGACCCTCGTCTGCGCGCCGGCCACACGACAGGGGGAGCGGTCGATGTCACGTTGTCGTGGCGGGGACTGCCGCTCGCCTTGGGAACTCACTACGACGTGTTCGACCAGATCGCGCATCCCGAGTACTTTGACGACTTCGCTGACGAGTCGCTTTCAGCGCAGGAGCGCGCGAGCCGCGATGCACGACGTCTGCTGGGGGCGGTGATGGTGAGCGCAGGTTTCGCCCCGTACCCCTTTGAGTGGTGGCACTGGTCATTTGGAGATCAGTGGTGGGCCGCCTATATGCAAGAACCCCACGCGATCTACGACACCACCACGACCTAGGCCGGCACGCTCACGATTCTCGCTAGCTCTCTGGCGTCGCGGATGGGTCGGGCGTCACCGTTCCGCCGCCGAACACGTCGGTGGCGTTGAGGCAACGCGCTGTCGCCTCGATGGACGCGACGGCCGGGCTGATCGCCCGAATGGCATCGGCGCCGGCGATGAGCTCGTTGTCGACGATGACCTCGGTCACAGGCTCGCGGCCGTAGGTCACGAAGACGTAGCGGGGAGCATCCGATTCGTCCATGAGCCAGTCGACGCCATCGACGGTGAAGCACGGCAGGTCGCTCGGACCGATCGGCGGCAGACCGCACCGCGACAGCACCGCGGCCGGCTCGCCCCAGGCCGCTGTCGACTGCGCGTTGGTCGTGCGGCGGTCGAGCTCGGTGATCGTGTCGGGCAGCCGCACCTGCACCGCTGCGCACGCGGGGTCGTTGGCAAGCTCGGCCGACTCGAGCGGCACGGTCGGTGCGCACCCCGCGAGGGCAACAGCGCCGGTGGCGGCGAGCAACGCGCCGAAAGAGCGCCACGGCGAGAAGGCGAGCTGAGAAGTCATCGGTGCAACGCTAGCGCGCGAGGGTGTGAAGTCCTGTGGGGCGTCACCTAGCTAGGCGAACACCGCGAAGAGGAAAAACCCGCCCAGCAAGAGAAGAACGACGGCGACGAAGCTCGCGACCGCAAGGCCCACGACGGTCAGGGTCACGAGTATGACTTTCTCGGTGCGTGGCTTGCGCGCGAGTTGGCGCAGGAGTGCGCGCCAGATGAGCAGGTTCATGGCGATGACAAAGAGCACGGGGCTGGCGATGGTCGCGACCCAGAGAGCATTTGTGACGATCTCGGTCTGAACGCTCGAGAGAACATTGTTTCCGGTCGCGGCAAACACTGTCGTCACGACCAGTACGAGCAGCGAGACTGCACCCGTAGCGATCGTCGACCAGCGCAAAACGCCTCTGCCTCGGGTAACCCACTTTGGGTCGTCGACCGGTGCCGCTGGGGCGACGGTGGTGCGGAGTGCGTCATTCGATTCGTCGGCCTGGCTCGGCTGTTCGCCGAACGCCCGGTCGAGATCGCTCGGCTCGCCTTCCGCGGGGCCGTAGGGGCTCGCGGACGATTCGGGCTGCTGTTCGGCGCTCATGCGCTCGACAGTACTCGGCCTTGCGAGGCGGGCACGGCATTGCGGCGCTAGCGTTGAGCTGTGACACTCCGCGAGACTCACGCGTCAGGCGCTGACGATTCGCTCGGAGTCGTGGGCGAACTCGCCGCACTCGCGCGCATCATCCCGATCTTGCCCGAGAGCGACTCGACCGTGCTCGGCCCGGGCGATGACGCCGCCGTCATCGCCGCGCCCGATGGCCGCATGGTCATCACGACCGACATGATGCTGCACGGCCCCGACTTTCGCCGCGCCTGGTCGACGATGCACGACCTGGGCTGGAAGGCCGCGGCGACGAATCTCAGCGACATTGCGGCGATGGGGGCACGGCCCACGGCGCTTGTCGTAGCGCTCGCTGCCCCCGCCGAGACACCGGTCGCCGACCTCGAGGCCTTCGCCGAGGGGCTGCGCGACGCGTGCATGGCTCTCGCGCCGGGCTGCGGAGTCGTGGGCGGCGACCTCAGTGTCGCGAGCTCGTTGACCATCGCCGTGACGGCTTTCGGCGATCTCGACGACCGCGACCCCGTGCGGCGCGACGGCGCGCGGCCGGGTGACGTGATCGCGGTCTCCGGCTCACTCGGCCTCGCCGCCGAAGGGCTCGCCACCCTCTTCGAACACGCGGTCGACGCGACAGGAGCACCGGATGCAGCGCGCGCGGCCGAGCTGCGGCAGCGGCATCCCGCTGGCCTCGTCGCCCAGTTGCGCCCTCACCCGCCGATCGCGGACGGCGTTGCTGCGGCCATTGCCGGCGCGTCGTCGATGCTCGACCTCAGCGACGGACTCGCGCTCGACGCTCGCCGCATCGCGCGCGCGAGCGGCGTCGTGCTTGACCTCGACATTGCGCTCGTGCGCGAGGTCGCGCTGGCCCACGGTCTTGACCCCGCGGCTGACCCGTTGCTCGCGCTCACGGGGGGAGAAGACCACTCGCTGCTCGCGACCTTTCCGCCCGATGTGGCGCCGCCGGTGCGGGCGTTGCCCGGCGGGTTTCACGTCATCGGCCGAGTGGTCGAGGCGGGGCGGCACGGTGCCGGGGTGCAGGTCGATGGGCAGCCCTTCGACGAGCGCGGTGGCTGGGACCCGTTTGCGCAGTGGAGCGGTCAGGCAGGGTGATCGCCGTTAGCCGGCGACGCTGAGCCAGTACACGGCCGTCTCGCCGTAGCGCGACACCTTGTCGAGCTCGAGCCCCGCGGGCCACGCGGGCTGCGGCGAACGCGACGAGCGCTCGAGCGCCACCACGGCCTCGGGCGCCAGGCGCGGTACGAGACCTTCCAGCACATGGTCGAGTTCGAGCCCGCCCACCTCGTAGGGCGGGTCGATGAAGACGAGATCGAACTCATCGACCGCCGACGAGAGGTACGACGTCGCTGGCTTGCCGATGATGTGGATGCTCGGCCGCTCGCCCTTCGCCGCTCGACCCGTCACAAGCGCGGCATTGGCCTTGCACACCTGCACGGCGCCGTAGGACTTCTCGACGAGCACGGCCGAGGCGGCGCCGCGACTGATCGCTTCGAGCGCGAGGGCTCCCGAGCCCGCGTAGAGGTCGAGCACGCGTGCGCTCTCGATGACGTCGCGCGCTGAGAGTGCACTAAACATCGCCTCGCGCACGCGGTCGCTCGTGGGCCTCGTGCCAGCGCTCGGCACCTTGAGGGTCAGCGAGCCCGCGAACCCGGCGATGATGCGTGTCACGGCTCCACGCTACTCGGCGCCTGAGGGTCGGGCGCCGCGAGTAGCGTTGAACCCGTGACTATCGGCCCCAGCGCTGCAGACCCCCTGAGCGCGAAGCTCAGCAGCGCCATCGGCGACCGCAGCGCGAAGTCGCTCGCGAAGGCATTCGGCATGACCACCGTCGGCGACCTGCTCGCGCACTACCCGCGGCGCTACGCCCGTCGCGGCGAGCTCACGGCGCTGAGCGAGCTGAAGGTCGACGAGAGCGTCACGATCGTCGCCGAAGTGGTCGAGGTCGTCGAGCGCTCGATGCGGCAGCGCAAGGGCAGCATTCTCGAAGCGCGCATCACCGACGGCAAGGGCATCCTGACCCTCACCTTTTTCAATCAGGCCTGGCGCAAAGCCGACCTCGTGCCGGGGGCTCGCGGCATCTTTGCCGGCAAGGTCGGCGAGTACCGCGGAGCTCGCCAACTCGCGCACCCCGACTACGAACTCTTTCCGCCCGGCTCGGCCGAGCTCGACGAGCGCGATGATGGCTCGCGGGCATCGAAGTGGGCGATGCAGCCGATTCCGATCTACCCGGCCACCTCGACGGTGGCGAGCTGGCAGATCGCGAAAGCCCTCGAGGTCGTGCTCGACACATTGCCGCCGCTCGACGACCCGGTGCCCGCCCAGGTGCGCGCCGAGCGCCGGATGCTCGACCTCAGCCGCGCCTACGAGTGGGTGCACCGGCCAGAAGAAGACTCGCACTGGCGCAGGGCCCGCGACACCCTGCGGTTTCATGAGGCCTTCGTACTGCAGGCCGCCCTGCTGCAACAGCGCGCGACGTTGCGCGAACAGCCCGCGACGGCGCGGGCGGCCGGCGCCGAACTCGCGAGCTTCGACGCCGAGCTGCCGTTCGACCTCACCGACGACCAGAAGCTCGTGGGCGACGAGATCGAGCGCGACCTCGCGAGCGGCCTGCCGATGAACCGGCTCGTGCAGGGCGAGGTCGGCTCGGGCAAGACGCTCGTCGCCGTGCGCGCCATGCTCGCCGTGGCGCAGAGCGGAGGTCAGAGCGCGTTGCTGGCTCCGACCGAGGTGCTCGCCTCGCAGCACCTGCGCAGCATCGTGCGCACTCTCGGCCCCGATCGCGCGGCTCGTCTGCGACCCGTGCTGCTCACCGGGCAGCTGCCCGCCGCGGAGCGACGCAAGGCGCTCTTGAGCATCGCGAGCGGAGCATCCAGCATCGTGATTGGCACCCACGCCCTGCTCGGCGACCAGGTGCAGTTCGCCGACCTCGG
>SXGT01126483.1_pt1 | contig 13632 bp, 9 predicted proteins | sample 3176221 | NCBI WGS metagenome assembly SXGT01 (sample SAMN11356862, study PRJNA531348) | freshwater metagenome | isolation source: freshwater sample F1-120 | place: China: Fuxian Lake, Yuxi | collected 2017-12-25 | reverse complement strand
GCACTCCAGACGCTCGACCGGATACGCCTTCGCGAAGTAGGCGTTGCTGAACGGCAACGTCGCGACCAAGTACTTCACGCGCAGGAGCCGACCGCCGACGATCGCCGACGAGTCGCCGAAATCGAACTCGCAGGCGTCGCCCGCCGTCGGAGACCGCGCGATGAACGCCTCTTTAGGATGGATTTCCCGCCGCAGCTTCGCCCCGAAGGCGCGCCACGCGCGACTGCTGGTCGGAAGGGCGGGATCGCCCAAAAGCACCGCGATCTGCCGCGCCGTCAATCGCCGATCGCGCCGCAGAAGTTCCGCGACTTCCGCCTGCCGATCGTCCAACCGGTTCTTCCGCCGGACCGGACGGCGGCCGAGCGGCGCCTCCTCTTGCCCCACGGCACGTCGTACCGTCTTCACGTTCACGCCCAGCCGACGCGCGACCTCGCGCTTCGGCACGCCTTCCGCCGACAGCTGGCGGATCTCAGACCACTGACTCATTCGGATCACCTTCTGCGGGGCCCTTCGGACGTCGTGCCGGCCGGGACCAATCCGGTCGGGGCGACGCCCGCGGGACCCTAATGGAGGTGGTCCCTTTTCAGACGGCCAAGTGGTCCATTTTCACGCTGCCGTTTCCACCCCTCGACCGCCCGGTCAAGGAAACCACCTCGTCACCGACGGGAAGTTAAGGGGGGCGCCGCGCTCTTAGGCCGGCGCGGCCCACGCTGGCGGGCGCCGCGTTTCTCGGCCGGCGTTCACAGTTAAGCGAGGCACCGTGTTTTTCGGCCGGCGTTCACGCTATTGGTTCTCAAATCGGGTTTTCTGAAGCATGCGTGACCTTCGCGGCGCGGATTCCACCGCAGCGTCGGCCGGCGGGCGATCATCAGTTTCCAGCTGGCGCGAAAGAACTCCGGCCGGCGGGAACCCCGTAACGAAGGTGCTGCCGTCGGGATTCAGATGGAACTCCGCGACCGGAGAGCGCTCCATGTCGGTCGGGGCGTACCGATCCGTGAGGAAGTGGACGCGCTGATTGGACGAGCCGATCCAAGGGACGTCTTGGACAAGCTTCGACTCGACAAAGCGCCCCGCGACGAGGACGTCCGTCTCCGCCAACAACGCGCCGTGCGCGTCTCCTGTCAATTCCGCAAGGTCGTGGCCAGTGAACACGAAGACCGAAAGTCCGGCCCTGCGGACCGACCTAGCGACTTCGGCAAGGGAACTTGCCTGCATGAACGGCTCGCCACCAGTGAAGGTCACGCCCTTGATGCCGGGCGTTGCCAGGATCTCGGCCACAAGCGTTGAGACTTCGCGAACGTCGTGGCGAGAGAAATCCCAAGTGTCGGGGTTCCAGCATCCGGGACAGGCCAGCGGGCATCCTTGGACCCACACGACGAAGCGCTCGCCAGGGCCGTTGGCGGCGCTGCGCGACAACGTGCGGGCGAGGCTGATCCGCACGGTCAGTAGGTCCGCCTCACCAGCACCAAACGGAGGGTCTCGCCCTCGCGCGTTTCTTTGACCATGTAGCCCATCTTCTTTGCGCGTTCGTGGATGGCGCTTCGCTGCGCCTCGACCAGCTGCCGATGCGCCTCTTCAACCCTCCGTCGTTCTGCGGCGTCCATGCGCTCTTGTTTGATTTGAACAAGGGACAGGTATTTGGCGTTGAGCTTGGCCAGCCAGTCGGAGCCGAACCTGGTTTGGTCCATTCCCCGTATGAGGGCTTGGAAGCCGGTACTGCTTGCGAGGAACCCGATGTCGTTGTTGGCCCCGTTCAGGTGTCGCCGCCGGATGATGACGTTCGCGATGACCGACTGCTGTTCGCCTTCGTAGCCGAAAAGCGTAGTCGGCGTCGCGTGAACCTCTACCTTGGAACTGTCGAATCCGAGGTCGGTGAGCGCCGCCAAAAGGCATTCTTGATCGGTCATGGGCGTCAGAAGTGTGACGTAAGCGCTCATGGCTTCTTCTCAACGTTCTGCACTTTGGAAATGTTCAACTGCGTCGTTCCAGCGCCCGGCTTCCGGGCGGTGCTTGCCGTGCCCGTCCCCAGCTCGTCCAAAAGGCGTTCGAGTTCGCGGAGGCAGGTATCGCCGCTGAACCCATCCGCGTCCGCGGTGATGCGACCGTCGTTGCCGATCTCGATGATGATGCGTTGCTCTTTCATGTCGACTCCGGTGCGACTAGGATCGCAGAAAGACGGGTTGCGGCTTGTTCGCCGGCGGCCAGGTCCTCCCATGTCTTGATGATCAGATATCTTCGATCTTTGTGCTTGCGGAGAATGCCCGCTTCAGGCAGCGCATCGTCCGGCACGATCGACTCGACGCGATTGGTCATCGATGGCGGAACGAACCGCGTGCCGGATTGGGGTGGTCGATTGGTCGGACTGGCCGGCGGGTGAAACTCGAACGCTGCTTCGGCATCTTGCTCCAACACCTTGATCGTCTCACGCAATCGGCTGACTTCCTTGTTCGTTCGGGCTTGTTCATCGCTGAGCTTTCGCTCACGAGCGCGAAGGTCCTTCTCCGGTTCCTTCTCGGCGGACTTCAGCGATGCTTGCGTCTCCGAGAGCGCTGCGGAGACGCTATCCTGCCTGCTCTCGGCCTCAGCCAGCTCCGTGCGGCGACCCGCCAAGGTCCGTTTGGCGTCTTCGATACGTGCCGTCCACGTCGATCGCTGCTTCTCGCGTTCATCATCTTCACGTGCTTTGCGCTCGGACTCTTCCAAGTCACCTTGGAGCCGCTGCACCTGATTTTCGATGGCGACGAGCTGCGAAAGCATGGACTGAGCTCCAGTGGGGCCGAAGGAGGAGGGGGGAGCCTCGCTCAACAATGATGCGACTTGTGCAAGCAGGCCGCTTTGGGTGCGTTCAAAGCCCAACATCGCGCTCATCAACCGGGAAAACGTGCCAGCAAGCCGGCCCCGGCTTCCCTCTGCAGCCGTTAGTGCGTCCCTAGCCCGGCTGAGTCGGGACTTCCAGTCTTCATCGACCCTGCGCCACCGACCGACCAGCGCGTCCTCCTCGCTTCCCACGGGGATCCGTGGCGGAGCGACATGCCAGCGATAGAGCACCGATCGTGTGAGAGGCTGCGGCGGAGGCACGGTCGCGGGCGACAGATCGCGCATCGCCCCCAAGGTGCTAGCGGCGACGTCCGGCACGTCGATGATTTGCTGTTTCTCGAGGCTGCGCGGCTTTGCCTCGCCCGGTAGCCAAAAGGTCGCAGCCGAGAGCGCCGGATCCCCGATGCGAAGATCTACTGCGAATCGCCACGCCGCCGGGGCTTCGAGAACCCGGGCGGCTTCGCGCGCCTGAGCCGCGGTGAGCCGAATGCGTAAGCGGGCGCGAGATCCCGGCAGCAACGCCAACCCGTCGTCGCCGTTGACGACAAGGTCGGGTAGGTCCCGATGCTCCCATGCCACATCGACGCCGTTTCGGACGAGGCGGGCCAGCACGTCATGGTGATCCGGTCCCGCCGGAGTCAATAGCCGTCGCGGCGCACAGTCCGGCGGCGAGCCCTTCGCAAGGTGCATCAGCGCGCCTCGCAACTCGAATTCTTCGGGCACTTCGCCGGCGACAAGCCGAACCGGGGAGCGCAGCGAAGTGTCGGGAACGTCGAAGGGGCGCTCGCCGGCGACGCGCCAAACGAACTGCTGTCCGCCAGACCATGCTTCTTCCACAGCGTCGTGCCAAAACAGACGTAGGAACACCTGCCGGAATGAGTGTGCTTGTGCCGCATCGAGGCGGAGGCTCCAACTTCCTCCGATCCACACCCGCGAACCGCTCGCCGAGTGAACGGCCGAAGCAGGAACTTCGGGGACCTTCCGGATCAGGACCTTGGGTGAGCGAAGTAGCTGAGGCTCCACCTCTCCCTTGCCCCATCCCTCCGGGGCAAGGACATACGTACGCTCGCCTGACATCGCGTGGGCGAGCAATTGCTCGAGCGGTGTCTTATTGTCCGAACGGAGCATGACGAGGACGGGTGAATTCGGTTCGGCGCGCGGCGGAGCGGCCATTGCTTCGGACGTGAGCCATGAAAGGCCCGCCACGGTGCTCGGTGCCCTTTTGGTGTCCACCCAAGCCGAAGGCAGACGCGCATCGTCCCGATGCACTTCTCGCGAACCGGGAAGGCGATCTATGAGCCCTTGATTCATCGCGCGTCTCCGACCAGCCAATGCCTCATCGTCGGCTCGAGTTCGTCCGCGGCCACGCACGTTGCCAGCAGGTCTCTCCAGCGCAACGGCGAATCCAGCGTCGTTCCCCTTTCGAATCCGCGGGCATCCAGAGGACTGTTGCTCATTTGCCACCCGAAGCCCGGGACCCCGGCCGGAAGGACGAGCAGATAGCGGTCGTGGGGAGGAGTTCTTCCGAACTTTTGCCGGTAGCTGCCGGGCGGCGAACCTGTGAGCGCCTGAATCTGCTTGAAGTCGGCGTCTTCTTCGCCGGTCCAAACCTCGATTGTGACGGCAGGAGCCGCCGCTCGTAGCGCTTGCACGAAAGTCTTGAGCGCGACGAGATTGTCGACGCCACGGACGTAGCGGTCGCAGAGCAAGACCTTCTTAGGCGTGGTCTCGTTGAGCAGGCCGGCGACCAATCGTCGCATCGACCAACCACCTAGGTAGGGAATGCGCACCGTGTCCGGAGAGTCAAGTGCTTTCGATGTCGACGGCACCCCGACGCGCAAAGCACCGAGCTCGTCCCTCGTAACGGGATATGGTGCGAGATCGACAGGCGCGGCGAGGCCCCAGTATCGAGCCGGACTCTTAGGTGCCTGATGACCTTGCTCCCCGACAAGTTCATCATGTGCAGGCAGCGACGGTTGGAATCGTTCGAGCGGCGTGCCCTCGGTGAGATCGGCGAACAAATCTCGGACCGTGGCGCGGCTGCGATAGAGGGGCTGTTTGGCGATACGACGCTCAAATCGAGACTCCGCCCACCTCTGCGCCTCGGCGGCGGAAACGGGGCCCACTGGAACGTCGGCCAACGTCACGTTGTCGTAGGTCCCTTTGCCGGGAATCTCGACGCGGCGAAGGTTCAAAGTCTTCCGGAAGGTCTCGGACTCTTCATCGGAGAGGCCCTGAGTGGACACGGCGAGCCGACGTTCGTCCGTTTGCCAGCGACCAAGAGTCGATAGAGGACCAAGGCCCCAAGTAGCAGCGAGTTTCCAAAGGTCTAGACCGTCGGACTCCGGCTCGTGCTTCATCGCCCCCATGGCTGCCGTGCCTTGGTCTTGTATTTCGATCATCCCGTCCAGTTGCCAGTGATCGCGCTCGGCAGCGAAGTCTAGCGTCCATCGTAGGCGACAGGTCGCCCTCGTCACGCCGAGAATGCACCCTCCTTGATCGTGGTTGCGCGGAAAGCTGCGGACTATGAATCGTTCTTTAGGATCGACTACAGAGCGAAAAACCTTAGAGCGGTCCGGTTCAAAGGGCATGGGCTTGATCGACTCGAACCGCGCGTCGCGCGTCGGCATGAGACGCGCCGCGGCCAAGACTCGTCGCCCGATGACCGGATGCTGTACGAGCCAAAGATCGTAGACGCCTTGCTCGGGGACTGGCGCTTCATCATGCTCGGCCACGTCCTCTCCCAAGGCCGTAAGACCGCCCTGCTCGTCACAGAGCCCCAGCATCCTGCACCAACCCAAAACGTTTTGCGCGCCTGCAATCGTCAGACCGGGAAGTACGGATTGCACCGCCCCCACTGAAACGCGGTTGTCGGCGGCGCGAGTGGCACGGCAGAGCAGGCCGAGCTCAGGGCGTCGAACAATCCATGCCATCTCCGCGAAAACGGCGAAGCGGACGATCGGGACCTCTGCAGAAAGAACTGCTTTCATCGGGCGCTACGCCTCCATTGATGAACTTGCTGTGCCTCGACCAACGGCGTTTGCTTGGCCAGCGCCACCAGCTCCGAAACCGGACAGTCTTGGAAGTACTCGGCTTTCCCAAACACCACGAGCTGCTGACGGGCGCGGGTGAGTCCCACATTCAAGCGATTCGGGCTGTCGAGAAAGCCGACGCGCCCGGTGTTGCGCATCGACAAGAGCACGAGATCGGCCTCCCGGCCCTGAAAGCGATCGACGGTGCCGCAGACGATCTCGACGGGCGCGTCGGTGACTTTAAAACGCGTTCTGCTGTCCACCCTCGTGACGGCGCGGAGCATGTCGGAGATTGCGTGTTCTTGCTTCACATAGAAGCAGAGACAGGCAACTTCCCAGAAACTTGGACCCCCGTGGCGGCCGGGACCTCCCTTGTGCTTCGCCCACGCAATGAACTCCTTCAACACGGAGGCCATCGCCCTGACCTCATTCTCGTTGACTCCGCCTTGGTCGCGTCCGTCGATGTCGGCCCACATGCGACGCGCGCAGAAGCGACCGAAGTCCCAGCCGAGCTTCGCGTCGCGGATCTGAATCGTGTTGGCATCCTTGAGCGACTGCCCTTCGTAGAAAATCTCGCGTGGGAACGAGGCGATCTCCGGATGCATGCGATGCTGGTAACTAAGCCGTTCGAACCGCGCCGCAAAGTCGGTCGAACGCGTCGATCGAAGTCCGGCCGTCAGTGCGCTTCGTCGAGTGGAGCGCTCGACGCCGATTCCATCCTGAACAACCTCAAGGATGCTCGGCAATCCGATGTCTTCGATCTCAGCGATGGAGTCTTCGATGGCGGCCGCCCTAGGCAGCAGTTCGTCTAGCTCTTCGCGCAGCTTTTTTCGCTTCCTATCGCTCCGACTGTGTCGCAGTTCGTGGCACCGAGTCAGCCGCCACGCGAGTTCTTGCGCCAAGTCATGCCGTTGTAGCCAGTCGGACTCGCACGCCTGAACATCCTCCATCGTGGCGACGGCCGTTCGCCGGAACTTCTGTTCGACGTACGGTCGCGGAAGCATTCCGGTTCTTGCCAGCCGCCAGGCCTGGCGCATGAGCAGTGCGTCGCCAGCCGTCAATCCGGCGCCCTTCCGATCCGTCGGTGCCGACGCGAAAAGCAGGGTGGACGGCAGGTGAGCGGAGACTTCAGGTAGCAAGTCGTCGCTGACGAGTACCCAATCCGCGGCAGCAAGCAGCAGCGACTCAGATCCTCCGGCGCGAACCGACTCGGCGGTCACCGTGATGACAGGTCCCTTGGAAGCGACCGCCCTTGCGGCGATTCGGACCACGAGGAGTTCCGGAACGGCCCCGGCGGATAGCTCGCGCGCTATGCATTCTATAACGCTCGGGGGCTCAATCATGAGCCATCGCATTTCACGCTGGCGCACTTCTGGTCGAAGGAGGCGAGACAACAGCAAGCAGGCCCGCTGATGGTCGGGCGGGAACAACTGCTCGTCATTGTCATTTACGAGGTCGCGCAGGTTCGCCACGATGTCCGCACGGTCGGCGAACGGCGGTAGTTGTCGCACATCCCCGACGATGATCCAGCGCTTCGCCATCAAGGCCGGAACCATGAACTCTTGGATCAACGTCTTGCTCGCCTCGTCCACGATCAGCACGTCCCAGTGCGGCATGGAACTGATCGGTCGATCCCAGACCTTCAGGTCTTCGTCGCGCCCTCGAAACAACGGATGGTTGACGATGCCCATCGTGGTGCCGCAAGTCAGATTCGCAGCCATGATGATGGTGCGTTCGGCCATCTCCGCGAGTTCGCCGTCGCCCAGCGTCTTCATGTCCGGACGGCTGCGCCAAGATCGCGCGAGGCCATCGACACGAACGTCGAGTTGTGTGGCCGCGACGCTTTCATCGACTTTGTCAAGCTTGCCGATGCGTACGGCGTCGATCGGAGAAGTCGTCTTGAGCAAGCGTTCCAAGACGTTGTCGATGGCCACGTGGGTCGAAGCGCAGAGCAGCACGCGCTTTCCCTGTTCGACCAGTTGTTGGACGATCTCGCAGATGGCCGTCGTCTTGCCGGATCCGGGAGGGCCTTCCAAAAACGCGAAGTCCTGCGACCCGAGCGCCTTGTTTACGAATGCGCGTTGTTCGTCGGTCCCGCTGCGGGAGCGATCGGTCAGCGCCCGCCAGCCGTCGGCGGGAATGGAAACTTTGGCTACGTTCGGCCAGCGGGCGTGAAGAGGGTCTTCGCAAAGACGCAGCAGGCCTTGATGGTGCGGAAGCGGGGATTCCGCAAGCTGGCGAAGCGCCCGCTTCTGCAAGTGCAGATTCCGTAGATCCACAGGAAGGAACAGCTTGCCTCCCTCGGGCGGGTAGTGGTCGACGAGAAGTTGATAGCGGTCTTGATCGACCTTTTTTACTTTGAGCGTCGTGTCGGGTCCACGACGAGGCGCGGTCCAGACCTCGCGGACGTCACCCTCGCAAAAGGCGGCGCGAGGGTCGAGAAAATCGTCGCCGTCGGCGTCCGTCGGCGGGAGAAGCTGGATCCAGTTGCCTCGCCGACTCGACGAAGCCTCACTGGACCAACGGAATCGGATTCCGTTGTTGCCGCGGAGCAGACCCTCGGCGGGAAGCTCCTCCACGCGAAGCACTCCACCTCCGAACTCGAAGGCGCGCCCGGCTTGGTCCGTGACGCAACGCAAGTCTTCCGAGGAGGACAGCGCCTCGGCTTCCACTTCTTCGCCATCGACTAGCAAGTCGCAGTCGCCGTGCTGCCCCTCGACGACGAGTATCCAAAACCGATCCTCGCTTGTGCGGGGCGGAGTCGTGAGCCTCAGCGGGCGGTTCTGAAGATCGGTCACCTTGCTCGGGGGGGACGGCGCAGTCTCTTCGCGCACCTTGCATTGCACGCCGCACCAAATCACTTGATCGGTGGGCGAGAGGAGAACGTCGGCGCGCACCTGCAGCCCGGTGGCGGATCGCGCGGCCGCTTCCACGCGAAAGGGAACGCCTCGATTGAGAACGAAACCCTGCTGGGACAGGTCCGGGGTCGTGCCTTCCGGCCAGTCTGCAAGCACGACGCCCGGCCGCCTTCGCGTAACCCGCAGCAGGCTGTCAATCGCTTCAAGGCGGATCGGTTGCAGGTCACGCACCCGCTGCCATGGAAGCTGATACCTGAATTGCCGCTGCTTGGCGGTGTGGATCGCTTGGCTGATGAAGCGGCTAAAGGGCCGCAGCGTGTTCGAGGTCTGCCCCATCAAGGGTGGGGCAACGCTGGGATTGCCGGCAACTGCGTGGAATAGCAGGACTTTCACGATGCGGAGCCGGGGCTGGGGATGAACGCGTTCCGTGTAGCCTCCTGCCGCAAGCGTGGAACTGCGGTTTGGGAGCTGTCCTGCGGCAACGGCTCCGGTGTCTGACCGCCTGCGAGGCGAGCGCGAACCTTGGCCCACTGGCGCAGGCTTTCGATTTGCTCGCGCATCGTCCTCGACAAGGGGAACGTGCGCTCGATGGCTTGAGCGATATGTGTCGTCGCCAGCTCTTTGCCTTCCGCAAAAGCGTCGAACAGGCCCTCGCGGACCGTCTCTTCTAGTTCCGCTCCGGAGAAACCTGCAGATTTCTCCGCAAGGCCCGCGAGATCGTAGTCCTTCGGATCGCGCTTCTTCTTCTTCAAGTGGATCGCGAGGATCTCTTGGCGCACGGACCGCGTCGGTAGGTCGACGAAGAAGATCTCGTCGAACCGTCCTTTGCGAAGTAGCTCGGGCGGAAGCATGTCGATTCGGTTGGCCGTGGCGACGACGAACACCGGGTCGCGCTTTTCCTGCATCCACGTGAGCAGAGTTCCGACGACGCGGGCCGTCGTGCCGCCGTCTGTTTGGTCGGAGCTGCCCATTCCGGCGAGGCCCTTCTCGATCTCATCGATCCAAAGTACGCACGGTGCGAGCGCCTCCGCGACCTTGAGCGCCGTACGGATGTTGCCTTCGGATTGACCGACGATGCCGCCGAACACCTTGCCCATGTCGAAGCGCAACAACGGAAACTGCCACGTGGCCGCTACCGCCTTGGCCAGCAGACTCTTGCCGCATCCCTGAACTCCGAGGAGGAGCACGCCCTTCGGCGCGTCCAACCCGAAGTCGCGCGCCCCTGCGCCGAACGCCCGCCCGCGACGGTCGAGCCATTCCTTAAGCCGTTCGAGGCCGCCGACATCGCCTAAGCTTGCATCGGTCGGGTAGTACTCCAGAACCTCGCTTTGCTTGATGATCCGCTCCTTCTCCTGCGACACGAGCGGCACCGCCCTGTGATCGAGGCGACCGAGCATGGCGGCGGCCTTTCCGAAGGCGAGGCGCGCCTCCATCACCGTCAATCCGCGCGCGGCGTCGAGGAGCGCTTCGTCGGCAGTCGCGCGTACGCTCATGGCCGAGGCCGTTTCATCCAACACGACGCGCAGTTGTTTGATCCCGGGAAGCTCCAATTCGATCGTCGGGACCTCCTTGCGTAGATCCTGCGGAAGTCCCGGAAGCGGCGTCGACAGTACGACGATCTTTCGCGGAGACTTCGGAATCCGCGCGAGCTCGCGGACCCAACGCAAAATCGGGTGATGCTCTTCGCGGAGAAACGGCTGGAAATCCTCCAACAGCCAGATGCCTGCCGTGTCGGAAGCGTGTACCGATTTCAGCAGATCAAGCGGGTCGACGATCCCGGGATCGTCGGCGGTGGTCCCGCCATCGCTGTCGACGGCAAGCAAGCCGCTCGATTGTCCCCAGATCCGCAGTGGGAGCTTCAGCTCTCTGGCGAGTCCGGTGCTCCATCCCCGGACGCGCTCCCACTCGTACGACGCGATGTGAACGACCGTCGCTCCGGCCCGCGCGAGGTGAATGAACTCTTCAAAACGATTCGACATCATTGGCTCCTCTGTTGTTCCATGCGCTCAAGCTCGCGTGAGGATCCGCCAGAGCGGTTCAAGAAGCCTCAGTCGTCTTAAGATCTCGTCCGGTAGGCGGTCACCCCACGCGATCATTTGCGGTGCCTTAAGGAGCCACCCGATGACGACCGCGCGCTCCTCTTTGTACTGAGGATCATCTGCAGGAACCGGTTCAGCCGCGAGTTCTCGCACGAGTCTGACTAGCGCAGCGTCGGTCACCAAAGAGCCCTCGAGGGGGCATCCGATAGATCGCGCCTCCATCGGTAGCGCTGAGCCGTCTCGACCAGCACCCACTTCTTGATGATGGATAGCGAGAGATCGCCGACAGCGTGAAATGCCTTGAGGAGGGCTTCTCGCTTGCGTTGGTCTCGAAGCGCCTCCTTGAGCGCAAGTCTCGGATTCTTGAACTCCGCGTTCAATCCCATCCAAGGATCCGTGTGGTCGTGACCGCTCTGCGGCAGCACGACGTGAACGTGAATGAAATCGGTCTTCATCTCCGCGGGGCCGGGGAGAAAGCAGAACCATTGGTGTCGGGGATCGACGTCCTTGGCGATGTACGCGTCACGTACCAAATCGCCGAGGCCTGGGATGATCGCCGCGTCACGGCGCACCTGATCGCAGACCCGCATCATCCTTGCGCGAAGGTTCTGGCTCTGTGCGGTCCCGCGAAGTCCGATCTCGAAATCGGCCGGTTCCAGTTTCATGAAATTCCCGATTGAAATATATGCGAGCGTGCTTCCGAAGGCGACGACCAAGGCCGCTCTCGGCCAGAGTGCGGGGTCTCAGTTGAATCGCTGCTCACGGAGGCGACGAGTCTGCGCCTCAAGGCTGCTCATCCGCGGGAAGCTCTCGAACTCCGTCGGAAGAAATCACTCCCGGTTCTTCGGCGCACTGACGCCAGATGTGAGCAAAGAAGCCGAGGCTGAGTTTGGGCTCGCGCGTCCAAGGGATCGGAAAGACCCGCGGTTCGGCCGTGTTGGTCCTGTCGACGACGTACAGCCAATATACGACCTCAGGCGACGTGCACGCGAGCGCGTCGATGAGCTGTCTGTGGGTTGCCATGACGGACGCATCATCGACCCAGTCATCCTGCATGCTCTTCACTTCGATGCGCCTTGTCACGTTCGCTTTGGGGTCGAAGCTAACAACGTCGTAGCCGGGTTGAAGGGCATCCATCTCCGTCGGGAGACGCCCGCGCAATTTCTCAAAGATCATGACGGCCTTTCTCCCGGCAGCATCGCTCCGAAGGACGAACGGATCGGCTTCGTCTATTAGTCGTGCCGACGTTGAAGGCGTTCCGGAATGTCCAGTCGGCCGTCCGGCAAAGAGCGCGAATTGATTCAGCCCTTTCTTGGGCGAGCCTCCGAGGGCTGACGTGGCGGGCACAGCGGCGGCGCTGTCAGCCGGAGTCAACGGTTCTCCTCGGCACTCGTTGGACCGTGCTCCGGAAGTATGTGCGCCTACTTCGCGGTGTCGTTCTCGTGGACCCGAGGACGGCTCCGTGGGCGTCCCTGAGTTGTCCTGCCCTGGTGCGTCCGGTGTCCTGTCTACCCATGTTCGCTGGCCCTCTGTCGCTGTGGGTGCGGGCGAACGCTCCTCCGGGGCCGAATTGGTTGACGAACCAAAGCTCTCGGGCCCTTCTGCGTAATCCATCGTGGAGGCGTCTACGTCAGCTGCCACCGAGTCCGCAGCCCGCGGCGCGTCTTCGAGCTCATATTGCTGTGGGCTCTTCCACTCGACACCGAGCCGCGCTGCGAGCTTGCGCCCGCAGTGGTCGAACCGTCCATCGTCCTCAACAGCCGCCAACGCAAGTCCAAGCGCCGGTCCGATGTCTACACGCTGTGAGAGCCGAAGTGCGGAAAGGAGCGATGACGCAGCTTCCTCAGCAAACTCATCCGGCGCGCCAGCCACGAGGAGTAGCTCGTCTTCGACGATTCCTGAGATGGCCTCAGCGCGACCCGCTTCAAGCTCAAACCGCAAAGACGCAACGATTGCGACTTCGGGCACATCGGCTCCTGTGGCTGCCTTGATGAGATCGAGCAGGTGCGCGACGCGGGAGGCCGTCGCAGGTCTTGAGAGAGTCAAACCCCGAATGAGCCGTACGATCGTCGACATCCTTCGAAGGCCGAGAAGGTCGGCCGTCGATGCGACACCTTCCGGGTCGTCGCCGAGGTGGCCTGCCGCAACGCGGACGATATCGGCGGCCTCGACGAGCCGATTCGCGACCGGAGAGTCAAGGTCGTCGACGATTAGGTCGGGTCCGAGTAGACGCCACTGTTTCCCGGCAAACAACCGGACATCTGTGCGCGCCTCTTGCCATTCGAGTGCCAGCGCCTGGTCCTTCGCAAGGTCCTCGCGTAGATAGCGCCACGCCAGCGGAAGGTGTGTGCGGAGTTCGTCAACGTTCTTTGGACTGCGCTTCCAGACGTCGGACAGCATCGCAAGCGCTTGCCGTCCGGTCGTCGTCGTCGGCACGACCAACCCGGGAACTCGCTCTATCGCGGCTGAGAGTTCGGCCGGTAGATCGGACAAGGGGACGACCCACTCCCCGAGGAGGCCGCGACGTTTCGTGCCGCCGCCCGATCGCTTCACGAGGCGTTCGAAAGGAAACCCCTTGAAGCGAATCGCTCGGATGGCGTCTCGTAGCCGTTCAAGCTCGGATTCAACGCCGCTCGACTCCATGAGCGCTTCTTGGACGAGGCGACCGAGTTCGTTGAGATCGCAGTCTTGACCTCCTCGGCGCTGGATTCTTCGGACGGCGGCCGACTTTGCAAGGTTCATGCCGAAGCGGATACCGACCTTCAAGAGCGTGGCTTTGAGTCCTGCGTCCAGCTTTGCCACCGGGGCGTCGACGAACGCGTCGTCCGGCTCGACCAGGACGTCGGTCGGACGGAGGTGCCCGCCTCCAGCGACCGGTACCCAAGG
>SXGT01078604.1_pt1 | contig 13633 bp, 14 predicted proteins | sample 3176221 | NCBI WGS metagenome assembly SXGT01 (sample SAMN11356862, study PRJNA531348) | freshwater metagenome | isolation source: freshwater sample F1-120 | place: China: Fuxian Lake, Yuxi | collected 2017-12-25 | reverse complement strand
TTCGGGCACCTTCTCCCGAGGGGAGAAGGGAGCTATGTGTGTGCACTTCACATGACTCTCTACTCTACCGGGAAGTGTTGCGCGGAGGGGGGTTATTAGACATCGTGATTACGAAGGTGTATTGGGATGAGTTGGTGGAAGGTGTTGAGGAGAAGGGGGATAGGGGTGCGCGATTTTTTTGTTGTAGTTTTAAGACGGACAGTCTGAGAATCATCTTTGTATGCACGAGGCTTCGAGACGCTGGGGCATCGGGTGTGCGACAAGTCGTCGCTGATTCTTAATCATCGGACTGGATGAAACTTGTGCTGGATTGGATGGAGTGAGGCGATCATAATCAGAGCGGCGATCGCATCGTTGTTTTTATCTGGGTCAAAGAGAGAGTTATGAAGCAGAGCAATACGTGTCCGAAGTGTGGGTCGAAGGATGTGATCGCGGATGCGATGGCAGTGGATCACGGGGAGGCGAATATGGAACTCGAGATGACCGTGGCGACATTCAAGACACCGGAGAACTGGCTGTTCAAGGGGAAGATGTCGACGAAGGTTTCGGCGTGGGTGTGTGGTGGGTGTGGGTTGGTGGAGTTTTATGCGGATGAGCCGGGGAAGTTGCGGGGGTGAGGGGGTGGGGCAATAAATAGGTAGTGCGCCATTTAGAAAAAACTTCATCTTTACCTTTTGACATCTTTGCCTTGATAGATAAAGTGCATTCTTGTCCATTCCTCTTATATTCGCTGGGACATCGGCATGAATCGCACGTTCGTTCGTATCTTTCTAGTCTTCGCTCTTTTGCTGCAGTCTGTCCCAAGCTTTTCTCAAGCGGTGAAAGGGAAGCCTGGGAAGGACAAGAAAGACGACGAATACACTGCCGTGTCAGCATGGGCAGCCAGTCTAGTAACGATCTCGAAGAAGTACGGTAAAGGTTCGACGACCGTCCAAACAGATGCCGCTTTTACAGCATTGATCGATGACATCGAATCGTCTTCTAAAAAGTCAAAGATCAAAATCGAAAGCAAAGTCCATAACGTCATATGGAAAGATGGGATCGCGTCCATCTACACCGAACCGGAACTGAAAGTGAATAAACTCGGCGCCCTCACCTTCATGCGTTCGTCGCCATTTGAAGTTGAGTTGACGCAGGCCGAGGCGGGACAAATCAACAAAGGGGACAGCTTCCAATTTGAAGGAGAGCTGGATTTCCACCCCAAAGCATGGGGAAGGGTCGGTGTTACCAACAAAGCACAGCAGCTCTACACATTGCGTCACGAGTCGTTCATGTGGCACGTCGGAACATTTACCACTAAGCAATACCAGATCACCGTCGATGGCAAGCAACTGCAGGGTTGTTGGGATGAGAAGTAAGTTTGTGGCCTGATGTCGAATATCATTAGGCAGAGTCTGCTTTATTTGGTTCCTCGCAGCGCGACTTGCAGAAGTCGAGGTAGTCGTCGACGGAGTCCTGGAAGGCTTGCTTGAGTTCGGCGACACTGGTGCCCTGGAAGGTGACGACGTCACGGATGCCGAGGACTCGGCCCTGGAAGGTTTCGGAGTCGGCGTCGAATTCGGCGGTGGCGGAGTAGGTTTTGTAGGTCAGAAGGTCCATAATCTTGAACTCATTGTGATCCAAATCTCAAAAATCCGCGTTATAACTCCAGACAAATCCCGTTTCAGGAGGCTGGTAATGGCAAACGAGATTCCAGAAACAGCGGCACAATTTGTTGTCCCGCTTCTGGTGGCTATTGTTACACTTCTCGGTGGAATATTCATTGCGATCATCAATCAAGTTCTCACGGCTCGTCGCGAACGCCTTTCAAAAAGAGAACAGATAAAACTGGAACTCTACGTTGATATTGTTGATCTTATTATGTTGAACACAGAAGTCCTTGCAAATCGTTCGGCAGAAGGTTCGACACCATCAATCGACACTCAAAAGCAACGAATACGTATTTCACATCGACTCGCACTTCTTGCTTCTCAGAACGTAATTGACGCTTACAATGAATATCGCAAACTGGTATTCGAGGAAACAGAGCAACCTCTTGAATATAGACCGAGGAATCCTAACGAAGTGCATGATAAACGAGACGTGCTAATCAAACGAATGAGACAAGATCTACTTAATGGGCAGATTTAGAATTTAGTCACCCTACTTTAAGCGGAACAGCTGCTCCCCCGCTTTCCTCACAAGCAAAACCCCGTCATCCTCGCGATTCGCAAAGCTCTCGACATCAATCGTCGCCGGATCGCGATATCCGAGGTTAATTTGTTTGCAGACTTCTTCGGGGATTTGGGTGGCAAGGACGACGTTGACTCGGAGTTTTTCAATGCCCGTCGCCGGGTCGTACTCCCCTGCTCCTCTCACGTGGGTGCTGTGGGCTAATGTGCCCCAGGGCATGTGTTTGAATTGGTCCCATTGTTTGACGAAGTAATCTCGGCAGTGGTAGCCGATTTTTTTGATGATGTGTTCGTGGACGACGGAGATGCTGGAGAGGTGTGGGGCGTAGATGATGACTTCGCCGCCGTCGGCGACGGCGGGTTCGAGTTTGTACATGCATTTGCCGGCGACCCAGAGTTCGTCGTACATCGGCGGGGCGCAGCTGAGGACTTGTTTGTAGGGTTTATCGACCCAGGTGATGTGGACCTGGCTGGAGAGGTCGGCGGCGTTGGACCAGGCGTCTTCGGGAGTGCCGTAGAAGAGGCCGTAGAGGCTTTTATCGGGGGCGACGACGAAGGTGAGAGCGCGTTTGAAATTGGGGATGAGGGCAGCGGCTTTGTCGACGACTTTGCGGACAGGAGTTGATTTGACGCCGATGATGCCGGCGTTGGTGACGAGAGCGCCGAGCCAGTGGAAGAAGTTGAGGAGCTCGGGGCCGGAGATGCCGGGGAAGAAGTATTTGTTGCCGCCGGAGAAGCCGACGACTTCGTGGGGGAAGACGGGGCCGAGGACGAGGAGGTTGTCGTAGTCGCGGATGCGTTTGTTGATTTTGACGGGGACGTCGACGGCGAGGAGGCCGTCGGAGATCTCGAGCGTGTCGGCTTCGGAGAGGCGTCCGATTTCGGTGAGGGTGTCTTCGTTGTCCCACTCGTGGTTAAAGAGGTTGGTGGCGAAGAAGAGGCGTTCGCGTTCGGAGTCCTTGATGCCGAGGAGCTGGCAGATGTGCTGTTCGGACATGGGGGGGTGGGTGCCGAGGGCGACCATGACGTCGAACTGGGTGACGTGTGGGCGGAGCTTCTGATAGAGGGCATCGAAGAGGAGCGGGAGGGGTGCGGTGCGGGTGTGGTCGGGAATGATGAGGAGGAGCGACTTGCCTTTGTACTCGGAGGCGTCGATGTTGTGGTCAATCCAGGTGCGGACTTGGTCTTCGGTGAGGAGGTTCATATGGGGGATTCACCACTAAGGCTCTAAGGACACGAAGGTTCACAAAGAGGGAATTTAACGGAAAGGCGCGGAGACGCAAAGGGGGAGCGGCAGACACAAAAACAACAAAACCATCTAGGTTGCTTTTGTTCATAGGGTTAGTATGACTGCCAGGCATTCCAGATCGTGATCGAATTGGGGATTGGAACAATGAGTGATGAGCGTCGCGAGAAGCGTTGGATGCGATTCGGTGTGGGGCTGGTGATCGTGGGAGTGATTGCAGCAATTGCAGTGACGATCTTGGATCCTGGCCCCCGGCTTGCTGTTGGGCAGATCGTTGATCAGCAGGGGGTGTATCGGTTTCCTTGTGGAGCACGGAAGGTAAAAGTCTCTAAAGATGCGGACAACAACCTTTCCATTCGCACGTTTCAAAGATCATGGAGGCAATATGTCGTCTTTCCAGTTTGGGTCGAGATTGATCATGTCATATTCGAATCGGAACGAGAATGGTTTCTGGCTGTGGATGAATACGAACGAGCTTGGATCTACCGGGGGGGCTGGGAAGATAGCTGGGGTGCAAGTCGGAGAATGCCCAGAGGAGGGACTGTTCCGCGAACTCCAGATGTTATCGCATTCGGAGCATTTTCAATTTCAAGTTGCGAGTCCGGTGGGTGTGGGGTGGTCGTTTCAGCAACAGGTTACTGGGCTGGTGTTCCAAACGAATTCTTGGAACGTATTTCAGAACAGTCTCGCAATATTTGGGCAGGGATCTCTCATTATCCCACAGTGCCAGTAGCTCCTCCAAGTTTGAGTGCCAGTGATCAAGTAATACTTGCGCGATATCTTTCAAACAGCAGGCGACGATGGTGGTAAGTTTGCGAGGCATATTGACAAACACGATTTCGCGACATTATTCACCCAATAGGGTGAATAATGTCGAAGCTACTGGAAGAGCGATTGGATCGGACGTTGGCGGCGCTCGGAGATCCGACGCGGCGGGCGATTCTTCGTCGGTTGTCGCGTGGGGAGACCCGGGTGACGGATCTGGCGGAGCCGTTCAAGATCTCGCTCAACTCGGTTTCGAAACATATCCGGGTGTTGGAGAAAGCGAGTCTGGTGACGCGTCGGCGCGAAGGGCGAGAGCATTGGCTGGCGTTTAATCGGAAGCCTCTGGATGAAGCGTCGGCGTGGATTGAGGCGATGCGTCGTTTTTGGGATGAGCGACTGGATGTGTTGGAACAGGAACTGAACAACGAGGACGGGAAGACGTCATGAGCGAATTCGGGAAACGAACGTCGAAGGATACAGTGCGGCTGGAGCGATTGCTGCCGGGGCCTGTGGAGCGGGTGTGGGCGTATCTGGTCGAGAGCGAGAAGCGGGGGAAGTGGCTCGCGAAGGGGGAGTTGGAGCCTCGGGTGGGAGGGAGGGTGCAGTTGCAGTTTCTGCACTCGAGCTTGACGCCGGTGCAGGAGCCGATTCCTGAGCGGTTCAAGATGATGGAATGTGGCGTGACCGGCGAAGAGACGGTGACGGTGTTCGAGCCGCCGACGAAGCTCGCGATGACGTGGGGGAATGGGACGTCGGAGGTGAGTTTCGAGTTAACGCCTCGGGGCGAGCAGGTGTTGTTGGTCATTACGCATACGCGACTGGGCGAGCAGGAGATGATCCTGGTGGCGTCGGGGTGGCATACGCATGCAGGGATTTTGGAAGCGAATCTGGAGGAGCGGACGCCGGGGGCGTTCTGGTCGGTGTTCCTGGAGATTGAAGCAGAATACACGCGGCTGTTTGGCATGCAGGAAGGTGAGTCGAAATGAAAAAAGTTCTGAGGGTGATTGCGGGAGTGGTGGCGGGGATTGTGGTGTTCTTTGCGGTCTTCATGGCTGTCGAGGGATTCAGTGCGATTGTGCATCCCTATCCGGCTGACTTTCAGGGAACGCATGAAGAGATCGTGCGTCAGGTGAAGACATACCCGGCCTGGGTTCTCGTCGTCGTGGTTCCGATGTGGATGGCGATGATTTCCCTGACAGCGTGGACGGCAGGGAAAGTTGGCGGGGTCGTTTCGTATGCGATCGTCAGCGTTTTGATGACGGTGGCGTTATTTTGCAATTTGACGATGCTGCCATATCCGATCTGGTTTCCGATGGCGATGTGGATCACAGGTCCGTGGGCGGTTTATCTGGGGTTGCCGAAGGGGAAGACGAGGGGCGTTGCTGGTCCGGAGTGAAGGGGAAGCCCACGTAGTTCGAATATAGACCGACCCAATCCGCCTTCATGTCGTGAAATTTGTCGGAAAATCATCGTAGTTGGGGTTGACGGAATGGGGACGGGAAAAAGGTGGTCGAGGGTGGCTGGTCAAGGGGGTTGAGGGATGATAGGCTTGGTGGTTTGGGCGCGAGGTTTTGCGTCTGTTGTTGTGCGCTGACTGGAATGGCGAGAGCTTTGCATCACTGAGGTGGTGGGCGTGTTCGTGATCTGGTTGGTGGTTGAATATCCAAGGGACAGGGGGTTGATAACTCCCCGCTGGCCTTTTCTGAGATAGCAGGGACGGGTTTGTGTCATTAGCGAAAGTTCTGGAGCATTTGTTTCGTGGGGATGTGCGTCACCGTGGGGCGGCTTATCTGAAAGCGACCCGGGTGTCGATTGTGCGCGTTTCGCCGGACAATCTGTATGCGGTTGTGCGCGACGGGCAGGAGCATCAGACGCAGCTGTCGCGGGTCGATGGCGAATTGAAAATGTTCTGCAGTTCGGTCGAAGGAACGAATAAGCCGACGACAACAAAGTATGTCTGGGCGACGATCCTGGCGGTCGACGAAGGTGGCTACCTCTCGGGGACTCCCAAGCTGGGGGCGATTCCTCCGTTTGTCACGACTGATCCTCATTCGATCTATGAAGGAGCCTGGGACGCAGAGGATGACGATGGTGGGGACGATGATGATGTCGGATTAGGGGGCAAGGCGAGCGTGGCGGTAAAGCGCGCTGCGGCGGCTGCTTCGGCGACGGCGGCCTCTGTTGCACCGTTGCGGGCGACTCCTCTGCGTGACTGGGAGCAGCGACTCAAGAAGATGAAGGACGAGAGTCCGTCCGCAAATCGCCATCGCGAAGTCACCGAGCGGGAATCGGAGATTCTGTACGAGATCGATGTCGAGGCGTCCAAGCAGACGCTGGACCTGGTGATTCAGTTGTCGATGAGACAACGTCGGACGGGTGGCGGCTGGGGCAAGATGAAGGCTTTGAAGTTGAAGCCTGGGCAGCTCGACCATATCGAGAGTCCGGAAGATCGACAGATTCTTTCTTACCTGCATGGTGCGTATCCGGAACGTCCGAGTGCGGCGAAGGCGGGGCTGGATCGGCCGGTGTCGGTATCGCGTTATCGCGTGGCTGTCGAGCTCGCGGAGTTCCTCTTCCCGATGATGTGCCCGACGGGTCGTGTGCGGTTTCTGGGAGACAGCGAGACCAAAGGAGCCAAGCTGGGCTGGGACTCGGAAGTGCCCTGGGAGTTCTGTCTGAACCTGAGCTGGGATGAGAAGCTGACCAAGTGGAAGCTGGATGGCGAGTTTCGTCGTGACCAGGAGACGCTGGCGCTGAGTGCGGCTAAGCTGATTGTGCCGGGCGGATTGTTCGTGACCAATGAGAAAATCTGTCGTCTGGTCGACTATCAGGCGTTCGACTGGATTCGCACGATTCAGCAGGATGGGCCGATCTACGTCAAAGAAGGGGAGCAGGAAGAGCTCATCGACCGACTGCTCGATCAGCCGGTGTTGCCTCGACTGGAAATGCCGGAAGAGCTGCAGTTGGAAGAAGTTCACGTCCAGCCGATGCCGAGTTTGAGCGTGCAAACGCCGGCGGCGGGGATGAACTGGATGCCCGATCGACTCGAGGCGGATGTCGAGTTTGATTATGGAGGGGTTGTCGTTCGAGGGTCGTCACCACAGTGGGCGCTCTTGCAGCGAGAAGAGCAGCGCTGCCTGGTGCGAAGTCGGAAGTTCGAGCGGGATTGCTGGTCGCAGTTGCAGCAAGCGGGGTTCCGTCGGTATCTGGATCAACGCTTGAAGCAACACGATGTCGAGATCTCGGCGCGAAACCTGGGACCTGCGGTCAAGTCGTTGATCGACCAGGGGTGGCAGGTGAAGGCGAGTGGTCGACAGATTCGCAAAGCTGGAACTCTGGCGTTCAAGGTGCGATCAGATATCGACTGGTTCGGCCTGTCTGCGGAAGTCAATTTCGAAGGGGCGACGGTCTCGTTTCCGGAGCTGCTGTCAGCCCTCGTGCGTGGTGATACGACGATCATGTTGTCGGATGGATCGTTAGGGATTCTGCCGGAGGAGTGGGCCCGTCAATATGGCCTGCTCGCTGGACTGGGTCAGTTTGATGGCGAAGAGATGCGGTTCTCAGCCGGTCAGATCAGCCTGCTGGATGCCCTGCTCTCGACACAGCAGGAAGTTGATTACGATCAGAAGTTTCTCGATATTCGCGCGAAGTTCGATCTGTCGAGTTCTCCAGAACTTCTGGTGGAACCGATCGACTTCCGTGGGGAACTGCGTCCTTATCAGCGACATGGTTTGGGATGGCTGCGGTTCCTGCAAGAGCTCAACTTTGGCGGGTGTCTGGCGGACGACATGGGTCTCGGTAAGACGATCCAGGTCCTCGCGCTCTTACTCGATCGAAAGACGCAGCATAAAGCAATCCACCCTTCGCTGGTCGTGGTGCCGAAGTCGCTGTTGTTCAACTGGAAACAGGAAGCCGAGCGATTTGCGCCGCAGCTGCGGGTGCTGGAATACACGGGGTCGAGCCGTGGCGAATTGCAGAATTCGTTCGATCAGCATGATTTGATCATCACGACTTATGGAACACTGCGACGGGATGTCGTCGGCCTGAAGGATCTGCAGTTTGATTACATCGTGCTCGATGAAGCGCAGACGATCAAGAATGCTCACTCGCAGGTGGCGAAGTCGGCTCGACTACTCAATTCGAAGTTCCGACTGGCTCTTTCGGGTACGCCGATCGAGAACCATCTGGGCGACCTGTGGTCGATCTTCGAGTTCCTGAACCCAGGGCTGTTGGGGAAGAGTTCGATCTTCAAAACGGTCACTGCCGACGTCAAGAACCTGGAGTCACGCAAGCTGCTGGCGCATGGGCTCAAGCCGTTTGTGCTGCGTCGTACCAAGCAGGAAGTCGCGACGGATCTTCCCGAGAAGACCGAGCAGACGATTTACTGCGATATGAACGAGGATCAACAGCGCCTGTACGACGAGCTGCGGGATCACTACCGCGCGTCGCTGCTGGGGATGGTCAAGTCGCAAGGCCTGGGCAAGACGAAGATGCACGTCCTCGAGGCGCTGCTGCGTCTGCGACAAGCCGCGTGTCACCCTGCCCTGCTGGATGCGGGGGCTCGAGGAGAGCCGTTTGCTAAGCTGGATGCGTTGTGTCCGATGCTGGGTGAATTGATCGAAGGAAATCATAAGTCGATCGTCTTTTCACAGTTCACATCGATGCTGTCGATCGTCAAAGAGCACCTCGATAAAGCGAAGATCAAATATGTCTATCTCGATGGTCAGACACGCAACCGCGAAGAGATCGTCAACCAGTTCCAGAATGATGAGACGGTTCCGGTGTTCCTCATCTCACTGAAGGCGGGGGGACTGGGTTTGAACCTGACGGCAGCCGAGTACGTCTTCCTGCTCGATCCGTGGTGGAACCCTGCTGTCGAAGCTCAAGCGATCGACCGGGCTCACCGGATCGGTCAGACGCGACAGGTCTTCGCGTATCGTCTCATCACACGAGGGACGGTCGAAGAGAAGATTGCGGAGTTGCAGAAGAGCAAGAAGGAACTGGCGGATTCGATCCTGGAAGCGGATCAGTCAGTCATGAGCAACCTGACGGCGGAAGATCTGCACATGCTGCTGTCGTAGGGGGCAGCGTAGTGCAGAGGCCTGCAACACAGAAATGCTCGGTAAGTGTTATACTTGCCGAGCATTTTGCGGTTTCGTAAGCGGCACTTACACAAGCATCCAACGAAGTGAGACTGGAATCCGTAATATGGTCAGACTCGTCTCACCATTCGTGCGGAAAGTTTGGCCATGACTTCTGAGCGTCAGCGACAAAACCGACACCTTCGTGCTTTGCTGGTGCATCTTGCGGCTGTTGGTCTGCTGGCGGTGATTCCGCTTGTCGTGACTTCCAATTTTACGACGATTTCAGCAATCCTTGATCAGACATTGGATGGCACTGTGTCGCCGCGACACCGCTCATTGATCGTGAATGCGTCGGTGGAAGTATTTTATGTTTCCGTGTTTCTTTGCGGCTGTTATCTGGCATTCAAGATTGGCGACACAATCCTGTCGTTGCAGTCGATCCAGCCATATCGCTATCGACGCAAAACCGATTAGGTTTTTATGCTTCTAGTGACTGTTCCAGGTGATGAAGCGGTGTCTTGATGAGGTCTGCGGAGTGGAGCATTCTAAAGCGATTCGCCCTGAATTACTTCTACTCATCGCTGCCTGCACATCGGCGATCCCGGCTGCGATGGGGTACGGTTTGTTGAATGAAGCAATAGAGAATGGCAACTATGACAATCCGCTCGATTTGACGTTCCTGTACTCGATCGCATTCTTGACCGCGCATGCGTTTAACATGGCATTGTTAGCGAGGCTGTCACTGGGACAGTTCTCCTCATTCAAGTTGGAGCTTCTTGTTGTCGTGTGTTTTTTCCTCTCGCTGTTGGGTCCCGTTGTGAGTGTCGCCCTTTCTTTTACCGTCTATACAATTCTGCCTGACTTGCTCAGACAGTTTCTAGAAGTCTCTCAGTTTCCGCTGCTGTTCTGGTTGGCGACGGCTTGCTCTTTCAAGCTGATTCTCTGGAAAAGACTTCCCGTCAATTTCATTCCATTGCTCATCTGCAGTGGACTTCTTACTTTCGGCGTTATGGGCCTCTGCCTGCTTGGAGTTCCTGGTTTCTTTACGCTGTTGGGGGGCGTTGTTTTTATTTACCTTTGTCTTGCAATTCCTTCACTGGCTATCACGGCTTACTTCATTCGTAACCAGCAGATTATCAATCCTGTCTCGGCTCAGTTTGAAACGACCACCTGAGGACTGTGAACCTGCTTACGTTACACGAGAACGATTTTGTCTCATTAATGAAATGGTTAATCGGAACATGCTGTAGAGGAAAACTGCGACGACAACTGTTAACAGGAGCTTGTGAGTGAAGGTACTGGCGCTGAAGGTCAGGCTGGCGCCGGTGAATGCGAAGATGTAGGCGGAGAGGCAGATCGGGCACTTGGGAATCAAGAGCCAAGTGATGGCGCTGAGGAGTGTGAGGCCGAGGTGTCGTGCGGGGCGAGGAGTGGTGTGATTGGTGGGTTGGCAGCAGCAGGGTTGAGTTGGAAGTGTTTTCATTCGCTTTGGCCTTGGGGAGTGAATGGGCGGATTGGTAGTCCGCCCTGATTCAGAACAGAGATTGACGTCGAGTTGACGTTGAAGCGTTGCAATGCGCGATCGCGGCTCGGACGGAGCCTCGCCCTCCCGGTTAGACTACGCATGTTGTTCGGCCCAAGGGTCGACGTAGTGGGGGGCATCGTAGTTGTCGTGGTGACGAAGCCAATTCATTGGCGGTTCGTCCGGGGCTTCGTCGCGGCCTTTGGGGGTGAGGTCGAGGAAGTTGTAGAAGTTGAGGAAGGGGTCGAGGCCGCGGGCGTAGGTGGAGTAGGTGTGGTAGATGTCGCCGGCTTCGTCCCGGAGAAAGACGCTGAGGCCGGGGAGATCTGTGATGGGGTATGGGGGTGAGACGTAGTTGTAGATGGAGAGAGGGTTCTTGAGTTCTTCTTCGGTGAAGTAGACGCCATAGTCGCTATTAAAGCGATTGTTACCTGACGAGACCCAGGGGAACGTCCAGCCCATGCGGTCGCGGAAGGTGAGGAGTTTTTCGATCGGGGCCCGGGAGACGGTGACGAGGTTGGTATCTCGGTGACGCAGGTGGATGATGGTATCGTCGTAATGGTCGGCGATGGCGGAGCAGGATTTGCACCCTTGAGACCAGTCGGGAGCGAACATGAAGTGATAGATGAGGAGCTGGTTGCAGCCGTCGAAGAGCTCCGAAAGAGTGACGGGACCGTTGGGACCGTCGAAGGTGTAGTCCTCGTCGAGTTTGACCATGGGGAGATTGCGGCGCTCGTCGGCGAGTTGTTCGCGCAGGTGGGTGAGTTCTTTTTCTTTTTTGAGGAGGGCTTTGCGGGCGGCGAGCCAGGCGGAGCGAGTGGTGGGTTGGGGCATGGGGAGGTTCCTTTTTGAAGTTGAAGAGTGTTGGTGGTTGTGGGTGTGTTGGGTGCGGTTCGGAGACTCTTCGGCAGCGTACTTTCCGCTGGTCGTTGATTGTGAAACGAGGGCGAATAAGTGCCTATCGCTCACCCTCATCCGGCCTCGAAGACTCGGCCACCTTCTCCCCGGGGGAGAAGGGTCAGAGGTCAAGTAGCTATACGTTTTTTGGCTAATTCGATGATCCGGTTTAAGCTGCCTTGCCAGCCTTCGTTGACCCCTTGCAGGTGGTCTTCGGCGATGAGGCCGAAGCCGGTGTGGAGGAAGGTGAGCCAGGTCCCCTCCCCCTCGGCGCGGAGCTTGTATTGGAGGTGGTTGCTACCCGCGTAAGACATGAAAAGAGGGCCGGCGATTTCGATGAGCGTGGGCGGCTTGATGACCTGGACGTGTCCCCAGAAGTGGCCGGCGTTGTTGCCGAGGTCGCGGTACCAGCGGCCGCCGGGGAAGCTTTCCAGGACCATGGGCATCGGTTTGCCGGGGAGTTGGTTTTCGGGGCCGAGTTCGTCGAGGATGCACTCGTAGGCGATGTCGATCGGGGCGGCGATGTAGGTTTCTTTGTGGACGCGGATCGTGCGGATCTGGTCGTCGGTGGCGGCGGAGATGGGGGTGGCGGGCATGGGTTGGTCCTTTGGGGAGGAAGGGGTTGTTGTGGCAGACGTCGATGAGTGAATGGGGCGAATGAGTGCCTTGGCGCCACCCTCATCCGTCGGCGAAGCGCCAGTCCCTTCTCCCCTCAAGGGAGAAGGGACGAAATGCAGGCGTGGTGAACTTCGCAGAGTTCCCTCATCCGACCTCGAAGACTCGGCCACCTTCTCCCCGGGGGAGAAGGATCAGACTTAGTTCTTCTGGGCGCGCTCGGCGGCCTTTTGTTCGGCTCGGGTTTTGATGCGGGCGAGTTGGGTGTCCCAGAGTTTTTCGTAGGGTTTGACCCAGTCGTGCACGGGTTTGAGCACCTCGGGTTTGAGGAAGTACAGACGCTCCTTACCAGCCTTTTCGACATCGACAACGCCGACAGCTTTCAAGACAGCCAGATGCTTGGAGACCGCTGGCTGGGGATGCTCAATGGCTTCGACCACCTGCGTCACCGACCATCGCTGCCCATTGCTGAGCAAGCCGATGATCTCGCGTCGACGAGGTTCAGCGATCGCGTTGAAGATGTCGGAGGTGGTGGTTGCTCTGGGCATGGCGTATCGTATTCCGTTATTGGAATATGTCAAGAAGAATTTGTTTCTCTTTTTGTATCACTGCCAAACACTCATTGAAGATGCTTTAAGCTACTTGTTTTCGGAGCGAATTTATTTCATCTCCCCGAGACAAATCGATTAAACTTGTGTTTAGTATAGCAATCTATTCCCACTGTCGGAGGTTCTTGCGATGCTACGAACGGACTTGATTTTCGCCGTCTATCTGGCGTTCCATTGCGGAATTTCGACAGTCCTTTCAGAGGATCTTAAGCAGCCGCAGTTTGATGAAGCGACACAAAAGAGGATTGATGATCGTTTTGTCCGCGATGTCTTAAAAAGAACAATCGATGTGAATGAATTGTGGCTGAAACCGCAGCCTGTGCGGATTCACTACAAGGTTCAGGGAAATGTTATTAATAGTCCGCACGATAGTCGTTTGGAGTATTCTGTCTGGCTGGATGACCAAAAGTCTCGAATGGAGCTCCAGTTCTCGTCTGGCGAGCATCAACAGAAATCGCTGCTCATTGCCAATGACGATGGGGTCCAGTTCATGAATATCAAAGACTCAACAAAGGTGAAGGGACCTGAGATTTCGGACCTCCAGAATTGCCTGGGAGCTGGGCTGATTCGCAGGACGGCATTGCAGGTTATTGCTCAAAAAGGTCTACCGGAGAATGTCACGCTCGTTAGCAGGAATCCGATCTCAGGCATTCGAAATACCTCTGGAGAGATCGTAACAGTTGAAGTCGACTTGAAGGACGAGCGGTTTCAGTTCGGGGTTGGAA